>Ga0308160_10007499_pt1 | contig 10839 bp, 21 predicted proteins | sample PhyFR1_FD_201036 | JGI IMG/M metagenome (GOLD analysis project Ga0308160, IMG submission 201036) | Phyllosphere microbial communities from UC Gill Tract Community Farm, Albany, California, United States - DLSLF.R1 | ecosystem: Host-associated > Plants > Phyllosphere > Unclassified | place: USA...
CGGCTTACATAGTAGTAACATGACCAGCATGGTATGTCGTCCAGCCCTGATCAGACGCAAGACCTTTGGCGCTTGTTTCTGTTCACTAGCGGTACCAGCTATACTAAGGACTTGAAGATTGATCTATCCATCAGCTACCATCTACTTACCTCAACATACTGTATCCAAACCCATCAGGCCCAGGGTGAGACCGGAAAAGACCCCTCCCAGTAACACCAAGACCAGGATCAAGACGATATACCACCAGAACAAGGTCGTCCCGAAGCCCACGTGTACATGGGGATCGCTGTGTACATGCTTATCTGCAGGATCAGAAAGGTTCACGACATGTCACTAACGCCTGATAGAGACATGGGAGGCATTGGCGGTGAGGACGTCCATGCCCATGATCAGTAGAGTTGATTGATGGAAATGAACGTGTTCACGGACAAGTCCGAAGATAAGATCAGAAATGCCACCCTCAGCTGAGATCGACCTGGTCGGATATACAGCACAGAATTGATTCAGTTGTTCAAGCATATAGCATACGCTGACTCCCACCCTGGAGATGGCTGACGACGTGCATGACTATCATATGAATTTATTCATGGCTAAGTACGCGTCTTCAGGCACTCGTTACTGGATGTTGGAAGATTCCAGTGAAAAAGTGCCACACTGGACACAAAAACAAAGAGTGTCGACGTGTCATGTAGTACTAGGAACAGTGACGTCACTAAATTGTGCTAGGGGGAAGAGAAGCACATCATCATCACCCTTCACAGAGGATTCCTTTCTCTTGTTGTCGTTCTCCTTTCTCTTCTCTCTATACATTACTCCATTCATCTACATCTACCACCTACCTACCCAAGATGAAACTAGCAGGTACATTCCTGTTCTCAGTCCTAGCCATCGCGGCAGGATCAGATGCAAAACTTTTCGGAAAGGAAAAGCCAGCATACGAGGATTGGTCTCTTGATCAATCAGTTGCTTTCCTCAAGGAGCAAGGTATCAAAGTCCGAGACTCTCCTACTCTAGAAGAGGTCAGGAAGCAGGTCTTGGCTAATGCCGATGCTGCCGCTACTGTATGTCACCATCAGCGAAAGGAGGACAAAGCGCTGACGTGATAGTGGGGTGCTGGTACCGCTGGTTCCGCTCAGGCTCACTTTGAGGCCCTTAGCGACACATTGGTCGACTCGTAGGTCATTTGTGTAGAAAGTGGTGCATCCGCTGATTAGCAGATGGTCCGAGAGCCAATTGAGGGAATACCTGCTCGAACAGGGAGTTGTTTCCCCCAAGTCGACCCGTGAGCAGCTCCTAGTTCTCGCAAAGAACCAGTAAGTCAGCTTCTCGTGTTGCGTCGATTCAAGCTGACAAAGTAGGGCGTCCGCCGCCTCGACCGCCATCTACGGTCACCCTACCGACCAGGCTTCTGCCTCGCTTTCGTCTGCCTACGGTCAGGCCTCTTCTGGCTATCAGGCATTCTCTACCCAGGCTGCCTACGCTTCCGCAAAGGCTTCCAAGAAGCTTGACGATGCCAAGGACTACGTCTTCTCTTCATGGGACGACAACCAGCTCCGAACTTGGTTGGAGGAGCACGATGTCATTTCTACTCCTGCCCCCACCGGCCGAGCTGCTCTCCTCAACAACGTCCGAGTTGCCTACCTCAAGGCTACTGGTCCCCTTTACAACGCCTGGTCTACTTCTGCTCTACACGAATGGCTTGTCGAGCACGGTATCACCCACCCCGAGCCCACTGCCCGAGACAAGCTCTTGGATTCCATGAAGACCAACTACTTTGACGCCAAGGACACTGCCTACTCTTCATGGTCCGAGAGCCAGATGAGGGACTGGTTGATCAGCGAGGGTGTTATGTGAGTCTTTTCTTTTTCTATAGTGTTGAGACCTATTGATGATCAGCACCAACGACGCTGCCCAGCTCAAGAAGGAAAAGTACGAGAAACTCCTTGATGAACACTACACCCGAGCCAAGTCTACCGTCTTCAGCGGATGGTACGACTCTGAGATCCGAGACTACCTTGTCAAGCACGGCTACCTCAAGTCTGATGCCCAGGCCAAGCGAGACGAGGTAAGCCATTGGTGAGGATATCAAGATTTGAACTGACATGCAGCTCGTCAACACCATCTCCAACAAGTACAAGGAGTCCACCACCGCCCCATACCTCGCCTGGCCCGATGCACGACTCCGAGCTCAGCTTAGGTCTTACGGCGTTGACGACACCAAGTTCGAGGGCCGACCCTCTTTGGTCCACGAGGTCCGAATCCGATACGTTCAGAGCCAAAACAAGGTTGAGCAGATCCTCGCTACCATCCGAGACACCATCAGCTCCGGTGTCGAGTTTGCCGAGAGCCAGCTATCCGCCGTCCTAGAGCTCCTCACCTCTTCCAAGCTCACTCCAGAGGAGAAGGTCAAGAAGGCTTACGCTTCCGTCTCTTCTGCTGTCGAGGTCGCTGTAAGCTCCGCTAGCAGCTACGCCCAATACGCCGGAGCCAGCGCTACCTCTGCTGCTTCCGTTGCTTCCGTCAGCGCCTACTCTTCCGCCTCGTCTGCTTCATCCGCCGCCTTGTCCGCTGCCGAGTCTGCTTCCAAGTCGCTCTCGTCTGCCGCCTCTTCGGCATCCAGCTTGGCTTCCAAGTCTGCCAACCCATCCGCCTCTTCCGCCGCTTCCGTCGCCAGCAAGTCATACACCTCTGCTGCTTCTTACGCATCTTCTTCCGCTTCATCCCTCGCCTCATCCGCATCATCCGCCGCTTCCGTCACTGCCCACTCTGCCTCGCTTTCGGCTTCCTCCTTCTCCCAGTGGGTCTCTCGATCCGCCGTTTCGGCCGCTTCCGTCGCTTCTGCTTCCGCAAGCAGTGCTTCCAAGTCTCTCTCGAGCTCTTGGTCGGTCGCTTCTAAGTCCCTTTCTTCCGCTTCCGTTAGCGCCAGCTCGTACTCTGCTTCTTTGAGCAGTGTCTCTGCCAAGGCCAGCCAAAGCGCCAAGAGGGAGCTTTAAGTATTTGAAGGAGAATGACGAGGAAGGAATGAAAAAAGAGGGAACGAGTGAGAGGTGAGATGAGAATAGATAGATAGGTGTCACGTATGTGAATTAAATTCAAATAGTTAGCAGTCCCGTAGTATAGGATTGAAGGGAGAGAGTGTCGATACTTCACGACTGAATGAATCAAGTGCAAATATCCACAATCCGTTTCTTTGATTTCTTACGTCTCGAACATTCGTTATGGGATGCATGTCACTGAGATGACATTTCCCCAAAAAATCATGAATTTTGCTACAATAGTGTGCGTACAGTGCTTCAAATTAGCTCGTCTCGACACCGTCACCGCATTGTGATCCAAGTTTGCATGTAAACATATGCTGAATACCCTATCTGCCCCTATACTAAATCGTATCACGCTTAGAAGTGAATTGGCTTGTCGAAAGAAGCCATGGCAGCCTCCTTGAATGCTAAATTGTCAGCTCGGATCCCCAAAAGAGGCGAATGTAAGCGTACCTTCCGAAAGTGTAGGATGAGCATGACAAGTTCGTGCGATATCCTCTGCTGATGCCTGGTATTCGATTGCTAGGGTGGCGGAAGCAATCATCTCACCAGCATTAGGACCAATGATATGACATCCTAGAACTTGATCCGTCTCCTTCTCAACGAGCTAGACATGAGCTTTTAGAAAGCACTTAGACAGTACAGCAGACGTACGAATTTAACGAAACCGTCGGCATCGGCATTTGTCTTTGCTCGAGAGTTGGCGGTGAATGGGAATTTACCGACTTTGTATGCGACACCGGCAGCTTTGAGCTCTTCTTCATTCTTCCCGACCCATGCGACTTCGGGGTGAGTGTAGACGACAGATGGGATAGCGTCGTAGTTGACGTGTCCGTGACCTGTCTGTATGTACTCGACGGCGGCGATACCTGCTTGTCAGTCATGATCACTTATACATCAAGAACAAGTCGACGTACCCTCCTCCTCGGCCTTGTGGGCGAGCATGGGACCAAAAGTGACATCTCCAATAGCTCGGACACCCTTGGCAGAAGTGTTGAATTGGTCGTCAATGACGATTCGTCCACGCTTGTCCATCTCGACTCCGATAGCTCCTAGGTTCAACGACTCGGTAACGGGACGTCGACCAATGGCGACCAGGACAGCATCGACATCGAGCTGTTTATCAGCTTGGGCGTTCTTCTCGACCAGAGCAGCCAAGACTCACAGTCTCCTCCTTTCCACCCTTGGCAGAGTCGACCTTAACGGTAACCTTGTCTCCCTCTCGCGAAGCGCTGAGAACCTTGGTGTTGAGCTTGAACTTGATACCCTGCTTGGCCAAGATCTTCTGGAAGGATTTACTGCTGGTCAGTCTCGAGCTAAAAGCACAAGTGGGAGCACACACCCGACCTCGGCGTCCATACCGGCACCGACAGCTCCGAGGTACTCTACGACAGTGACCTCTGATCCGAGCCGGGACCAGACGGAACCGAGCTCAAGACCGATGATACCACCTCCAATAACGACCATCTGCAAATCAGCTCATGCCCAATCTCTGGTTATTCTTCAGCTTGCCTTCTTTGGGACCTCCTGTAGATCCAAAGCACCAGTAGAACTGACGATCCTCTCCTCATCAATCTCAATACCAGGGAAAGGAGTAACTTCCGATCCAGTAGCAATGATGACATTCTTGGTCTCGATCTGAGTCTCACCACCATCGTTCAATTTGATATCAAGCTTGTTGGCAGTGTTGAACGCAGCGGCACCTTTAACGTAATCGACACCGTATTTCTTGAATAGATAAGTCTCGATACCGCCAGTGAGGGCTTTGACGGAATCGTTCTTGGCCTTGAGCATTTTGGGTAGATTTAGAGAAACTTTCTCGACGTCGATACCACGGTTGGCAGTGTCGTGTGTGATGGTGTGGTAGATGTGAGAGTTGTTCAACCTGTTGTTTAGCCTTCATCTCCGTCTGGACTGTAGGAGACAACGTACATGGCCTTGGAGGGGATACATCCTACATTCAGACAGGTTCCTCCTGGTACACCTCGCTTATCAATACAAACCGTCTACCCAGTCAGCACAGTCACATGGTTCGCCCCTGGTCCTATCCTCCGATGTGCAGCAGGAACATCACGCACCTTCAAGCCAGACTGAGCAGCCTTGATAGCAGCGACATAACCACCAGGTCCACCACCAATAACGGCGAGATCGTAAGGTTCAGATTGAGTTGCCAATCCCCTCGAAGCCATCATTGTCGATCGCAATAGACCGCGCGACATCGAGTGAGAGGAAGAAGGGTGGGTGAGTGGGCGGAGTAGGCCAGATGCCTGGGAGATTAGCCACTTGAGTTTTTGCTGACTAGGATGGCAAGTCACGTACCATTGGGGATTTCGTAAAGACCATTTTCGGGCGGAACTAGTGATTCGGTGGGCAGGTAATGCAAGTGAGTCGAGTATGTCTGATATGCAGAGACTGTTTTGCCTGTGCTGTTTAGTAGATTGGAGTGGTCTCTACTATGTATGTGTGAAGAGTAACCTGCTGTATGGTAGCGGCATCCGTACAAAGAGGCGATCCGAACAACTCCGTCAAAGCACGGAAGCATTTTACAGTAGGGAGGAGTATTGGATATCTACAGCACGGGGTACGGGCATTCAACAGCGACAGCCAGAGAGCAGGAGAGCAAGAACAGGATGACGCAGACTGGCACACTGTTGGCAATATGCATGGCATAGCTGCATACACTACGGAACGAATTGCCACTACGCATTCCCGAGAGACTTTTACTGTTGAACTAGATTGGTCAGCATATGCCTTCTGGACATTGTGAGGGACTCACTTGGCTTGATCTTGAAATGTAGTGTGATCAGCGAGAAGATGAAGCACTGCCTTGTCAACTTCACGTAGCACAGATTGGGTATAGGTAATGACCATACCTTCAAATCCTGGACTAGGTAGTAGAACACTCGTAATCCCTCCGCATCCTGTGATTCATTGACATCGACCAATGATCCAATCTTTGCCGTCTGAAAGTCAGCACCAGACCATGAGGGGGGGACGGAGCGACTGACCTCGAAGGAGATATGCTCCTTATCTATCCTGACTTCTAGTTCTTGTCGTCCTACAATATTCTTCTTTGGCCACGAGACATCGTCTTCTCTGTGTATCGTCAGCAGATGTCCACAGAGCGGGTTGAAGGGCCTTTAGAGCGTGAAAACCCGATATGAAGGGGTCGGGGACTGACTTTGTCACTTCGCTATCCCTGATGATCCTCTTGAGCTCCTCTGCGACTGCTGCAGAAACGAACACTGCACATTAGCATACATCCGTCCTTGGGCCTGCAGAGCTCCTCCCTGATAGATGGCGCGACATACTCTCTTTTCGGATAAGTGAATCATTTCGGTAATTCGAGTTGTTGGCATAACGGATACGGCCTATTCATCAGTATTCATTCCCGGACCTTTCGATATCGATAGGCCAATCCGTAATCCAGCTAGGATGACTGGACTTACCATGCTGATATTCGAACTCGAGGAACTCGTGACCGTGCATACCCTGATGACCGGTACTACTCATCAGCATCAAAGTTACGGTATGAATTGATCAATTGACTTACTAGTATCTGTTGCCCGTGAAGGGTGTGGTCAGCTTTACCCGGACAGTATCCGCTCATTTCAGCTTACCTCAGGTAGAATGGGTCCTTCTCTAGGTCTGCTGATGCCATTTTGGATATGGATGATTGTGTAAGAGAGGAGGTATAGGGGGTATGGATAGAGTCGTACACAATGAACAGAAGCGTCAACTCTCGTTGTTACAAAATGCCACGTCACAGAGGGGCACCAACCTGCTCGTTACCTTTCCCCCACTCGTACCGTACCACTCGACATTCATACACAATGGCAAGGACACTATACCCAATCCCACTCCTGATCGCAACCCTTCTAGCAGTTCACGGTCTAAACAAAGGCTCCCTATCATTCTCAGGAGCAGTAGCAGCTTTCCTAGTTGGGTATTTCCATCTCGCATGTCCATTGAAATTATTCGGTGTTAGCTTGATTGCTTTCTACCTGATTGGGAGCAGGGCTACGAAAGTCAAGGTCCAGGAGAAGGCCAAGGTTGAACATGGGGTTGAGGTGGGTGGGAAAGGTGGTGGGAATAGGGATGCTATTCAGGTGTGTACTTGCTTCATCATGTGAAAGATGTGAGTTGATGGTAGGTACTCTCAAATTCTTTACCAACACTGCTAGCTGCTCTGGTATACCGATTCCAGTACTCGTATCTGGTGAGCTATACTCTCACCGCATACTGAACTCCACTGACGATAGATTGACCCCACGTTAGCTTGCGTCACGGATACTCAAGCGAGACCCCTCATCTTTCTAGCTTTAGGGTACGTCGCCCAGATCTCAGAGCTCTATTACAAAAGCTCACCGACAGACACTTTTCAACTTGTCTAGCAGATACCCTAGCATCCGAACTAGGCATCTTATCGCCTTCTCGACCATTCCATGTCCTGACGTTCCAATCTGTCCCAAAAGGTACAAACGGGGGTGTCTCGTATCTCGGCCTAGGTGTATCGGTCCTAGGTGGACTCGTCATGGGCTTTGTTGGCGTTATCGATCTATACATCGAGAACACTGGCTGTGGCGCGGATGGCGGATCGCTCTGGGCGGTGGAGATGATCGTCTTCAGTATGACAGCGGGTCTAGCTGGTAGTCTGGTATGTTCTGTCCCCCTCCACTTCGCAATCACCTCTGACATGTCAATAGCTCGATTCCTTATTAGGAGCAACGATGCAACAAACCCTATACTCCATGGTCGACAAAAAGATCTACACTGATAAATCCACCATCTCACCGAGGGATCGGGAGGTCAAGCAGATTGTAAACATTGGGTATGGGAGGGATATACTTAGTAATTCTGGTGTTAATTTGGTTAGTACGGGTATAATGGCTGGGATCGGGTTCTGGTACGGTGGAGGTAGATATGGTGTTCTTGGCTTCTAGGCCGTACGAATGCAGCAATTACACGGGATCCACAGATTTCGTATCACCTTTACCGCGAGCTTTGACTCGCCAGATTTGTATCGAGATATTGATAGCTTGAAGACCGATCAGAATGGCATTGCTTATGAGTCTTTGCCTGTGATCGAGTCCTTTGAAAGATCAGTAAGGATGAGCAGTTTTTCTATGAGAGCGTCACCCCTGGATTGGTGCCGGATCTGCCCAAGCAGTCTTTGACGCCGTATGACCGAGAAGCCAAAGGAGGAATGTTTCACATTGAATCTGGACGGACCACTCCTGATATGTTTATCAGTAGTGAATGTACTACATTCTCCTCTGATGCAAAGATGCAGTACAGAGTATGGTCAATCGTCGCCATATAAATACTGATTTTTCGGTAAGAACGCTCAAAACCCGATAGAGCATCACAGGATTGCGTCATCGTATTCCCCGTCACTCCCAAAGCTGACCAACCCATCTGATACAACCATCCATCACATGTCAATCACTCCCCTACGTCGATTAACAACCCTCGCATCACGCCTCAGACCAACTACACCGTCACTACAAACAACATTCAAACTGGGTTCATCACTCTCTACACAAACTACTACACCAGCCATGGCTTCAGATGCTAAACAGTTGGTCGATCAGGCTATCAAGGAGAACAAGGTTTTGATGTTTGGAAAGACTTGGTGTCCTGTACGCTTGTCATGGTAGAGAATGGATCTGAGCTGACTGGGCAGTACTGTAAGAAGGCCAAGGCTATCTTGGAGAAGGAGGGAGATCTGAAGGATATCGAGTGAGTTTTCCGAATATCTCGATCTTTGATCTTCCATCTTCCGCCAGCCCCCCTTCCGCATATGCCCAACTCCCATCATCACACAATTGACGTGTCTGCCATCTACTCGTGCTCCAGCTAACAAACAGGCTCGACCAGCTCGACAACGGAGGTATGTCACCCCCCTGCAACGTTCTCGCCAAACAGCGCTAATTCTCCAGATGCCATTCAGGCCTACCTCAAAGATCTCAATGGTCAACGAACCGTCCCCCACGTCTACCTCAATGGTCAATTCGTCGGTGGATGTTCCCAGCTCGAGGCCCTCTCCAAGGCCCAGATCCAAAAGATGATCTCCGCCTAGGTCGCCTCGTCGCAGTAGAAGAGTTCAGAAGTGCAGAAGTACAAGGATTCATATATGCATCGTACTTTGTTGAAGCGTCCTTTTCAGTTTGCAGCTTTAGCATATCTCAAGCCTTCTCCTCCTTTGCATGCCAGACTTGCTGGTATCCTGATGACACGCCCACAAGAAGAGGTATAGAAGGTTCGGCCTAAACGGTATTCGGAGTTGCCAAGCCGCCGGATAAGTCCGTTTCAACAGATCCACACACCTTCAACATTGCACCATACATACATCAATCACCTACCCCATCTACACCTGTATAGGGCTGAGAGGCCTTTCACGGCCTTGCCCATCTACCCTTTGAACGATAATCTTACGGTGAAAGGAGGTCACGCATCGTTCAGTCAAATTCGTTACCCTTGCCAAACGTCAAGGTTTCAACTTGGATCTTCAAACCCGCGAATTCAGAGACATTTTCCATTTTGTCAACCCACCATTCTGCTCTATAGTCAAGGGTCATACCTATGGGACCCTTATTCGCGATCGATATACACCGCGTCACGCAAATATTCAACTCGAATATCGACTTTGCGTCATAACACCCAAACACCCCCCTCCATTCATCCCACACCAAGTTCGACCAACACCCTACCATTCAACCAATACCACTCAGACAAATACGACCTCACTCAATCAACTCCCACATAAGATGCCCCTCCCAGACGGTGAAGTCACCGTCAATGGCGGCGACAACGAACTCAAGACTGGGATGACTATGAAGATCCCTCATGATCTTTGGTTGCTTTTTGAAAAAGCTGCAAAGGATAGTAATGGTAGATTCAAGGTATCTCTTGAAGATGGTTTCGTAAGTCTCTTCTTACCCGTGCCCAGCCTGATCCCTCAACCACACCCCACTCTCCTCAACACCTTACCCCTTCACGTTGCCCCGCGTCCTATACGCGTCATCTAGTCTCACGTCGCGTTGCGCCTCGCGACCGTCTCTCTTGTATCTACGCTGACAGACAGCGACTCATTCAACCCAATGGCGAGATTATATCCCTAGGCGTGCACACTACCGGTATCCCTAGCGAGATCCACTCTGTCGACGCGGTCCGAGCCGCCCTCCAACCCGTCGCGCTCGCTTCTGCCCGACTTTCAGTCCCCATCGCCGCTCCCAAGTCTAAGACCCAAGGTAAAGGCGACAAGGTAGTCAAACCTGCTCCTCTTGCCAAACCTTCTCTTGCAACCAAGGCAGTCACGTCCTTGGCTAATGCTACTTCGATGAGTCGAACCCAAAGTACCCCCGTTGGAGCTGGTACCACTTCCACCACCGCCGCTGCTCCTGCAGCTGCCACCGCCTCCAGCCCCAAGGTGCCGCTCAAGACTCGAGTCATTCAATTGCTCGCTTCTGGCGACTATGATGCCGAGGATATTGCAAAGAAGGTAGACGCTCCCATGGCCGATGCTATGCGAGTCGTCAATGTCGTAAGTCGTCTGTTGTACACGACTTGACTTAAGCTGATGTCCAGCTTGGCCGAGCCGTTCCGGGACATCCAGTCAAATTCGGTCTCCGACCCGCCGAATATGCCAAGGTCAAATTCACCGATTGGCCTTATACCCGACTCGAAAGAAAGTCCGTCATTGAGCGATCTCGACGAGCGTTCGACGGGCTCGGTCTAGCATACGATTCGGAGGAATATGTCGAACTCGAGCGCAAGATCAAAGAGTCTACTCCGGTCG
>Ga0308160_10007500_pt1 | contig 10838 bp, 19 predicted proteins | sample PhyFR1_FD_201036 | JGI IMG/M metagenome (GOLD analysis project Ga0308160, IMG submission 201036) | Phyllosphere microbial communities from UC Gill Tract Community Farm, Albany, California, United States - DLSLF.R1 | ecosystem: Host-associated > Plants > Phyllosphere > Unclassified | place: USA...
ATGTCTCGGACAACCAAATCTGGCCAAGTCGGTACACATCGGATCTACACTCTGTGAACACGTGTATAGTTCGACCTGGGATGCATGAATGCTAAGGCCTTATCTTGTTCACTAGTATGGGCTCGTACATTTTGCGTGATCGACATATGACTATAATTGTTGGATAGCGGTTGGAGTGCCTGTGCCTCTAAATCGGTTCGACATACCCAGGTACGCGGTATACCTATGACGAACTCCGTGACCGAGCCGGACGTTTATTATTTGATGGACTTTGTTGGCCTTGATCGATACCTTTATCTTCCACTTGATTCGTACGCGTCTGCGGGACACTGGCTGGAAGAGGCCGATCTTTGATTTCCGAAATCGGTAACGAGTTGGTAGGTGGTGGAGGTTGTTGTCCGCTCATTGCCGCCATTCTCAATTCCGCATTCTCCCTCTGTAACGTCGCGACTAGTATCGTCATGTCGTCAAGCCTTTTAGCTTGTGATTGCGTCAAATTGGTAAGGTGAGCTAAATCGTTACTCGTCTACGATATCAGCATTACTCATACAGTAGGGGACTCACTTGAGCTTTATTCATTCGCGTGCGCGCCCTAAATGCCCTTTGGGCAATTTTGTTTTGACCACGACGCTTGTCCAATTTGGCAAGTGCTCTTTCTGATTCCGGTAGATGACTCCAATCCTCCTCATCCTCCATTATATCTGTACCCGATTTCCGCCTTCCTGAGCTCCTTGCCCCCGCATCCTGCGGCGAATTCGTCGAGGCGGATCGTCGAGGGGATGTAGAGTTGTTCGAGAACTGCTGAGGGTCGGGAGAGATACGTGCTTGTCCAGGGAAAGGTTGATAAAAGGCAGGATCGAGGGTCGGCTGTTTGATTAGCGAAATGAAACATATTCATTTTGGTGGTGATGATGGTCGAGTGCGCCAGATGGCGCTTGATGACTCGTGGGTATCATCGAATGACCAGACACAACGTTATGTACTTACAGGCATGAATGGCCGGTATGACGGACCAGGCTGAACTCCTAATTGATTGTATTCTGGTCCAGACCATTCCCCGCTCCCCTCGTTCAGACGTTTCGATTGCCGCCGACTACTAGTCCGGTCTTCTGGAGGAGGCACCCGATTGTCGGTTGGGTATGTATACCCTGATTGTGACTGTGATAATTGACTTCGGGGTATTTGAGGTTGATTGGAACTCCCATTGTTTGAAAAGGGATACTGATCGGTAGATCTAAAGTGTTGCTGACTTGGATTGGAGAATGGGTATGCAGGGGTCAAGATATTCGTCGAAGGATCGGTAGATGGTGAAGTCATTCCGTGATAATTACCCGAATCAAATGCTCGATCAAGAGGTGGTGGGTAGGTCTGTGGGTATTGTGATGATTGTTGCTGCTGCTGCTGTTGTTGCTGTGGCAGCGGCCGAGTGGAAGAGGAGGATTGACCTTCATCGCCATACGCGAATGCTCCTGCATCGTATGGTATTCTCGAGGGACCTGGGCCCATGTATGGATTCTGAGATGGATCGATTGAGCCGGGTGGCCAGACGACTTCGCCTTCTCGGGGAGTGTAATAGGGGTATGGCGAGTCGGTGATTCCTGGAGGAGGTGGTGGATGGGCCTGAGGTACCTGCGGCAGCTGTCTGTGTGAGCTTGAACTCTAATTACCTCACTAGCAGGCGTCAACTTACGCTTGAAACAGGATTCTGTCCTTTCTGCTGGTCCACTTGTACTTCCTGATGTGACCCCGCCCCAGGCGGAGACATTGGATCCGTTGGCCATTCAGGCCTATCGGAAGACATCGATGGTACTAAAGGTGTCACCTATCCGAACAAAACACCACTTTGACGTCCCAGTTTGCATAGGGGCGTCAAGTAAAATTGATGGCGGCGAATGAATGTGAAAGTGGGGGCGGTATTGTCGTATACGGTATCGTTCAAAGTTCGTTCAGACGGGGCAAGATGTTTGAATTGTTGATAAAGAGTGTCGAGTGATGGGGAGGGTAGTACTAGTGGAATATAGGATGTTGATTCCAGTTGGTCAGTCTGGGTTCTGGTGTGGAGTGGTTGTTCTCTTCTTCAGGGCGACCTTGCTGACGTGTTCCAACATCCTATATTAACGCCGTTTAGAAGGAGATTGTGGCTAGCGTGGGAAGGAGTTGTTCGTTGATATCTCCCAGTAGATTCTTCTAACCAGTGCCTATTTAATGGATGAGGACAGTATGACTTGTCTATAATGACATGTACAGATGTATTACAGGGTAAGGTATGATTCCAACAAATACTAAACGGGAATGCGGCATCGGATCTGCCGCTGGAATCCGCATCTTAACTAAGGTTACTCCACTTCCTGACGTCACGTTGTCATTCTTTGGTCATACTATATCCTTCTATCTATTCTCAGGTCGAGTGTACATGTGTGCATAGGGACTAGACTAGGCAGAAACATCTACATCCACAACTTCAAGCATGAGCCTCTCCCCTTCCTCGCTTGATAATGGGCCGTGACCTATACCCCTTCCTTGTACCCACGCATAGGCATCATTGATCAGTCCATCTGTAATTGGGATGTTATGCTGAGCGAATATACTAAGTATACTGGCAACAGTCGCAATCGCCTTTCTACCCTCTGCGGGAATGTCCTAATCGTCAGCTCTGTTTACGCTAGCAAGAGTCGAGGCTCACATCATTCTTGTCGCTGTATACACCCTCTGCGTCAAATCCTTCTCCACCTTCTCGCCTTTCTTCAATAGTACCACTTGAGACCCATACGAATCCATTCAAGCCAAGAATGATATCCACACCAGTAGGTCCACAAGGAGGTGGTAGATGATGGAAATGTGATTTAAGACGTCGAATCAAACGGGGAGGTAGGGTGAGGAGGTGTCCATTACGTAGCTTCCCGTCAGCCTCGTCTTTTGTAGGATGAAAGGGCATACCTTTCCGTATTTGAGTGATCGGGTATGTAACGACATGGCTCCGTCGCCCATTAAAGCTTGGACTTCTGCTACTAGAAGCTAATGATCAGCTAGACTCTAGTTATATGACTTACATCACCCTCTGCTAGGAACTCTCTCATCTTCAGAGCATCCGACTCGATTTTTCGTCTCTATCCCATCAGCGAAACTCATTTCGAGCAGACAATTGACATACCTGAATACCACCAGGTAAATTGACACTGGACAACATGAGAATCGCATCCTGCCTTGCATTGGCATCAACCTTCCATCTTGATGGTCCAACCTCCACAATTCGTCCAATCACCAAATCACCCACTTCAGGCGTGTATCTAGTCATCAGTGAAGACCCTCTGATACCTGACAGAGGACACACCTCGCCTTCAAGGCCCTGACCGATATGAGTTTATTCACTTTCTCGATCGTACCCGTTACGCTCGATACCACAGACTCATCCTCTACATACGTCCCATGTCCCCTGATCATCAGCACAAACAAATCGCTCGGGGACAACACAAACCTCATGAACTCTTTTGCACTAGTAATAACCTCTCCAGGAGTGACCACACCAGCTAAACTCGAAGGTCCACCCATATCGTGATCATCAATATCCATCCCCTCCAACTCTGCAGGGTGTTTACGGTGTGACAAAGGTACTTCATCCTGGGATGGAAAGAGGGCGGAAGTTGGTGGTTTTGTAGTGATTTTGAACATTGTATCAGTGGATGATGAGTGAGAATTGATACGATAGAGGAGGCTTGCAAGGAATCTTGGTAAATTAGTTACAAATTGTGGATTCATTTGGCCACCAAGGTGACGATTTCCTTAGCCTCTACATCTCTTGCTTGAACCACCTACAATCCCTGCGTAACAATCACTATGAGCATCCAAGAGAGTCCAAAAGACCTTCTGGTCATGATCTGGGTCCATGGGTACGCCTTAAAGAGCTCGCAAGGCTTATACTAATCCCGCTAGATTTAAAGGAAACGAGGTCACATTCGAGTCTTTCCCAGAGCGTGAGTCCTTCTTCCGCCGAGTGCTCACGACCCAGGCCTATCGCATATGCTACAAGCCACCCATCCTTCACTCCGAGTCGAATCCCACGTCTTCCCAGCCTACGAGACCAGAGGAGAACTAGTAAGTCCCCCACTCGGGAATGCGCTAATAAAAGCAAGCAGCAGTCCAAGCATTCATAGACTGGTTGACTGGCCTCATTGTCCGGCTAGAATGCGATCATGGAGAAGGTGGTGGAGCTGGCAAAGCAAAGATTGTATTGATGGGTCATTCGATGGGCGGGCTACTTATTGCGGATGCAGCGAAGGAGGTAGTTGATAATGGACGTCCTGAGGATCCATTATGGCCAAAGATAGTTGGGATATTTGGTCAGTCCAGCTCACTCGACCTTGTGGTTTTAGCTGATAGGTAGCGTTCGACACTCCTTATCTGGGGTTACATCCTCATACGTTCAAACATCACCTCTCACAGGCTGCGACATATTACGAACAAGCCCGCTCAGTCGCGTCTGCAGCAACGATGTTATCGCCCTTAGCCGTCGGCTTGGGCTTCGGTAAATGGGGATCCTCGAAGGAAGAGGCAGGACCATCAAGATCATCTCCTAAAGGGAAAGGTAAGGAGAAAGAAGAGACACCTACGGCAATACAATCATTCTGGTCGAAATCATCCACTCTCTACGGCCTGGGAGCAGTGGCTTTAGGCGCCGCAGCGGCTGGGACGGCGTATTATCGAAGAGAGGATTTCATGAATGGTTGGAAATGGGGATTTGATCATATGACCTTCGTACGGAATCTATGGGATGATGCAGCGATGAAAGAGAGGTTGGATACTCTGGATCGATTGAGTAAAGAACGCAATATCATGTTTTGGAAGTATGTCCCTGTCCTTTCCGAGTTTCGAGATTTGCTGATGATAGTTTCTACACCCATTTACCGCCAGCACCGCCAAAACAGACGCTCAGCCGAACATTCACCATCTTACCAGCAACGACACATTCAACATACGACCGCTGGCGGCCCGCGAGCAATACACTAGCAACAGACGAAGTAGCAGCTCATATGGGGATGTTTGCGCCAAAGACAAATGATGGGTTCTACGACCTTGGTTTAGCGGTCGCGCAGCAGATAGGAGAACGTATAGAGGAGGAGGGAGTGGGGAGATCGTTGACGGTGATGGATCAGGACTTTGCTGCGCAAGATATCGAGAAAGATGGCTGGAGAGAGGAGAAGGATGAGAAGGGGCGTAGTATCTGGGTAGAGACATAGTGCTGTGTACTGCAATGCATGGACGCCTCTTATACATCTGAATAAAACCCTACAGCATTCATCCATCTATCTGGTCTTGATGATACCGCCTATAACGTCAGTACACAATATCAGTAGTGACAAGGGAGACCTACTGTTGATGAGCTTCTGGATCTTCTTGGCGATCTGGGGGTTCTTCATATGGTCCTGAAGAGCTTTTGGGTTTCCCTGAGCGTCCTGTAGGATCTGTCGCCTAATACATCAGCATGTGACTTTCCAAGAAGGGGGCACTCACATGACGGGGTCAGACATGATTTCAGCAACCTCAGGATCCCTCATAGCCCTCTGGTAAGTCTGTTCATCCGACTCGGTAGATCGCTCATTCTGAATCTCATTCATGATTTTACTCATGTTACTCTCCAATTCTCGAGTGTGCTTTTATCAGTATGCCGTCTTTACGTGAGCAGACTGGACTTACCTGCTTGTTGACATCTGCCTCGGTTGCCTTTTGAAGAGTCTCCATGGCGGCAGTGTTATCCTTCATACCTTGCTGAACGAGAGCCTTTCGGATGTAAGCCTTGATGAATGTTGGGTCGATCTTGATGGCTGCTTCGGCATCTTTGAGGGCTTCAGGGAAAGCTAGTAGCTTGGTGCTGATCATCAGCATTACATTCTCCAACTAGAGAGGGACTTACTAAGCACTAGCTCGGTTGTTGAGAGATCGAGGGTTATCAGGTTGTCGCTTGATAGCCTCAGTGTACGATTTAACGGCAGCAGCAAAGTCTCCAGCCTGATATCAGCCCTGTTCCAGATAATTGACGTACCTTGAAGAAAGCATTACCCTCCTCCCTAGCAGCATCCGCCTTGACGGGATCAATGTATGCTTGCTTGTCTGCTTCTAGCTTTGCCTTTTCAGTTTCCCTCAACTTGGTAAGAATATCGGGAGTTCGGTGCTCGGTCAATGACTTGTGGAAGAATTTGATGGCTTGCTCGAGATCACCCATTTTCTGGTAGGCGGATCCTATTCGACCGAATGCCCTGTATGTCAGCTTTACCTATTGAACTAAGGACAAGAAGCTCACTTGGCGATGACCTTGTAGTCTGCTCGTAGATCTCGACCCTCCTCGACAGCCTTCTCACATGTCTCGATACATTTCTGGTAATCTCCCTGTTCGAAGTAGACAGCTGATTATAAGCTTCGAGCCTATGCTCACATGTCAGACTTACCACTCAAATTCGTCAAGAAAGCGACATCCTTGGGGTAAAGCTCCCAAGCTTTGTTGTAATGCCCGATAGCCTCCTCAAACTTCCTAGCCTTGTAAGCGGCATTTCCTTGAGCTTTGACTGCTTCAGCTTCCTTCTTTGCCTTTGCATCTTCGTCGTCGACTTCCATGGGTTCCTCCTTGGGTTCGGGCTTCTTGGGTGCTGGGGCGGGCTTGGATGACTCGGCTTTGGGTTTGCTTGAGCTAGCAGCTGGAGATCCGGGCATGGGTTCCATTCCAGGTGGCATCTCGTTAGATCCTTCTGGTCGTTCCATTGCGTCCTGCATGTCAGCTATGCCCCCGTGGGTTCGGTTGAGCTTACGATATCGATACCCATCATAACACCGAGAACAGTCAACATCCTTGGATCACCCATCATCTCCTGCAGCCCCTGAGTTCCACCAGATGCCTGGAGTTGCTGAACCTTTGCTCGGAATTGGGGATCGGCCATGAATCCTTTAGTCTTGGGGTTACTCTCCAATTTCGCCATCATTCCAGGATCATTAAAGATCTTTCCCAATCCCATATCTCCACCACCTCCACCAGGCCCGAACGGCGAGGAAGTATCGGTATCCATAGCTTTCTGAACTTCGTTCAATCCTTTCTTGCATGGTTCCGAGTTGGGCTCTGCCTGTAGACCGGCCTCGTAAGCCATGACGGCTTCTGGGTATTGACGGAGTCCGTGCAGAGCTGCTCCTTTTCGGGCGAAACCCTTGCCGAAAGTGGGGAGGATCTCGATACACTGTCATCAGTCATAGTTCCCACTCTGACAGAATCTTACATACCTTTTCGGCATCCTCTAGAGCTCCCTCGTAGTCCTTGGCTCCTGATCTGGAAGCAGATCGGTTGGAGTAGAGGACATGGTTCGTGGGGTCGAGAGCGATAGCCTCACCGTAAAGCTTGGTAGCTTCTGGGTAGTTCTTTGCTGAAAATTGAGCGTTGGCCTGAGCCTTTAGTGCGTTTGCCTATATTTTAGTGATTGTTCATCCTAGCTGTCCAATGACTCACGTCTGCCATTTCGATGTGATTATAGAGAAGGTAGAGAAGGTGATGCTTCCAACAGAGATGACTTACTTTCTGACGTCGAGGATTCTAGAATACAGAATGGGGTCTCCGATGAGCAGTGACGTGGCATTTACATGCTCTCATGTCGCGTCGCGTGAACGCCCCCCTCCCTTTAGTCGACGCGCTGCCCTGACGTCTAATGTTCATAATTCACTCTTTCAATACTCGTACACTATCAACCACAATGGCAGACTTTGACAACTCCCAGAGTGGCCCAATCCTCGCAGATGACTTGATGAGAGATAGGTCTAGGCAATTCACTGAATTCCTAGATGATCAGGTATGTCCATCCCGTCAGAGGGGGACGAACTAATGGGCAGACCAAGCCGGACTATAATTATCGAGAGTCTATCAAGCGGATGCTGGACATTGAGCAGGTCAGGTTGATCGTCAACCTTGATCATCTGAGGGACTATGATCGGTCATTCGCTGATGGGTAAGCTTCTGCTGCTCCTTGCAGGCATCAGCTGATAGCAAAGACTACTACTTCAGCCTATGTCGTATCTCCCCGCTTTCGATGCTGCTCTCTCCGACCTCGTCAAGACACTTCATGATCCTACGAAACACAGGATCGGGGCAAATGAGTGTAGGTCTCTTCAATCGCCGTTTCAATGCTGACAATCCAGACTACGTCGGATTGAGAGGTTCTTTCGGACAGCAACATTGTAACCCACGTACGCTGAGAAGTCATCAAATTGGAAAGATGGTCAGCTTGGAGGGTATCGTCACCAGGTGTAAGCTCTATCCATTGCATATCTTCCGATCTGGGCTGATGGAAAGGCTCCTTGGTCCGACCCAAAATGCTCAAATCAATCCACTACTGCGATGCTACCCAGAAATTCCACTCGAGAGCATACCACGACGCCACCATCATCGCCCCTTCCTCGACAATGACTGGATCCACAACAGTCATTCCGCAAGATGACGGAGATGGACATCCACTATTGATGGAATATGGTTTATCGACATTTAGGGATAATCAGACAGTTAGCATTCAAGAGATGCCTGAACGTGCGCCTGCTGGTCAGCTGCCGAGAGGTGTTGAGGTTGTTTTGGCGGATGATTTGGTCGATTGTTGTAAGCCTGGAGATAGGATTCAGTTGGTTGGTGTGTACAAGAGTTCGGGAGGTGGACAGGGATCAAGGGGTTTCCAGTAAGCTGACAGACGCTATTTTTCGTGCAAGCTGATAAATAGGACATCAATCATCGCCAACAATGTCATTCTGCTCTCGTCAAAGCAAGGCGGAGGTATCGCCCAGACTCCATTAACCGATACCGATATTCGAAATATCAATAAACTAGCCAAACGACGTAATATCTTTGACCTTTTATCCCAATCCCTCGCACCATCGATTTACGGTTCCGACTACATCAAACAAGCCATCTTACTGCTCATGCTGGGAGGAGAGGAAAAGAATCTGAAGAACGGAGCACATATTCGAGGAGATATCAATATCCTCATGGTCGGTGATCCAAGTACGGCAAAAAGTCAAATGCTGCGATTCGTATTGAATACTGCTCCTTTGGCTATTGCTACCACTGGACGAGGAAGTTCCGGTGTCGGTCTCACCGCAGCTGTCACGACGGACAAGGATACTGGTGAGCTGGCACTCCCTTATCGAGTGGAGCCGAGCTGACAGATCAGGCGAGAGACGACTTGAAGCTGGTGCCATGGTCCTGGCTGATCGAGGAGTGGTGTGTATTGATGAATTCGACAAGATGTCCGAAGTCGATCGAGTCGCCATTCATGAAGTCATGGAGCAACAAACCGTCACCATTGCCAAGGCTGGTATTCATACCTCGCTAAATGCTCGATGTAGTGTCGTCGCAGCTGCCAATCCCATCTACGGTCAAGTGAGTCTCTGCTGTGATGTCCTCGATTTGAGCTGATGATCAGTACGATGTTCACAAGGACCCACACCGTAACATCGCTCTGCCCGACTCGCTGTTGTCTCGTTTCGATTTGCTCTTTGTCGTCACTGATGACACGGATGAGCAGCGAGACCGACAGATCTCAGAACATGTGTTGAGGATGCACCGATACCTCCAACCCGGTGTTGAAGAAGGTCAGTCTCTTCCTCGTCGTCCACGTGCGGGAGCTGATGTACAGGCCGACCAGCAGTCGAGAACCTCGAACAAAACTTGGATGTCGGTGGTGACGAGGCCGAGTCCCGAATCACTGAAACACCTGTCTTTGAGAAGTTCAATCCCCTCCTTCACGGTGGTGTTACGACAATGGTCGGAAAGGGCGCCAATAAACGTCGCGAGGTTCTCAGTATCGCATTCGTCAAGAAGTATATCCAGTACACCAAATCTAGATGTCATCCAGTCTTGACCAAGGGTGCGGCGGACCATATTGTCAACGTCTACTCTGGTCTACGTAATGATGATCTCGCCAGTAATCAAAAGAGGGTAAGTCGAATAAGCCGAATCAAAGCTGATCTGTAGACATCACCATTGACCGCACGTACGCTCGAGACTCTTATTCGATTATCCACTGCCCATGCCAAGACCCGACTATCAGCAAACGTTGATGTCCGAGATGCAAGAGCTGCCGAGGCATTACTCCGCTTCGCACTATTCAAAGAAGTCTTGAAGCCCGAGAGGAGAAAGCGAAGAAAGCTCAATACGGGCCAACACATGGATGACGAGACGGATGAAGAGGGAGAAGAGGATGAAGCAGAGGAAGAAGAAGGACAAGGTATAAATGAAGTTACTACGGCCGTTACTGCTTCTCAACGACAACGAGCCAAAGAAAAAGCAGCTCGTCTTGAACGACCACCAACAGCCACTCCCGGTCCTGGACCTTCCACCCAAGCAGCCGCTGCCCGGGACGACGACGATGAAGATATGGATGGTGCCGATGCTTTACTTGCTGAAGCCCCCGAACCCGAGCCCGAAGATGCAGCACCTTTATCAGCCGAACGAATGGATTTGTTCAGAACTCGTTTGTCGACTGTTCTAGAGACGAGTGGAGCAGCAAATGACGGTTATGTCGATTTCGAAGAAATGTTGCCTCTTGTCAATGAAGGTCTTTCTACTGATGATATGTTTGGGTCGGGAGAGGCTAGGACGGCTGTGGAGAAAATGCATCAGGACAATCAAGTCATGTTCTCGGAAGGGGTTATATACAAGACTGTCTAGAGTAGGGGTTAGTAGGTTTTGTATTTCCATGTATGCTTGCAGTTCACGTACGTATTGCGTTAGCAGTGGTCAATGTCTACTCGTCTTACGGCAGCCCATAGTCAGCGTCGATTAGCTTGAATTTCGGACATCACCGAACCTTCGGCTTAGAACC
>Ga0308160_10007501_pt1 | contig 10837 bp, 12 predicted proteins | sample PhyFR1_FD_201036 | JGI IMG/M metagenome (GOLD analysis project Ga0308160, IMG submission 201036) | Phyllosphere microbial communities from UC Gill Tract Community Farm, Albany, California, United States - DLSLF.R1 | ecosystem: Host-associated > Plants > Phyllosphere > Unclassified | place: USA...
CTCAACTTTTTTTCCAAACTAGCGCGAAACTGATTTCTCTCTCCTCAACTCGTTCCAATAGAGATGATGACCTCGTTCTCGGTCTCCCTCTCGAACTCTACCCCAACCCTGCCGAGAAGTCTGAACTTTGCGGTCAATCAGTCGTCGTAGTCAACACCGCTACCGGAAAGCAGTGAGTTTTCCCTCGCTCTCTCTCTTCCTCGGTCTCTTTCGCGTTCCCAACTGAACTCTTTTGCCTCTAATGTCAGAATCACCGCTGTTGTCGCCGATGCCTCGCAACGAGATGCTTACACCACTTTCACCAAGGGAGCTTACCAAGCGCTCGGAGGTGACCTCGACGTTGGAGAACTCTCAGTTTCTTACCACTTTGCCGACGCCGACTCGATCGCTTCCTCGATGCCCTCTGCCTTCTCGACCTCTGCCACCGCCAAGGAGAAGTCCGTCGTCAAGACTTCAGCTTCTTCTCAAAAGCCCCAAACTTCGGCCGCTGGTTCTTCGTCGAAAGCTTACGCCTCGGTTGAGGTGGAGGCTCACGCTGCCGCTGCTCCCAAGACCACCCAAGCTCCTACCACCACCACCACTCAAGCCCCTCCTCAATACGATTCTGCTTCCGCCGAATCTGCTTCAAGCAAGGCTGCCGCTGATGCTGCCTGGGCTTGTAAGTCTCCACCACCCTCCTCTTGAATCGTATCGTTCGTTTACTGATCGATTCTCTTCGTTCTCTAGCATCCTCCTCGGCTGAAGCTGCCAAACTTTGGGCTTCTTCTTCCTCGGCTTCCGCTGCCGCTGCATCTCAAAAGGCCAAGGCCGACGCTGAATGGGCCGCATCTTCAGCTGCTGAAGCTGCTGCTGCTTCCTCCAAGGCCGCTCAAGCTGAGGCCGCCGCTGCTTCATCGAAAGCCGCTGCCGATGCCGCTTGGGCTGCATCTTCTTCAAAGTCCGCTGCTGAAGCCGGTAAGCTAGCGTTTCCTTTCTTTCGAGTCTTTCGACCGGGCTGATCAGATCGCTCGATTAGCTGCTACTTCTCCCGCCAACAACGGTGGAGGAGGAGGTGGAGGAGGACACGTTTACTCTGGAGGAATCGCAACTTTCTTCTACCAAAACGGTGTCGCTGGGTATGTTCTACCTTCTCTCTCATACTCTTTCCCGTTTTATTCTTGAGGTTCAGGACTGACGATCATTGCGAATCCATTCTTTTTCCGTGAAATAGTAACTGTGGAAACGTCAACTCTGACAACACTCTCCTCGTCGCTCTCCCCACCGCTACTTACGAGGGAGGATCCCACTGCGGCAAATACGTTACCATCACCCGAACGGACACTGGAAAGAGCATCAACGCCCTCGTGTAAGTTTCGCTTTTTGGGTGTTGTTGTGTTTTGGGCACTCGGGAGCTGACTCTTGCCATCTTGTATCTTCTTCTGCTTGCTTCTTCAACTTTAGCGCGGACTCGTGCCCAACTGTGCGGATTTGTGCCATTCTTATCTTGATGAAGACGAAAATACTGACTTGCGAAATATTCTCTCTTTTTCGAAAATTTAGTGCAACAACAACTCTTGCCTCGATCTGTCGTGGGGTGCCTTCTCCGCCCTCGGTGGAACTCAATCCATGGGTGTCTTCGACATTACGTAAGTCATTCGTCGCTGTCTCCATCGAACGAGAGAAACAGAACTAATTCCCTCTCACCCTTCGTTCAGCTGGCAATTCAACTAAGCGCTTAACCCTCCCGCGCTTCCCTCCGCTGTGGACATTCTTCTCCCATACGTTACATAAACCCCCTGGACCTTTTCCTCTGAAGATACCCTATGTTGCTTTTCTTTTCTTTTCTTTTCTTTCTTACCCTGGATATTCGGAGGCCGTCTCTCCCCCTCTCTTCCTCTTTGTTACCAACTCTTACCCTCCTTCCCTCTCTCTATCACATACCATCCGACTTCAAAGGAACTTGCGCGATCACTCGCAGCGTTTCCAACTTCGCCCCTCCCTCTATCCCTTACCCTCTCTTACTCTTCTACACTTCACGAGCGTTGATCGTTTTACACACCCTCTTCCCCTCCTTTCATATATCTACCCTCTTGGAACTGGAACTCTTTCTCTTCATCTTTCTCCTTCTTTCCGCGTTGCTCTCGTGTCGCAGGAATCAAATTGTCTCATGCGAGTGAGAGACCGAAAACATCCTTTTCAAAGTGCAAGAAGAGAGGAAGAAAGTGTCATGAAAGGGCAGGAGAGAAGATTACGAGTGGTATCGAATGCGCGACGGGTAAAAAAGCAAAAGAGAGAACAAAAAAGGGTGCAGATGGGTTATGTTCGAGAAGAGCAGTAGCAGAGTGTAGAGTAGGAAAGGTGTGCAGATGCGAGAGCAGAGCAAGGTTGCAGATCAAGAGCCGCCTGATGAGACGAAAGAGAACGAGAGTCAGCGAGAGTTTCGTTACTACAGATCAAGAGACTCACGATGTCTAGGACTTGACTTGGTATCGACCTGATGGAGGCAAACCTAAAGAAGCTTTGCTACCGAGTCTCGTCGATCCAGAGGTATTCACAGTCGAAGTCGAGAACGTGCGAGTTCGAGGTAAAGGAGCGGTCGAAGTCGAAGCTGGTTGAGGTTGCTTTTTGAGGGGAGTCGAGATGGAGGATAGGTTGGCAGTAGAGTTGAAGCGGGCAGAGGTAGAAGTCGGAAGAGCTGAAGAGCGACTAGTGCGAGGCGGAGGAATGGTTGGAGGATTCGAAGTGTTCGCTCGGCTTTGCAAGATCCAAGCGTGTCGACCAGCTTGATCAGGTTTCAATCGACGATCGGGATCCCAGATCAAGCATTTCGCGATGAAATCGATGAAGAGCTCGTCGTCGGTTTTGAGGACTTGAGCGAGGGTTTTCGACCCTGGACGACGACGACGACCTTTCGAATTGACAACCGGACGAGGAGCTCCAGTAGAGTCTGAACAAGTGAGGGACTATCAGCGATTTGCGAAGAGGAGCCAGAGTAGTGGGAGACTTACCGAAGAAGAGTCGTTTTCGAGAGCTACGATCGACGAGATACTTGTCTGGCAAACCCATCACTTCCATGATACAAGCGAGTTGCTCCTGTTCGTTCTCACCAGGGAAGATAGGGTAGCCGGTATACATCTCTGCGATGATACAACCGAGACTCCACATCTATCGCTCCGAAGTTTGTCAGGTTTGCGAAAGAGACTAAACAAAGCGAGAGTAACGTACATCGATTCCCATGTGATAGTTCATCCCGAGTATCACTTCGGGACTACGGTAGAATCGAGATTGAATATAGGTATAGACTGTAGCAGATCATCAGCATTATCAGCTACTTTCGTTCGATTGGAATTTGACGAAGTTGTTTTTACCTTTCTCATGCTCAAAGCAACTACTTCCGAAATCGATTACTTTGATCGCGCTCTTGGCAGGATGTTTGAGCAGGATGTTCTATAGAGCGAAACATTAGCGATTCGAACGAAGAAATAAGCCAGCAAAAATAGTGACTCACCTCTGGCTTGAGATCGCAATGAACGACACGATGATGACGAAGAAGAGACAGAGACCCGAGAATCTGAACGGTGAAGCGACGGATGAGGGTGGTAGAGAACCCGGCGAAGCTGTTCGCCTTGACCAGTTCGTAAAGGTTGATGCTGAGGAGTTCAGTCACGATACAGAGATGACCTCGGAAGGTGAAAGAGTCGACCATGCGGATGACGAAGTGTTTCTCATTCGGATCCTATAGCAGTTGAGCATCAGCTCCAGCTCAGGTATCGGCTGAAGGCAAAGCAGACTAACCCATTTGACGAGATTTTCCAGAACTTTGATCTCGACGAGAGCTTGATGGTGGAAACGTTTCTTGTTTCGAATGATCTTGATGGCAACCATATCTCCTGTCTTGTGATCACGACATTGCAGAACTTGACCGAACGAGCCTTTTCCGAGAACGTCGATGACTTCGTATCGGTAGTGGAGATGATCGCGAGGGACGAGTAGATAGTCTCCTCGCTCGTCGTCGAAGCCAAAGTTGTTTGTAGGCTTGTCCTTCTCGGCAGGTTTCTTCTCCGAGTTGGGGCCAACGAAGTAGACTTTGCGATATTCTCGAATCTCCTCCTTTTCGTACGGCGACAAGAAGCGAGAGTAAAGTGAGAGCGCATCTGACAATGAGGAGGAATCGTTAGCTCGACTCCCGATGTGATGGCTGGGAGAGAAAGAGAGAGGCTCACCTTTCGCTTCGAGAGGAGGGAGAGGATCTGTCGGATCAGGAAACTCGAACATTTTGCGAATCGTATCTTCCGACATTCCAGCACTGAGCTTCTTGCTGAATTGTCGCCGTACGTAAGCTGCCATCTCTTCATCGGCTCTGACCTCATCCTCGTCGACTTCGCGTTGACTGGCTGAAGATGATCGACCTGATTCTGTACCGCTCGGACTCAGCCGAGCACCGGTCAACGACGAGGAAGACTTTGGAACTCGAGTCGGGATTACTCCTTTGCTTGCGAGAGAACGAGTCGATTTCGAGGAAGAGATAGAGTCGCTGGTGGTTGAGGCGAGGGAAGTTCGGCGAGGGAAAGTGTTGGTCTCTGTCGCTTTGAGCGGGATACGCTTCGACGAGGAAGAAGGCGGAAGGGTAGTCGCTGCCGAAGAGGAAGTGGCTGTAGAATCGGAAGGGAGCTGGCTCGACAACCGAGGTGCTGAGGCGGAAAGGGAGGAGAGTCGAGGCTGACTCGATCGGGCAGGAGTCGAGTTGACCGTAGTCGATGTTGGAGCAGTCTTGCGCTCCTCTTCGACGACGGAAGGGCGGCGTGCAGCACGAGGGAGAGCTGTACTTTGTCGAGAAGAGGAAGTCGATGATGCGAGGGGATCTCTCGAAGATGAAGCGAGGCTCGCAGCTGTCGTGCTTCGACTTCGAGGAATACCGGAGGAGAGAGTCGCGTCCGAGTCGAGACGTCGTCGAGTCGACAGGGTCTTCTCCCCGAGCTGGAGTCCTGTTTCTCGATTGACTGACCCGAATTCGTCCGTCGATTCGTTCTGGAGGGCAGATGGAGCGACGGAAGAGGAGAACGTAGCTGCGAGTGAGTTGCCAGTATCGCCGGGTCCACCCAAAGAGCTGCTCCTCCTGAAAGCACTCTTCGCAATGGTCGATGAAGCAGCTGGAGAAGGGTCGCGACTTCTCCCAGTAGCGAGGGGTTTTGGACTTGCTGTAACTCCGATTCGACCAAGACGTGGAATCTTCGTCGGAGTGTGCGATTTCGGAGGAGGAGTACCGGAGGGAGAAGGATCTTGCGAAGTTGTACGAGTCTCTCCTGCAGCTGCTGTCGACTGTCGAGAAGCATGAGTCGAAGGTGATCCTGCGATGGTGGGTAGGTTCGCTCTCATAGATTCTTGAAGCTTGCTGGTGCGAGTTCGAGGAGTCGAATGAACAGAACTGGCGGGCGAAGGAGGTGCTTTCGAGTACGTCGACGCTGCGGCGGATGCTTGTGACGTGTTGAGGGCGTCGACTCGTCTGTTGGTGGTCGAAGAGAGAGCTGGCATTTGGAAAGGAGGTAGCTGATTCGCTTGTGTACTCCCTCCGAACACATCCTCGTTCTTCGCATCGACAGAGCTCAACGTCTGAGTTCACGGAGGGAAAAAGTCAGTCGCAGCTCTCAAGTACTTATAGATGAAACAATGCTAGCTCACCTTGCCTCGTTTCCTCGTCAGCAGATCAGAAGTTTTGCTCGCTCTTCGACCAAATTCGTCGGTTGCGCCAGCATCGGATTCGAGAGTCGAAGAGGAAGCCGAAGTAGAGAATGTGGGACGCTTGCTCGAAGTTGGTGGGGAACGGGTCGACTTCTCCTTGTCTCGTTTCGATCCACCAGAACGAAGGAAGTTCAAACCGAGAATGGACTTGCGACCGTTTCGCTCTTCGCCAGTCTTCTCCGAGTTTGGCGAAGGTGTCGCATTCGAGGCGGAGGGTTCGTTCGAGTTTGAGGATTTGCGCGAGAAGAAAGGGATTCCAGAGGGAGTTCGACGAGGATTGATCAAGCTGGAACGAGATCGACCCGGGCTTGTAGTGACGACGGAGGGAGTAGGCAAAGGGTTGGAAGGCGGCTGATTCAGCGTTCGAGCTGTACTAGTGCTACTTTGTGAGGACGTTCGAGCGCGCGCGATCATCGAGGCTTTGTCGCTTCGAAGACTGTTTCGTCCGAGAGAACCTGTTGTGCTTGTCGAATAGTCGCTCCTCGTTCCTGCGAGACTAGCGATATCGTTCGTTGAAGAAGCCATCCTCTTTGGGAGTTGAGTACCGTCTCCCAATCGCGCTCCGAACGAAGACTTGCGTTCACGTTGACTCGGAGCTTGCAGATCGCTGAACGAGGATGATTCTTTGATACCTCCTCCAGCTTTCGGACTTTTTGACGCTTTGTGGAAAGCCGACGAGATGCTCCATTTCCTCCGACCCGTCGACGAGGGTTCTTTCCCACTATCCTTGCTGTTCGTCGGTTCAAGTTGAGGAGCTCGTGGACTCGAACGGAACGAGTTCTCGAGGGAGCTGGCGAATGAAGGTCGGCGAGTTTCGTTTTCAGGTCGAGGGGAAGGGAATGAGATCGAGGATGAAGCGGTCGTTGCAGTCGAAGCGGAGAGTGGAGGATTGGAGGAAGTGTTGGGTCGATAGGTTTCCCAATCTTTCGGTAGAGGAGGTACAGGAGGAATGCCGCGAGCTTGATCTCCCTCTCCGTTACTGTCTGATCTCTCCACTCCCGGTCTGCCTTCAATCCCGCTGTTTGTCGATGAGATGTCACTACCTGCACTCGATCGTCGAGCTTTCGAAGCGACCGAACGACTGGCGAAGCTCGTACCCGAAGTCGAATCGTGAGAACCGCTAGCTGAGGTCGAAGTCGCGACGGTATAGCTTGCGGATGAGGAAGAACCTCGCTTGAAGGGGCTGCCGGAGGAGGGGAAAGGGACTTCATGGTTCGAGGAGGAAGGGATTCGTTGAGGTTGAGGACGACCAGTCGAGGTTGAAGAGGTTGAACCGACGAGGGGCGATTTCGGAAGTGCAGGTTGAGCGTAAGGTAAAGAAGAGAGTGAAGGCGAAGGAAGTGCTGAGCCACTAGTGAGAGAAGCCTTGTCACCTCCAACCGAATCTCCTCCATCACCTAGACTACTTCTCGTTCTCCTTCTCACCCTTTCCTCAGATTCCCTTCGCACGTTCGACGGCATCTCGATCGGACCTCGACTGCTCTTCCGACTCCTCGGTTCACCTCCGCCAGCCGACGATGGGTTTGAAGCGATACGAGACATCTTAGGTGAACTCAATCCATCGAGTTTTCGAAGTGCTTCGGCAGTACCTTCGTCGACAGCTGCAGCTTTCTCGATATCGAGGTCGACTCCTTCTAGGTCTCGGGTGTGTCGTAGGATCGAAGCTGCGACGAGAGAGGGAGAGGAATGGTGAGAATGGAAAGAGTGACGAGAAAGTCGAGAATGATCGGGTGTGCGTGCTGATGGAGTCGATTGTGAAGAGGAAGTGGGTTGCATCTGGGGTGGTGGTGGAGGCGGTGGAGCAGAGGATACGGTGGCGGAAGCTGTACTCGAGGCAAGATTGTGGGAAGCTGTAGCGGCAGCAGGTGAGGGGGGAAGATGGGCGAAAGAGCTCTTGCTTGCTGATTGTCGACGATGTCTGAGTGAAGCTTTGCCGTCCGTCGATGATCGATTACTCGAACGTTTCGTAGCTGCCGAATTGATACTCCCTTGCGAGATTCTCCTCTTCGAATAACTTGCCGCATCGTCTGTTCCCGATGTCGAAGCCGATTCTCCTCCTCCAGCAGCAGTTCCATCGTAATCGAGCCCTAACCCAACCATATCTCTCCCAGATCTCATTCCCCACTGCGTTCCACTGATTCCAGCTGATGTGGGAGCAGAGGAAACAGCACCGACACTCTTGCGTCTCGGAGGTTGTGATTCACTCTGAGGCGTCGGAGGAGCGGGAAAGCTGCTGTACGTGTCTCTTGACTTTGTCGAGTTTGGGAGAGGGTGAGGCGCCAAGACATCATCGGGAGCGGTAGCGTCAAGAGAGTAGAGCGGACTCGAGGGAGTAAATTCGAGATTCCCGAAAGTCGATACGTTGTCTTGTCCGAAATTGATTAAGCCGGCGGGAGATATATTTGTCGAGATGGACGAGGTAGAAGTCGAATGTGGTAGGAGCGAGGCAGGTTGGAGAGAGGAAGAAGTGCTGTTTCCGAAAGGTCGATTCGCAAAGGAAGGATCGTGGAGACTTTGGGAGAGCTGTCTTGACGCGACTGGAGATCCAGTACTCTCACTGAGGTGTCGAGTCGAAGGCTAGACATGAGGACGATTAGCTATCGCGCGCAAAGTAGAGATGATTGAAAGCGCAAACTGACCATAGGATCGTGAACGTCGAAGACATCAGTGTTTCCATCTTCTATCGGTTGACCCCATCTTCTTTCCAAAGCAGCACTCGTCCATCTCGGTGTCGCCAATTCTCCTAATCCAATCAACTGTCCGCGATCAACAACGGGACTTCCACCATTTCTATCCTCTGGTCTCGGACTTCGGTAGGGATCTCGTGCAGTAGTCGAAGGCGAAGGAATATCGATCGGATGAGGTTGGGAAGACGAGCGGGAACCTGAATTCGCGAAGGAAGAGAGGTTCGCAGCGGCGGAAACTGAGAATGGGAGACCTAATCCAACTCCTTGATAAGGTCGAGTGAGGTAGGCTTGTTCGTAACTCGAGGTGCTTGATCCGAGGAAGCTCGAAGGTTGATAAGGTCGAGGTTGATCATCGGCTTCGAGGTTGTTCGAACTCGATGTCGAGGAAGAGAGGTAAGAAATTCCAGAGCCGATTGTGTCGTCGTCTCGGGCATCGTTATCTTCGGAAAGTTCGAGGGTCGAAGAAGGAATCGACATGTTCAAGACGGGAGACTGCGCTGGACTAGGACGGAAATCGACCATATTGGAGACTGTATCTCGTTGTTCCTCCTCTCGGTTCGGAGTTTCCGGTACAACACTCTTCCCTTGACTCGAAGTCCATCTCTTGGGGCTATCGTCACTGCGATCGATCTGAGTTTGAGAGCGAGGAGAGTTGTCGGGTGAAAAGTCGAGAGGAGGAGGAGGTTTCCGTCGTAAAGAATTGCTTCTTGACGTGCGAAGTTGAGATCCGGTTTGACTATTGGAGAGGGAGACTGGAGGATTCCTCGATGAAGTAGTAGTGGAAGGATGGGATTGACGAGGTGGGGTGTGAGAAGAGGAGGAAGGGGAATCAAGAGGAGTTCCGAAGGTAGATGAGAATTGGGAAGAACGAGGAGAAGGAGCTTGAGGAGTGGGTAGTCTCGAGGAATGCGTAGAATCCAAGAACGCTGTCGATGAACCTTGAGTCTTTTGTGACCTGGTCGTTGATGGAGACGACAGTGAATCCTTGGTATCTTGATCTACCGAACCTCTCCTATCTGTAATAGCTCCTACATAATCCCTTGATCCATAACCTGCACCTCCTAGCCCTGTCTGTCCCGCTGTTTCACCCTGAGTAGCACGTTCGGGAGCTGAGGAATCGTTGGCAGTTTGAATAGGTTCTTTCCGTCGTAGGAGGCTAGATCTCCTTTGTGTCGGTAAGGACATGCTAGCCTACTACTTGTACTTGATCTTCAGCAGTCTGATCAGAGTAAGAGAAAGCTGTGAGAAGGGAGAGAAAGGAGGTTTCAGAACAAGCGGGGGAGTGAGCGGTTCTATGGAAGGTGATGACTGACCGAGATTGTAGGGAGGACAAGAGACTGTTGATCAATCAATGAGCGTGAACCATTGACTGGAGAAAGAGAGAGAGGACGAAGATGACGGTCAACTTCGCTTCTTCGCAAGTACTTGGAAGTCGCATTCACTTAGCTCGTTCTCTCTCTCTCTCGGGGTCGTATTGCAGCTGAGTGATCGTCGATCGAAGAGCTCTTTCGAGAGCGACGAGAGACTTCAAGGGATAAATAGTGAGACGAAACTTGTCTCTCTTTTCTCGAGTCGCGAAATACTGAACGAAGCACTGATTTTCTAGTTACATTCGACAAGCTGACACCTTTCCTTGTTCCCCTCTTTCAAAGCTGAACCATTCCTGACAGATACGCGTCTCAATCTTCCCTAGTGTAGCCGGCCTTTCCCTCCATCGCGTTCCATCCTTTGCGAGTTTCGACGTCGGTTCCATCTGCGAGAGCGCGAGGCTTGTCGTGAAGAGGACCACAGGTGAGTTCGACGAGAGCAGTCATGATTTGAGCTTGAAGGATGCTCTATACACTCGCTCCTTCGTCAACACGGCATCGAAAAGGGAAGAGAAAGAGAGGAAAAACTCACGACTCCCCAAGATTGACGAGCTTTAACTTCGAAACCACGAGAGAAACCTTCCACCCCACGAGGTTCAGCACCTCCGAACCAAGCGCGCAAATCGTCGACCTTTCCTCCGATACAAGTTTGGGTCAAAGCTATAGCGCATCGCGACTCAGCACACTTTGTCAAGAGTTTCGAGTGAGAGGACATTACTTTACCCATGTTGCCGCTTGAGAAGATGTATTGAGTGGGAGTGAGATAGAACTGTGGATGAGTGTCCAAAGAATCAGTTACCGAGAATGATAGATTCTTTTATGGAGTTCCGACTCACTTGACCATTTTGGCTACGAGAGCTGCGACGAGCGTGTGCGAGAATGGCTGCAGAGTTTTGATAGGTGTATTCGACGTCGGTATTGGCAGGGTAGTAAAGATCTACGAGGCGAAGTGAAGGGGTTCCTTGAGTTTCAGCGACGGTAGCAGAGGCGTAGGGACTGTTGACATCCTCGCGAGTAACCGATCCGTCGTGTTGTACGAGCTGCAGGAGAGCTATAAATCAGTAC
>Ga0308160_10007503_pt1 | contig 10835 bp, 9 predicted proteins | sample PhyFR1_FD_201036 | JGI IMG/M metagenome (GOLD analysis project Ga0308160, IMG submission 201036) | Phyllosphere microbial communities from UC Gill Tract Community Farm, Albany, California, United States - DLSLF.R1 | ecosystem: Host-associated > Plants > Phyllosphere > Unclassified | place: USA...
CCGGTGGAGAACGATTTGCGGCCGGAGTAGACCAGCTCATCGCCATCTTCGTGGATGCTGAGATCAGAGTCACGCGGGTTCACGGCACCTCCGAACAAGAAGCTGTTCGTGGTGTACAGCTCTTCAACCGCAGCGATCTGCTCCTCGGTCCCCACGAGGCGGGCGGCCCACGCCCAGAGGTAGTGGTAGCCGAGAACCTGCCCGATCGATCCGTCGCCACGGGCGACAGCACGGATGACTTTGTAGGCCGTCTCCCAGCTCTCGCCAGCGCCTCCATGCTCACGCGGCCCGAGGAGAGTCACCAGGCCGGAGTCCTTCAAGAGCTGCACCTCAGCCCACGGAGTGGCATTGGCTCGGTCACGTTCGACGGCATCGGTGGCAAGGATATCGGCAACCTCCTGAGCCCTCGCGATCCACTCCACACTATTCCGGGGGCGGGGTGCGCCCTGCCAGCGATCGGCAAGATCTGTTGTCACTGAATTCGTGATCGTCACGGTATTGACCTCTCAGGATGGTTGATTCGGCACTGCACCCACGACGGCTACTGCCCGTCCCAGAACGTCTTCACCAAAGTTTCACGAAACAGCGAAGTCAACATCGGGCAATCGCTCTCCGCAGGCTCGGCGTCCACAGTAAAACCAGAAACAGCCACCAACACCAGTGTTACCGACAGTGACCAAACCTTCGCTGCCAGCAGAAGACCCAGGACAGCTCTCTCACCCCGAACCACTCTAGAGTCCCGCAACCGTCGACAGCGGTACCCAACCTCGGAATGAGGAGAAACACCTGAGGATTTTCTGACATCGATTGCTCCGATGGCGCTCAGAGTAAGCTTGATCGCCTTCCACATTGTCGACGTACCCATAGTGAGCTTCCACAGACGGCACAAGAAGACCGAACGACCCGAGAACCAGCCCCTCGCCTCGATTGGCCGTAATTGAATCACGGTTACGACGATGCCAGCCGGTTCGCTTCCTCTGCCACCGTCCGTACGTAGTCCTCGTTATGGTTGTAGCTGGCGACGGCGTCGATCCACCCCCGATGCGACGACAAGCGATTTCCGTCGGCGCAGAGATAACGGGCTGCTGTCGCTGTCGCGTCGTCGAGGTCGTCGGGGTCGGCAGTTCCGTCGCTGTCACCGTCGATGGCCCACAGCAGCCATGTCTGTGGGATGAACTGCATCGGCCCGACGGCACGGTCCCATCGTTTATCGCCATCGAACTGGCCACCGTCCGAGTCGGTAATCGCCGCGACGTCGCGCCCGTCCAGCGGGAGCCCGATCACGCGCGGCAGCACCTTTCCTTGGTCTGACGGAATCCGTCCTTCGATCGTGCCGTGGTGTGTCTCTACCGACCCGATGGCCGCGAGGGTGCTCCACGTCAGCCCACAACCCGGTGACTCCTGCTGTTCGTGGAGCACTGCTGACGCGTATGCCCGCATCGCTGGGAGCGGCACCCCCGTCCGTGTTGCGCGGTCGTGCACCCAGGTGGGGTCGGCGGTGATGGCGGAGGGGGAACGGCGCTGCGGTGGGTCGCCGACGGCGGTTGGCCCCAGGGTCACGTCGGGTGTGCGGGTGTGCTGAGCGGGGGTGTCCGCAGATCCAGGAGGCCGGCTTGGCTCAGTGCCAGCACTGGGGTGGTAGAGGAACCTGTTCGCTAGAAGCGGAAGTGTCACCGCAACCGCAACCGCAACCAAGGTCATCGCCGCAACGAAAAGGGCACGTCGGGTCCGCTCGGCCGTCATGTCGTGCGCGCCCGCCGGAGGAGAGCCGCGTTGCGGCTCGTGCGTGGAGCACGCCCCTTCGCGATGAGCCCGTGCCTCGGGCTCACCACCCAGGCGAGCACGAAGAATGCGGTCGCGACGAGCACGATAGTTCCGCCGACGGGGAGGTCAATGCTCCAGGAGAGATAGAGCCCGACCAGCGCTGCCAGGGAGCCGAAGGACGGTGCGAGCAGCATCATCATCCCGAGGCGGTCTGTCAGTAGTCGGGCTGTTGCCGCCGGGGTGACCAGGAGCGCCAGAACGAGGACGTTGCCGATCGTTTGCACGGACAGTACGACGGCGAGGGTGACGAGCACGTAGAGCACCAGGTCGAGCGCGAAGACCCGGAGCCCGAGGGCGCGGGCAGACTCACGGTCGAGGCCGACGGCGACCAACTCTTTGTTAAGCAGAAGCAGGACCACGACGATCGCGGCGCCGCCGCCGAGGACTGTGACGACATCACCGTCGGGGATGCCGGTGATCGAGCCAAACAGGAACTGCTGGAGCGAGCCGGCGTAGCCGGGGGCACGACTGATGATGACAATCCCAAGGGCAAACGCGGCGGCGAAGAGGATACCGATGACGCTGTCCTCCTTGAGGCGCCGGTTCTGCGCGATCACGGCAACAAGGATTGAGGTGACGACCCCGGCGATCGCTCCTCCGGCGACCAGGCTGCCATTGAGCACGAAGGCGATCGCTAGACCAGGGAACACGGCGTGTGCCACGGCGTCCCCGATGAACGCCATGCCGCGGAGAACAACATGTGTGCCGACGATGCCACACACCACGCTCGACGCGACGGCGACAATGAGCGCTTTCACGAGGAACCGAAGGTCGGGGTTGGCGAGGTCGCGTAGGAAGTCGAGCGGAGAGAGCATCAGGAGGCCTCCCCCACCAGTCCGAACGACGCACGCCAGCCGTCGGCGCCCATCACGTCTTCGGGGGGTCCGTCGGCGAGCACAAAGCGGTCGATGAGCAGGAGCCGACCGCACGACTTGGCGGCGTCGGCAAGGTGGTGGGTGGTCATAAGCACGGCATGGCCTTCGTCGGCGAGCTCCCGGAGAAGCCGGGTGAGGAGCCGTTGAGTGGGCGCATCGAGACCGGTGAATGGTTCATCGAGGAGCAGGACCGCAGGTGCGAGGGCGAGGGCTCGTGCGACGAGAACGCGCTGGCGTTGTCCACCGGAAAGTTCCCCGACGGGGCGGTCGCGCAAGTCGCCGAGGCCGACCCTGTCGATGGCGCGGTGCACCGCACGCCAATCGTCCTCCTTCGGGTGCCGGAAAAGTCCGACCTGGCGAACCTTGCCGGTCATGACCGCCCGCTCGACGGAGATCGGGAAGTCCCAGGCGAATTCATGCCGCTGTGGCACGTAGCCGACGCGATTCCGGTGGGTACCAGGGCGGCCTCCGAGCACAGAGATGCTGCCGGAGGCGATCGGCACGAGCCCGAGCACGCTGCGCAGTAGCGTCGTCTTACCGGCACCGTTCGGCCCGACCAGACCGGTGAAATCGCCGCGGTCCAACGTCGTGGAGACACCGCTGAGCACCGCTCTCCCGCCGAGCACGACGGAGACGTCGTCGACAGTCAGTGGAATGTCAGGCATCGCGGCGCCCACCTTCGGTGCCGTCGGTGGGCATCGTGTCAGCAAGGGTGCGGCGAGCTCGTTGACGAGCGCGGGTTCCTCGCACGGCGACGATGCCGATCACCACCGCAAGCAGGACCAGGACGCCCGTTCCGACCCCGATGCTGAGCATGATGGCGTCGCTCGGCCTGGCCGCTGCGGCGGGCTGCGGCGGCGTTGACGGCACCGCGCTTAACTCCGCCGTGTACTGGGCGGAGAATGCGTCGTCGGTCGCGGTGTCGTCCCCTACTGCGAAGCGGACCGGCTGCGTGTCGGAGACCGTGCTGCCATCCTTGAGGGTCGTGCGGATCTCGAGGTCTACCAGGTACACGCCGGGCTCCGTGAAGACCCAGTTGGCGTGTGTGTGACTGTTCGGATCGACGAACAGGTCCTGTGGCATCTGCGCCGTGGAGTCCCAGAGCACCTGGGGGGCACCCAGGGTGCCGCTCTGCAGGTAGACGATCACGTCACCCGGCCCCTGTACGCCATGCAAAGCCATGGTGACGCCGTCGCGCATCTGCTCCATGGCGGCTGGATCCTGCGTGTTCCAGCCGACCCAGACGATACCGGGCTGTTGCGTTTGTGGCACGACCGCAACCTCGGTGCCCGCATCGGTGTGCAGGAAGTCGTATGCGGGGTCGTCCGGGACCTCGAGCTGGCTGGCGTCGACGACCCGGAGGACAGCGTCGTCGGGGTGACGCCATTCGGCATCCGGGCTCACGCCCGAGTGCACCTGGATACTCCACTTCCCGTCCTGCCACCGCGGTCCGATGTCGATGTGCCCATCGTCGAAAACCTTCCGGTCCGTGAGCGTGGGCTCGTCGGCTGAGAGAGCTTGTTGCAGCGGGTCACGGGCCGTCGTGGCGGACGCTGGCTCGATGGCCGGGATCAGGAGGACCGCGGCGAGGGCAGCGATGGCGGCGCCGTGGGCAGCGCGACGGAAGATCGAGTGGGAACGCATGGGATCTCTCAGGTCAGGCAGTCGTGGAGCGAACGCGCGTTGAAGCGCATCATCTGGACATAGGAGTGGACGTCGGGGCCGAAGGTGTCTCCGTAGATTGGGCAGATGGCGACGCCCTGCTCGTCTGCGACGGAGGAAAGCGTTGACGACCGGGCCGCGAGGTTCGGTTCGAGGAACACTGCTGAGATGTGGAGCGCGCTGATCGTCTGGCTCAGACGTTGGCGGTCGGCCAGGCTGGGCTCGGTCGCCGGGTTCGGCGTGACGAAACCAGACACACGCACCCCGTACGCCTTCGCCAGGTACGCGAAAGCGTCGTGCGTGGTGACCAGGTGGCGACGGGCCTTCGGAATCGACGCGATCGTTTTGCGGACTCGGTCGTCGAGTCTGGTGAGTGTGTCGAGGTACTCGGCCGCGTTCCGGCGGTATTGGTCGGCATGCTGCGGGTCTTGGGCAGCGAGGCTGTCTCGGATGACTTTGACGTACGCCTGGGCGTTGCGGACGTCCTGCCATAGATGCGGGTCGATCGAACCGTGCACATGGACGCCGAGGACCGCTTGCGGGAGTTGGTAGACCTGCGCGCCCGGGTTGCCGAGAAATCTGAACCCGGGTCCGGCGGGGATCGGCTTCAATGCCGTGTTGGGCACCGCCACGATCGCGTCGGCGGGGTCGTCGTGCCGGACCTCGTCGCTGCCGTTCTTCGCGGTGCGTTCACTGCGGAGGCTGAACCGGTCGCCGGTGGTGCTGTCCAGATCGACCGCGATGTCCGCGTGGCCGGCGTCGAGCACCGGGCCGCGACCAGCCGCGCTCGGGTCGACGCCGACTGCGAACCGGACGTCGGTGGTACCGAGGTCGACGACTCCGGAGCGCTCGTCCGTTCGTAGCGATGCCTGCAGATGCAGGGTGTAGACGCCCGGTGTGGTGAACGCCCAGCTGAGGTGCGTGTGCGCGTCCGGCGGCAGGGTCGCGGTGTCGTTCCTGTCGTCACCGTCGTCGGGGCTGAACAGCACGTCGGTGTCGCCGAAGCTGCCTGTCAGGTAGGCCGTCACTGCACCGGGACCGTCCAAACCGGTGGCACGGAGCCGGACTTCTGACGACCGGTCCGCGCCGAGAGCCCCGCCGCTGCCTTCCACGCGGAGCCCGAGCCAGACCGTATCGAGGGAGACGTCCTCGACGAGGGGGATGACGTCGGAGGCATACTTGGTGGACGCTTCAGCGATACTCACCTCGGTTGCATCCTCGCGGAGGTTTGCATCAAGCGCCTTGATGACGTTGTGCTCCTCGAGCAGCAGGTAATTGCTGAACGCGAGATCGGCGTAGGCGACGTCACGGACGTTCCGCAACGACGGCTCATAGGTGTGCGAGTCGGCGTCATCAGGGACGATCGAACTCACTTGCACGCGGTTACCGCCGACGTTGCGGACGAGGTCGGCGAGGATTCCGGTTGTGGTTACCACGCGGACACGCCCGTCGTTGGTCGACGACAGCGCCGCGCTCTGGGTGCACCCAGCCAGGAGGCTCGTCACCGCACACAGGGCGACTGCCCCGACCCATGTGAGCGAGCGCCGTCGATGCGACCGGCGCCTCCTGATCGTCGTCGGACGCGCGTCGCGGATCATGCCTCGAGTCCTCGACGTCGGGTCAGCAGCCAAGTGGCGAGGCTGCCGGTTCCGCCAGCTCCGAGCACTCCTCCAAAGCCGATGGCAGCGAGGAGCCATGCCCCGGTCTGCGGGGCGGGTGCCTGTCCACCGGGCGCGGCCTTCGCGATGGGCCGGGCTCCGCCGGCGATCGTCCCGCCACCGTCGGCTTCGGTTTCCGGTTCCTCGGCCTGCATGATCGCGGGGACGGTGGATCCGAACGCCGCGGTCTCGCAAGCATCAGCATCCTTCGTAGTGACCGTCTCCGTTCCGTTGCCGCCGGAACTGGCGTGGGGGGCGCTCCGCCCCACGACGATGGTGAGGGTCTGCTGGTCGCTGCTAGTGCCGCCACCGGTGAGCGGCACGGTTTGGGTCATGTGGAGGCGGTAGGTGCCCTCTGCGGTGAAACCCCAGTTGCCGTGGGCGTGCACGCCGAGGGGGATGGACGTGGTGGCGCCGGCGGTCAGGATCTGCTTCGGTGCACCGAAGGATGCCAGTTCATACACCGTCACCCGGCCTGGGCCGTCGACGGAGTCGAGTCGCCATTGCACCGGCCCGGCAGCTTGCGCCGCCGTGAGCTCTTCGGTGTTCCAGCCGAGCCAGATGAGATCCGGGTTCTGCGTCTGCGGGACCTGCCACGCCGGCTCTCCGTCAGCTCCGAGGAACGAGAACTTCCCTCCCGGGCTCGAGACTTTCGACGCGGGTTTCAGCCAGAGCGTGGTAGCACCCGGCTCTCGCCAAACGACGCCGCCCTGCGAGCCGTCCTTCACGAGGGTACGGACCTTGCCGTTGACGATGCGACTACCGACATCCACATGGCCGCGGCTGATCACCGTCGTGTTTGCGGTCGCTGACGCGCCGGTGCCCGTTGCGGTGGACGCGGTCTTGGCCGGGACAGCCGTGCACACCGTTCCGGGCACGGAAAGCGCAGAGGGCGCCGATGGGGCAGCCGCTGTGCCCTCGCGGGCGTCCGTGGTCGAGGTCCCACCACCGGTCGTACCTTCGGCGTCGCCCCGCGGCGTCTTCCCGGAGAAGCACTGCTTCGGGTCGATGTTCTGCACGGAGACGTACCCGACGGCGATCGCCATCACGAAGTCATCCTGCAGGTCGCTACCGTTCGCTGCGATGGCGCTTCTGGTCATCGACATGCAGTAGACGCCCTCGCGTGAGAATGCCCACGTGCCGTGCGCGTGCACGTTCTTGCTGATGACGGTTGATCGGTTCTCCTTCGAGGACAACAGCACATCGGGGTCGCCGAACCCGATCTGCTCGTACAAGGCGAAGTTCCCGACCTTCGTTGCGGTGCCGTCATCGTCCGGGTACCCCTGGACATCGTTCAGTGCCCACGTGACGCCCCCCTCCGTCGCGTCCTCGGGAAGCGACTCGGTGGACCACCCCGGCCAGAGCAGATCAGGTTGCTGCGTCTGTTCGACTTGCCAGACGGGGCTACCAGCCTTCCCGAGGAAGTCGTATCCGGTCGGGACTGTGGCCTTGGACTCCGGCAGCAGCTGCAATACGGTTCCGCGCAGGTCACGCCAGGTGGGCTTGGAGCTCGCAGTGGTGTCCTTCACCACGGTGTCGAGCGTTCCTGCCCGCAGCCGGGATGCGACGTCGACGTGTCCGTCGTTGAGGACCGTCGCGCCAGCGCGATTGGTTGCACCGTTCTGGACGTACACGTCCTCGTGGCGTGGGCCAGCGTTCCCGTCTGTACCCTGGTCAGGGTCGTTGCCCATACGGGTGAGGTTCACGCCGTGCTGTCCACGGCTGCACGTCGTGTACTTCGATAGGTCGATACCCGACCCATCCTTGTTCGGACCGACCGCGAAGGTCAGGGTATCGCCGCCGGTGACGGTTTGGCCGTTGACAAGCGTCGCGCTGTAGGTCAGTGGGACGCAGTAAATGCCGGGGTTCGAGAAGTACCACTGCAGGTTCCGTGTAGTCGAGCGGACTGGCACGTCCATTGAGCGGGTGCCTCCGAGCTCGGTTGACACTGCCCCGTACTGCTTCGTACCGTCGCTGCTGATCGCAGCGACCGAACCTGGGCCATCGACCGCCCCGAGACCGAGAGTAATGTGCCGGTCCAGCACTGCAGATGGGTCAATGCCATCCGTGCGGATCGCGATGCCGCCACCGTTGCTATAGACGCCCCGCCAGCGTTCGGTGCCACCGTCGTAGCGGCTCCCGTGGACGATGAGGTCCTCAGGATCTCGGACAAGTTTCGGGTCGGTCTGCAGCAGGCCAGTGCTTGCGATGCCACGTACCGTGTCGCCGTCGATATCCAGGGCAACGTTCGCGGCGCCCTCTTCCAGCCGCGTCGGGCCTGCGCTGCTGGGCGGCGTGGACAGCGTGGAAGATAAGGACGGCACAGCGACGCCGCCACAGGGCGTGACGCTCGTCAGATTGACGTCATCGCCGACCGCGAACCCGAGGTTCTGCGTCGCGCTGGTCCAATGCCCCGCCGCCGTCTTGAGGGTTGCGGTCATCGCGACGCAGTACATGCCGGGTTGGGTGAACACCCACATGCTGTGCGAATGGTTGTTGCCGCTTTGCTCAAATGAGGTGATGCCCGCGGATGAATCGAAGTGAGTGTCGGCGGGCCGCCCCGAGGAGGTGGCCAACAGCATCACCTTCGCAGCTGGGTCGACAGTGCCGTTCCGGGTGAACCCGTCGAGTGAGATCCCTACCTTCGATCCCATGAGCGACCGGTCCATGGACTCCGTGCTCCACCCCGGCCACACGTAGTTCCCAGTGCCTGTGGTGGAGGTCTGCGGGAGATACCAGTACTTCGTTCCGACAGGGCCGACGACGCGCATGTCAGTCGCGCCCCTCGGCTGCTGCACCGTCACTGCGGGTGGGGTCCGTCCGATGACAACGTTGTCGAGGGAGACCAGGGCGCTGTCCATCCCCCAGCGGATCTGACCGTCGCTGCCGATGTAGGTCCGCAGGTCGTGGTGCCCGGTGGTGATCAGGTTCGTCGTCGTGCCACCCGCCTCCGTGGGTTGCGCACACGTCGTGAGAGTGTCCGGCAGATCGCCGACGACCACCGTGTATGTGGCCTGGGCGGAAAGGTCCGTCGAGGGGGTTCCCTTCGGCTCCTTCGTCTTCAGCCCTTCCTTCACCGTGAAGCAGTACGTGCCGGCCGTCGTGAACGTCCAGCCCGCCGACCTACCGTAGGCCCCTGGTGTCGAACCGAATTTCGCCTCGTGGTCCGCTGGAGTCCACACTGTGGAAATGGTCCGCACGGGTGTGCTTGTGTCCCAGTTCACGTCGGACCGGCTGACCTGCCAGCCGGCTCCGGTTGCTGCTTCAAGTGAGTACGAGCTGTTGTATGAGACTGCGAGGCCGGCGTTGAGCTGGCCCTCGAGGCTCTGCGTATCGAAGCCGAACAGCGTTCCGCCCTGCTTCGCGTATTCGGCTGCCGACTGATCGATGCCGTACACACTTTGCTCGCCGTTGAGGTAGTCGGCGTCTGCGGCAGGCAACGAATACGCCCCGTCCGCACTCGGAGCGGCGATATGTACGACGGTGGTGGCGGCGGGCCGCCAACTGTCCGCCGTGATGTCCGGGTCGGTCTTGTCGACCAGTCCGAGCTGCGCCGACGTTGGCTTCCCGTCGGCACTTCGGTCAAATCGCGGTGTCATCGCAAGCCAACCGGAGTCGTACACGCGGACGCCGTCACGGTCGGTGAAACGGGGAGCGTCGGCGTCTGCCGCGGACTCAGCAGCTGTTTGAGTCGCTGGAGGTGTGTCGGCGAGCGATGCGAGGGCGGCTTCAGTCGGAGCGAGGACCACGGCAAGAGACAGAACGAGGCCGGATGCGAAGAGTGCGGTGGTGCGGATGTCGTCGGTTCGGCGCACGGGCGCCCTTTCAGCTGCGGAGAAACGGGGAAGGATCAACATCTGTGGGGAGGCTGGGTGCGGCAGAGCGCACCCAGCCCGATGGTGCACAGGTCAGGCGCCGGCCTTGACCGTGTACGTCGCAGAGCCCGCGGTCTTACCCTTCGCGTTCGCGCTGAAGGTGAGCGTGTAGGTGCCGGCCTTGCTGAAGGCCCACTTGGCGTGCTCGTGGAACGCCTCACCCTCATCGCCCTCGACCACGAAGGTGTGGGTCTTCGCCGAGTTCGTGAACCACGCGGTGCCGTCCTGGCTGATGTTCACCGTTCCCGTCCCGCTCTCCCCTGCCGCGGGCGCATACGTGACCGAGTCGAGCTTCACCGTGACGTTGTCGCCCTCGACGAAGCCGACGTCTCGGAGGTCCTCATCCCCGGCGAACCCTGCGAACGGCACACCTCGTGCGGTTGCTTCCTCGCTGCTCTCCGGGAGGATGTACCCCGTGCCACTGGCGCCCGAGGTGGACTTCACGTCAAGGGTGTACGCGGACGGCGCGACCCATCCGGTGTCCTCGTAGTTGCTACCCAGCTTCAACTGCGATCCGTTAGCGGCGACCGACACGAAGTCGATGTGTCCGCTGCTCAGGTCCGCCGCGCTAGCCGGCATGGCGGCAAACGCCACGCTCAGCGCGGTCATGGTTGCAACGACCGACCCCGCGATCCCCCACCGACGCCGAGACGTGCCCTTGGTCTGCACTGCATCCGTCATGTCTATGACTCTCTAACTAGATGATGTCGATAATCATTATCGACTGTATTGAGCGTAAGTGAACCTGAGGAGACGCGCAAGGATCGAAGGGCCAGCGCGCAGAATTCAGCGTCCACTCGAGCCATCAGCGCTTCCCGCCATCCCATGTATGCATTGCAATTGATGCATGCATATGCTCTAATGAGAGCACCGAGCGGGTCCGCTCGGAGCATCCGCTCCTGGAGGTAACTCATGACCGAGACTCACGCTGAACACACGAT
>Ga0308160_10007504_pt1 | contig 10834 bp, 12 predicted proteins | sample PhyFR1_FD_201036 | JGI IMG/M metagenome (GOLD analysis project Ga0308160, IMG submission 201036) | Phyllosphere microbial communities from UC Gill Tract Community Farm, Albany, California, United States - DLSLF.R1 | ecosystem: Host-associated > Plants > Phyllosphere > Unclassified | place: USA...
TCGCCGCCTCCAGCACCGCCGGCGCCGCGGTGGCGACGCCGGCGCTGATCGCGGCGATGGCGCCGCAGTTCCGTGCGGCGGCCCCGGCCGCCACCGCGCTGGTGGCGACCTCGGTGATCGTGACCTCGCTGCTGGTGCCGCTGCTGACCGCGCTGCACGCGCGCGCGCGCGCCAGGCGCGCGCCGCCCGGCAACTGACGCGGCACCGGCGACGCGATTGCAGAATTTGCCACGAAAACGCCGTCCGCCGCGCCGCCGGTTTACGCGACAATAGGCACCATGCCCCTGCATCCCACGACCAAAGCACAGCTGCAAATCCACTTCTGCGTGCTGCTGTGGGGGATCACCGCGATCCTCGGCAAGCTGATCACGCTGCCGGCACTGCCGCTGGTGTGGTGGCGGATGCTGATGGTGGTGGCGGCGCTGGCGCTGCTGCCGCGGGTGTGGCGCGGGCTGGCCGCGTTGACCCCGAAGCTGGCGCTCGGCTACGCCGTGGTCGGCGCGTTGGTCGGCCTGCACTGGCTAACCTTCTACGGCGCGATCAAGCTGGCCAACGCTTCGGTGGCGGCGACCTGCATCGCGCTGGCGCCGGTGTTCACCGCGGTGATCGAACCGTGGGTGGCCAAGCGTCCGTTCCGTCCCAGCGAACTGGTGTTCGGGCTGGCGGTGTTGCCGGGCGTGGCGCTGGTGGTCGGCGGCGTGCCCGACGGAATGCGCGCCGGCGTCGTGGTCGGTGCGGTCTCGGCACTGTTCGTCGCCGCGTTCGGCTCGCTCAACAAGCGCCTGGTCGATCATGCCGACCCGCTGACCGTGACCGCGCTGGAACTGGGCGCCGGCACATTGACCCTGACCCTGCTGGCGCCGCTGCTGCCGTTCGTGCTGCCGGCGCTGAGCGGCCCGTTGCTGGTGCTGCCGAGCCTGCACGACACCCTGCTGCTGCTCGCGCTGGCGCTGCTGTGCACGCTGCTGCCGTTCGCCCTGGCGCTGGTCGCGCTGCGCCGGCTCAGCGCCTACGCGGTGCAGCTGGTGACCAACCTGGAGCCGGTCTACGCGATCGTGTTCGCGATCCTGCTGCTGGACGAGCAGAAACAACTCACCGCGCTGTTCTACCTGGGCGTGGCGGTGATCCTGGGCGCAGTGTTCCTGCATCCGCTGCTGACCCGCGCCAAGCCGGTGCGGCACCCGGAACTGCTGGCGACCTCCGAAGCGAAGAACGCGCTGGAGTGACGCCGCCGCCGGCGCGGTTCACTCCGCCAGCGAGACGCAATCGCGACCGGCGCGTTTGGCCCGGTACAGGGCTTGGTCGGCGCGCTTGAGCAACTGGTCGGCGTTTTCGCCCGGCTGCTGGGTGGCCACGCCGAAGCTGGCGGTCAGCGGCACGCCAAGCTGCAGCAGGGAGACTTCCTGGCGCAGCGTCTCGCATTCGTGCATGGCCTGGCGCGCATCCAGCCCCGGCAGCAGGATCGCGAATTCCTCGCCACCGTAACGCGCCACCAGGCTGCCCGGCGGCGCTTGCGCACGCAGCATGTCGGCCAGCGCCAGCAGCACCGCGTCGCCCTTGTCGTGGCCGTGCAGATCGTTGATGTGCTTGAAATAGTCCAGGTCGAGCAAGGCAACGCTGAGCGGCACGGCGCCGAATTGCGCGGTCTCCGCATTGACCATCAACGCGGTGGCGAAGGCGCGGCGGTTGAACAGCCCGGTCAACGGATCGGTGCGCGACTGTTCGAGCAGCTCGGCGTTGAGCGTTTCCAGCGTGGACTGATACTGCGCCAGCTGCTGCTCGTAGCCGTCGCGTGCGCGCAGCTGCAGTGCCAGCGCATGGCTGGTGCGGCGCAGCTCGATCAGCTGCATCACCTGCCGCGACAGCGCCTGCAGCGCCACCACCTGCTCCGGCTCGAGCGTGCGCGGGCGGCGGTCGAGTACGCACAGCGCGCCCACCGCCAGCCCGTCGCTGTTCACCAGCGGCGCGCCCGCGTAGAAGCGTACCCCGACCTCGGTGACCAACGGATTGAACGCGAAGCGCGGGTCCACCGCGGCGTCGTTGATCACCATCACCTGCTGCGGGGTCAGGATGGTGTGGCCGCAGAACGAGTCGTCGCGCGTGGCGCTGAGCAGGGTGACGTTGCGCTGAGATTTCAGCCATTGGCGCTCGTCGTCGACCAGCGAGATCAGCGCCGACGGCGTGTCGCACAGGCTGGCGGCGATGCCGACCAGGTCGTCGTAGGACGCTTCCGGCTCGGTATCCAGGATCTGCAACGCGTGCAGCGCGCGCAGGCGGTCGGCTTCGTTGTCGGGCTTGCGTGGCTTGATCACGGGAGCTGGCGGCGGGCGGCGGATGCGTGGCGAGTATCGCCAAAATCGCCGCCGATGCCAGTGAAGACCGCGCGGCCCGGGATTACCAGTCCTGGCGCTGCGGCAGCAGGCCGCGCAGTTCCTGCTCGGTGAGGTTGCGCCACTGGCCCGGCTTCAGTGCGCCGAGCTTGATGTTGTCGATGCGCACGCGGCGCAGCTGGGTGACGCGGTAGTCGAACGCGGCGGCCATCAACCGGATCTGCCGGTTCAGGCCCTGCTCGAGCACGATGCGGAAGCCGAACTTGGCGATCCGCGCGGTGCGGCACGGCAGCGTGGTCTCGTTGTGCACGCGCACCCCGCGCGCCATGCCGCGCAGGAATTCGTCGCTGACCGGCTTGTTCACCGCCACCAGGTATTCCTTCTGGTGGCGGTTCTCGGCGCGCAGGATCTCGTTGACGATGTCGCCGTTGCTGGTCATCAGGATCAGGCCCTCGGACTCCTTGTCCAGGCGCCCGATCGGGAAGATGCGCTGCTCGTGGCCGACGAAATCGACGATATTGCCCTTGACCTCGCTCTCGGTGGTGCAGGTCACCCCGACCGGCTTGTTCAGCGCGATATAAACGTGGCGGCGGCCGGATTTCTGCTTGGCGCGCGCGCGCAGCGGCTGGCCGTCGACCTGCACCTCGTCGCCCTCGCCCACCACCGCGCCCACGCCGCCGGGCCGGCCGTTGACGGTCACGCGGCGCGCGGCGATCAGCCGGTCGGCCTCGCGGCGCGAACAGTAGCCGGTTTCGGCGATGTGCTTGTTGAGGCGGATGGACATTGAGCGGGGATTCGGGATTCGGGATTGGGGATTCGCAAAAGCGGGCTACTGCAATCCGAGGCAGTAGCGAGGGTTGGGACAGAAAAGCGGAAGCGGGGACGAATCCCCAATCCCGAATCCCCAATCCCGGCCTTTCAGCGCTTCGGCGGACCCTTGCGCGGCGGGCGATCGCCGGCCTTGTCGGCCATGCGGGTGGCGGCGCCGGCCGGGCGCGGACCAGCCGCGTTCGGGCGGCCGCCGGGCTTGCCGGCGGCGCGCGCGAACTTCGGCTTGAACGGCGCGCTGGCGCCGGCGTCGTCGCCGTCGCCGTCGAGCTTGCGCATCTGCAGTTGCTGGCCCGAGACCCAGACCTTCTTCAGGTGGGTCAGCAGCTCGCGCGGCATGTCCGCCGGCAGGTCCAGCACCGAATGGTCGTCGTGGATGTCGATGCGGCCGATGTACTTGCTCTCCAGGCCGGCCTCGTTGGCGATCGCGCCGACGATGTTGGCCGGCTTGACCCCGTGCTGGTGGCCGACCTCGATGCGGTAGGTCTCCATGCCCACTTCCGGCTCGCCGCGCGGCGCCTTGGGCGCCTTGTCGCGGCGCGGCGCCTCGAAGCTGCCGACGTCGCGCTGGTAGTCGTAGTCGGGGCCGTGCCCGGCCGGCGCGGGACGCGGCGCACGCGGCGGCGCGCGCTCGCCTTCGTCGCGGCGCGGCGGGCGCGCTTCGCGGTCGAACTTGGGCTCAAACTTGGGACGTTCCGTGCGCTCGCCGCGGTCGGCGCGCTCGCGGCGCTCGGCAGTGGGCCGCTCGAAGCGCTCGCCCTGCGGCGGACGCGCGCGCTCCGGCGCCAGCAGCAGCGGCGTGTCGCCCTGCAGCAGGCGCGCCAGCGCCGCGGCCACCTCGACCATCGGCACGTTCTTCTCGGTCTCGAAACGCTGCAGCAGATCGCGGTAGGTGTCGATGCCGCCGCCGGCGATGGTCTCGCTGATCTTTTCCATGAAGCGGGTCACGCGCTGGTCGTTGACCGCGTCCACGCTCGGCAGCTGCATCTCTTCGATCGGCTGCCGGGTGGCGCGCTCGATCGCGCGCAGCATGCCCTTCTCGCGCGGGCTGACGAACAGGATCGCCTCGCCGCTGCGGCCGGCGCGGCCGGTGCGGCCGATGCGGTGCACGTAGCTTTCGGTGTCGTACGGGATGTCGTAGTTCAGCACGTGGCTGATCCGCTCCACGTCCAGGCCGCGCGCGGCCACGTCGGTGGCGACCAGGATGTCGAGCTTGCCGTCCTTGAGCTGCTGGATCACCCGCTCGCGCTGCGACTGCTGGATGTCGCCGTTGATCGCCGCGGCGGCCAGGCCGCGCGCCTGCAGCTTCTGCGCCAGTTCGTCGGTGGCGGCCTTGGTGCGCGCGAACACGATCATCGCGTCGAACGGTTCCACTTCCAGGATGCGGGTCAGCGCATCGAGCTTGTGCAGGCCGCTGACCGCCCAGTAACGCTGGCGGACATTCGCCGACGTGGTGGTCTTGGAGGCGATGATGACTTCGGCCGGATCGTTCAGATAGGTCTGCGCGATGCGCTTGATCGCGGTCGGCATGGTCGCCGAGAACAGCGCCACCTGGCGCGAGGCCGGCAGCTTCTTCAGCACCGCCTCGACGTCGTCGATGAAGCCCATGCGCAGCATCTCGTCGGCCTCGTCGAGCACCAGCGTCTTCAGCTCCGACAGATCCAGGGTGCCGCGCTCGAGGTGGTCGATGACCCGCCCGGGGGTGCCCACAACCACGTGCACGCCGCGCTTGAGCGCCGACAGCTGCTGTACGTAGGGCTGGCCGCCGTACACCGGCAACACCTGGAAGCCGGGGATCGCGCCGGCATAGCGATGGAACGCCTCGGCGACCTGGATCGCCAGCTCGCGGGTCGGCGCCAGCACCAGCGCCTGCGGCTTGCGCTGGTTGAAGTCCAGCCGCGACAGGATCGGCAGCGCGAACGCGGCGGTCTTGCCGGTGCCGGTCTGGGCCTGGCCGAGCAGGTCGCGGCCGGTCAGCAGCGCGGGAATGGTGGCGGCCTGGATCGGCGACGGCGACTCGTAGCCGACATCGGCGACGGCTTTCATCACAGCAGGCGAGAGGCCGAGATCTGCGAACAGCAGCGGCGCGGGGGTATCTTGGGACATGGGAGACTCCGGAGGCGCCGCAGAGAACCGGCAGGCGCAAAGAAGTGCATTGTGCGCCTTGGCGGGCCGCATGTCTAAACCGGGTGAACGATGCCGTTCAGGCGTGAGAAACCCCGGCCTGCCGCGAACCACCTTGCAGACCCTTCCGCGACCCGCCCAATGCCCGACGCCCCCACCCCTGCCGCACCAGCCCCAACCGACTTCGCCACGCTGTTCCAGGCGCACCGCGGCATCGCCGCGAAAGTGGCCGGCAGCTATTGCCGGGATCCGGACGACCGTGCCGACCTGATCCAGGAGATCGCCGCGCAGGCCTGGCGGGCCTTCCCCCGCTACGACCGGCAGCGGCCGTTCTCCACCTGGCTGTACCGGATCGCGCTGAACGTGGCGATCGGCGACCTGCGCGGGCGCAGCCGGGCGCACCGGCAGACCCTGCCGCTGGAGGACCTGGACCTGGCCGACCCGCACGCCGCCGACCCGGAACGCGAGCGGCAGGTACAGGCGCTGTACCGCTTCATCGCGCAACTGCCGGCGCTGGAACGGGCGCTGGCGCTGCTGTACCTGGACGACCGCCCGCAGCGCGAGATCGCCGAAATCCTGGGCATCGGCGAAAGCAACGTCTCCACCAAGATCGGCCGCCTCAAGCAACGCCTCCGCGACGAACTCTGAATCACCCACACAGGACCTTCGACATGCATCCCGACGAACTGAAACACGCCTGGCAGGCGCTGGACCAGCGCCTGCAACGCCACGACCGCCTGCAAGCGCAGCAGCTGTTGCAGCACAACCTGCAGCGCGTGCAGCGCAGCCTGCGCCCGCTGCTGTGGGGCCAGCTGCTGCAGTTGCCGTTCGGCCTGTGCTGCATCGCCCTGGCCGGCCTGCTGTGGAGCCGCGGCGGCGCGCTGCCTGCGCACCTGATCGCCGCCGGCGTGGCGGTGCATGCCTATGGCGTGGCCACCGTGGCGCTGGCCGGCATCGTCCTGGGCCGGCTGCTGCAGGTCGACTACAGCGCACCGGTGCTGGAGATCCAGCGGCGGATCGCGCGCACCCGCCGCTGGTACGTCGGCAGCGGCGTGGTCTGCGGGCTGTCGTGGTGGCTGCTGTGGGTGCCGGTGCTGATGGTGCTGGCCGCGCTCGCCGGCATCGACCTGCTAACACAGGCGCAGGCCGTGGTATGGATCGGACTCGGCGTCGGGCTGGCAGGGCTTGCCGGCAGCGCATGGCTCTATCGCCGTTCGCGCGATCCCGGGCGGCCGCGGCTGCGGCGGATCGTCGACGACGGCCTGGGCGGAGCGAGCCTGCGCAAGGCCAGCGGCCTGCTCGACGAGGTGGAGCGTTTTCGCCACGACTGAGTGCGCAGCCGCTGCGTCGCGGTGAACGCGAAGATGTCCTGCGCAGCGTGCGCGACGCGAAGTCCGAGCGTTTCCTTCGCGAATGACCGACAATGGGCGCCGATTTCCGAACAGCGTCCCCCAATGCAGACCATCGATCTCCAGTTAGAAAGCGACTATGTCGAACTCAAGCACCTGCTGAAACTGACCGGCGTGTGCGACAGCGGCGGCGCGGCCAAGACCGTGATCAGCGAAGGCCAGGTGCGCGTGGACGGCGAAGTGGAAGTGCGCAAGGCCTGCAAGATCCGCGCGGGCCAGGTGGTCGAACTGGACGACGTGCAGATCCGGGTGATCGGCAAGGTATGAGCGTGGGCGGCGCGCACTGCGCATCGCCTGCACGGCTGTCCCGCGCGGTAGCCGCGACATGCTGACCAGCATCGGCATGCGCAACATCGCGCCGTCGGCGGACGATCCGCTGCACGACGTGTACGAAGTGCTGATCGACCCGGCCGCAGCGCGGCCGCTGTGCCTGGCGCAGTCCATCCATGGCGGGCATGCCGACCGTGGCGGCGCGATCTTCCTGGGGCTGGACGAGCTGGATGCCTGGGCCGGCGACTGGCGCCTGCACCTGCGCCACGCCGACTGCGCCTGGGCCATCGCGCCGATCGAGGCTGCGCAGCGCGGCGGCGACGCGCAAGCCGCCCTCGCCCGGCTCATCGCCGAGGCGGACGCACGTCGCCTCCGCGCGACCCCGCAGCGCTAGGCGCTTTCTTGCATCTGTCGCAGGCAACGATATTTCTTGTGGGAGCGACTTCAGTCGCGACGGGCTCTACCGGTAACGCCCGTCGCGACTGAAGTCGCTCCCACAATTACTTCGCCAAGCGAATAGGACAGCCGGCATCCGCGTGCCGATCCATAGGCCATGCCAGCAATACAGGTGGCGCTGGCTTTTGTAGGAGCGGCTTCAGCCGCGACCGGAACTTTCCTGGTGACGCCCGGTCGCGGCTGAAGCCGCTCCTACAGGGTGCATGCAGCCAGGCGAGAGAAGCGGTGCACGGCGGCACTGGCTGGCAGCTCGGCTGTCGCTGTGGCGCGCCCAGCACCGGGACATGTCTCGCAGCATCCCGCACGCATCCACGCCTCAGCGCGCACTCGCCGCCGCGCGCTGGGTCAGGTGCGCGGCGATCGCGCGCTTGAACGGCGCCACCCGGTCGGCCACGCGCAAGGCCGCGTTGCGCAGCGCGCGCGCCGGCAGGCGGTCGTCGGTGTACAGCGCTGCGATGGCGTTGGTCGCCTCATACAGTGGACGCGTGGCCAGACGGTGGCCGCGTTCGTAGCCGGCCAGCAAGGCCGGCGCGGCGATGTCGCGGCCCTGCGCCGCGGCCGCGTGCAGCGCGCGCGCCAGCCGCGCCTGGCTCTGCAGGCCGAAGTTGAAGCCGTGCGCGGTCACCGGATGCATGCCCACCGCCGCGTCGCCGATCAGCGCGTAGCGCTTGCCGACGAAACGTTGCGCGTACACCGCGACCAGCGGATACGCCTGCGGCCGCACGATCGGCGTCATCGCGCCGAGCCGGTGCTCGAAGCGGGCGCTGATCTCGGCCCCCAGCGCAGCGGCGTCCATGTCCAGCAGCGCCTGCGCGCGATCCGGCGGCAGGGTCAGCACTGCCGAGGCCTGGTTGCCGTGCAGCGGCAGCAGCGCCAGGGTCTGTCCGTAGCCGAACCACTCCCAGGCGGTGTGGTGGTGCGGGCGCTCGTGGCTGACCCGGCAGACCAGCATGCTGCGGCCGAAATCGCGCATCTGCGCGCCGATGCCGAGCATGCGCCGGGTGGTCGAGAAACGGCTGTCGGCCGCCACCACCAAGCGCGCGCTCAGCGCCTTGCCATTGGACAGGGTCAGCTGCGCCTGGGTATCGTCGCTGCGCAGCGCCTGCACCGAGACGCCGTCGAACAGGGTCAGGCCCGGCTGCGCCTGCACCGCGGCGAACGCGGCGCGGCGGATCAGGTGGTTGGGCACCAGCCAACCCAGATCGCCGCGGCGGTCCTGGCTGGCGGCGAAGGTCAGCGCGAACGGCGAGGAACCGTTCATCACCCGCGCATCGCGCAGCGGCGCGATCGCGTCCGGATCGATTCGCGACCACAGGTCCAGTTGCTCGAGCAAGCTGCGCGAAGCGTGGGTCAGCGCGATCTCGCGGCCATCGAATGCGGCCTCGGCCAGCGCGGTGCGCGGCTGCGGTTCGATCAGCGCCAGCGACAGGCCGCTACCGGCCAGCGACCGGGCGAAACACAGGCCCGCGGGGCCGGCACCGACAATGGCGATATCCACATGCATTGCTGCGCTTCCTGTCTAGAACGCAGCCAGCATAAACCCGCGGCGGCGCGCGGCATTGATCTGGATCAGCGCTGCGGCAAACGGTCGCAGCGTCGCGCTACGAACGCTGCGCGGGCAGCCTCATAACAGCGCCCACACCAGCTGCAGGATCGACCACAGCGACACCGCCCAGACCAGGCTGCGCAAGTAAGGCACGCCCGCCGCGTACAACGGCACATAGGCCAACCGCGCCCAGAAATAGAGCTGCGCCGCCAGCGCGGTATGCGCACTGCCCTTGCCCATCGCCACCACTGCCAGCGCCGCGGCAGCGAAGAACGGGAAGGTCTCCAGGAAGTTGCGCAGCGCGCGGTCCAGGCGCCCAGCCACGCCTGCCGGCGGCGGCAGCGTCGCATCGCGCGCGCCGGCATTCCACTTCAGGCCGCGCTGCGCGGTGACGAACGCGGCGGCCAGCAGCAGTTGCACGATCCCGAGCAGGATCGCCCAGGCCAGCATGCGGATTTCGATACTCATCGACACCTCGGTCGGTTGCGAAAACTAGGGAGCGACGCGCGCCTGCGCGTCAGTTCGGCGGACCGACGTGATAGCCGACCAGGCGCCAGGTCTTGTCCTCGTCCAGGCGCAGCGAGACCAGCTCGCGCACCGGCTGCGGCGCGTTGGCGAACCGGCTGGGGAAACTGACGTTGACGTAGACCCCCGGCGGCACCTGCGAGCCCGCCGCGTACTGCACCCGCGCCACGCTGGCCACGCCACGGCCGAGCAGCGCGCCGAGCCGTGCGCGGCTGGCATCGACCTGGCGCACGAACGCATCGCGCGCGACGGCCTTCTTGGCCACCGCGGATGCGCCGTCCCATAGCTCGCCGCTGCGTCCGGCATCGACCAGCTGCGCAGCGCGCAGGCCGGCCTGGGCCATCTGCGCGTCCTGCTTGGACAGCGGTCCCGGCGCGGCAGGATCGGCATGTTTGGCCGCCGCGGGTTTGGCGGCGGCGGGCTTGGGCGCCGCTGGCTGCACCGCAGCCTGGGCAGGCGCGGATTGCGCAGGGACGCTCTGCGTCGGTGCGGTCTGCGCCGCTGCCGCGAACACGGCAGCGACCAACAACGCAGGGAACAGGCGAAGTGACAACGGCATGGGCATCGCTCAGGCAGCGCGGTGACGGCGGGGGCCGCAGTCTACGCCGGCCGCGCGCGCCTGCGCAGCGACGCTCACGGCTCCTCGCCCGGCGCGGCCGCGCTCACCGGCACCGCATAGCGCTGCCGATGCCAGGCATGCCAGCTGACGCCCAGCGCCCAGGCGGTGCCGCCCAGCAGCCCGGCCAGGCTCAGCAGCGAGGCGATGCGTGCCAGGACCTGCGCGTGCGCGCCGCTGGCGAAGTGCAGCAGCAGTTCGGCGACCACAAAACCGCCCAGCACCAGCAACGCCGGCGGCAGATACAGCCGCACCATCAGCTTGGTTCCGATCGCCATGCGCCTGCTCCCGAAGTGGATGGCGCGGACGCTAGCGCCGCCGCGGTGCCTGGCGCGTGAACGCCGGGCGCAGCGCGCAACCGGCGTTCAGGCCCCGGGCGACGCCAGCGGCAGCGTGGCCACGTCGATTTCCGACAGCGGGCTCTCCGCCGGGCAAGCCTGGTCGGGGAAGCCGAAACGCTGCTTCAGCGCCTGGCCGCAAGCGGTCAGCGACTCCAGGTCCACGCCCTTGGCCTTGCACTCGTGGTCGAACGCGATCAGGAACGCGTCCTTGCGCCGCACGAAATCGTCGCCGCACTTGCGCAGCTGCTTGATCCGCTCCAGGTCGTCCTGCACCGCGTTGGTCCCGTCCAGCCCGTACTGCTTGAGTTCGTCGTTGCTGAGCAGGCGCAGGCTGCGGTTGGGCACGGTCATCATCAGGTCGGCCACCGCCACCGCCACGCCGTTGCGCT
>Ga0308160_10007505_pt1 | contig 10834 bp, 11 predicted proteins | sample PhyFR1_FD_201036 | JGI IMG/M metagenome (GOLD analysis project Ga0308160, IMG submission 201036) | Phyllosphere microbial communities from UC Gill Tract Community Farm, Albany, California, United States - DLSLF.R1 | ecosystem: Host-associated > Plants > Phyllosphere > Unclassified | place: USA...
CGGAGAGCATCACACTCTGCCTGGATGGTGGACTACATAGAAGTGTTGACGGGTATGACCATTTTGACGCGGTCGAAAAGGAGACTAGAAAGGTACGTGGCTTGTGGTCTCCGATCGGTGTAGCTGATGGAAAGCGTACTTTCTGGGCCATCTACTCATGGGACAAACAATCAGCGGCCCTGTTCGGTCGACCACCCATCATACATCTACGAGATTGCGATGTGACCGAGCCCATCATTGTCGACGATGAGAATTTGACCAAAGAAGGGGTCAAGGATCAATCGAGTCCTACCAAGAGCAGAATATGTGCCTTTGTAGCTGCCATCAGATTACACGTTATTCTCGAGGTAAGCTCATTCTTATGGTGGGTCGTGTCAGGCTGATATCGTAGGGCGTGATTGACTCTTCAACTCAGCCATCGAACTTTGCGACATCGCCGTTCCTGGCTCGTGCTGCGTCTACCATCGCACGCCGCTCTAGCAACGTTGGGTCACTAGATGACGAGGAGAGTCTACTGGAGGAATGGTCAAGGTTGTTACCGCGATATTGGCATTATGATACCGAGACCACAAATTCCAGGGATCCAGTGCGAATCACCCAGGCTGAACGATTGCATTGCGTATGTTCATGTCTATTTCCTAACCAGAAGCTCTGGGCTGACGAGCAGTTGGAACATTTGGTCAAGATGATCATTTACAGACATCGATTTTCTGGATTTGTCGCTATGCCTGCTTCTACCGCGGAAGAGAGAGCTAGGCATCTGGACTTGTGTAGGAAAGCGATGCAATGCGCTCTGACTATCATCGCGGATCACGTTCACATCGTACGTCCCTCTGCGTGTCTTTTACACATTGCTGATGAAACAGAGTCAAAGAGGAATGATGACATATTGTATGTACTCTAAACCTGCCGCGGAAGGCTGGCTGACCCACAGATGGGGTTCACGTGATTCATCAACTTGCCCAGGCCGGTCGAACACTGGTAGCCGTTATTCTGAATTGCCGAAATGCAGATTTCAGACCACTCATCGCCTCCTCAATAGAAGGATTGAGATCATGCGTTGGTCTCCTAAGGCGTTTCAGCGGCCGTTACCTCTGTGGTCTTAGGTCTGCCGACATCATTGACGAGTTCTGTCGAAGTAAGTCCCTCGAATCAACTCGTGGACTTGGCTGATTGGTAGTATGCAATATCCCTGTCGACTCACCTAGGGTCCCTGACGGTACTGGTCGACCTTCTCCCGCCTGGCTTCGACCCGTTCGAAAGCGTTGTTCGCCTTCCCCTTCAAATCGAGATTCAGCTTCGCCTGCTGCACATGCATTCATCGGACAAGATATCATGTCTGCCCAACCGGAATTACTTGCTGGACCACAAGTCCAGGCTCAAGTACCTGCCGATTTGGAAGTGTTGTTCAATACCAACGATTATGTCGATCTCTCCGCCCTCGATAATACAGCAATGAACACTCCCAACATGGCTCACAATTCTCAATTACCTTCTACTGGATTTCCACCTCGCAACAACTCCTCCGGGGGTATGGGATTCGAAAGCTTCGGAGATGGGCAATACAGTGGCCAAGGTGGTCCACAAGCGACGATGATGGGTGATTATATGGACAACTCGAACCCGATGAGTTTCGATTTCGGCCAAAATGGAGCTGGATTCGGGGGAGAAATGTTAGCTGGAGAAGGAATGGATACTGTTTCAGATGGTCTGAGGGGTGGAGATCAGAATCAAGGATTGTGAGTCTTCTCTTTGCCGCTTTTCATATGCGAGGAGGAAGCTGATATATAGATCCGCTGCTACTATCTTATCATTACTGGAGGAAGGATCTTTCGACTATAGCTCGATATTCACGGATCAGGCGGGGTAGGGTCAGACTCATCGTCGAGATCATGTATGTGTGTACTCTGGTCTCGGTCAAAGTTTCAACAAGGGGGAGAACGGGGAATGCGCCACACATTTGTCATCACGTTCACAGCCTACTCAGTCCACTGTAACTCTACAGCTATGTCCACACCCTTCACATATAAGATCATCCGGGTCCACATCTTCGTTCCCGTGCACTAACCTCATCCTCGCATTGATACTCTCCGCAAAGCCCTTCGGATGACCCCTCTCTTCAGCATATCCATTCTGGACCCAAGTCCTGGTTTTCATCTCGATATCGTCGCCTTCGACAAGTTCAGATGATGGGACGATGTTGTCAATCATCGCACCTACCCTGTAGAATGTCCAGGTCCCAGAAGTGCTCGCTCCCCATTGTGCCAGGCTCGTCGATTGATTTGATCCAAGGTGACAGTTCGAGATGTGTAACGGACTTGGATTGGGTCGTCTGATGATGTGGTTAATTTGGAGTAATCTGACGTGGAAGCGGATATAGGGAAGAATGTCCCTAGAAGGATCAGGTGAGACTGGAACGCTAGGAAAAGCGATGAAGGAGACATGATGTTGGGCGCCAATATGACCGATAGGTGGGCATTGATCGTGCAAGTCATGAGCGCAGACTGTCGTGTCTCTACCCATGAGAGCTTCAAGAAAGTCTGTCAGGATTGCCTCATAGGGACGATCGATTGCAAGAGGAGGTAATCGGCTAGGCGGAAGATAGTCAGGTTGGAGGACCTGACACCATGACAAGGGATATTGAGTGATGACGTGAAGTGGTTGATAAAAATCGATCAAGGTCCGAAGCGGAAAGGCAGACTGCGGAGAGTAAGCGAATTCGACATTGCGCGATATAGGGTGTGTGAATCCAGAGCGCGTTCCGACTTGGTCGACGCCTTCGCTCCTCATTTCGGCTTCATGATGCGCTAATTGGAGCTGTAAAATGGCCGAGGCTGTGATTGTCAATGGCTTCAATCGTTTTTGGGATATCAAAACTGAGAAATAGCTAGCCAAGACTTTGAGCTCGTGCCAATCCGAAGAATCAGGTACCCTGTCGGTGATCTTGATTACTTGAGGAATAGCTTCCAGCGTCAGATTATGAATCATACGAAGAAGATGAAGTCCTCTCGCCGTCCCGATCCGGGACTCGCTTGATCCGGGACTCGCTTGATGGAGGACTAATTCCAGGGGGACGGTGGTCGAAATTACTCAACAGTCCTGTCAACGAGGTTCGATTTGCGACAGCGACGGATTGATAGAGAAGGGGACTGAGGGTCTCCCATGTTGTCCGGGATGCCACGGCCAGGGTGGCGAGGGTACTTCGTTGGTTATGGGCTTCGAGGTGGATGTCGATCATTAGAAGGATTTCAGGTGGGAGGATTTGCCCTGGGGATTGCCTCGTCAACATTGTACTTGAACAGTTATGGATGGCTGAGAGGTCTCGTTCCGTGGAAGGATTGAGAATTGATGAGAGACGCGGACAGCCTCATGACTGGCTCTTATTGTATCCATGTATCGGAGAATCAGTATAAAGGAGTGTCAGACAAAGGATCGTAGCCTCCAATGACAAGCTGTTGGCCGATACCGGATGATGAGAAAATAGCGTAAAATCTGTGTATTGCGAGAACAGGGAGATTATGTCGTTTGCATGCATCCACTCGGTCCAGTATCTGTCTATACCGAGTAGACGAAGAAAATCTGATATCAGCTCACTGCAAGAGCAGATGAAGAAGTTAACTCACAACCCAAGAAACCAGCACCATTGCAGCATATTGTAACCCAAAGAACCACGTCGTTGGTTTGTGTACCTTCCATCCCAAGTACTCTTCCCCTTTAGCCAATTTCTCATCCCTCATCGCCAGCCTCTGCTTCTCGCTTCTCCTGAGCGAATGACCAAGAAGTTTCCCATCTAGGTAATCGTAGATTGGACCTAGGAGGACTTGGAATGCTTTGATAGCTATGAGGAGGTAGATTACTCTTTCATAGGTTTGACCTGGGGTGTTGTCTTGCTATACCGTTAGCTTGGCCAGAGATACAGGAATGGGAGACGTACGATAGATCCCGCAGTGACTTCTAGAAGGATATTGTTACAAGCAACGAAAGAAGACCAGACTCCATAGGCCGTCCCCATTTTCGTGGGATCATTGACCAAGATTGGGATGGATCCAACAAAGGGGATGACATTCATCGATAATGCGAATGACGAAAGAACAATCGGGCCAGTGGGATGGACTGTAGTGAGACCGATCAAGGCGAAGACCACAATATATAGCGCAGCTCCAATCGAGACTGAGATCAGCGGCAGCTCGGGTAGAGAGTGAAAAGTGGTCTAACCGAAAGGCATTCGCCAACCGAATTTATCGAAGAAAAGACCGATCAAGGGGACCATGAATACGGTAACGACATTTTGGAGAGACGAATTGTAGCCCGCTGCGAGAGTAGAGGTACCTCGGGTCTTCTCTTGGATATCGGCCAGATTGACACTGTAAACTGTTCTTGCTGCGTTCTGGAAAATTTCTGCTCATTAGCATGATGTCAGTATTATAAAAAAAAGCAGGTCTCACCTGTTCCGCATAGGATCCAGAAGAACATAGGACTGCCCAATCAGAATAGCCGCAAGGGAGGACAAAGAACGTACAGCTGAGTGATTGAGACGATAGCAAATTTCCACCTTCCGAGACCTTTCAGTTGAGTAACTTGAGCGCCCTTCCTCGGTCTGTAAACCTCCGGTACCCTTTTCTCGAAGACGATATACGCAATGACAATGAGCGTACAAGCCATGATGACGAATGAAGGGATCCATAAGGCCCATCCATACCATCCATTCAGTCTGCTCATGGGTACTGCACTTAGTCGGGCGATAATACTGGTGAGCGAATTCCAGGCCAAGTCGAGTGCTACGACGAATGACAGTGTGGATCCGGCGAACCAGTGGGCGTAGAGCTTGTTTTGAGAGATCTCGATTACGATTGATCCGAAACCGAGGAGGATACGACCGATGATTAGCAAACTATGCTGAGAGGTATTCGCGGACTGGATGTCAGCTTGGCGTTGTGAAGGTATGGGATGCTCACGCAAGCAGCAACGACTGATCCTATGATGCAGCAGATGCAAGCTCCCAAAGCCGTACTGAATGTCAGCCGGGGTCAGGGGAAGAGATGGACACTGACTGAGCAGCACCGAAGTAATCCATGGTAATACCTCCGATTGCTGGAAGTAGCGTATTGACCAGATTACTAGCTGTACTGATTGTAGCAAACTGAACATCTAAGCTAATCAGCAAGAGAACGTCATGGAATTCAAGACGTACTGTTCAAGCCGAGTTCCTTTACCAGGGTACTCTTTAATGGCCCCATGGTCACTTCTGCGAATGCCGCTCCGGTCGAGAAAAATAGGACGAAAGCGAACGCCATGATCCGCAACTTCATTGGAATGTGACCTTCGGGGTGTTCTGCTAGTACACCATCCTTGTCGGATTCGGGGGTGTAATCATCCTTCTCATCGTCTTGAGTTATAGGAGACGATGGTTGAGGACCCAAGACAGGCAGCTGATTACTCAGTGATAAAGCAAGAGTATCCTGCTTGATTGCCGACATTGTAATTATAGATTGAAGGAGGGGATTAAGAAGTGTACTACTACCTTCCTCTTTTAATCAGATTAGAGAGTCGAAAGATTTTGGTGACGAGGACAGGGCATCGGCCGACTAGTAAAGCCACTGTGCATGGCAGGCACCAAGGGTCATGGGCAGACTGTGACAGCGGAGAACTGGGGATCCGGCGCCAAGCTGTCGAAATTAGTTTTCGGATTTTTATCAGATTACGGGTAGGGCCGGCTCCGAGGGTTATACTCCCGATCTATAGCATGCCACTACACGTGAGAGTGGCAGATTAGACTTACGCCTCTTTAGTAACCCTTGTTCCTCTTCATACACAGTCGTTCAGAGCTAACCCCCTATGCACGCGTCACTGCAGTTCATTTGTATTATTGCAAGACAAAATGATTTGTATTGAACTTAATACAAATGAATCCCAAGCTAAGAAGCTCGAAAGGAGGGAACTCGTCATGATGACCCTCTGACCTGACCAGCTAATCTTTTGATCCCTCAAAGGATATGAACGGGTGAAGATAGTACATACAACGCCATCAATTCTATCTGTCTATCTATTCTCAACAACACCACTCTCCATTTCCCACCATGCCCAATACATTCGAGCCCACTTTCATGCCCCAAGCCATCGCAGAGGGACCTCTCGCTGTCATTCAGGAAGACGAGGTTGTCCTCGCACTAGAGGACGTGACCGTTGATGCCCTCTCTACAGATCTTCCGGCCGGTATGTTATCTTTCCTTATACTCGATAAGCCACTAATCGTTCGCAGATCTCGACGATGAAGAGGACCTCGTAGCCGCACATCTCCTTAAGAGACAGGAGTATGCATACAGTCTGCGACAGTTTCATAAGCTTGGCTCAGACTCGGCAAAAGTAAACCAAAAGGAGATGTCCATTGTGTGAGTCCTCTTCGTCAAATACGCATGACCCAACTAACGTCATAGGCGACGAGACTCGGCGCAATCTATCTCCAGCGATGACCTCGATACCCCTCCCATTGCGATTGTATAAAAAGGATTGTCAGGAATAGAGGACAGAAGATTATGCTACGCTAGTTAACGGAGTCAAGCAATGATTACGCCATTTTACGACCATGATTATATAAATTACGACCGTTTGTACCTGTAGCACGCCTTTGTCCTGATGCATGATTATCAGCTTCGTCTTGCTAGATCTGGAGGTGTTCGGATGGGACAACATAATATGGCTGATGTTCAAAGTCTGGTTGACAGTGAACTCGGCTTCCCTGACAAAGGAGCGGAACCTTTTCTAGTCACCGCCACTCGTCTCAACTGACTCACTTAGTACTCCAGTCAGACCATAAATTACCCTTCTCTTCTCTTCTCATCTGTTACATCCTCGTGTGCAAATAGAAACCGTATGGTCACCCTCACGATCCGCGAGAATTGAAGGATCCGTCTGTAGCATCAATCAAATAACAATGGCAACGTCAATTGCCGGTACATTACCGTTGTCGGCCGACTTGAAGTCACAAATACCTCCTTCACCCACTACACCCCGTCTTCGCCGGACAGTAGCACCAGCAACTTCATCGCCAGGTGCTGGACCATCCAGATCGCCTCGTGTGACTAGATCGTCGCAAGCACCGCCGTCCCCCGTGGCGTCGACTTCTAAACCTCGATCGGCAACTACAAGAAAGACTACTATACCTACTATATCAACGGAAGAGAAGGAACATGGGCCAATGTATATCCAGCCCGCAGAATTGTAAGTTCATGAATGCCATCGCTTGAAGTGAAACTGATGATAGCTTCCCGTTGAACAATGGAGCTGGAGGGAGATATGTTGCACCGTGGAGACCGGCCGGACAGGAGGAACAGTGGCTCTCGCCAGAGGATGATCCTGATGCCAAGCGAGGCATCCCGATCTTCAGACCTACAATCGAGGAGTTCAAGGCAAGTCAACGGATGTTCCACGTTGACCCGGGCTGACGAGCAGGATTTTGAAGGATATGTCACCAAAACCGTGCCATGGGGTCAATATTCCGGAATAGCCAAGATTATCCCTCCTCCGGAATGGACCGGTGCACTACCCGCCATAACCAAAGAAACACTTAGCAACGTCCGGATCAAATCGCCAATCCAGCAAACAATGCTTGGTCGATCAGGCTTATTCAGAGTGACCAACGTGGAGAAACGCCGGCAGAATCCATTGGATGTAAGGGAATGGTTCGAGAAATGTCAGAACAAAACATTTGTCGGTCCTGGACCTAAGGATGTGGATCGGGCTCTTGATCGAGGTTCAAAAGCGGCCAAGGAGAGAGCTGCAAAAGCAGCGGCGGATATGACGAGACAAAAGGCAGAGAGGAGAGAGAAGTTGGCTGCTGCAAAGAAACGAAAGGAAGAGAGGGAAAGTCTCGGTGGAGCTGGATCGCAGGTCAAGAATGAGGAGGAAGAGGAGGTCGACGTCAAGGATGAGGAGGAGCAAATCAACTCGCAATCGCAACAGGACCCGAGCGCCGACGACGTTCCCGCTCTTGGACATTCACCTCACTCGTCAGCCGAATCTGATCCGCAAGCTCGTACACCTGAATCCCAGGGATCCGATCCATTCTACGAAACCTTTGATCCCAAGACTGCATGGTTACCACAGGGCACCCAACCTGAAGACTATACGCCGGAAGCATGTTCGAATATGGAAAAGAAGTTCTGGAAGTCCCTCTTGACAAGAGAACCAAGTTGGTACGGCGCCGACCTTTCAGGTTCACTCTTTGCCGATAAATCTACTCCTTGGAACGTCTCTTGTTTACCCAATCTGCTCAATCGATGTGCATTGACGAAGAAGCTACCAGGAGTCAACTCGCCATACCTCTATTTCGGGATGTATGGCGCTACGTTCGCCTGGCACGTCGAAGATATGGATCTATTCTCGATCAATTATATCCATTTCGGCGCTCCTAAATTCTGGTATGCTGTCCCTCAACGACAAGCTGATCGATTCGAACATACCCTTGCCGGCTATTTCCCTCAGGACGCCCAACGATGCGACCAATTCCTACGACACAAGAGCTTTACCATGTCACCTACACAATTGGCAAATGACAAGATCCCAGTGAATATGCTAGTCCACAATCAGAACGAATACGTCATTACGTACCCCCGAGGATATCATGCTGGATTCAACATGGGGTTCAATTGTGCCGAGAGCATCAATTTCGCACTAGAGAGCTGGCTGGAATTGGGAAGAAGGGCAAAAGTCTGTGAATGTGTAGAACATAGTGTCAGGATCAATGTCGACGAAATGTTGGCAGAGAGGGAATTGGTCGAGGTGATTGAAGAGGCTAGGATCGAGAGTAAGCCACGGAAACGAAAGGCGGAGGGCGAGACGCATACGCCGAGGTCTAGGAAGATCAGGATTGTTCAACAGAATGGGGAGCCTGCCGATCCCGTCGACTTGAATCTTGAGGAGCACGAGACAACTTTGCCGGTCAATGGTCTCGAGTACAGAACACGCAAGATCAAGATCGCAAAAGAATCGAAGCCTGTCATCGTCAAGCCGCCCATTTCGTATCCTTGTCTTTTCTGCCCTTCACTCTCCACTGAAGATCTCAGGCCAGTCTCGAATCCCACAGAAGCGGTCAAAGCACACTCACAGTCACTCGACAAGACTAGTATCATGGCTCATCACTGTTGTGCTCTTGGCATACCCGAGGTCGGTATTCAGGATATCGAAGTTGGAGGAGTTCCGATCATACATATCGTTGGCGCCGAGAGGGTCGAGGCTGCTAGATGGAAACTCAAATGCTCGGCGTGTCAGGATAAGAAACTACGGGTGACTGGTGCCAAAGTTCAGTGTACAAAGGTGAGCGCTCACCTTTCACTTGATGACACCGCTGATGAATAGTCAAAGTCTTGCGTCAAGGCGTATCATGTTTCTTGTGCGATGGAAGATCCGAAAGTCCTGTATCAAGTTCATGAGGTCATAGACTGGCCTGCGCCCCTGGATGGCGCGGATCCTGCCGCCCCGGTCGAGCCCAGCAAGACTATCAAGATTGAATTGCTATGCGAGTCGCATAACCCTGTAAGCTTCTAAACACATACAGTCCTGGCCCAGCTGACGATATAGGCTCAGATTGCGATCCGTAAAGCGCAAGCTCATGACGAGCTCAAGCAGAAGATCATGGCTCTACCGCTCGATTCACAGCTCAAGGTCAAGTCCAAAGGCGGCGGGTACATGTATGGAACTCTAGTCAAGGTCTTGGAAGATCGTGCACAAGTGGAAGTCCGGCTTGAAGAGGGACAGAAGTACTGGGTACCGTTCGATCGCGTCGAGTTTAAGGAGACCAAACCGAAATTACAAGTAGATGAATATGGTGAGTCATGGATCGCTTGATCGTGGATTTGGCTGATAAGAAGCTCGAACTTATAGCACCAAGCCCAAAGAGCCTATTCCGTCGCGGTCGATCGCTGTGCCTCCTACTCCTACTAAGAGGGTACATCCGACCGCTTCCGCTCCTGCTCCCGCTATCCGAGCCCCTGCTCAGCATCAACCACGGACATTCGCACTCGGACCTCGCCCAGATGCGCCTGGTCCATCTAATAGACTACCATACAACCCACGACCTGTCGGTTATGGCCCACCTCCACTTGGTCCACCACCTGGAGCAATTTACCACCCTCATCATCAGCAATATGCTCCTTCGTACATGATGGATTCGCGAATACCGACACGAGTTGTGGTATGTGATTCGACTCAATCTGGGTGGGCAAGCGTTAACTTCAAGCAGCCCGGTCCCCACACATACGGAGCTCCTCCACCACCTTACGCCCCACATGCTCACGCTTGGCCTGCTCCTGGACCCCAGTATCTGCATGGTCAGCCTAGTCAACGGGTGCACGGCTCTGGGAACGGCCAAGTCGATCGATCTCAACACGGGGCCAACAGTTCGAGCTCAGCCATGTCGGTTGCGCATCTCACCGATCCTGCTTCGGCTGGTTTTGTATCAAAGAAACCTCCGAAGGTCCCTCAAGTGCCTCAAGGGAGTCGAGCCGATAAGATCGACTTGACGCTCGACCACATGCGTCGGCTCATGAGTCATTTACCGCCATTACGAATTCCTGCCATACATCTGGCTGGGACGAACGGTAAAGGATCGGTCTCGGCCATCATCGACTCGATCCTGACCGTTGCTGGCCTACGTACGGCACGATATAACTCGCCTCACCTCATCGAACCTCGAGATGCTGTTCGCATAGTTGGAGTCCCACCCCCTCGAGGTGTATACAATTCTGCCTTTGCCACTGTACAACATATAGCTGCTCAAAGGCAGATTGAGGTCTCACCATTCGAAATCGCTACTGCTGCCGCATACTATATCTTTGCG
>Ga0308160_10007506_pt1 | contig 10832 bp, 10 predicted proteins | sample PhyFR1_FD_201036 | JGI IMG/M metagenome (GOLD analysis project Ga0308160, IMG submission 201036) | Phyllosphere microbial communities from UC Gill Tract Community Farm, Albany, California, United States - DLSLF.R1 | ecosystem: Host-associated > Plants > Phyllosphere > Unclassified | place: USA...
AAGCAAAACCCCCTTCACCGACCGATAATCAATCGGACCCACCCAATTTCGAAATAGTCGACGACCCTCCTTCCGCATCGAACTTTGCTTCTTCTTCCCAACACCCATTCTCCACCATCCAGCCCGACCCCGAGCCTTCTTCTGGCGGTAGTACGTCATTCGTTCCAGCGAGATTACCAGGAGGATCAGCACTTCCTCAACCCCCAGAACTGTCTGAAGCGAAATGGACAAGAGTACAACATCCATTCGATACGCATGCTTTTGTGAGCTACTTGGAAAAGGCGGGCTTGAAGACGGGAACAAGTACTGCTCTAATGGAGGCTGTTAGAAAGATGATTGTGAGGCGAAGTGATCAGACGAGAGAGTCGATGATGGCAAAGGAGGATATGGAGAATGTGAGCATCCCACAAGGGTGAAATGAATTGACGCTGATACCTAGGCGGCATACTTGTTTAGAGCGGCATTATCAGAACTTCGGACGGAATTGAGCGTAAAAGCCAGAAATGACGGTACGAATCTACGTACAATGGCAGCTACAGTCCGTCGTGAAGTGGATACGCTGGAGCAAAAGATCAAGGAGGACATCCAGACCCTTAAACACGAGTAGGTTACGACTCAAGACTTCAGTCAGGACCTAACGATCCAGTATCGAGATGGACATGAACAATCGTAATGCGGAGAATCGATCCGAATTGAAAGAATTCGACCTGTCCATCGAGGAGATCAACAACAAGTTCACCATCTCACTAGGTGACTTGAGGACAGAGATTGAAAGTGCTAAATGGGACGCAACAAGGCGAGCCATCTGTAAGCTACCTCGTACTCCCCAAGTACAAGCTGACTCTCCAGCAATAATCGTCATGGTCGTAATTGTCGGTGTCGGTGTGACACTCTTCACGACCGATACTCAACCGCCCACCACGCCATCTACCATCTCAATACCCGCGCCAGCTGCAATGCGCGATATGGGTGTGGGAACGGATGAAGAACCTTTTGATCCGGACGCAGCGTTGAGCGAAGAGAAGCTGGAAAAGATCCTTAAAGATTCTGGTCTGCTGGGTCGCGAAAAGGTCAAGAAGGAGAAAAAGAGTAAGGATACTGGATTACATGTTGATCGCATATGATGCACCTTGCTCCCTGCCCTACGCGACTACTGTGTACAACTTTCGTAACACGCCTCAGGGGGCTTGTAATCGAGATTTGAGTCTGGCGAAGCGCTGCTCCAAGCCCTACTTGTCAGCTTCTATTGGTGATTATCACTCACAATTAGCCCATTCTCAAGTCGAGCTTGGCGTTTCGTAAGCGCTTCCACCGAAACACTGCCCGCAGCCTCGATCTCGGACTGAACGCTATTGGTCCGCTCCATCAATGGCGGCCTTGGTTTAGGAGTCGGGGTCCAAACGTCTTTACCCGCTGGCCCCGAAGACAGCCTAGGCTTGACTGAACTAGCCCTCTTCCTAGCGCTATACTGAACACATTTGACCAATTGCGCCATGGCTCTTTGATCCGATACTGGGCGTTTACGGACCGTCGACCTCGGAGTAGTCATTGGTAAAGGTAATGGCATAGAAGCTGTACTTCGCGCCGGAGTCACGGGTGGGATCTGCATATGTCGAGGAAGAGGTCGCATTGGTCGATCACTGGATGTCCCAGCGGGAAGAGGGGAGGATGAGGCGAATGCCGTCGGCGGCGGGATGTATGTCCACCCGCACCATCTGTCAGGAATGGGCTCGAGCGGGTTGGTGTTATTGCTCGAACAGGATGTTGTGAGGGTAGTGGTCATACCCACGGACGATTGGAAGTGGTGGTCAAACGTGATCTCTGTATCGGTCTGATCGGTCTTGTCTCCAAGCTCGATGACAGGCAATGAGAGAATAGATGCTGGTGGGCGATCTGTCTCATCAGTAGACGTCAATCTCGATTGCATGCCATACCTCTGTCCCGACGGGAATCACTGAAGAAGGGATGATTCGACACCTCACTTGCGGAGTCCCTGCCAAGTCGATTTTCGCTCGTTGTCAACAGGCTACTCGTAAGCGCCATTACAGCTTTGCACGTACGTTGCACACAACGATGCCAGATCTCTAGACATGCCAGATGTGTTTGGCTCAAATGTCCCTTCCTACCCCAGTCAGCCCTCTTTGCAAACTCAAGACTCACTCCACAGTTCATGATCAATTCGTACGTCTCGCGGACTGTCCTAGCATAGAAAGGCGCTTCACCAGTAGCCATCTCATAAACAGTCGCTCCAAAGCTCCACCAATCTACATGCGGCCCGTATCCCTTTGACCCATCGATGTCAAGGTCGCCCGGACGGACAGTCTTGTCTGAATCAGGATCCGAGGTTGTAATGTCGAACTCGTCTAGCATGGCGTTTTCGGCCATTTTCAGGACTTCAGGAGCGATATAGTCGGGTGTCCCAATCGGCATTAGGCATTGTTGTTTGTTGATATACGGTCGAGAGCTTGTCCCCGATTTTTGCTGGACCAGAGCGGCAGCTGAACCGAAATCGGTCAGGGAGAGATGTGTGGGTGAATGGATCAAAAAGTTATGCGGTTTGATATCACTACTTTATCAGCTCGCAGCCAGATTGGAAAGTGATTGGGACATACCGATGAACAAAGCGCTGTCCATGGAGCCATTCGATCGACTCGACCATCTGTCCAGCCCACCATCGTAATTCATCTTCTGCCATTCTCCCAGCTTGGCTCGTCTCGCCATCATTGGATCCTAAGCCACACATCCTGTCCCACAATGAACCATGAGCCGCATAGGTAGTGATGAGATGTAATGTCGTATCGGACTGGAAAGCTGCTATCATCTCTGGTGTTGATTTCGTCTGGCTCTCAATGGCCATGATATGGATATGCCTCTCGAGGGGGAGATTCATTTGCTATTCATCAGCCTGGTCACGGGGAGGACATACGGTACTGGACCTCATGGCTGTGTATTTCTTGATTGACTTCATGGCGTACACTTGTCCATCGAGCTTACATCTGACCGCAGATACCTAGAGATCAGCTCCGCTATTGGCTATCTGAAGATGACAGGCATACTGAGCCAAATTGCCCATCCCCAATTTGACCCAAGTTGTCAAAATCTCTCTCGGAGAGTCTCAGCTGCTCGACCTGGGCTATTGATATCAGTGGAAGATAACGCGCAAGATATAATGTACTGACCAAACCTGTCTACTTCCTTGCCCTTCCTCGATCTGGCTGTAGATTGGTAATGATCCAACTTGAATGACCGGCTGTCGTAGCTTGTGGTCGCATCGCTGACCTGGAAGCGATTGCTCGAAGAGGGCGAAGGGAGTTCGTCGATGAATGCGCATAGCGCACGATGGCGCTGCGAGTATGTTCCCATGACTATACTGAAGTCGGGGCGGTCTGGCGGAACATGAGGTGAGGTACAGTGGAAAGTTGATCAACTGAAAGTCAAGACGCGTCAAGGAAAACCAAAATCAAAATCAACTTGTTTTCATCATTCCTCTTTTCCCTCCTTTGTCAAGCAGATCACGATGGAAAAGACTCTACAAGCACTTAAAGTTCCAGAGCTCAAGGCCAAATGTAAAGAGGTCAGCTTCAAACTCTATTTCCTCGAAGAGTATCAAGCTGACGACGTGAAGCTGAAAATACCAAACTTCTCGAAACTCTCCAAAGCTGATTTGATCGCTAAAATCCTCGGTGCTTCACATGAAGGTGGTACTGATTCTACTCATACGACACAACTGCCTAACACGGCGGGGCAGTCGAATTTGAAAGCGGCAAGACCAGCCAGTGGAGGGAACACTGAGCCGAAGGAAGATAAGGGGAAGGAAGGGAAAGTGGTCAAGAAGCGAAAAGCGACTGATCAAGCTGGACCGCCGACGAGGGAATCTGCTGCGCCTAGATTTATCGCTTCTGACACCCCTCCAATCGGAGAGCCGGTACCAGCAGCAGTCACCACGGCTGTCCACGCAGTATCGAGTACTCCCGCCTCGTCAATACAACCCGTACAGCCTGCACCACCGCCAAAACCAAAACCTATCAAAAAGACCACCGTTACCTCCAGTACGACTCAGACATCCAGCGCTCCTCCAAAGCCTACTACTCAAGCTAAAGCCATTCCCAAGCCACAAAGTACTTCAAGACCGCCAATCGCCCAGAAGCCTCAAGCAATCCCCAAGCCTCAGACAGTCAAGACTGCAGTGAACACAGCAGCTACCAGCAAGACTAAATCCAAGGCGGTCGCCCTACCTATCAAGCACGCTGTCAAGCCGAAATTCCGACCCCTCGTCCAGATTCAGCCTGTGCAGGCCATAATTCAAGCTACTCGACCCGAGGAGACGATTATCGACCTGAGCACCCTGACTGCCCGTATCAAGTTTACCGAATCCCATTTCCTCAACACCCTCTTCACCTACCTCCACAAATATCGAGCTAAATCAATCACCGGTCCTCAATTCCCCTGTCCTCCTTCGTTCTCGAAATCCAAAATATACCCCCAAATTTCGCACCTCGCTTTTCAAGGTTTTCATCCTGACATCTACAACTCTGACTCTGATGCTTTTCAAGCGGCCATCCGATTCTGGCTGGCAAGGATGCATTCGTATATGCAACTTGGATCTGGTGAGGCTTGGAGTAGTAGAGCTGGGGGTATGGGTATGTTGGGACCTGATATGGCTACTTGGCCTCCTATCCTGAAAGTGGAAAAGGTCGCAGGGGAGGTTTGGGCGATCAGCACCCAAGAAGAAGAGGGCGAGATCAAGTACTTGGTCATTGGGGAGATTGGGGAGGTGGTAGCCAGTTCCAAGGGCGCCAAAGGGGATGAGGAGTTGATTCATGGATGTATAGTGAGGAGTGATTGGGCGAGATACCTCGCTGGATCGACTCAAAAGAATTTCATGTCGATGGTGAAGAGTAAGGAATCGTACGATTTCCCAGGTGGGATCGCGAAGGCGTGGTCTGCCAAGCAGTCTGAGGGGTCGATCAAGATTGCAAATAGGGCCGTACTGGCGAGTTGTGCTTTGAACAGGTGAACACGCTGAAAGTCCCTTGGGCCAAGCTGATATCAGTTTCTCCGGAGACAAGCTTTCGGCGTTGGTCATGGACGGGGCCCATATCGGTCGACCAGCTCTGGGTAGCGTTACTTGCAACGACCTGGATTTCTATCTTCCAGAGTAAGCTGCATGACTGGATCGACAGCTGACAACAGAAACTCGCAGATACTGTCGGTCCACCGCCCAGCCGATCTACATCCTGCACTTGCTATCGTGCATCGTGGATCGGGGTTTTCCGAGTTCGTCCTCGCCGAAACAGGTCAGATGGTAGGATTAGAGGATGAGGGAGTGGTCAGTCTATGGCGGGGATTGCTTGGATGTAATGCCAAAGGGCAGGCGGATGATGCGGGACAAGTATCATTCTGGAAGGCATGGGAATCGCGTATGAAGTTTGGACGTGAATGAGTTCGGTGTGGGCATGAAGATGAGGTATGCATGTGACTACTTCTTCTTGATCTCCTTGAGCTTGATCGTCTCGTCCCCAACGAAGATACCCTGTTGGTGTCAGTGAGACTCTCGAGAGTCAATAGCCGGGACTCACCTTTCCTCGGTATGGTTCTGGTTTCCTCCATCTCCTAATCTTCGCAGCAAACAGTCCCAGTTTCTGCTTATCCGTCCCACTGAGCACGATCTTGGTTGGAGCTGGTGTCGTAACGGTAATCCCTGCTGGAATATCGATCAAAACTGGATGTGCGTATCCTAGCTTCATGTTCAATCTTTCTGTCGGTAATGGCGGTAGGACATAGGGCGGTGCTCCTGGTTTCGAAGGTCTAGCGATCCTAGGCATCTGGCTTTGAAGATCCAAAAAGACTTTAGGTATAGGCTCCACCGCTCCCCTATATCCTACACCCACCAGCCTTAGATCGACAGTATATCCCTCTGAAACTCCCTTGATAGCATTATTGATCAAACTCCTCGTTAAACCCCATAAACTCCTCTGCGACTTTTCTTCGGAATCGTGCACTGACACCGTTAATCCTGATTCGTGGTTGGTCAAGATGATGGGTGGTAAAATAGGTAATGTATGTATTCCGAGTGGACCTGTGACAGTGACGAGACGCTGAGCTGTGGGCGATGATGGTGGGAGTGTGGGTGAGATTGATGTAGGTGGTAAGGAGAGGGTCACTGATTGAGGTAGCCGTATGGGCATTGAACCGATATGTGATCTTTTCGATGTTGATGCGTGGAACGATCTCTTGAGTATCGGCATGATTGATGCGCGTGATGTCGACATGATGGCTGTTGTCTGTGGTAGAGTATAGGTAGCTGATCCAACTTTTGAGATGGACAGAGAGACGAGAGGTGGGCAACTTGGATCAATTGAAAACAATTCAACATACAAATATTGACAAGTACCTCCCTCCTACTCTACGTGCTTTCGGTTCACCTTCCAGTCCATCCATACCCCTTGCACATAGACACATACACACATCTCAGGATGGGAAAGAAGAAGAGCAAATCCCAAGTATTCGTACTCAAGCCATGGTGCTGGTACTGTGAACGAGAATTCGAGGATGAGAAGGGTAAGCTTCCCGCGGGTAGAGCATAGAAATCCGAGCTGATGATACAGTATTGCTACAACATCAAAAGTCGAAGCACTTCAAGTGTCAGCTATGTCCTAGGAAGCTTAACGTGAGTCTAGCTAGGAGAGAATCGAAACTCGTGAGCTGACAAATGAAGACAGCTGGTGGTCTCATGGTTCACAGTCAACAGGTCCACAAATGCGATCCAGAACCGTAAGACCAAGCCATCTTCCCCGCGTATTCAAGCACTAATAGGCAGACTGACAAATACCCTACCCGGACGGGATGGCTACGATATCGAGATATTCGGACTGGAAGGTGTACCCACAAACGCCCTTGCCGAATGGAAAGCACGTAAAGAAGCAGAAGCAGGAACGAACCTTTCAGGTGGACCTGCTACCCAAAACCGACCACGACATTCGTACAATGTTATCCCAGAAGCCGATCTACACATGGCGTTAATACAGCACAAGGCATTGATGGCTGCGAGGGATCAACAACCTGGTTCGAGACCGTTCCCACCGCCTGGCATGCCTGGATTCCCACCTATGGGAATGCCTCCTCCTTTCCCTGGGTACGTGACAGTGTCGGGTGACCAAACTGCGAGCTGACGACACAGATTCCCTCCTCCTGGTATGGGCATGCCCCCGCCAACGTTACCACCTGGCGGACCTCCACCTGGATTCCCGTATGTTTACTCGAAATGACAAGGGCTGACAGTAGACCACCTGGATTTAGACCACCATTCTTCCCTCCCCCCGGACTATCCCCCCTACCAGGATCAGCATCCCCAGCAACTCCTCTACCACCCACATTCGTCCCTCAGTCTGGCTCAACACCTCAACCACCTTCCATCACCCCAGCTCCTGCTTCACTGCCGAATGTCAACGGTGTTACGATCCAGCCAGCAAAGGATGGAGTCATGTGGCCTGATATGGACGCTTCACCGGTAAGTTCACTTGATCATGTCATCCAAACTCTACTGACAGTATAGGCGGAGAAGAGAGCACAGCAGCCACGTTATCGATATGTCTCACCAGGCCTTGACGATGATGGGCTAAATACGAAAAAGCGCAAAGCCGCAGAAGATTTCCTGTAGAATGTAGAGGGTACAGTCGAGTAATCCTGTTTTCGTTTTACTCTAGTATGTCAGAATCCCGAGAAGCTTGGGTCCATGATAAAATGCATGATCATCACTTCATATCTTCGTTAGTCCACTCGTCGACGGTCTCGTACAGCTCTTTGACCAGTCGTCGCTGAATCTGCTCAGTCGTCTCGGTCTAGGGTCAGCGTGAATCTCTCACAGGACTTACATCTGATGGTGGTAGAGCACGAATACAGGTGAACCGACGATTCAGGAGGTATTCGCCGATAGGCTGATCTTTCTCGAAAGCCTCCTTTCCACCGGTGAAGAATCCGCCAGTCTCCCTCAGAATGATGGCGCCGGCCTAAAATCAGTGATAAACAAGCAGCAACACATACGCAGACATCCCATGACCAACACCCCGCATCCCTAGTCTGTCAGTCATGGTCCAGTGAAGCTAAGATCTTGGCTTACCAGTAAATGTCTAGTTGACCAGCACAGACTGCGGCCAAGTTACAGGCTGAACTTCCAGTCGCTAAGAATCAGTCGTAGTACCCTTTCCGGATGATTTGAACCTACTCCTAAGGGCATGTGCCATCTTTCCCCCTGCAACACCTTTCGTAGGATCTCCGGCGAGCTTGACGAACGAGCTGCCTTTGTGCTTGATTGTATCGTCTGATCTGTCCGAACCCCCTATTTGTCAGGGCGGCTCAAAGTATAAGTGTCGGCACGTACACTCGGCACTGATGATACAATGTGACAACTCAGTCAAGGGCTGTGGGACACCGCCAGTGAGCGGTAGAGGTGTTGTGCGGTTCATGAATGCTCCACCGCCTTCGTAGGCCGAGTACTGGGGATCAGTAGCTTCCTTTGTCGTGAGCGTGGGACATACGATCTGATTCAGGAATGGGAGAGCGATGACACCAACGACGGGTCGGGACTGGTGGGCGACACCGATGGAGCATGCTACTGATGGACTGGTATCAGTCTAGCCGTGAAGGGGGACCTACTGAGAGTGAACAAAGCTATACCGTCAGAACGTGCGTTACTCGGAGCCGGCAAGACTCACTTCATCGTTCCCTTGCAATTAGCTCAGCTTCAGCACCACACATATGCTTGTACGCACATCGATAGGGTCCACAATCCAGGTAAACTCATCCGTCAATTCCTCCTTCTCTCCAGCAGCTACTGATTCCTCGCCAATACTACCACTGTCAGTCTTCGTTTGGATTCAGTGAGGAATACATACAACTTATGGGAAGGATATCGCTCAGCTATCGAGGTTTTGATCATCTCCTCAACAGCTTGATCCGTCTCTGTGACCAACTAGCCCTATCAGCCTCGATAATATACGAATAAGGTGAGGCTCACATCGACCGAGTTCTTCTTAGATTCGGCATTATTAGATTGCGCCCATCTAGCAGCTGAGCCTTCCAAAATGATTTTCGTAGCCTATCGTCTTAGTCTTGCCCTTCAAATGGAGCATACCCTCTCAGCCAGCTCATATGCAAAGTCTTTGATCTCTTCGTAGTTTGTCGTCATGGCGCAGAATAAGGTTGAAAGATGGAGATAAAGTTGAATCTTGATTTCGGACTTCGGCGAAAATGACGATCCGTAGTGACAGCTCTTTGCCTTTGCAATATCACTTTTACACAAGACTACTTGGTAGCTTGGTTTATTTCATTGAATACACTCTCGGAATAACGCCCATGTTCTCCAGCAGGATGCAGCATTAAGATCTGGAAAGGGGTATTGCGAGGAAAAAGTACAGGAGGATCGGTAACCATACCCCATATCTAGCCTTAAAGGCGGCAGAGATACGAACTCTGTGACATATCAACGCTCGAACCGACAAGCACCTTTCTGGTCTCTCAAACATCGCCGCTAAGTGGGCAGATCGATGAACACGCCTCAGCTTGTTCCGATAATCTCCATGTCCTCTTCAGCCGAATCGTAACCTACCTTTCATCCTTGATACTCCACTGAAAACGACGGCTTTCGAGAGTTCAGTACCAATGTAATCGATACCGCAAGTATGTCAACGCATAGTGACCACTTGCTGTACACCGGGCCTCATACTCAAATTATTGTGCAACAACCACAAGCCTATTGGAGGACCGGCACAGCTATCTGGTCAACATATCGAAAGATCAGCACGACTCGTTGGAAGAACGTTTCCATGGCTCGGCCTGACTTTGCTACGGTCATCTGCCTTTCACCACGCTCATAAAAGAAAGCGAGTGAGTCATTGACTGCCCGTTCGGGCAATCGCCTTGACGGTCTGGTGGTGAAAGGAAGTCCTCCTTTCGGATCCCCTTACTGGAGTGAATGGGTCGTCAACATATGCGTCGTCACACAGAAGCCCGCTCAGACCCATACAAACAGGATCATTCCTTCTTGCAACCACCCTCCGTACGTCCCATTTCCACCAGGCCCACTCAGTACACCACTTCAACATGACCGATATTGACACCGCGACTTCCAAGGCACTCGGCATACCGGAAATCAGGTCCGGTATCCTGCCATACCTTGGCTCGCAATATCATGCTGTCAGCTTGGCCTCCAGGGGTTTTTATCTGTCATGCGTCGACGACCCTAGCCTCAGCCTCAGAAATTTCCGTTTGACCGACCTAGAAATCTCCAGGCACGATCTTCCCGAGGATGCCGACTGGGATCGATTGAAAGCTGCGATCCGAAGTGTAAGTCGTTTTGCCAGAAATCCGCTCTGGGATTATGCGAGCGCCGCCGATACATCTAGCTGACTTGACAGCGGAAATTTCCACTCGTGCATACTTTGGATTTGAGCTTAGCTCACGAGTCGAAAGTACCGAGTGGCACCGGGGCCAACAAGCTCAGGTCAAGAAGTATGATTGACGCCTTCGAATCGAGCAACCCCGTCGAGAGTCTCGCATGGCTGCGTACCTCTTTCCCGAATCTGCGAGTAGTACTCAAAGTTCTTGTCGACGACCCTGGTAGCGTCCTAACACAGACGGGTACACTGTATATTCAAAAGAACGACCAGGCACCTTTGACCCTGAGGATCGATGAATCATTGCTGCCCGGCGAAACGGGTCTGGCCCCTAGGTTCCCCCTTCCCAATAATACCGAAACCGTGTACGATCTGATTTTACCCTCAGGGAGTCGCGACGCAATGACTACGTACAACGCAAACCCGCCAATCACTGCG
>Ga0308160_10007507_pt1 | contig 10831 bp, 18 predicted proteins | sample PhyFR1_FD_201036 | JGI IMG/M metagenome (GOLD analysis project Ga0308160, IMG submission 201036) | Phyllosphere microbial communities from UC Gill Tract Community Farm, Albany, California, United States - DLSLF.R1 | ecosystem: Host-associated > Plants > Phyllosphere > Unclassified | place: USA...
GGGATCATGGCCGTCTCGCCGGATCCATCACTATGTCCAGTATCACTATTCCCATACTGAGCTTTTGACGTTGGAAGCTCGTTCTCTTTCCACATATCTGCTTCTCCGCAGTCCAGACATACGTATCGCATATACACCAGTCTGGTACCGCAGGCTGAACAGTCTGGTGCTAATATCGGTTCTGGTGGGAAGTCCGATATCGGAGTGGCGAGTGAAGATCCCCTTGATGAAGGGCGATAGGAGGTTAGGCCGGATACTTGATCTGGAATTACCTCGGACCGGGTCGCTAGGGATATCGTATCGGCATTCTCGTAAGAGTAATAGTATCCTATCAATCAGTACTCATCAGTCAAATTGTAGATATACTCACGACCTCGAGCATCTTTCACCAATGCCAAATCCCCAATACTGGATTCATCGCTTCCCAGACTCTCTTCGTCACTCTCATACCTCCGTACACTTGGAGCCGCCACTTTCCGCCTGACCAGCTTACTCTGTTCCTTCAGCCATCTTGAACCAAGCTCCGAGTTGGTGAGAAGTGATGGGGCTGGTGCACTATCCGGTCCAGTCAATGGCGGTACGGCGCGTGGTCCGGACCCATTGATAGTAGACGGTCCAGCTTGTAATGGCTGATATGTTCCTTGTGAAGATTGTGATCCGGACCTGCTAAATCTTGCTCTCGATATGGATCCTGTTCCCGTAGTCCTCGACCCCAAAGTGATATTCTCCACTCGATCCTCGAAGCTTAACTGTGACCGCCGTTGAGAAGTCGGACTATCCCTTCCACTAGGCTCGTAATCCGTCAATCCCTCTCCGCTTCTAATACTATATCGAACGCTCCCATCACCCCAACTATCTCCACTTCCACTGCCACTTCCTGATCCAGATCCTGAACTACTCCCGAAAGTAAGGATAGAGCTCGTATCACTCAAACTCGGTCCGTCGTAATCTACCACCACATCTAGCCTTATCGAGATCTTTTGAGGTGATAGTGGGATCGACCGTCCAGTCCCATTTGCAGAGATGATTGAATGCGAATCATCGCCTGATATAAAATAGGAGATGGCTTCCGTTAAATCTGCTTCGGACCGTAGGGAGAATACTTCCCCGTCGTCATCGGTGTAGGCCAGGGTGAAAGACAGAGCAGACAGGTGAAAGCATTCCTCGACCTATCTCAATCAGCTTAGACCTGACTTCCCGACCTAAAGTGCTTACCCGTAGACGGACAGAGTCAAGACGACAGGTGGCTGCAGAGGGGAAATTCACACGACGAGAAGAGCCTTCATATCCGCATTTGACCACCATTGGCCGATTCGGTCGTCCGGGAATCGTCGCTCGGGACATGATGGACCAGAATCCGTAATGTCTATACGCTTTCTATGGATTTCTGGGTCATGACCGGGTCATGTCAAGAGTTAAGAGAACTACGTATCACGCAGAAACATCAACAGGCGAGTCTCGGTAAGCCGCACCGGCACCGGGGTCTCCGCAAAACCGTTTTTGGGGTTTATAGTGTGTGCAAAAAGCAGAATTTCACTAAGCGATCACAGCTATGGTGAAATGGTATCATGCATCCTTGCCATGGATGCGGTAGGAGTTCGATTCTCCTTGGTTGTAACTTTTTGCTCGCGCTCGACCCAGCATCCTCATGCATATATCGACCTTTTTGAGCGATGTCAATGCATGTAAAGGTGGTGAGAGAGGAGCAAAAGTACTTCAAAAGTCGGACGAGGTGACTTTAGTGCGCGCGCGGATATTTGCTTCCGGCGGTGTTGGACCGGATTTCGTCATTGCCGCTGAGTCGACCCCATTTCAGATCATACCGTGCCACAACATATTGACTCTCTATAATACTAGATAGCTACTATCGATAGCTTCAGCTATTACTCCATGACTATCATTCGCTGAACATGCGTTCTCAAACACTAGTACTATGGCTGGCAACGCTTGTAGTGAGCTCAGCTCAGCAAGTCGCGTTCCAGGACACACAGGATGTGTACCACTCAGAACAAGGTATGTCACTTTCAGATGGATGGATTGTAGGCTGACTATTCCAGCAAGCTTCAGTGAGACTATTGTATCCACGTTATCAAAGTCAGATCAACATACTACCTTCATACGATTACTACAACGATCGAAATGCATACCCCTCCTAGCTCATATCAATACATCAACAGTCTTTGCGCCAACCGACAAAGCTTGGGCAGAATGGGCGGAAACACATCGACCGGAGAAAGAAGGAGAGCTAGTGAATGGCTGGCTGGCTCATACTGGTTTAGAGACATGGCTGGATACGACCATCGACATAGAGACCGAGGCCTTCGATAACCAGAATTGGGCATTACGACAGCATTTACTATACCATATGCTCAATTACACACTGTCGCCCGAAGATTTCATAGCTGGGAATGGAACGAATATTACTACTGAGACTACATTACTATTTCCTATGGCTGAAGAACCGGAACATACGCCCACACCGCCACCTGGCCCGCCTTGGTTACCTCGAGGAGGTGAAGGGATGTTATCAGGTCACGGTCAACGATTAAGGATCGCAAGAGGAGGAAGTGAGGCCGGAGGAGATGCTGGAAGAATAGGAGTGGATTGGATGGGAAGAGAGGGGGTGACCATCTGGGATGGTAGTGGATGGAAGGAGGATGGGAATTCGAGCTTCATCGATAACATGAGCAAAGGCAAGAAGCAAAAAGGCGACAAGGAAGAGAAGGAGCCCGAGGCCATAGTAAAAGGCATGAGGTGGGTAAGGAATGGTTTGGTAATTGGAGTGGAAGGTGTCCTAGAGCCACCACCTTCTATCGGTAAGTAACCCCTACCGTCAATCGTGAGGTCAATCTGACGGTTTCAGACGAGATCATCCGAACTCACCCATCGCTCTCTTACCTGGCCAAACTCTTACCCGAGAACGCTCCCGATCCTCTACCTTCCGATCTATCCACCTCGCCTCACCTCACGGTGTTCGCCCCCTCCAATGACGCCCTCAAGAACGCATTTGACGAAACGGAAATTCGGTATCTTGAGAGTGATTATGGTGTAGAAGCTATCGGGAGGATTCTGGCTTGTGGAGTCGTCACTGGAGTGGGGAAGCGAGAGAAGGTTGGATGGCGTGATACTTGGAATAAGACTCACCTTGGCCGTGAGTCTTTGCCTTGAATTGAATGGAACGAAGCTGACTTTGTAGATAGCATTGCAGGTGAAGAGCTTTATGTCGAGGTACCATCGAATGGCAGCTTGGTCGTCAATAGTACCGAAGCTGAGGTTGTCGATATCTTTGCCTCGAACGGTCAGTGCTCTGCCTACTCTTTTCCGTTCAGGACTAATCATCAGGTGTCATCCACATCATGCCAAACCTACTCGTACCCGAGAACTTTAGCTTGCTCAACTCAGCCGAGAAAGTCCTTCTATCCTTGAACGCAACCCGCTTCGTCAATTTACTTCGTACCGCCAACCTCTCCTCCACCTACGCCGGCGAGCCGGGCAAAGACGGTAAATCCGAACAACCATGGACGTTTCTAGCGCCAAGCGACGAGATGCTAGACATGTTCGAAAGATGGGGGGGACCTCGTGGATCGCCGCCTTTGCCTGTACATAAGCTCTGGCAAGACGCTGAGGAGACCGCCATGGTAGCCGAGCCATTGAAGGATGCTTCTCCCCTTCAGGCTTTGTTGCAGTATCATATACTCCCTGGTCGACTTTTGCCTGGGGATATCAAAGATGGAATGCTTGTCGAGACAGAGCAACGGATCAGCTCATTGGCTGGTGGAAGACAACGAATGAGGATAGATGTCGCGGATCAACTGGATGGAGGTGCGATAGACAACGTTGGCTTGGGCGATATACGCTTCGGTGGAGCTACCGCCATGGGTATGCCAAGTAGGTCCTTCTTATATTGAGATAGGTTCCAGCTGATATCCAGCCAAATTCGGAAAGAGCGCAATCTACATTGTCTCTAATCTCATCTCGCCTCCTGATGATGTCCTACAGGTCGCCGTCTCGGATCTGCAGCTTTCAACGTTTGTCGCTGCTGTCTATGCGGCGGAGCTAGATCACGCATTCAAGAAGAACCCAGGGGTCACGTACTTTGTCCCGCGGAATAGGGCTTTCGGATCACTCGGTCTCGTCATGAACTACCTACTTCTAGGCGAGGGGAAAGATGAACTTCGAAAACTACTCAAGTACCATGCTGTCGACGAAGTCATTTATACTGCCGATGCCGAGGTCGGCAAGCAAGTCTACAAAACACTAGAAGGAGGCGAAATCGTCTTCCGCAAAACAAAAGGAAAGAACTCGACGCTTTCATTACAATCGCCTACTCATTGGGAGAATCATGATTCGGGCGATGTTGTACCTTCGAATGGTGAACTTCGTCCTGCCCGAGTTACTCATTTCGACGAGCTTACTTCTACTGGAACGGTCCATACCATCGATTCTGTGGTTATGCCCGCCGATATCAAGATTACGATCGCCAAGCTCATTCGAGGTTCGAAGCAGACGACCATGGCCGAGTTGATGAATCGAGCTGGACTCTCGTGGGTGTTGGAAGGACGTGAACCCTCCAGGGATGAGGTCCACCATGCCCAACTACATGGCGTAGTCAGATCATCGGACGACGCTGCACCCATGCCCGATCTCGATTCACTAGCTCTTCCAAGCTATACTGTCCTTTGTCCGACCGATAAGGCATTCTCGCGGCTCAATCTCACCCACTACCTCCATAACGAGGAGGATCTGATCGAATTGCTCAAGCTACACATCATTCCTACTCAGCCTTCCACTCCGAAAACTGGATCTACGAAAGAGCCAGCATCTCCACCTTCAGATGGTCGTCCGCTCGCTCTCGAAGATGATCTTATCTATTCCACCTTGCTCAGCGATAAATCGAAATACGGTGAAGTCGCTTTCCGAGCTACTGGCGACAACTCATTCATTGTTGGTATCAGGAACGCTAGAGCAGGGATCGGTCATGCTTCCGCTCGCATAGGAGCAAGCGGTCGGGCATCTGTGCGGTGGAAGAGATCCGCTTCGATGGGCTTGCGGTCGGTTGCTGGGAGAAGCACAGAGGATGATTCCCGACAATTGTGGCGTGGAGGGATGACGCTCGGTGGTGGTGTACTCATGATTGACTCGGTGTTGTTACCGTATGAGCCCAGCTGGTTCTCTCGGTAAGTTGTTTGCCAATCCTTCTTGAATCAGATCGCTGATCATCAGATGGGCTTGGCTAATCTTCACTCTGAGCGGTATCGGAGTCATTGTCTTGATTGCCGTTGTATCAGTGGGATGGTGGTGGAAAACACGCGATAAGCGGGACAAGTATGAACCGCTAGAAGGCGAGGACGATGATTCGTGATCAAATTGAAGAGGATGTGTGAGCATTGTCACTGTCTGGTCGTTGTATTGCTTGTAAGCTGTTATAATACAGTCTAGAACCAGCGGATTGACAACTGACTCACCCCACTCATCCAGTTAATTACACAAGGATGCACTGATTCACGTCAAGCGTTGTGCCCTGATGTAGCTCACCCCGCGCTGCTGCCACACAGCGCTGTGTGTATTGTGTGTGTGTGTATCTTGGTGTGACCACATATTCCATCGCCGATCTAGTTGGGTAACGCCGGGTCAGGGGATGTACTGTATCATCTTTTGCACAGGTACTGGACACCAACAATACATACATAACTATCATTATGGCTCCGAACCACAAGAAAACCAAGTCCCACGGAGCGAAAAAGGTGAACCCAAGTATCAACCCACACAGGCACGTACATCATTGTGTGCGAGGAGAGGACACCTGACTGATCCTCAAAGGATGGACCGGAATCGAACCCACCGGGGAACAACCCAAAACCCCAGCCCTCAACGATAACCATTCCCGTAAAGGGGAAGCGATCCTTCTCACCCGGGGAGATCAAGCAGGAAATCGAGCGAGACGGGGACGAGGATACCTGAGAAAGTATATCGAGGTGTGAAGGAAGGGAAAGGGAGAACACCGACGGCGAATCTCATGCTGCCTTACAACTAGACTGGGCGATGAACGTGGACGACACTGCCTCTTTGTACAATCCGACACCACTGCGTACGACCACGACGATCACCGCGGCCGGCGGAAGTGGAATAAGTTGGCGTAAGTTAGGCTCGTCATCCATTTGATACGCACTGATATGTGAACGAAGGTAGTAGGAGTTATTCGAATGCCGACGAGGTTTGGACGTGTTTAGGTGATGATCGATATGATTCCGTGATACCAACCCCCACCCCAAATGTCATCGACACACCTTTCCCACGCCCCATAGCAATCAATATCACCTATCTTTCTAGTCTATTTGTTCCCCACTGTTCACACTGTCTCAAAGTATCTCACTTATAAGGTTAAAGAGGGAAAACCGGCTCTCGTGGGGTGAGGCAACAAGATGTACAATTGCGGAGAATCAAATTCCTACACCTGACACTTTAATGGCCACCCCCTCTCTCACGGTCCACATCTGTCAAAATCGCCCGATCTCCCAGCCAGATTACTCAACACTAGTCATACTGACCCAACCTGAATCATGCATGCCGTTGGAAGAGGTAGGGACAATTAGGACGAGAAAATGAGTTACAACCAAGGGAAATCGTACTGCTACAAACAAACATTACCCGTAACTTGCCACCCCGGCCACTAAACCCCCATACGCTACACATCACTCAACATCACCTTTTCTGCCCGTTTGACTCCTCCAGACCTGGCCTGTGGGCCCAAAGCATGCATACATGCTTCAAGAAAAGCCCAAAAGATCCAGATTCGCCGGGAAAAAAAGAAAGTACAACCAAGGAGAATCGAACTCCTACCGCATCCATGGCAAGGATGCATGATACCATTTCACCATAGCTGTATTAGCTATGTGTGTCTGGGGAGGCTGCCGTCATATATAAATCTTTCCTCTTGGCTATGAGGTGCGCTCTCGCCTGCCGATCACCTCCACTTTGATCGTCCACTGCAACACCTACTTATTCACGCTGTCAATCTCCAGGTCCCTCACAAGGGAATCGCTATGCACAAGCCGCCCTTATCTAGCTCCCGCCATCTTTCAAATAGTCTGATCAATTCAAGCCGTCGAAACATGACTTCCACCTCTCCCCCCAGCTCCTTTCCATCGACACCGTACACCGCCCGTCATGGAGGTAAATGGCCCTACACCCCAGCCGATTTCGATCGACAAGACCCATCACCCGATGATGTATTCTATCAACCTACCCGGCTCGTTACTCATATCGACGACCAGGCGATCTCAAAATTGACCCAATACTACGCTTTATCTTTACCGTCTAAAGGCAAGATTCTGGACCTATGCTCGAGCTGGGTTAGCCATTATCCCCCGAAAGTCGGTATGGGAGTCTCGAAAGGTGACATCAAAGTAACCGGAATGGGGATGAATAAAGCGGAATTGGAGGAGAATTCAATCTTGACAAGCAAGGTCGTCAAGGATCTGAATGAAGATCCGACTCTACCGGCCGAAGCAAAAGACTTGAATGCCGCTACTTGTGTAGTCTCGATCGATTACCTTACTCGACCGGTTGAAGTACTCAAGGAGGTGCATGAAAGGTTGGTACCCGGAGGAGAAGTCCATTTGGCGATTTCAAACCGATGTTTCCCGACAAAAGCAATTAGGCGATGGCTCCGTATCGATGAGGCAGACAGACTACAGATGGTCGGGGATTACCTTTGGTTTGCTGGATTTAGAAAGATTGATATCTTTACACTTAGTGATGGAGCTGGGAATGGAGGAGGGTGGTTTAGTAGATGTGATCCGCTTTGGGTGGTTAGGGGCCGCAAGGAAGGATGATCTGCTGTATGGACTTGTAGCATAGCATGGACTTATGTATCGACAAGCATAAATAATCAAGGTATGTTGGCTGAAAGGCTCGACGAAGAGAGCCTACTCGTCGCACATATACCAGCAGTTGAATAGGTGAATAACACAATATATCAGATATGATCGGATCGAGCTCACCTTACAAAACTCACCTAAGTCTCTCTCATTCTTACCTTTACATCAACGATCTAAGATCAAACCAATTCCGCAGTTCTCGTCTTAACCCTGTGTCCTGTGCAGCACAAATTCTTAATCATGGAGAATGCAATTAGATCCGGTCTTTGGGCTCCTTGCATTATAAACTATATATCAAGTATATTACATCAAACCACGCCATCGTTCTGGTCTTTAAGCTGTTTAAACAGGTCCTGAATCCATCAGCTCCTACCTTCCACAGAAAGGAGAGTGCTTACATCACCAAGTTCCGCCGCTGTCTTTCCTCCTGGATTCTTCATAGCATATGCAACCATCACTTTCATTTGTTCCCTGGATATAGGGGTTGTACCAGCTGGTAATGCGCTTAATGCTGCTCATCAGCTCGTTTCAGATGGGGATGAGAGACATACAATCTAATCTGGGTTGAAGGAACTCATGTTCTAGTAATCGAGGAATCGTGAGTCTGTCGTCCTTGCTGTACGCAAGGCAATGGCGCATGGTATCGATAGCGGAGGGCATCACTGTTACTGCCATTGTCGCCGGATCGGCAGCTTGACCTTGCTGTCCTGTCGCACCTCTCGGGATCGCTTGTGCTGGGTATTCGATCCTATGGTTCGCATCGGCGATGTAGTTCATCTTCGTGAGTGGACCCCCGGGGATATGGGCGAAGGGGGCACTACCGTATATCATTTGATATAATATACAGCCTAACGACCAGACATCGCTGGGGTAGGATAACTGCAATCAGCCTAATCCTCTTCGAAAAACAGAAGTGCTCACCTTGAGGACGTTCAGATTGGTCATTTTGCTAATAGCCTCTGGCGACATGTAATTGACGGTCCCAATCTGCTGATCCCTCTGGATATTGACAGTATCATTCGCAACAGCTTTCGCAATTCCGAAATCGATAATCTTCAGTCTACCCTTGACAAGAACGAAATTTGCAGGTTTGAGATCGGTGTGGACCACATTCTCAAGGTGAACAGCGTGGACGGCTTGCAACATCTGACCATCAGCGCCACATTCCTTGAGACGGGAGGCGGGGACCTACCTGTTGCCAATACAGACCGACAAAGTTGAAGTTGAGGGGTTTACCACGTTGTTCATCTAGTAGCATTGAGAAATCGATTTCTCCACATTCCATCACCTGTTCATCAGTACTGCCTTAACTGGGAAACAGGGACATACCATGAGCAAGACCTTTGGACGGTTCTGAGGAGAAAAAGTGATTTGATGATCGACAAGCTGAATGATCCGATCATGTCCTCTCAAACGCTTCAGCAATTCAATTTCGTTGGTATAACTTTGATACGTCTCGTGGTCTGCCCGATCGAGTGTGACCCGTTTCAAGGCCAATATAGTCCGTTGCGTGGGACACATTATAGAGTAGACTTTGGAAGAACCGCCTTTACCGAGTAGACTGATTCTGTCGTAGTAGACGCCATTCACCTATCTGTCAGTATTGAACATACAATCGAGGGGATGACTCACGATGAACCCGCGCTTGTTATTATCCAGCTGTGATTGAGCCTGAGGTGGAGCAGGTGCCGTTTGCCTTGATGGTTCGATAGTTGAGGGTAGAGGTGCAGTCTGTGTATATGGCCTGACTTCACTTTGTATTGGAACAGGAGCTGGTGCGGGCGGCTGGAAGACCGCACGAGGTGGGGTCGTATGATACGAAGAGATGGGTGGCGCCGAGGGAGGATCAGGGGGACGGTGCGTTTCGATAGGTCGGGCTTGGGGTATAGACCGCTCAGTCCGACTTTCATAACGAGAATGCGTGGGACGAGCCGCTTCCTCTTGCTGGCGTGATGGTACCCTTGATCGATAGTCTCTCGGATCGACTGCAGTAGGTGATCCCGATCTGACCCTATTCCGACTAGTCTCCGGTTCGAGGTGCTCAATGACCTCAGGGAGAGCAGGTTCTTTACCGTGCCTCCTGACCATTGGGGGACTACGGCGGTGTACGAATCGAGGCTCCGGTTCTGGCTCTGGTGAACGAGAGGGACCAGCTTGGGCTTGAGATTGAAATTGGGCTGGGGGAGTGACAGGTACCACAGCGTGATGGCGGGGTGGAGATGCTGATATTCAGTCATTGGTCCGTATGTAAAGGAGTACTTACGAGTTCGGACCGGTGTTTTCGGTTGTTCATCTTCCACTACCTCTTCTCCTGGTTTGACTCTCCTGGCAGGTCCACCGAATTGAGCGAGGTTAACGAATCGCCTTGTTGACGAGCCCATTGGGCCAATCTTACGATCGGTCATTCCAGGAGTAACGAAAGTTGATCGACCAAGTGGTTTGACGGCATCCCTCTCTTCAGCTACTGATGAAGCTGATGTCGTCTTGGTGAGTTTCGGCCGTATTGTCGCTGTCTGAGTGTGCGTGGTGTTTCCGGTAGATGTACTCGTTGACAACTGTAATCAGCATATCTCACTAGGGGAAACGTACCTCTTCGGTATCCCTCGACTTGTCTTCCGGCGTAGGCCAGTGTCGAGCAAGAGGAGCAGAAACATGCCGTGAGAATGTCCTTGCCGAACTACCTCCATACGTCCTTCCCAGAGGCCTATCGCCACTCCCACCACTCCCACTTCCGCCTCCACTTCCATTCGACGATAATGAAGACCTCCCATTGTGGCCGTAGACACTAGGTGGAGTTGGTTCCATTGATGAATGGGATACGGTCGATGCGTCCGTTAAAGAACCTATGCGAGCTGACGAAGCGGACGAATGAGTCGAGAATCCAGATCCAGTTACATGGGGTGGAGTATGCGTATCGGAAGCGTCGGAGTATGTGCGATGTAATCCTCTCG
>Ga0308160_10007509_pt1 | contig 10831 bp, 16 predicted proteins | sample PhyFR1_FD_201036 | JGI IMG/M metagenome (GOLD analysis project Ga0308160, IMG submission 201036) | Phyllosphere microbial communities from UC Gill Tract Community Farm, Albany, California, United States - DLSLF.R1 | ecosystem: Host-associated > Plants > Phyllosphere > Unclassified | place: USA...
GCGAACGGCGGAAGCGATGCCGGCTCGGCAAGCAGTGCTGCCGTCAGAGCGGCCGATGCGGCGGCGAGCGGATTGGGCGGCCGAGCGACCGGAAGCGGTAACGACGGGTGGAGGGCGATCCTGCCGCGCGACAGGCTCTGGATGATGAGCGCGGTCGCCGTCTCCTCGGCCGTCGGGCCCTGGCCGCCTGATGCCAAGATCGAGGCAGGAGCGACCTCGCCCGTAATAGACATAGTCTCGCACACGCTAGCAAGGGGCGCGGCCGGCTCGGCTGGTGGTGTCTGCAGCAGCGGTGCAGCTCATCAGCCAGGCGGTGCGGATTTACGCGTATTCTTGAGACTGACGTACGAGCAGTGCTGTCGGCATCTCCGACCCGTCCTCTGGCGTCTCTGCGATCGTCCCCATCGGGCGAAACGGCCCCTTGCGTCGAGACCGCCTGCTGCCAGGTGGCGACGCGCATCGACGGCTGCAAGGGGGACGCGATGCAGGACGTCAGGCCGAAAGTCAAGAAAAAGAGAGCGGGTTCATGAGCGACTGACCTGGTCTGCCGCCGCTCGAGATTCTTGCGGGCGAGGATGAGCTCGGCGTTGAAGCGACGGATGGCCCTCTTGAGCCTGTCAAAGACCGGTGGGTCGGGAAGGCGTCAGTACCAACAGCTCGCCGGAGCAAGCCGAGGGGCTTGGGCCGTACGTTTTGACCTCGCGGACGAGCGGCAGCTTTCGCTTGACCTCCTGTGCGTGTCGCACCCGCCAGCGCTGGACGTCGCTTTGTAGATCGTCGATCTGAAACTCGAGCAGACCGGTACGGGATCTGCAGGGGGACTCCGGAGGCAAGGAAGGCCGGTCAGTCGGGCGACACAACGAGCTTGCCAGATGGCCTCAAGCGACGCCGCACCTGAGCTGGTCGACCTCGCTCTCGAGAGGGGTCATGGATGGATGCTCGCGGGCAGATGCAGGAGCAGGCAACGTGGCGGCGAGCGTCGACAGCAACAGCTGGGTGGTCGTCTCTCGTGGTCGAGAGTCAGGTAGCGACGTCGGCTGTCGCAGCCTTGCCTTTCTCCGAGCTCCTTCGGCGAGGCCCTTTCGTGTGTCAGCTCGGAGGACGGGCCGAGTGGCCCTTTGACACGTACGTCCGACAGGGGGAGCAAGGGGTTGCGCCGCGCAGCTGGACGACTGGGCCGTGCCCATCGCAACTGATGCTTTGGCCAGAGGGCGCAAATGTGGCACTCACCCGAGGAGGGTCGACATGCTGGCTGTGAGAGGCTTCCCAGGGCCGTGCGACTAAGAGCCGGCCTACGTGCGAGCCCTGGGGAGGAGGGAGCGAGAGACACTGGGACAGGGATAGGAGTACGGCGGTGAAGGGGGCTCGGCCGGCCGAGCAGGGAACCGGTGAGAGGCTGCTGCAGACCCAGCTGACCGTCTGCTGGCCTGCCCTGTGGCCGGCAGCATAGTTTCGTCAGCATGCCTAGCCGTGTAGACCGGTAGTCCTGGAGCGGCACGTTGATGTAGGGACGTCCGAGGAGGCATCATGCGTCGCGGTTCGGCGGCAGCGCGCGGCGAGCTGGCCTTCTTCGCCTTGCTCGGCCGCCCCTGCGAGCCTGCCGACGTCGACCCGGCTCGGATGCCTTTGACGGCCCACAGCTCATCCAGACTGCTCAAAAGCCGGCCGATGTGTTTTAACGGTCGCCTTCCGCCAGCACAGACGATCGGCCGGCCTCTTGACGAGGTCACAGCCTGGCTGGACGACCGCGAGCTGGCCGCTCCCCGACGCGATCGCCCCCCGGCTGGTGCTCGCCCTCCCGCACGGCCAGCGTCTCGTCAAAGGGCGTCCGTCCCGGAGCTGACAAGACCTGCTGACAGACGACAGGGCCCTGCTCGTACAGGATCATCGGTGGTGACTGCGCAGATGGCGACGCCCTGACCCTCCCCTAGCCCACCCGCCGCCGCTTCTGGCTCTCCTCTTCGCGCTCGCTTGGCTCCCTCCAGGCGCGCATGGGGTCCAAAGGTCGGCTCGGTTGCGGCAATGGCAATGGTGGAGATGGTGGAGGTCGACGGGCAACCGTCGTTGACCGCGCTGGCGGCGACGGGGCACGCCCGGTCGCTCGCTGGCCTGCCATCAGCGGGTCGTCTGGGTGCAAGACCGACGGCCGACCCGAGCCCGCGTTGCGCCAGAACTGGATCGGCGGCCGGTCAGGATCCTGGACCTGTGGCGACAAGGAGAGGATAGTCCCGAACCGAAAGGAGTCAGCGCTCAAGCATGTCGGAAGCACGGCCGCACGAGCTATCTGGCAGCGCTGACGTTGTAGTCGTGGATGAAGCTGAGCGCTTTGAACTCGGCCGGCGTCAGGCCTGCAAGACGGGAAGCGGCCGAAACGTTCAGTCCCCATCGTTCGACGGCCCAAGCGGAAGGGCTCGACGCACGCTGGCTGTGGCTGTACCTTCAGTCGCGACGTTCGCACGTCTTCGACCTGTGGAGCGTATAGCACGGCCGGACGCGCTGCCGAAGGATGCGCAGCTCGAAACAGTATTCGAGGTCAGCGGGCTTGATCATCGCGAGAGCAAGAACGAGGATCGGCGACGGCCGCACATGGAAGGCCTCGAGCTCCACGGCGTCCTTTGCAGAATAAAGAGGCGCGACTCTCGGCTTCACGGAGTGCACGTGGTTGGACTTGATGGACCGCTCGCCGCCACTCGCTTCGGAGGGACTCCGTCCTGGCGAGAGACTCCCGCCCTTCGAACGTGTCGACGGCGGTGAGGACGGACGCTGATCGACTGCTCGGGCCGTCACCGGACGGCGGCCTTCAACCGCGCTGCTGGAAGCTGTCGAGGGCAGGCCGTCGTCCGTGCTCCTCGGCGGCGTAAGCGGCGGGGTCGCCGGCTCATTCCGAGCCACCGATGATCCTTGTCCGTTCTGACGAGGAACCACCCCCTGTGAGGGCGACCAGTGGAGGTCAATCCGTCCATCGTCAGCGGAGGCCGGGTACGCTCGAGGGGCAGGTCGAACGGACCGATTGGCTGCCGAGCGCTTTTTCGTGCTGGCCTCGGCTCAGAATGGCTGCATCCAGGACAGCCTGGATACCCTCGGCCTTCTTGGCTATCCTGGTCACACAATCATCAGGGTCAGCTTGCCAGGTCGTGGATGTCGGTCGAGCACTCGATCGCTGCGGACGCACGCGCCGCTGCCTCTTCGCAGGTCGGCCTGGACCCGGACGATTGCCGACCTGAGCTCCTTGGTCTGCGACTGAGTGCTGCAGGACGTGCGAGAGGATGACGACGGTCAGTTGAGACCCAAGGACGGCTAGACCGGCCGGCCGGCGTAGAGTAGGCAGCAACATGGGCGACTCCGACAAGAGGCGGGATCGACCTCTCGAGCTCGCGTTCGGCCGTCAGCCGCTGGGCCTCGCTGGCCGCATGCCGATCACGCCAACGCTCTTGGGCCGCCGTCTTGTCCTCAAGCTCGAAACGTTGCTTGGCGAGCGTCTGCCTGCGAGGGGGCGGGCCGGACGGGCAGGTCAGCTTAACGCTCGCCGTACGCGCAACCTTAGCTCGACATGCAGCGGCCCGCCGTAGGCCGCGACGCACCAGAGCTCATCCAGCTCCTGCTCCGAGTCCATGCTATTGGTGCTTGTCGCAGGGAAGTCGGAGAAGAAGAGCCTTGTACGTGCGACCGGGGGGGGGGGCGATGGCCACCACAGGAGGTGCTTGTCGAACGCAAGGAGAGGGGGATCGCCCGGACCATCCGGCCGACTGCGGACGGAGCGACCCGGCCAAGCGCACGTACTCGTACCCTGTCCACTTGCACACTTCAAAGGTGTGCGAGCTTCCTGCGCAAACCGCCCCGGCGCACCGCTTGCTGCTCAGAGGACGTAGAGAAAGGTGTCGCATGGCATCCGACCCGCGGCGCATGACGTCCTTCCTGATGCCTCTGGCTCAGACCTTGCGCCGCTTCCCGCCACTGCCTGCGCCATTGCTCTCGCGCTTGCCCTTGTCTGAGGCGGCGACGTCCTCGGCTGCTTCTCCAGGCTGAGCAGACCGCTTCCAAAGGTGCTTGTAGGCCGACGGGGGCGCAAGCACCGCTGGACGGCTGTCGCTGCGCTCGAGCTATTTGTCAAGGGTGGCACAAGCCGGTCAGCTCTCATCTTAGACGCTTGCGTTCTTTGCATTTGAAACGATGAAATGTGACGGACGAGGGGCTCGCAGATAAACTTGAACGCGGCATGCTCGGCAGGTGTGAGGTCTCCTACGGAAGGCAAGGGCCGACGGTCAGCGGATTGACCCTTGCCGAAACGTGTGGACGAAGGGGGCTGACTCACGTCCTTCGTGTTGGCGGGTGCACTTCTTCGTGAAGCACCGCGACTTGAGGCCAAAGACGTACCAGCACGGCCAGAAGTCCATGGTAATGAAGCGCTGCGAATCGACAAGGCCGGTTCAACAAGGCCGCTTTGCCAAAGTGCCCGGGGTCAGGACGTACAATGAAAGCCTGCTCCTCCTCGGAGCTGACGGGCACAAACTCGCGGACACCCCGCGTCGGCTGCGGAAGCTTCCGGACTGGCTGTTCGAGCGCAAAGAGTACCTCTCGTGGGGGCGCGATGGGCGAGGCCTGCTGAAGCACTTCGACCGACGAGGTCGATGCCGTCCGAGCGGGCGGAGGAGGGCGTGGGGGACCGTCAGCGTCTTCGCTCAATCTCGAAGGCGAACGAACGAGCGCGGGCGGCGGCGTCGGCTGAACGCTAGCGGTGGCGGGCTCAATGGCCTGCGAGTCAAGCGATGGGTGCCGGCGTGGGTCGGTCGGACGGCGCGGCGAAGGAGCTGCTACCGGCGCCGCGCGATCCTCGGTTGCACTATCGCTGCGTCGGGGGGCGGGCGCCGTCTGCTCGACAATCTGCTCGTCAACGGATGGCTTGATCTTGACCGCGGAGCCGCTGGACGTCGTCGGAGTGGGTGAGGGTGCAGGCGGAGGCATGCGGCTGCCGGAGGCCTCATCATGCTGGGGCTTGATCGCTGTCGACGCGCCAGCCGTCGTCGAGGATGAGAGTTGTGGGAATTCGACGGGCAAGCTGCGGGCGAGCACCGAAAGGAGAGGGCTGCCTGCCGCCGACATCTCCTGCGGGCGAGAGATCGAAACCGACGGATAGGATATCAGCAATCGGAGCGTCAGTCACGGCCGTCAGTCAAAGAGACGCCCCGCGTCGCCCACCTTCGAGGGGCCCGAGGCGGGCGGTGATGGCGCTCCTCGGATCTGCTTTGCGTGGACGAGTATATCAAAGCGTGGTGAGCTGAGGGAGGCTTTAGACGTCGTCGATGTGAGGCGGACTGACCACCGTTCGAGAGGCAGCCTCGAGCGCCGGGCTCATCCGCATGCTCGCCGCCGGCATGATGGCAGCCAAGACGATGTTGATCCGCGACTGGAGCTCTGCCCGCTCGGCCATAACCGTCTCGAGCTCGGCCTCGAGCCTAACGTGGGAAATAGAAATAGGGAAGATTGCGGTCGTCAGCATTCGATCCCGAGGTAATGCCGGGCAGCTCGACAAGGTCAGAACGCACTGGGCGACGCGCCGCTCGGTCGGCACGCGCACGCGCTCGCTCGAGAGGAAACGCTGCTTCCACTGGGCGACCGAGGCCTCGAGGTCGTGCTTGAAGAGCTTGAGCTCTTTGAGCTCGAAGCTGAAGCATGACGGATCAATAGGGAAGGGAGAGGAAGGTGGGAGGGACGAGAGGAGGGGGGGGTCGAGCTGCCTGTCAGCTCGAGCTCCTTTTCTTCTCGACGCGAGCTGGCCTCGGCCGCGCGGCCCTCAGTCGACATAGCACTCACCGGAGCTCGTCGTCGACGATCATGGGCTTGATGAGAGAGAATTGGAGAATAGACAGGAAGAGAGCAGGCAAGAGGGGGAATTAAGGCTGTCGCTGGTGGCCGTTGGAAGACAAGGAGGCCGGACCAGCCTGGTCAGGGGGAAGGCTCGACCTGCCGGCGGTGGGCTGCTGCGCGGCGAAGAGGCGCCGTTCGCATGCGTACGGCCGTCGCGCCTGACCTCCACTTGCGCCAGGCGAGACGAGCGGCCTGCGCGTCTCAAGATCCGGACGCGCGGGCGATAGAACAGGCTCATGGTCGACATGTCGCTCGCGCTCCGCACCAGACCTCAGGCGGCGCCCGTCAGACTTTCCGACGCTTGGCCTCGGTCTCGCCCGGCTTGACGAGAGCCGACGAGCTCGCCGACCGCTTGCCGCCGCCATGCAGGGCCTGGCCGCCGAAAGACGAGGGCGCACGGTTGTGGAAGAGGGCCAACGACCTTCGCGCGTCGATGACAGCCGAGTCCGAGACGGACCGCAGTGGCTGGGACGAGTTGGCCGAGACTGAGCGTTCGAGCTGCGACGTGCTCGCAGGTCGAACAGGGTCGGCGGAGGCGGCAAGGGCTGGTGCGACCGAGGCATCGCTGCTCGCTTGCAACGCCTGACGTGCCTGCGCGTCAGTCTCTGATAGGAGAAAAAAAGCACACGGGGCGTTCGACGCACGGGGATGCCGTAGAGGAAGGCCAGCACCACGTGCTGGGCTGGAGTGAGCGTCGCTAGAGGAAAGGCAATAGATCAGCCTCGACCGCGGCGCATCGCAGCAGTCGTCGCCAAAGGAAAGACTCACGGCCGAGATGATGCTGGGGGCAGCCGACATCAGGACAGCGGTCTTTCCCGAGCCCAAAGATGTGCCAGCAAGGCAGCCGAGCAACGGACAGGAAAAGCTGCAGAGGAGTTGCGAAGGCTCAGCTCGTGCGAGAGAGCAGTCGAGTGCTCGCTTGGATGGACGCACTCGATAGGCTTCCTCCTCCTCGGGCGACGTGGCTTGGAAGACGCGCGAGCCAAGTGTAGGAGTAGGTTGGTAGTGGATCAGAGACGATAGCTGAAAGAGGAGTTCCTGCTCGCTTTTGGACGTCAGAGGCGCATCGCCAGATGGCACAGGCTGACAAGGCGGCGTTGGCGGTGGCGGCGAGCTGAGACCGGACGGCTGCTGGAGAGCGGCGATGGGTGAGAACTTTGAGATCGATGTCGGGACGATCGCATCAGAAGGACGACGGCGCGGGTCGGTTGGGCGCATCGGCAGCGACGGAGCTTGGACCGAGCGAGGGCTGACTGGCAGTCGGACAGTGGGTGGGCTCGTGACGGGAGGCGAGCTCGGAGAGAAGGCAGGGAGCAGAGGCTCTAGGTCGTCGGCGGGCGCATAGACCTTGACGAGCGGAGCAATGGGGAACGCGTGTACGGCCGGAGACGAAACTCCCGACGATGCGGCGTCGATCTGGCAGACGTCCTGCGTGCGCGCTTCAGCATGGGCCTCGGTCGTCGAGACGAAAGGAATCTCAGTCATCGGCTTGTCCGGCGGCGCCGACTGGGAGAGGGAACGAGGGTAGCAAAGCAGTCAGCAGACATGTCGCGAGAGGCGGAGCAGATGGGGCGCCTGGACAAACGACGTCTCCGTTCTCCGATGGGGCGGGGCTGGGGGGAGTGAGAGCCTGCAGGAGGGAGGAAAGGGTCAGCTACGAAGGGCGTCCATGATCGAGGTCGGGCCTCACTCCGTACGTGACAAGCTCTGAAGACTGGGTGCTGGAGCCAAGCGCCGGGTCAATGGCCCGTCGGACGGCATCCAGCTGGTTCGCTAGGCGGTCGCGCTCGGCCTTGACCGACTTTAGCTCCGACTCGAGCCTGTTGCGAAGTAAGGGAACCGACGTCAGCAATGTCATGGCAGACAAAGCTGGGTAACTTTGAGAAGGAAGCCCAGAGCAGACAGTCATGACGCACCCGTTGACCCGGCGCTTGATCGGCAGCCGGGCTCGCTCGCTCGCGCCATGCCGCTCCTTCCAAAGCCGAGAGGCTGCCAGCAAGTCTCTGTTGGCGAGTTGGAACTGGTTGAGCCGGTGGCTGCAGGACGTGGCGGGAAGGACGGCGTCAGCGTGTGTTGACTGGGCGGACGCGTCGGCCAGGTGCTCGCCGGCGAAGGCGAGGGAGGTCAGATGCAAGAGATGACCGTACCGGAGCTCGTCGAGCTGCTGAGCTTCAGAGGAGAGGTGTGACATCGAAAGGTGGCGCTAGAACAGAAGTGAGACTGGGGAAGAGGGGTGTCGCGCTCGGTGGTGGGCAGAGGGAGGCAGGCGGAGGCTGAGGCCAAAGCGAGAAGCGACCATCGGTTGGCCGGCGGTGGCTGCTGCTGCTGCGCAAGAAGGCGGGAGGGCTGGCTCGTGCCGATTCGAGACGCGTCCGACCCTGGCTAGGCACCGATGAGTGGCGGGTCGACGAAGAAGGGTTCGCGAGCGTCTGCCTCGGCGGAGCAGATCTCGTGACCTAAGGCGCATCCTCGTCCTCGGTCAGCCAGGAGCAGCGGACCTGTAGCAGAGGCACCTCCGGGCGCCCTGTGCCAAGATCAGGCATCTCAGCGGCGTTCGGACGCGATGGCGACTCGGTTCGCGCTGGCATCGTTGTCGCCGTAGTTTGAGCCATCCCATCCTTCCGAGTCGTGCACCCAGACCTGCGGTTGCCGCGGGCCGTCCCAGCCGTCAGTCGTCTCCAGGGCGTCAAGAGTCAACGAGAAAGAGCAGGACGGACAGGGTTGTTGAAGATGAACCGCAGCGCCGCCAACTCGGCAGCTGTGAGGCTCGCTTTGTGATGCGCGCGCATCAAGCCGTTCAGCGACCGAGGCCAACGGCTGCAGAGGCGACGAAGAAGTGGACGGACTGCGCGTGTGGTCCGACCGGCAGTTCCTCATCGTGCAGCCCGTCTTGCAGTACTCCCAGTAGCATGGCCGCTGCTGCATGGCCATGAAGCGCTGGAGCACGGTGGAACTTTTGCAGCAGATCAGCGAACGCTCAGATCCAGGGCCGCCAGACGAGGACGGACCTTGAAGGCCTCCTGTTCGGCTTCGTCCTCGGATCGGAACCGCGCGGGGGCGTGACTTGCGGGCAGCGGTCGGGGCTCGTATGGACCCGAGCGCGAGGTTTGCAAGGGTCGATCCGACGTGCCGGTTGATGTGCACGGCGAGCGAGCGTGAGCAGGAAACGGGCGAGGGCTGGCCGGTCGATCCGTACGCATAGGCGAGGCGGCCCTGGACGGAGGGCGAGTGATCGTCTAGGTCGATGGTTCCGAGAAATCGTCCCGTCAGCTCCCCTCTTCCAGTCCTCGCTCGATGATCAAGGTGCGATTCACGTGGGGGGCGTCTGTGTCGACCTTGACCAGCTGCTCCTGGTCAGACTGTGTCAGGAGAGACGTGTGAGCATGCGACGCCGTCGAGCGTCCGAGAGACGGTCAGGGCGCACCGATTGCGGCTCGTTGTCGCCGCCAAAGGTCAAAAAGACGTCCGAGATCGGTTCCGACCTCTTGACCATGCTGCAGGGCGCCAGAGAGGCCGAGTCAGCGGATGAATGTAGCGCGTCAGTGGAGGCGGGGGCCAGGTCGACGCACGCGGCTGAGGACGTCTGAAGATCCCGCCGGATCGCTACGAGAGCGGCCTTCAGCGTCGAGGCCTCTGCCTTCCATCTGCGCTCGACGCATAGAAGCAAGGAAGGAAGAATCGACTGTTAGCTGGGCTGGCGAAGCGGAACGGCGGCAGATGGTCGAGGGCGCCAGGCACCCCTTTGGAAGTTCGCCAGCTCGACCCAGACGCACCACTCCGTCTCGCGCTCGATGGCCAACCGCCGAGCCTCGCACGTAGAGTACCTCGCGCGCCAGCGCTCGGCCGATGTTGTCTGTTTCTCGAGTTCGTACGTTTGCCGGGCGACAAGCTGCCTGCGGGAAGGCAAGGGCAGAGGACGGGTCGGTTCGCGCTCAGCCGCGCAGCAGAGACGAGATGAGCGGGGACGGATCTGAGCTCGTCGTGCTCTGCCTGGCCGAGGGCCATCTTGGGCATAGAACGAGGAGGGCTGCTCTTGGACTGCTCGACGAGGACTCTGCTGAGCCTCTGTCAAATCTGCCAGGTGGGAAGGGGGGGTCTTGCGGGTGGCTGTCGGGAGAACCTTACGGCCGCCTGCCCTGCTTGCGGGGGCCGACGGCGAGCCCGCCCGACCTCCTGGCCGACTTCGACCCAAGCCTCCTTCTCCTCTGCCCTCTTCGCCTCTTACAGACCCCAGCCAACGTCTTATCCCAGCCAGTCCGGTCGCTCTCATCTACTTCTCTACAGCTCTTACTCTACTCGGTCTACGACAGCCCTCTTGCCGCGATGGCCGCTCCGCTCCCGGCCAGCCGGATCTCGTCCCTGACGAGCTCGACCCTGCCGCTCATCCTCGAGCGCCAGCGGTCGCTCTCGCTCAATCTCTCGCCCTCGCCCTTTACCGAGTCGACGATTCTCAAGAACCTCGCCCTCCTGACGGCCGGCGTCCGCGTGCTCGAGCTCGAGGGCAAGGGCGTCCGCGTCGGCGCGGGCAAGCAGGTCGGTCGGGAGGATGCCAGCCGGCTGAGGGAGGGCGTCGAGAAGCTCCTCGCGCTCATGGAGGGCGACGCCGAGGGCCGGCAGAAAGTGGCTGCGATCCGGGAGAGCTTCCAGTCGGTCTTCCGTTCTTGTTCTGCTGGGTCGAGCTGCTTCACGCACAGCAGGCTGATCAGCAGCGTTGCCCCGCCGACCTTCCCTTGCAGCCCGCCACGCACGCCGTCACCACCGCCGCAGGAGCCCGTCTTTGCGCTCGCCTCGCCGACACTCCCTCCGGCCGGCCTGTCACGAGCGTCCTCGCCGCCGCCAGCGTCTGATCCGCTCTCGAGGCCGGCTGCCGGCGGCTTTCAGGAGTCGTACCGCGACGACGAGGACGACGAGCCCTATCGGGACGTCAGCGATGCCGACATGCTGCAGCAGCAGCAGCAGATGATGG
>Ga0308160_10007512_pt1 | contig 10828 bp, 8 predicted proteins | sample PhyFR1_FD_201036 | JGI IMG/M metagenome (GOLD analysis project Ga0308160, IMG submission 201036) | Phyllosphere microbial communities from UC Gill Tract Community Farm, Albany, California, United States - DLSLF.R1 | ecosystem: Host-associated > Plants > Phyllosphere > Unclassified | place: USA...
CCGGGTCGTGCAGCACCGTCACCTCGCCATGGCGCCGGCGCAGCAGCATCCGCGCGGCGAAGGCCACGTCGGCGTCGTCGTCGAGGATCAGGATGCGGGCGGTGGTCGGGTTCATGTGCGGGGCATTCTAGCAGCGAAGATGAGCTCGTGGAAACGGCATTTGGCTCTTGCCGCACACCTGTCCGGAAACGGACACCTGCCCTGTTCGGGAGTGGACAGAGTGTCCCGCAAAGCCGCCGATCCGCGGCTGAAAACGGCATGGCACGGCGCTTGCAATGAGAGCGCTCATCATCATTCACCGAGCCTCGCATGTCCCTGAAACCGATTCCTTCGCCCGCCACCGGCGCCGCCATGGACACCATCGTCCCACGCAAGCGCGGCAAGAAGCTCCTGCTGGGCGGCGCCGCTGCCGTCCTGCTGCTCGTCGTCGGCGCCTACCTCTGGCAGCAGATCCCGCGCGGCCTGCGCGTGCAGCGCACCGAACTGCAGCTCGCCCCCGTCGAGCAAGGCGTCTTCCGCGACGAGCTGGTGGTGCGCGCGAACGCCGAACCGCTCGATTCGGTGATCCTCGATTCGGTCGAATCGGGCCGCATCGAGGAAGTCTTCGTGCGCGACGGCGACGTGGTCGAGAAGGGCCAGCTGCTGTTTCGCATCGCGAACCCGCAGCGCAACCTGGAACTGCTGGCGCGCCAGGCCGAACAGGCGCAGCAGCTCTACAACCTGGCCAACCTGCGCCTGGCCCAGGAGAGCGACCGCAGCACGCGCCAGCGCCGCCTCGACGAACTGACCTTCAATCTCGAACAGGCGCAGAAGCGCCATGCGCGCAACGAGCGCCTGGCAGCGCAAGGCTTCATCTCCCCAGTGGCGCTGGAAGAATCGCGCGACGCGTTCGAGAAGGAAGCGCGCGCCATCGCGCTCGAAAAACGCAGCGCCGCCGCGGACAGCCAGGTACGCACGCCGGCCCTGTCGCAGCTGGAAAAGGCGATCGGAGGACTCGACAGCGGCCTGCAGCTGGTACGGGCGACCGTCGACGCCCTGGTGGTGCGTGCGCCTGCAGCGGGCCGGCTGACCGACTTTCGCATGCAGGTCGGCGAATCGATCGTCACCGGCAAGAACGTCGGCCGCATCGACGATCCGGGCCGCTTCAAGCTGGCCGCCCGCATCGACGAGTTTTACCTGAACCGCGTGGCGAGCGGGCGTCCCGGCGCGATCGAACACGAGGGCCGGCGCTATCCCGTGCAGGTCGCCAGCGTCTACCCGCAGATCAAGGATGGCCGCTTCCTGGCCGAGCTGCGGTTCAGCGGCGAGCAGCCGGCCTCGCTGCGTCCCGGCCAGAGCCTGGACGCCCAGCTCACCCTGGGCCAGCCGGCGCGCGCCCTGGTCTTGCCTGCCGGTCCCTGGGTCGGCGACAGCGGCGGCGCCTGGGTCTACGTGCTCGGGCCCGATGGCCGCACGGCCGAACGGCGCGCGGTGCGCACGGGCCGGCGCAGCAATGCCCAGGTCGAGGTGCTGGCTGGCCTGCGCCCCGGGGAACAAGTGATCGTGTCAGGCTATACAGCCTTCGGACAGTCGACCTCACTCAGCATTTCACAGTAATCTTCTACTCCAAGAAAAAGGAATGGCATGCTCAAGCTTTCAGGCATCAGCAAAACCCACGTGGCGGGCGAAGTCTACACCACGGCCCTCGACCGCATCGACCTCGAGATCGAGGCCGGCGAATACGTCGCCATCACCGGCCCTTCGGGCTGCGGCAAGTCGACCCTGCTCGGCCTGCTCGGCCTGCTGGACGTGCCGAGCACCGGCGAATACTGGTTCGAGGGCGAGAACGTGGCCGGATGGAGCGAGGCCCGCCTGAACCGCCTGCGGCGCGGGCGCATCGGCTTCATCTTCCAGAGTTTCAACCTCATCGACGAACTGAACGTGTTCGAGAACGTCGAACTGGCGCTCGAATACAGCGGCATGAAGCCGGCGGAGCGGCGCGAACGCGTGAATGCCATGCTGGACAAGCTCGGCGTGGCGCACCGCGCGCGCCATAAACCCTCGCAGCTGTCGGGCGGCCAGCAGCAGCGCGTCGCGATCGCGCGGGCGCTGGTGGCCGGTCCGGCCCTGCTGCTGGCCGACGAACCGACCGGCAACCTCGACACGGCCCACGGCGACGAAGTGATGCGCATGCTGCGCACGATTAACCTCGAAGGGACGACGGTGGTGATGGTCACCCACTCCCCGGCCCACGCGGCCCAGGCATCGCGCACGCTGAACCTGCTCGATGGCCGTATCGTCGTCGATGCGCTGAGGGCGGCATGAAGAACGAATTCAACTTCGCCAAAGACTTTCGCATCGGCTGGCGCCAGCTGGTGCAGGAACCCGGTTACTCGGCCGTCACCGTGCTCGGTCTTGCGCTGGCCTGCGCCGCCTGCTTCCTGCTGCTCGGCTTTGTCGCCTACTGCCTGAACTACAACAGCCACGTGCCGGACGGCGAGCGCGTCCACGTCGTCAAGCAGCGCATCAACTTCTTCCCGCGTCCGGACTGGAACACGCGCGCCACGCTGTCGCTGCGCGACACGGCGCTCGCCAGTGGCGTCGTCGAGCAGGCCAGCAAGGCGCAGCAGATCCAGCATCCGCTGCGTACCGCCAATGAACTGCACGAAGTCAGGATGTACGCGGTCGATCCGGACTTCGGCGCCATCTTCGGCATCCAGCCCTTGAGCGGCGACCTGTCGGCAGCCTTGAACCGTCCCGACGGCCTGGCGCTGACGCGGGAAACGGCGCTGCGCCTGTTCGGCCACACTGAGGTGTTGGGCAAGACGGTCGGCGTGGGCGACGAAGTGCTGCAGGTACTGGCCGTGATTCCGGACCTGCCGGCCAACACCACCGTGCGATGGGAAGCCCTGGGCGGCCCGCTCAGCCGTGCGCTGAAGCTTGAGGACCGCACCCTGCATCCGGCGGGCCAGCAGCGCGGCCAGATCTTCCTGAAGCTGCGTCCGGGTGCCGACCCGGCCCGGCTCGAAGCGCTGCTCCAGGACGCGGTCGAAGCCTCGCCCATGAACCAGTCCATGCGCAAGGGGCCCATGGGCCGCTCGCTCACCGGACCGGGCGTCGAGATCCGCCTGGCCGCCCTGCCCGACGCCTATTTCGATCCCGACCTGGCCAGCGGCCGGGACAAGCGCAACTACGGCCAGCGCGACAGCACGCTGGCGCTGGCCGGCGTCGCCCTTCTGATCCTGGCGCTGGCGCTGAGCAACTGGATCAACCTCGCCACCGTGCGCACGCTGCGGCGCCAGCGCGAGATCGGCATGCGCAAGGTGCTCGGCGCCAGCGCGGCGCGCGTGGCGGCCCAGTTCCTGGCCGAGTCGGTGCTGGTGGCGCTGCTGGCCACAGGCGCAGGCATCGTGCTCGCCTGGCTGCTGCTGCCCCTGTTCGCCGACCTGGTCGACCGCAGGCTCGAGGGCTTCTTCACGCCCGGCCGGCTGGCGCTGGCGTGGCTAGCGGGCATGCTGGCGGGCCTCGCGGCCGGCGCCTGGCCGGCCTGGACGGCCTTGCGGGTGCGCGCCGCCACCGTGCTGGCGGGCCGCGACAGCAACAGCGAGACGGTCGGCAACCTGTGGCTGCGGCGTACGCTCACCGTGCTGCAGTTCGCCACCGCGATGGCGCTGGCCGGCGTCACGGTGGCCGTCGGCTGGCAGACCTGGTACGCGACCACCGCCGATCCGGGTTTCGACCCGAGCGGCCTGACCTTGCTCGACATGCCGCTGGCGAAGGAAGAACAGATCCAGGGTTTCGTGCGCGCCGTGACGCGCGTACCCGGCGTGCAGGGCGCGGCGATTTCGGCGGAGGCGATCGGACGCGACGCCAACAAGATTACCGGCGGCTTCAACCTGCGCAGCGGCGGCGAGCTGCGCATGGAGATGAAGCGGACCTCGCCCGAGTTCTTCGACCTGTACCGCATCCGTCCCGTCGCCGGCCGCCTGTTCAGCGCCGAACGCGACCAGCCGACGTCCAGGGTGGCGCTCCTGAACATGGCCGCCGTCAAGGCGCTGGGCTATCGCACGGCGGAGGAAGCGATCGGCGCGATCCCGTTCGCGCCCGGCCCGGACGGCTTCGACCTGACGATCGTCGGGGTCGCGCCTGACGTGCGCCACCAGTCGATGCGCGAGCGCCCGGGTCCGATCATCTATACGCTGACGGATGCCGACAGCGTCGTCACGCTGCGCACGCAGCTCGACCAGCAGGCGCTGGCGCACGCGATCGGCCCGGTCTGGCGCCAGTACTTCCCGAACGGGAAGCTATACATGAAAAGCGCCGCCAGCGTCTTCGGCGACAGCTACCGCCAGGACCTGCGCATGGTCAAAATCCTGGGCGCCGCCAGCCTGGTCGCCCTTGCCCTGGCCGCCTTCGGCATCTACGTGCTGTCCGCCTACACGGTGCAGCGCAGCCGGCGCGAGATCGTGATCCGCAAGCTGTACGGCGCCAGCAACGGCGCCATCGCGCGGCGCCTGGGACGCGAGTTCGGATTGACGGTGGCGGTGGCGGGCCTGATCGGCCTGCCGGCGGCGGCGCTGGCGATCCGCTACTACCTGGACGGCTTCGCCGAACATGCACCGCTGGGCGCCTGGCCGCTGGCGGCGGCCGTCGCGCTGGCCCTGGTCGCGGCAATCGGGGCAACGGCCAGGCATACGGCGGCGGCGATCCGCATGAGTCCCGTGCAGGCGCTGCGCGGCTAGTCGTTCGGCAGCGCAGCGTACCAGTCGGCGTAGGGCGTATTGGCAACGAGCTTGCGGTTGTAGTCGGGCGCGCCGTCGGTCCACCACACGGGGCCACGCTCGCCGAGGCCGCGCTTGGCCGCGTCGACGGCGGCGCGGGCGGCGCGTTCGGCCACGAGGTTGCCGGCGCGTTTGGCGACGCCGACCTGGCGCCGGGCGGCCATCAGCCGGCCAACCAGGTGCTGGCGCTCATCATCCGGCAGCGCTGGATTGCTGGTGCGCCAGAGGCGGCCTTTCACCACGAAGTAGCGGCCGTCGGGGGTACTGGGATATGAGGAGGAATCCGGCATACCCCGACTCTACCCGACGCCGCCGCAAAGCGTCGTACGGCTTACTGCACCGTTACCTTCGCCTCCTTGACCAGCTTCGCGTAGCGCTCCGTGTCGGTCTTGATCTGGCTGGCCATCTGCGCGGCGCTGTTGCCGACCGGGACTGCGCCGATCTCTTCCATCCGCTTCCTGAATTCGGCCGAGTTCACGATGTTGACGACCTCGGTGTTCAGGCGCGTCACGACCTCCTTCGGGGTCGCCACCGGCGCTAGCACGCCGAACCAGGTGCCCTGATCAAAACCCTTCAGGCCGGATTCGTCGAGCGTCGGCACGTCGGGCAGCGCGGCCGAGCGCTTGATGGTGGTCACCGCGAGCGCGCGCAGCTTGCCGGCGCGGATGTGCGACAGCACCGGCGTCACGGTATCGAAGGACATGTCGATCTGCCCGCCCAGCAGGTCGATGGTCAGCGGGCCGCTGCCCTTGTAGGGCACGTGCATGATGTCGACGCCGCTGGCGCTGTTGAACTGGGCGCCGATCAGGTGCTGGCCGGTGCCGTTGCCGTTCGAGCCGAAGGTCAGCTTGCCCGGCGACTTCTTCGCCAGCGCCACCAGCTCCCTGACGTTCTTCGCCGGGACATTCGGATTCACCACCAGCACGTTGGGCACCATGGCGACAGTGGACACCGGCGCCAGGTCGCGCTGGAAGTCGTAGGGCAGCTTCTTGTAGACGCTGGTCGCGATCGTGTGGTGCACCGCGCCGACCAGCAGCGTGTAGCCGTCCGGCTTGGCCTTGGCGACGTAGTCGGCGCCGATGGTCGCGCCGGCGCCCGGCTTGTTCTCGACGATGACCGGCTGGCCGAGGGACTTCGACAGTTCCTGGCCCAGCGTGCGGGCGATCGCGTCGGTGGTGCCGCCGGTCGCGAAAGGCACGACGATGGTGATGTTCCTGGCGGGCCAGGCCTGGGCCATCGCATGGGCGCCGCTGCCGAGTAAGACTGCAAGCGCGAGGACTTTCGCCATGCGCCGGACCTGCCGTGCTTGTTGTTGCATGCTCGTCTCCTGAATTGTTATGGGTCTTCGCTGTCGTGAACCGATTGCCGGGTCATGAGCGAATATACGGCTTGCGAGCACTTAAATATGACGCTAAAGTTGAACCATTATTAATCTTGGATTAACAATGTCCACACCCGTCAACGCCCAGTCCGAGATGGCCTTCTTCAGCCTGCTGGTGCGCGCCGGCAGCCTGTCGGCCGCGGCGCGCGAACTCAACGTCACCACCGCCGGGGTCAGCAAGCGCTTGTCGCAGATGGAGGCGCGTCTCGGCACCCGCCTGCTGCACCGGACCACGCGCCGCATCGGTCTGACGGCCGAAGGCGAGATCTACCTCGAACATTCGCGCCGCATCCTGGCCGACATCGAGGACATGGAGCAGATGATCACCAGCGCCGCCACCGCGCCCAAAGGCCTGCTGCGGGTGAATGCCACGCTCGGCTTCGGGCGCAGCCACATCGCGCCGCTGATCTCGGCCTTCCACAAGCGCCATCCGGACGTGCATGTCCAGTTACAGCTGACGGTGAATCCGCCGACCCTGATCGAGGATGCCTGCGACGTCTGGATCCGTTTCGGCGAACCGCCCGACACGCGCGTCATCGCGCGCCGCCTGGCCTCGAACCGGCGCCTGATCTGCGCCGCCCCGGCCTACCTCGAACGCCACGGGACGCCGCGCGTGCCGAACGACCTGACGCACCACAGCTGCATCGGCATCCGCCAGGGTGCCGAAGGCTACGGCATCTGGCACCTGACTTCGGGCCAGCGCACCGAGACGGTCAAGGTGCGCGGCGAGCTCAGTACCAACGACGGCGAGATCGCCGTCAACTGGGCGCTCGAGGGACACGGCCTGATCATGCGGGCGGAATGGGACATCGCGAAGTACCTGCACAGCGGCAGGCTGCGCCAGGTGCTGGCGAACTGGGAGACACCGGCTGCCGACATCTATGCGGTCTACCCGCACCAGCTGCAGACGGCGGCGCGGGTGCGCTCTTTCGTGGACTTCGTGGCCAGCGCCTTTTCGTCGGCCACGCCGGTGGGACAGGAAGTGGCCAGGTGGCCGTCGAACGACGTGTCGACGGCCGCCTGAACCCCTTCAGAAGGTGTGGCGCACGCCCAGGTTGAAGGCGCTGTCGCCGCTACCCGTCTCCGAGTTGTTGTTGACCGTGTAGCCGGCGCCGTTGCGGTTGTCGACCTTGCCGTAGGCCGTGTACAGGCTGGAGCGCTTCGACAGCGGATACACGTAGCCGATGCCCCAGGAACGGGCGTCCTGGTTGAACGCGGTCTTGTCGTCCTTGCGCATCACCGAAGCGAGCACGGTGCCGCTGCCGACCGAGGCCGACAGGCCGAGCAGGATCTCGTTGCCGTCGGTCGACGCGGTCGGCGCCACGCCGCCGAACGGATTACCGGTATTGGCCAGCGGCGCGCTGTTGAAGCCCTTGTCGACGTTGAAGGCGGCATAGGCCTTGAGGACCTTGAAATCGTAGTTCGCCGCCAGCATGGTGTTGCGCCCGCTGCCGCGGTTAACCGGGGTGACGCCCGGCGCCGCCGCCACGTCGTTGTTCTTGTTGTTGTAGGCCAGGCTGACGGTCAACGGCCCGTTCGCGTAGTTGATCGCCGCCCCGACCTGGCGTCCGGCCGTGGAATCGCCGGCCTGTTCGCCCAGGCTGTAGGCCAGCTGGCCGGTGAAGCCCGCGGTGGTCGGTGCGCTGTAGATGATCGTATTGCTGGTGCGGACGTTCGCGCCCGAATCCGGGAACAGGTTCTTCGAGCCGCCCGCATAACCCGTCGCGAACGGGTCGGCGACCTGGGCCAGCGTGTTGTGCCATGGCGTGTACTGGCGGCCGAGGGTGAGCGTGCCGGCCCGGGTCTTCAGGCCGACGAAGGCCTGGCGGTTGAACAGGGTATTGGCCGCATCGAGTGCGCCGGTGTCGAGGCGTATGCCGGTCTCCAGCGTGAACAGGGCCGACATGCCGTTGCCCAGGTCTTCGTTGCCGCGGAAACCGATGCGCGATGCCGAGGCGGCACCGCCGACGATCTTGTTGGCGCTGCCGGCCGTACCGCCGCGTTCGGCGACGAAAGCCGCATCGGCAATGCCGTAGATCGCGACCGCGCTTTGCGCCGAGGCGCCCGCGGCGCAGAGCGCCAGGACGGCTCCTGCGATGATGTTCTTCTTCATGTGTCTCCTTTGTTATGCGGGCGCTTGCCCATTTGTTGGAACTGCAGGACTACTTCATCATTCGCCGAGCCGCGCAATGCGCAGCAGATTGGTGGTACCGGCCGCGCCGAAGGGCATGCCGGCGGCGATCACCACCGTCTGCCCCGGCTGCGCCAGGCCCTCGCGCCCGGCCGTGGCGCAGGCGAATTCCGTCATCTCGGTCACCGAGGCGACGTCGTGGATCAGCACCGCGTGCACGCCCCAGGCCAGCGCCAGGCGGCGCGCCGTGGCCAGTTTCGGGGTCATGCCGATGATCGGCGCGCGCGGCCGCTCGCGCGCCACGCGCAGCGCCGAGTGGCCGGAACTGGTGTAGGCGACGGTGGCGGCGACGTCCAGCAGGTCGGCCACGTTGCGCAGCGCCAGGCCGATGGCGTCGGCAATGCCGGCGCGGGCCGGGGCCTGGGCGGCATGGATGCTCTCGGCGTAATACGGATCGGATTCGGTCTGCTCGATGATGTTGTTCATCATCCTGACGGCTTCGAGCGGGAAGCGGCCCGAAGCCGATTCGGCCGACAGCATCACCGCATCGGCGCCGTCGTACACGGCGGTGGCGACGTCGGAAGCTTCGGCGCGGGTCGGCACGGGCGCGGCGACCATCGATTCGAGCATCTGGGTCGCGACAATCACCGGTTTGCCGAGACGGCGGCAGGTGCGCACGATGCGCTTCTGGATCGCCGGCACCTGCTCGGCCGGCACCTCGACGCCGAGGTCGCCCCTCGCGACCATCACCGCGTCCGCCGCCTCGACGATGGCGTCGAGCTGGGCGATCGCAGCCGGCTTTTCCAGCTTGGCGATGATGCCGGCGCGGCCCTGCACGATCTCGCGGATTTCATGGATGTCCTCGGCGCGCTGGACGAAGGAGAGCGCGATCCAGTCCACGCCCAGCGACAGGCCGAAATCGAGGTCGCGCCGGTCCTTCGCGGTCAACGCCGACATCGGCACCACCACGCCCGGCACGTTGACGCCCTTGCGGTCGGACAGCACGCCGCCGTTGACCACGACCGTGTCGGCGTATTCCGCCGAAAAAGCCTGGACCTGGAGTTCGATGCGGCCGTCGTCGAGCAGCAGGCGCGCGCCCGTTTCCAGCGCGGCGAAGATCTCGGGATGCGGCAGCGCCACCCGCTCGACGCTGCCCGGCCGGTCGCCGTGCAGGTCAAGGCGGAAGCCGGCGCCCTGCTCCAGCTTGACCGAGCCGCCGGCAAAGCTGCCGATGCGCAGCTTCGGGCCCTGCAGGTCGAGCAGCACGCCAATTGGGCGGCCCAGGCTGTGTTCGAGGCTGCGCAGAATGCTGAGACGCGCCTTGTGGTCCTCGTGGGTGCCGTGGCTGAAGTTCAGGCGGAAGACGTCGGCGCCGGCGCGGAACATCGCCTCCAGGGTGGCGGCGTCGCTGCTGGCGGGGCCGACGGTGGCCACGATCTTGGCCTTGCGATTACGGTTCATGCTGGGTTCCTGGAGGTGCGGGGTTAATGAGGATGGCCCGGAAGTCGTTGACGTTGGTGAGCGTCGGCCCGGTCACGACCGAATCGCCCAGGGCCTGGAAGAAGCCATGGCCGTCGTTGCGGTCCAGGCTTGCGAGCGGACGGATGCCCTGCGCAAAAGCGCGAGCGATCGTCTCCGGTGAGAAGTAGGCGCCGGCGATTTCTTCCACGCCGTCGACGCCGTCGGTGTCGCCCGCCAGTCCGTGCACGCCCGGCTCGCCGCGCAGGGCGATGGCGGCGGCCAGCAGGAACTCGACGTTGCGCCCGCCCCTGCCCTTGCCGCGGAGCGTGACCGTGGTCTCGCCGCCGGACAGCAGCACGCAGGGACCTTCAAATGGCTGGCCGTGGCGCGCCGCCTGCAGCGCGATGCCGGCCATGACCTTGCCGACGTCGCGCGCTTCGCCCTCGATGCTGTCGCCGAGGATGTAAGGCTTGATGCCGGCTTCCTCCGCCACGCGGGCCGCGGCTTCGAGCGCCATCTGCGGAGTGGCGACGATGTGCACCGTGTGCCCTTGCAGGCGCGGGTCGCCCGGCTTCACCGATTCGCCGGCGCCACACTCCAATACTTCGTGCACATTCGGCGGCAGCGCGATGCCGTAGCGTTCGACGATGGCGAGGGCATCCGCGCAGGTGCTCTCGTCGGCCACCGTGGGCCCGGAAGCGATGTCGCGCGGATCGTCGCCGGGCACGTCGGAGATCAGGAGCGTGACCACCTTGGCCGGATGGCAGGCGGCGGCGAGGCGCCCGCCCTTGATGCCGGACAGGTGGCGCCGCACGCAGTTCATTTCGCCGATACTGGCGCCCGAAGCGAGCAAGGCGCGGTTGACCGCCTGCTTGTCCTCGAGCGTGATGCCGGGCAGCGGGAGGGGCAGCAGCGAGGAGCCGCCGCCCGAGATCAGGCACAGCACCGTGTCGTCGGCCGTCAATCCAGCCACCATGTTCAACATGCGCCTGGCGGCGTCCACCCCCGCCTGGTCCGGCACCGGATGCGCAGCCTCGACGATCTCGATCCGTTCACAGGGAACGGCGTAACCGTAGCGCGTGACCACCAGTCCTT
>Ga0308160_10007514_pt1 | contig 10824 bp, 4 predicted proteins | sample PhyFR1_FD_201036 | JGI IMG/M metagenome (GOLD analysis project Ga0308160, IMG submission 201036) | Phyllosphere microbial communities from UC Gill Tract Community Farm, Albany, California, United States - DLSLF.R1 | ecosystem: Host-associated > Plants > Phyllosphere > Unclassified | place: USA...
TGCTTCGCCTGCTCGAAGGTGATGTGCGAGGGCAGCGGGGGCACTTCCGGATCGGTCTTGAACTCCAGGACCACCGGCCGGTCCGAGGCCAGCGCTTCCACCCAGGCCGCGCCGACCTTGTCCGGATCGTCGCAGAAGATGCCTTTCAGGCCGATCAGTTCCGCGAAGCGGTGGTAGGGCACGTCCGGCAGGTTCTGGCTGGCTTCGAACTTGGGATCGCCTTCCATCACGCGCTGCTCCCAGGTCACCTGGTTCAGGTCTTGGTTGTTGAAGACGCAGACGATCCAGCGCGGATCGGCCCACTGGCGCCAGTATTTCGCCACCGTGATCAGCTCGGCCATGTTACTCATCTGCATGGCGCCATCGCCGACCAGCGCCACCACGCAGCGGCCCGGATGCGCGAACTTGGCGGCGATCGCGTAGGGCACGGCGGCGCCCATCGACGCCAGCCCGCCCGACAGGGAGCACATCATGCCGCGCCGCACCTGCAGATCGCGCGCGTACCAGTTGGCGCAGGAGCCGGAATCGCTGGTGACGATGGCGTCGTCCGGAATGCGCGGCGACATTTCATACACCACGCGCTGCGGATTGACCGGATTGGCCGGCGCCAGCGCGCGCTCTTCCAGCTGCTTGCGCGAATCCTGGATGCTGGACGAGATTTTCTGGCGCCACGTGCCATCCTGGCCGTGGTTCAGCAGCGGCAGCAGCGCGCGCAGGGTCTCGGCGCTGTCGCCGTGCAGGTTGACTTCGCTGGCGTAGCGCATGCCGAGCATGCTTGGGTTGATGTCGATGTGGACCGCGCGCGCCTGGCCTTCCTTGGGCAGGAATTCGGAATACGGAAAGGCCGTGCCGACCATCAGCAGGGTGTCGCAATCGTTCATCAGGTCCCAGCTGGCCTTGGTGCCGAGGATGCCGATCGAGCCCGTCACCCAGGGCAGGTCGTCCGGCAGCACCGCCTTGCCCAGCAGCGCCTTGGCGCAGCCGGCGCCGAGGCGGTCGGCGACCGCGATGACTTCGTCGGTCGCGCCCAGGGCACCGGCGCCGACCAGCATGGCGACCTTTTTACCCGAATTCAGCACCTCGGCCGCGCGCAGCAGGTCGGCATCGTAGGGGATCACGCGCGGGCGCGTGTAGCCGCTGCTGGAAAACACGTTGGCGTGCTTGCGCGGCGGGTCTTCGTACTTCATTTCCTGCAAATCGTTCGGCAGCACCAGCACGCCGACGCCGCGGTTGGCGGTGGCGATGCGGATCGTGCGGTCCAGCAGGTGCCGCACCTGCGACGGCACCGAGGCTTCCTGCACGAATTCGGCGACGTCGGCGAACATGCGGTCGAGGTTCACTTCCTGCTGGTAGTGGGCGCCGCGCACGGTGCGCGCGGCCTGGCCGGCGATGGCCAGCACCGGCTGGTGATCCAGCTTGGCGTCGTACAGGCCGGTGATCAGGTGGCTGGCGCCGGGACCGCCGGTCGACAGGCAGACGCCGAGTTCGCCGGTGAATTTGGCATAGGCCGCCGCCATGAAGGCCGCCATTTCCTCGTGCCGCACCTGGATGAATTCGATCTTGCCCTTGGCGCGGGCCAGCGCGCCGATCACACCGTTGATGCCATCGCCCGGGTAGCCGAAGATGCGCTTGACGCCCCATTCGGCCAGCCGTTCCACCACGAAATCGCCTACTGTCTTGCTCATGTCTGCTCCCGATGCCTGTGTATGGTTGATGAGATCAACCCTAGCACTTGGTGCGGCCGAGGAGCGCACGGTATCCTGATGAGTCGTTAAAATAGTCGGTATCCACACCACCAGTGCAAAGCGCCTTGCAGATGAAAAGCAGGCAGGAATTCGTACATGACGTAATCGAGCAAATCGACGAATTCCGCGCGTCGCCACGGTTTGATCTCGACGACGCTGCGTTCCTGCATTTCCGTAATTTGTTGATCGAGTGGGAATGCGGTGCCTGATGATGCCTTCCAAACAGGCCACGGCATGAAGTCATGGAAGACGACCTCGCCGGTCGCCCTTGGCGCTTCGTCCGAAACGATGCAAGCGCCGATGCAAGCCGCGGCGCTATCGGGGCCTGCGTCGTGCGTCCTTAGGGAATCCTGACCCGCAGCGGCATCGGCACCGCAATGCCGTGGTCCGGCATCGGCGCCCGGTCGGGCAGGTCCAGGCCGCTGACCAGGTCGGCGATCTTCACCGTCTGCCCGGTTTCGAAGCAGCGGTTGGCGGCGATGCCGACCAGCGCCGACCAGGCGCCGGCGCGTTCGTCCGAGGCGCGCTTGTACGGGTCCGCCGGCGCGCTGCCGAAGATCTCGGCCAGCATGACCTCGTCGCCGCCGCCGTGGCTGCCCTTGCCGGTCCAGGGCTCGATCTCGCGCGGGGCGCCGCGCAGCGGGATGATGCGGGTACTGACGCCTTCGCTGCCGCTCTGCACCTTGGCCGCACCGGCGGAGCCGGCCGATTCGACGATGCGGTGCTCGAGGCGGCCCTTGGTGCCGTTGAAGGCGATGTGGTAGCCCTCCCAGGCATCGTAGGCCGACAGCGCGTACTTCAGTTGCACGCCGTTGTCGTACCTGACCATCACGTTCATGGTGTCCTCGATGTTGATCTCGGGGCGCCACACGCACTGGTCGCGGAAGTAGCCGTCGTATTTTTCGTTGTCGAGGTAGAGCGCCTTCAGGCCCGGGTCGGCGGCGAGGTCGAAGTAGAAGGTGCACTTCTGCTTTTCGGGGCAGGTCAGGCAGCGCTCGTGGGCGCCCTGCAGGCCCATGCGCCTGGCCGTCTCCGGCGTGTAGAACTGGCGCGAGCCGAAGGCCGACACGCGTTCGGGCTGGGCGCCGAGCCACCAGTTGACCAGGTCGAAGTGGTGGGTGGCCTTGTGCACCATCAGGCCGCCGGAATTGGCCTTGTTGCTGTGCCAGCGGCGGAAGTAGTCGGCGCCGTGCACTGTATTCAGCAGCCAGGTGAAGTCGACCGACAGGACGTCGCCGATCTCGCCCTTCATCAGCAGGTCCTTGACCTGGGTGCGCGGCGGCGAATAGCGGTAGTTGAAGGTGACGCGGATATGGCGGCCGCTGCGCTTGACGGCATCCAGGATGCGCTGGGCCTTGTCGGCCGTGGTGGTCATCGGCTTTTCGGTGATGACGTCGCAGCCGGCATCCAGGGCGCGCACGATGTAGTCGTCGTGGGTGGCGTCCTTGGTGGTGACGATGACGAACTCCGGTTTCATCTCGCGCAGCATCTTGTCGAAGTCGGCCGCCAGGTAGGGGCGCGGCTGGCTGGCGCCGGTCTTCGAAATCGCCTTGACGGCGCGCTCGACGCGGCCGGCGTTGGTATCGCAGACGGCGACGATCTCGCTGGTGTCGCGGAACTTGCCGGTGGCGGCGTCCGTGTACATGCGCGAGCGCGAGCCCACGCCGACCACCGCGTAGCGTTTGCGGTTGGCGGCGGCGTGGACGCCGCCGGCCAGCATCAGGCCTGCCGTTCCGACAGCCGCGGCCGCTTTCAGGATGCCGCGGCGGTTCTTGTTGCCGATCTCGTTCATCTCTGTCTCCTCTCTCTTTTGATGTGGCTCCTTGGAGCCGGGGCACTGCTTTCAGCTGCCGCTCAGGCGGACAGCGTGGTATTCACCTTCTTGCCCGCGATCGTCACGTTGTTCAACTTCATGTTACGCACGTTGTACAGGAACCAGGGTTTGTCCAGGTTGGACGGCGTGCCGAAATCGCAGTCGGTGATGGTGATGTCGCGCACCGGCAGCACGTCCGGACGCGGGTTCGGGCCGTTGTAATCGAATGCCACCGGGCCCAGGATCACGATCGCCTGGTAGCTGGAGAACTTTTTGCCATCCTTGGTGGTGACGTTGCCGACCTTGACGTTGGAGATGTGCACGTTGCTGACTTCCGGCGGGCGGATGCGCACGTTGTCGGCGCGCGGCGTGTAGTCGCAGTCGAAGGTGATGACGCCGCCGGCAGCCGCCGCCACCGAGCGGTCCGGGATCGGCGAGCCGGGCAGGGTCGCGTAGAACGAGGGCGAGGTCTGCACGCCGTTCGGGATGCTGACGTTGCGCACATAAAAATGGCGCAGGAAGCCGCCGCGGTTCATGTTGGTCTTCAGGCGGATGGCGATGTTGAGCGGGTTGGTCGCCCAGTTCTTGTTCTGGAAGACCAGGTCCTGTGCATACACGTGCTGGATACCGGCGGACATCTCGCTGCCCAGCGTCACCGCGCCATGGCCGCTGTGCATGATGCACTTCTGGATCACGATGTTCTGCGACGGCCCGAACTGGGTGTCGAGGTTCTTGCCGGCCTTGATCGCGATGCAGTCGTCGCCGGTGTCGAACTGGCAGCCTTCCACCAGCACGCCGTCGCAGGATTCCGGATCGAAGCCGTCGCTGTTCGGGCCCAGGCTGTTGGCGTACACGTTGCGGATCGCGAGGTCGCGGCAGGCCACCGGGTGGTGCTGCCAGAACGGCGTGTGCGTGACCTGGTAACCCTGCAGCAGTACGCCGGTGCAGCCGACCAGGTGGATCATCGGCGGACGCAGGTAGTGGCCGAGACCGAACACGCGCTGCTGGAGCGGGACGCCGGCTTCGGACAGCGCCGGCAGGAAGGCATCGTCGGCGCGCCATTTGTCGCCTTCGCCCTCGATCAGCCGGCGCTTTTCGTCCGACAGGCCGGGCGCGATCTCCGCCAGCGACTTCGGGTTGTTCGGGTTCGGCTGGTTCTGGGCCAGCTTGCCCGGCACGTAGTTGGGCGACTTGTCCTGGGCCACCGAGTTGATGGTGGCGTTCTTGCCCTTCCAGGTCCACCAGCAATCGCTGGACCCTGCGAACGGCACGCCGCCCTGGCCGTCGAGGATGGCGGTCCAGTCGTCGCCGGTGAGGGCGATGTTGTGCTGGTTGTGGGCGTAGATCATCGACGAGAAGTTCAGGCAGTCGTTGCTCTGCCAGCGCGACACCACCAGGCGGCCAGCGGCGCCGCAATCGACGTCGCCGTATTTCGCGTAATCGCGCGGGTCGTTGCTGAAGTAGACGTGGGCGCCGGCCTGCAGGTGCACGTTCACGTTCGAGAGCAGGACAATGGGACCGGCGCAGAACCAGTCGCCTTTCGGGATCACGACGCGGCCGCCGCCCTCGGCATGGCAGCGCGCGATGGCGGACCTGATCGCTTCGTAGCAGTCCTTGCTCCCGGACGCCGGGGTCTTGACCGTTTCCTGGTCTTCGAACGAGATCCAGGCTTTCACCGGCACCAGCTCGCAGGGGGCGGCGCCGAAGTCGGTGACCTTGTAGTCGACCTTGCGGAACTTGACCGGCATCTTGAGGCGGTCGGCGATGGCGCGCGCCTGCCGCCACGGATCGTCGCCGGCTTCGGGTGCGGCGGCGCGGGCCGCAGCCAGCGGCAGCGAACCGCCCAGCAGCGCCAGGCCGCCGGCCGAGGCGCCGCGCAGGAAGGTGCGGCGGTGGGTAAAGTGGGTGCTCATGCGGTCTCCATCATTCATTGGTGTTGTTGTATTCGCCGAGGTAGATGTCGGCGGGGGCCGGGCGAACGGTCTCGCCCAGCTTGGTGGCGGGATCGAAGCCGGCCTGCTGCAGGTTGCTCCACCAGTCGTCGGACGAGAATTGCGCCGGGCGGTGCGCCAGCGTGCCGTTGCGGTTCCATTCGGACCACGGGTTGTCCTTGACGATGTGGGCGCCGATGCGCGTGTTCAGGATCACGGCCTTGCCGACCGCTTCCAGCGTGCGCTTGCGGATGGTGCCGTTCGGTGCCTTGTAGACGTCGACCTCGCCCAGCTTGCAGCTGTAGCCCTCCACCGGCACGCGGCCGTAGGGCGTGCAGCGCTCGTTGTGGAACCACTGGCGGGCGAAATAGAAGCTTGTCTCCTTTGCCTTGGCAGAGCTGTCGCCGCTGAAGCGGCAGCCGTTGAACACCATGCCGTACTTCGCGCGGCGGCTGGTGTCCGGCGCCAGCGCGTACGAGGCCGCGCGGCCGCCGATCTGCTTCACGTCGCAATCCTGGAAGTAGGCGATGGTGTCGCCGAAGATGAAGTCGACGTCGCCCTCGATCCAGGTCTTGTGGAAGAAGCTGCGCACGGTGTTGACGTAGTCCCTGGAGCTGAGGAACAGCGTGTCCTGCAAACCGAGCAGGCGCACGGACTCGAACTGGACGCGGTCGGCGCCGTCCACCCGCAGCGCCACCGCCTGGTGGTGCACGCGGCTGCCGCCGGTGGTGTCGGGGCAGTTGTCGCCGCTGCATTCAGCATGCTTGACGGCGCCGTCGCGATTGTACGTGTTCTCGATGGTGAGATTGCGTGCCTGGAAGCCGTCGGCCTGTACCCACACGGTACTGGAGCCGTAGGTGCCCAGCGCCGGTAAATCCTTCAAGCCGTCGTACAGGGCGCGCACTGCGGGTGCGGCCTGGGCGAACTGGGCGGCGTAGCGCTGGCGGTAGGCGGCGCCGGTGGTGGATGCATCCACGCCGGCGCGGATGCGGGTTGCTTGCGGATCCGGGCCGTCACCATACAGGGTGATCGGGGCGCCGCCGGCCGGCACGTACACCAGTTCGTCGTAGGTGCCGGGCGCCAGGCGGATGTAGATGCGTTGCTTGCGCGCGGCGTCGGCGACCGCATGGCTGACGGCCGCCTGCACCGTGGCGAAGCGGGTGATGCCATCCGCCGGCGCACGCGGATCGACCACGTAATCGGGCGTGAGCTTCGCACTCGTCACCAGCGGATCGGCCAGGGGATCCCAGGGCTCGACACGCTCGTTGCCGACCGGCCCCACATACTTCAGCACTTCGCGGTAGTCGTAGGCCCTGGCTTGTTCGGCAGTCAGCTGCGGGCGCGGATTGCGCGCCGGCTCGGCCGGGAAGGCCGGGAATTTGTCGCTGCACTCGATGCTGGCGGTGTGAGGCGCGTTCAGCGGTGTGCCCGAAAGGCGCGTGTGGCCCATCATCACCTGCGGCTCGCCGTCGACCGTCACGTCGCGCAGCGCCAGGTTCAGCGGATGGGCATCGTCGTAGCCTTGCAGCAGCACGCGTCCCGGCGTCACGCTGCGCACCCGCTCCATGCGCACATCATTATAAGAAGGGATCAGCTTGCCCGGCTGCGCGGCCTGCTCGTAGTGGGTGCTGATGTCGATGGGCGTCTTCACGCCGCGCAGGCACACGTCATGATACAGAATTCCCGACACGGTGCCGCCACGCGTATCATTACTCTTGATGCGCAGTCCGGACGTGGTGCCGTCCATCGTCAGATCGTCGACCAGGATCTTGCGCAACCCGCCATTGGTCTCGCTGCCGATCGACATGCCGTGGCCGCTGTAGAAGTGGTTGTGCAGGATCGAGACGTTCTCGGTCGGGCCGCCGTTGCCGGCCTTGATGGCGACGTTGTCGTCGCCGGTGCGGATCCAGCTGTGGGCGATGGTGACGTTGCGCGACGAAATCGGATCGATGCCGTCGGTGTTGCGGGCGTCGCGCGGGGTGTCGATCCTGACACCCCAGGCGGTGAAGCCGTCGACCTTGTTCAGCGTGACGTGGAAGTTGGGCGAATTCTTCAGCAGGATGTTGTACATCGTGAAGTCCTGCGACCTGTCCACCTGGATCAGGCGCGGCACGTTCTGGCGCGTCTTTTCCTTTTGCGCGCGGCGCGCGATCTGCCACCAGCTCTCATCCTTGCCGGCGATCTTCTGCCCGCCCTGGCCGTCGATGGCGCCAGGGCCCATGATGCCGCTGCCGCGCGTATCCTCGGCCGTGATCAGCGGGCGGCAGCTCTTGCCCGACCCGTCATTGCTGCCGCAGGTGCCGGCGCCTTTGTCGAACAGGCGCGGGTCGGTACTGGCGTACAGCGTGGCGCCGGCATCCACCACCAGCGTCACGCCGCTTTTCAGCCGCAGCGGGCCGGAGACGAAGCTGCGCTTTTCGTTGCTGGCCGAGAGCACCACCGCACGGCCGGGCGCGCACTTGTCGATGGCGGCCTGGATGCGGACGGCGTCGTCGCGGCCGCTGTTGCCGGCCTCGCCGAACAGCACCGCGCAGGCAGCCGGCATCTTCGGTTCCTGCACGTCGCGGGTATCCTGGGCATGCGCGCCACTGGAAAACAGGCTGCCCAGCGCGGCGGCCATGACAAGCTGGCGCATCAAGGCTTGCCTCCGTCGGCGAACAGGTTCCGGGTCTCGGGAAGCGCCTGCACCAGTTCGCGCTCGACCATGCGTGCGAACAAATCGGCGCCTTTCCTGCCGAGGTGGGTGCGGTCGAAGGCGCTCTTGGCGGCGCCGGCCACTTCGACCTTGTTCGGATCAGATGGTGCGGCCACCGCAGGCGGCGGTGCCATCGCCAGGGTGTCGGCTTCCTGCTGGCCCACCGCCTGCACCGCGCTGGCGCTGTCGGCGTTCAGGTCGAGCAGGACGGCATGCTCCTGCTGCGCCACCTTGCGCGTGGCGGCCGCCCACGGCGCCAGGTCGTCGCGCAGCCAGTCGCCCTTGAAGCTGCGGCGCGTCAGCGGCGTCACCAGCACCGGCACGCCGCCCAATGCCCGGGTCTCCTGCGCATAGCGCGCCATGTTGGCCGGGAATTCGGTGACCAGGTCGGTGGAGCGCGGCGCCTTGCCCGGCTGGTCGTTGTGGCCGAACTGCACCAGCACGTAGGTGGTCGCGGCACTGCCGTCCTTCAGCAGGCGCTGGACTTCGTCCCAGCGGCCCTCGGCGCGGAAGCTCTTGGAACTGCGGCCGCCGCGCGCCAGGTTGATGCAGCTGACCTGCGGGGTGAAGCGGGCGCAGAAGGCGTCGCCGTAGCCGCTGTTGCTGGCCATGGTGGAGTCGCCCACCAGGATCACGCGCACCGGTGCGGAAGGGGAGATAGGCGCGGACGGGGAGGCAGGGACGGCGGCGGGCCCGGACAGCATCAGTGCCGCCAGTGCGGCGGATGCGATGGTAGGTGGTCTCATTGTGCTCCTCAAAGAAAGCAGACCAAAACAAAAGCGGGCAGAGTGGCGCCGCTGGCACCGCTCTGCTCTCCGCTCAACGAAACATGCCGGAGCTTACTGGAAGTCGTAGGTCACGCGCAGGTTATATGCGCGCCCGGTCGGATTCGCCGCGCTGCTCAGGTAAGCGTAGCTGTACACCGTGTTGTTGGTGATCGGCGGCGCCTTGTCGAACAGGTTGGTGACGCCGGCGGTAACCGTGACCTGCTTCTGCGCACGCCAGGTGCCGGTCAGGTTCCACACCGAGTACGACGGAATGTCGCGGTAATACTGCGGCGCCACCGCCACGTTGGCGTCCTTGTACTTGCTGTTGAAGTTGTTGGTCAGCTGGGCACCGAAGTCGCCGTTTTCCCACGACAGGCGCAGGTTGTGCTTCCAGCGGTAGGTGATGATCGGGTAGCTCGAGGTGGTGCCGTTGCTGGCCCAGCCGAACTGGCCGACGTTCGACATCCAGGCGCCGTTCTCTTCCAGCTGGTTGTCGAAGCGCGTCAGCCAGGTGCCGTCCAGGCCGATGCGGAAGGTGCCGAAGCGGGTGCGCGGCAAGTCCCAGTTGCCCGACACGTCGATGCCGCCGGCGATCTGGCCGCCCAGGTTCATTGTCGTGTTGTTGATGTAGGCGAGGCTGCCGTCCGCATTGCGCACGAACAGGTTCTGGTACTGGCTGTAGTTGGTGAAGTAGACCGACTCCGGCAGGTTGGCCAGCATCTTCTTCATGTTGACCTGCCAGTAGTCGAACGACAGCGTGACCGCGCGGCTCGGCTCGAATACCACGCCCAGCGTGCCGCCCTTCGATTTTTCCGGCTCCAGGTTCGGGTTGGAACCGGTCATCTTGTTCAGCTTGGCGTTGCAGACGTCGGCCGCGTTGGCGCCTGCGACGGCGGTGCCGGTGCCCGGGATGGTCGGGGTCGGGCTCGGGCACAGCACCGGATCGTCCCAGCGCGCCGAGGTCGTGGTGTTGGCGACCGTGGTGCGGTAGCCGTTCAGGTCGAACAGGGTAGGCGCGCGGAAGCCGGTGTTGGCCGAACCGCGGAACATCACGGTCTTGACCGGCTGCCAGCGGAAGCTGATCTTCGGCGTCACGGTGCTGCCAACGTCGCTGTACTTGTCGACCCGGACCGCGCCGTTCAGCGTGAGGGTCTTGGTGACCGGTGCATCCAGTTCTGCGAACAGGCCGGCGATGTTGCGCGCGCTGTCGCCGTGGCCCGCCACCGACTTGGCGTAGGTGATGTCGGTGGCCTGCGCCAGCTTGGTGTCTTCGTTGGTGTCGCGGTGCAGGTCGGCGCCCAGCGCCAGCGCCAGGTCGCCGCCGCCCAGCGCCATCAGCGAACGGCTGATGGTGCCGTCGATGCCGTAGTAGGCGGTCTTGGCGCTGCGGTTCTGCATGCCGTCGGCGGCGATCGAGGCCAGGTAGTCGCGGCCGGCCTGGTCCTGCAGGCCGAACGGGTTCAGTGTGCCGCTGGCCAGGCCGTTGATCAGGCCGATGCCCGAGTAATAGCCGGACGCGAAATACACCTTGCGCTGCGACAGGCCGTAGCTCGCTCCGGTGCGGTAGTCCCAATTGCCGACGGTGCCTTCGGCCGACAGTAGCAGGCGCTGGTTGATCTGGTTGTCGCGGGTGACGGCCGGGCCGCCGTCGGCGACCGCCCAGCTCACGTTCAAGGGCTGGCCGGTGAGGCCGGCCACCGCCGGCACGCCGCCGCTACCGCCCGGGTACCAGCGGCTGGATGCCGGCAGGATCGCCTGGTTCGAGCCCACGGCGAGCACCTGGGTCGGGTTCTTGTAGCTGTAGATCGATTCGTCGCCGCGCGTGTATTCCAGGCTGACGGTGTGCTCGCCGAAGCGCTTGGTCGCCTTGCCG
>Ga0308160_10007515_pt1 | contig 10824 bp, 9 predicted proteins | sample PhyFR1_FD_201036 | JGI IMG/M metagenome (GOLD analysis project Ga0308160, IMG submission 201036) | Phyllosphere microbial communities from UC Gill Tract Community Farm, Albany, California, United States - DLSLF.R1 | ecosystem: Host-associated > Plants > Phyllosphere > Unclassified | place: USA...
GCACAAAAAATTCGTTCCCCACTACCGCAAGGCCTTTGAGCAAGCCCTTAGTCAGGCTGTTCGACCATGGGAGGATGAAGACACAGGACAGGATCCCGATGCTCGTGCTCATCCCGAGATTCATCAGGGAATGGACGAAAAAGGCTCTGATGAATCAACGGAAGACGCGGCTCTCTCCGATGTGCTGGGGATTCTTTTCGTCTCTCTTCCGCTCGTGGGCCGAAAGAAACAGCTGTCAAGCTATTTGCGATGTGCTCATGGGATGATACTGGACAACATGGGCAGCGTCACCCCATCGCAGGAGGACAAGTGGAGAATGGTATGGGAGCGTCTGCATGTGAGTCAGCTTAGCGCAGCGACGGCTCGATGCAACGTCTAGCTGATTATGTTTCTCGCTTCATCCAGGCTCTAGACCAGGTTCACCGTACGCTTCATCTCGTAGCTCCCATTCTCCCGGCCAATCCTCCCACAAAGATAAGCTCACCTCGAGCAGCGATATCTTTTCCGTCGGCCTGGGACGATCTTGCCAAGATCAATGACGTTGGCTACAAGCATTTTGTTGGAAGTCGATATGCGAGCGTTGCAAGCCGGGTATGGACAGATACTGGGGAAAAGGAGCAAATAACCATCAGCGATATGGCCGTTTTGGACAACTGGCTGGGCCAGCTCCGAGCGTGCGCTAAACGATATCAAGTGGAGGGTAAGTGGACAGCGACCTGCTATGTGTGTGGAAGACGTTTAATCATAGTAACGCACATCACAGAGGACCTTCGCTACCTGCTGAATCGTCTCATCGTTCAATCAATTGGAGCAACCGTTGAGCAGTCCATGTTCGGCTCAGAAGACATTGCGACCGCAAGAAAAGCCCTGGAAGAGCACGCTCGTTCGAATAAGGGGGCTCAGACGGAATACGAACTGATCGTCAGTCTCGTGACTTCTCAGCTTACCCCCAGACGCAGTTGCTGATTTGTCCAAGTAGGTACTCACGCATGCATCGCTGCGGATACTGGCAGAAAACAAGATCGCTTCCGCCAGTCACATAGGTCAGTGAAAGTAGCCTCCCCCTCAAAATCGACAACGTCTGGATGTTAAACCGTTATCACTACAGATTTGCAGCCTGTGATACAATTCCAGTCATATCTCGTCGAGATCGAATCAGTGCCATATCTCAGACATTTGGCCGGGGATCTGCGGACTCGAATCTACTACAGCTTCCAGACAGACACCATAGAACGAGGCGTCCTGAGGTCCCCTCACTCATATGGTACAGCATCAGCTCCTACTTCATTAAACCAGAATCAAGAATCTACCCAGACCCTATCGCAACAGCCGTTTCCATACATTGGATGGCAAACAGCCGAAAACAGCTATGATTGGATGCCAGAAACAAATGATCGCGGCAATACGAATAGCACCTCAGCTCAAGTTTTCTCCCCTCCAGTCCCAACATCTACTCGGATCGATGAGGGTGGTATTCGCAAGGGATCTACCCCTTCGATGGCGATGAGCGATAATATCATGCCTATCGCAATGGACGCTCAGCAGCTACTGAATTATTCGCAACAACCGCTGAGAGAAAACGGAACAGGAGAGACGTGGCCTCCTGCTTTCATTGGATGGCTCGATCAGTCGGGCATCAACGCTGTACACAATTATTTTGATCACATGTGACAATGGCATTGCCGACTACAAATGATACCGTTTCTCATGGCTCGTGCGCTTTGTGAGAGAGCGCCAAAGCTTCAGCTCCGATCCTTGCGCCATCGTCAACGAAGACGACTTTGCCAAAAGCAAGTCCACATTCTTGGTGCAAGCTTTTTATCAGCGATGCCTTGTACGCTGGTTGGGCTGCAAGTCCTCCTGTCAAGCAGAGTATCGCCCGCTTATGATCCGAAAGCCCCTTCTTTCCTGCCAACTGCACAATCTGGCTGATTTCCCGAGCCAAGACCGTGGTGACATCGTATAGGATAGTCTGTACCAGTGGGTCGTCTGGTTGACTGTCTGCAGAGGCGATGAGGGGAATAGCGAGGCTTGCGATTCGGAGCTTTCTTCGATTCACAGCTTCAAGTATGTCTACGGTGTGGTCCAACTCGTGCTAAGAACGCAAGCAGCTCTCTGTAGTCAGAACACGAATGCACATTGTGCCCGCGGCCTTAGAGTTGCTTACGAGTATAGCGGGGAGATGACTTGGTGAATCCGCGCCGACTGTTTCACATACCCGTCGAACAGCCTCGCTCTGGCTCGTGTCGACATTGCAATTCGCAGCGTTGGCCATGGCACGTACGGCGGTGACGCCGAGATGATAAGCTGCAGGATTCACCGAAACGATTCAGTTTCCACACCAAACATGGCGGATAGGTCTTGGAGGCGTTCTAGCTTACCGGATCCTTCATCGCCGAAAACGTGACCATGACCTCCCACGCGACCGAACACCACCGGCAATGCGTCTTGCCCTACTTGTACTCCTGCTATAACCGATCCCGTACCCGCAACAACGCATACCCCCCAAGAGGTCTCGCCTGAATCAGCGTGCTCGATCTGATCGGTAATGATATGAGAAGCTAGCAAAAGGGAGTCATTGGTAGCTCTCGCTGGTACGCCACTGTCCTCCGAATGCGTGCCCGATTAGCTCTCGCTGTTCATCTCTTTTTATCGACCACCAGAGAACGCACAAGTAGCCCTCCAGCCTTGCCGACATCCTGCTCATGTCCAGATCGCTGTCACACCCGGCGATCTGACGCAGAGTGATAGATCAGGCCATGACGAACAAACACCGACAGGATGCCCTAACTCACTGCCGCCCAAGCTGAGGCAAATTGTACAGGGCAGATTGCACTGGTCTCATCGCCTTGTTCTCCGAAGATAGAAGGCGAGCTCTTGATTGCCTGGAGGACTGACTGAGTGATTCTGGAGAGTACAGATAAAGCGAGTCAGCGCGGCAATCGCTTGGGCAAGCGTTGTCAACTCCTTCTGGCTCGCACGTACCTCTGGAACGACAATTCTAGTCCTAGCTTAACATGACAGAGGCGCGGTATGAGGATCAGCCACGATAACAAGAGCTGATCAAAGACGCTCACCTCGGCCATATTACCAGGGCCAACTTTGCCTCGAGCAATGACCGTTCCATTCGAGTCGGCGATTGCGCAGGCGACCTTGGTTCCACCAGCCTGTACCGAAGGAGACAGATCGCGCCTCAACATCGTGCTGTACTTAAGCCATGGCTCGTCCAAGACTCACATCGATGCAAACGTGGTATATCGACATGTTTCGTTGTGGATTACAGCCTGATCCCGAAAGGTAGTCTGCGTTGCTGAGAGGGATGATATTGGTCTTGGGTATTATCTAGCGGCGAACGACAAAGCAAAAAATCCAAAGAACAGAACCAGATCATAATGAGAGCGAAGTTGTATGCATCGAGGCCCCTTGCATGATCGACCTGTTCGGACAGTCTCCTGGGTAACGATGCACGCCCCAAGACAATCTACGAAGCCAACCGAGCAGCTTCGGGGAGATTGCTGAGAGTCGGATGCTTTCATGGTTTGTATCCGGAACGGCATTGCTAACCGATGCCCCTTCGGCTTGTGAGCCGGTCAAAGTGGCGCTATCCTAACAACATCGTTGATCAGAACCCAACATGATTATTTGCAAGGTCGGTAAAGTCGGGTTGGCGTTCCGAATACTTGATCGTAGACGGCATCGTGCAGAGATGTAGAGATAACGTACAAGACACACGTTGTCTACGCTCGTCAGGCATATGCGTCGTCGCTCGCAACGCCGTCATGGACCACGGAGGATGGCTGGATCGACCATTGCAGCCCACGACCGTCATGTAGACATTGGAGCTTCAATTCCACTGTCAAAGCCAGATTCACAGGCGATGAGGTTTTGCTTCACTAGCGAGTGCCAAGACAAGTATGACCATCGACCTACCTACCAATCAAGAGCTTCGACCCGACTTGGAATGGCAGGACATCGTCTCGATCATCGGTGTGTCTTATGCGCTGCTGGCCCTCGTCGTCGTCGTATTCAGGCCAGCTGACGACACGCTTCAATTCTCGAAGATCGCGGCGAGCTGTGGAGATTCTTTCGACGTCCTTCAGACCTCTCACGATATCGCGCTCATATAGAGAGGGTAGAAAAGCTTTACGGGTCCATCCGTGCATACGCTTTGAAGGAAATTCTCGGTTGGGATGACTCGCAACTCGAGGGTAGTCCAGGAACCTCGATCAAACTGGACCGTTGCCAGCACACAGATCAAAGACAGTGTCAACAAGAAATTTTGTTCAGCGCATCGAATGAGAGTGGATACTTCGTTCAAGAGACTCCTTTCCCTTACGCAGTCAGCTCGAGTGAGTTTGTGAAGAATGACGCGCGATGAGGAGAAACTTCAGACTGAAGAGAAGCGCCACCCTCCCAGCAGACGTAAAGCATTATGTCGTTTGGTCCAAACGTCCTCTTCTGCACCCATGTGCGATCGAGGGGGACACACAAAGCCCGAACCGGATAGCCGCCTGGAGGCGGATACGAACGCAAGGCTTGACTGGGCTCTCCTCTTCGGTTGATTCGCCGCATCCAAGGTCTTTGAGCGACGAGAATGACGCAAAGACGGAGATGGAGATCGAAGACGCTATCCATACGGCTGGAAAAGAGATTCGAAAGTTCGTGACGCTTCGTTGGGGTGAAAACGCGCAGGTCGCCTGGTTCGCCAATCCCCCAAGCTTGCAGAGTCTTCCTGCTCTCGCTCATTGGCATTGTATGGTTCGGCAATTTTAGAGACGAAGGCAGAAACACTGACGGCTTGTTGTACAAAGCCATGAGAGGATGTATATTTACGGGTTAATAGCAGCTGACAATGAAACCATAATGTCGTCCGTTTGACCTGACCTCCCGTCTGAATTCTGAGGACTTCCAGGGCTATTTTTGCCTTTTCCAAGGCACTTTGACTTTACATCATCAAAAAAGGACTCGTCACCGGAGCGGCGGCTCGTCAGCGTGGACAAATCGCAGAATTGATTTGCATGCCGCCCCAGCTGCCTAAATTGAGATTTAAGGCAATGCTCCAGACGACTGATGTCACAGCTGGATTTGAGCAAAATTCGCCTGAATGTCTCAAGGAGCTTCCCACCGTTTGAACAAGACGTCGCGGATTGCTTTTCTTGGAGCGCACAGATCTATGTACAATGGTTAGACTATCTCCTGATATACAAGTGAATTAATCGAACTACACCGAACTAGCTCCGGGTGATTAAATAAGGTGCCCTGTTTCCCCGACTTTCTTACTAGGAGCTTTCAGACCGCAGAAGTTGAGGCCATGAGACACCGGTCTCGCTTTTGGGTATCGCAATCTCAATCTGTAGGCAAAGGACTTCGTGAGCGGGCAGATCTCCAACGGATGTCAGCATTTGAGCTCACCTTCTTCTTGAAGCCCGTCGTCTCAATTGCGTCTCCGTTGAAGCTCCCATACAAGGGGGAGAAGGATACTAAAAGCTTACTCTCAAGGTAGACATCGATCTGAACGCAGCATCTTCAGTCTTGCTATTCTTGATACCCATGATCGCCTAACTCACACCGTCAAGCGTTACCTCCACCTTCAGCTGTTCCATGTCAACCTTCTTTCTATGTATGGTGATCAAAACTGAGCTTTCAGTCTGATCGAAGTCATATTTCGGGCTACGGGCGAGATCCTAATGATTAGCTACATAAAAAATGCTGGAAGTACCCAATGAAGCTGTTGGCAAGGCTTACCTCGGAGTCAACGATTCAATCGCTGGTTCTCGGTGCGGGCTTGTTTCTTTTGTCTGTGTGTCTTCAGACCGCAGCGCAGCCTCGCTCGGGAGTGAATCTACTGAAATTGTTTGTTGCATCATTCCAGAATCGGATAATTCGGCCGGCGTTGTCGGCTCATCGGTCAAGTCGGATGGCTGAGGTGGTTCGACATCATCAGTAGGAGGGCGAGCGCTGACTGTCCCTTTCCCCGTTGACATCTCCGCCGTAAGTTCCTCTCCATCGGTTGGCAATACTTTAACATTGGCGATTCCAAATGCTGGTTCTCCCGTGCCCTCCGAGTCGTTTGGCTCATGCTCTGATATCGTTTCAGGACCGCCTGACATCTGCTGAGTATCGGGACTCTGCTGAGTAATCTCGCGATTCGCTCGCACCCAATCGTCCAGTTTAGTGGCCGAATGCGTCAAGAGGCTCGAAGATGACTGTCCGTTCGATTCGCTCGGACTGGCATAGACGACCTCGCTTAGGGCTACAAGCAGAAACGGAGCAAGAACTCCCTGCAATGCATCCGCGGCCGCAACGAGTATCCTCCTCGCCTCTTTGGTTTTGGCTTGCTCCTGCTCCCGAAGTTGGCCTTGGTTGGAAATGCTAGTATTGCGACGCATGGAGTCGGGCCTTTTAGATGCTGGAAGTAAAGGTGCATCCAGCATGGAGATAGCATAAAGCAAGAAACTTGATGCTATCTCGTCCAGTGATCGGACCAGAGCGGCCGACGCTAGCGAACGAGTCTTCATCGGCGCAAGGAGCCGAAGCGAATTCAATATAGATAACCCATTGTTGAGATAGATCGCCAAAGGAGGAAAAGATGATAGGTAGGCCGGCGGGTTAGTCTTGGACGTGATGACAGGTCGTGCGGGGGGCGAGTGCGAGTCTTCCATTATGGCCTGCCGGCTCTCTTCGCCACACAGCCAAACCCCAGGAGGGCTGTGGAGACGAATTGCCTCCTGGAATTTTCCCGTAAGATCCTCGGTAGTCAGCTGCCAACCAGTTGTAACGAGGTTCTCGACCGCCTTTTCGAAGGGATTCCTCAATAAGGCGGTGAAATCCATGCCCAGTCTAGCAAACGACATTGTGCTATATCCTAGTTGCGTCAAAAGTGATGACAGCGAAGACGAATCGGGGATTGCGCTTAAGCTTGTATCAATTATGGCGGACAGACGGGCGACATTGAACTGAATATACCGTGCAACCAGATCCAGAGCGTGGCTGCTTTGAGCAGAGCTAAGTGAGACCGTTCTGTTATCCATGAATATAGAGTTATATTGCGAGACCGTCTCGTAAACCACTTCTCGGAAGAGGTCTATATAGCGCCGAAGGTAGCGTATCTTGTCCCCCTTGTCGCTCTGAATGGCATCCACCGCATTTCTCATGAAGTCGACTCGACTTTCCAAGAAAACTATGCGCAGTTCTTCTTCCGGCATTCTGCCCATTCGACGCAGAAATCCTACGGTCTTCGCCATCACCGGTAGCTTGATGGGTTCTCGGAGAAGGTTGATCAGTTGGGACAGTTGACCTTCCATGACTGCGTCGACGGTACGAGCCACCGACCGGACGATAGACAGATCCGGGTATCGTTCTACGACCTGTCTGATGTGATCCGATAGCTCCATGGCCTCTTGATAATAACCATTCCTTACGCAGGTATCGGCGAGTTGTGGGAGGTCCAGTATATCACCCAGTCTGTCCTCTTGGTCCAATATCAAAGCTGCCCGTTCGCGATCGCGTTGTATACCTTGAGTGGATTTGGCAAACGCCAAGCACTCGTCCTCTAGATCGGGTATCGCATCGAACAGGTCATCCAAAGATGAAGTGAAGTCGTCCAAAGCATTGGTGACAGACGCTGAGCAGGCATGAACATCGATGAAGATTTTGTGCTCCCGTGCACAAAGATCCGTGAGCTCCCGTTCTACGAAACTCGCTTCGTCGTTTATACGAGATGGCTCCGAAGTTAGGGAAGATAAGGAGTAGCTGACAAGGCGAGCAAGGTAGTCATTCGCGGCTTTCAGCTCGGCTCGGCTAGATGAACCATCATCTTTGCCTTGTGCGCCGAACAGCTCCAGAAGGTTCTGGCGGTCACCTTTTAAGAAAGGGAAAGACCGAGAGTCGGTTTCAATGCAGCCGATTCTATCGATTTGAGACGGAACTCACTCATGGTCTCATCACAGGTCGCGGCTGCAGGACCGATAAAGTTTTTGCGAGCCACAGACTTTGTCGCTACCTGATAGATACTATTCTGAGGAATGCGTACTTTGTCTATTGTATTGGCTAGCTCATATGAACCCAAGAAAGATGGACAGCTTGAAACGACAAGACACCGAGTGAATGATCATTTCGATAATTCCTTGAACGTATAACCTCAGCTTCGGTACAGCAAGAGCGAGAAGGCGGAACCAAAACGTGGCCGATGTTAGCTGCCGGAGGCTTCATAGATGTTGAACCAACGTGAACTCTGTCTAGCGACGTCCAGTCTAACTAGTAGTCTGACTGTGCACTGTCAAGCACATCGATCCGATATTCTGGGAACTCGTCTCATAAAGTGACAGAATGATACAAAGCCAAAGATGGCGATGGATGCCTTCAAGGGTAATAAATCAGCTTTGGTAGTGCAGATCCCCCTTCAGGCCAGCCATGTCGGGTCTTCCGTGATCGACTTGTTCCTCCGCTTTGCACCGCAAGTAAGCGCAGGAGAACCATGCCATCCCTCCTGGGATTGCTAACAGAGCTCTGTGCAAGCGATGTCAGTTACGATAAAGCTAAACTCGCCTGTAAATTTTGACCTACACGTAAGCTATCCAGCCAACTTGAACCTCCTCTTCTGCGCTGGCGATTATGGCAGGCAGGATTGGGGTCCAAGCAATAGCCAGCGTGACAGCCACACCAGCCGGAACGATGCCCAGGGACACTCTTCTCCTCTCGGCCAGAGCGTCTCTATCCTGACCTCTCCCTGTCTTCCAATGCGATACAACTGCATGTATAGCGGTCGCTGATACTGCCATGAAACAGACCATGCCGACTAGCATCGGAGAACAGGAAGATAAGAGATCCAAGACCTCGGATCTGCATCGACACAGTCGCACTCACCAGCAACAGAGCCGACAGCGAGTAGAGGAGTAGCTGCTAGACCCTTCGAGACGTTGATGCCGTCAGGAGGCAGCTTCCACGGTGCAGCTGACACACAACTGTTTGAAATGTCTCAGTCGGGTCGTTTCTTCGTCCAGGCCGCAATCCTCACCTTGTAACAGCATTCTTTCGGTCGCAAGCCGAGAGAGCGCCAAGTCGGAATGTTTCGGATCGCCATAGAAAGTAGTCGGCAGTGCTGAAGATGGGCGACAACAGACTCGCAATAGTGACGACGGCGAATAGATAGACCGCGAAGCTGAGGTATTTAGCATTCAAGGGCATAATGTCATTTGATGTCTTTATACATCTCATGATTCTCGACAGTCTCTTCAACCAGGGTCTCTTCTACCGTTATAATCAACCTTGAATACATTTCTGATACGCTTGAAGCCCAAACCCCTAGGGTGTTACAAATCGTCACATTGCCTGATCAAAGGAATGATCCAAGCTTTCTCTCTCCCAGATTCACTAAACAGCCATTCCCCACTGTACGGGATCCAACGTTTTTGGAGATATTTCTGGCAGAACGAAAGCGGTCTGCTCTTTAGGAGACAGTAGTATGCCGTGGATCCCAGCGATGCCTCGCAGATATCGCTGATCTGAGCCATGATCGCCAAATCCTGGAGAGCCCTCCGGCCAGGTTTCATCATCAAAATTGGTTTCCGAACCGATTGAAAAGGAACCGCCAAAGGTAGGCGTCAATAACCGGCAGCTCATACTCGAGCGACTGCTGCTCGCCCTCGAGGGCGCGTGTCGATCGAGCCCGTCCCACTGAGAGCCTGGGGTGCTGACTGACCGGCGAGGCGATTGCTGATCTTGTTGGCCTGCTGGGGTGTGGCCAAATGATGGTGCCGGTGAGATAATCCCTGAGTCACAGTAATCCAACTCAGGGGATGGAGTGGGTGGCAGCCGTTTCCGAGAGTATTCGGACGTGTCCTCAGGTATGGGGTAAGATCGCTCGGGACGACATGCGCTTTTCGACGTAGCAGATTGCGGTCGGGTATTCCCTTCAAGGTGTGGCAGACTCCTCGAAACAGGAGAGACCTCAGAGAGATTCGATTTCCGACTTGACGATGGGTCTAAATACTCATTGACTTCGTCGCCCACTACGTCAACGACGTTCTCGGATCTGTCCGTCAGAATAGGTCGAGGTGCTCTTCGCCTGGGCCTAAGATTCACCAGAACCCGCATAGATTCTGTTTGCATGGAAAGCAGATGCGAAGCTAGGGGATTGCTGTCCTGGAAGTTCGCATCAACCAAGCTCGGCTCCTGGCTGGATATGGCTCGAGCTACCCGGACAACATCATGTTGATCACCGGTGTTGTCAGTGGCTTTTAAGGATTCAACGCCATACGGAGATGAGGCGTCGTTGTCTAAATATCCAGAGCGGTACGACTCGGGAGGGACTTGCGCTCGCATATGGGCTTTCCCTGAATCTGATTCTCCTTCAGCCTCTCTGTGTCCGCTGGTAGGTGAAGGACCGTCAGAGTTAGACGACAAGATCATCGTCGAACTCGCGGAACGGCTAATAGGTAAAACGCTAGGTGACTCAGGCAGGGATACCATGCGTTGTCGACTATCGAAAGAAGAGAATACAAGCCCGGTAAGGGCGAGGTTCCATCGAGTGTCACCCGCTCAAGCTCAACAAGACTCACCAGCGGAGATGTTCGCTCCCAACCGCGACTTTCTCCCCAAACATGAAAGCTTCAAGGGGTATCTTGCCGGAAAGACTTGGCGAGGTTGTCCCGCTTTCGGGGGCAGATACCTTTCGGTATCCGAAGGGTCTGCGAGTTCCCCAGATGACCCCTTGGGTAGTCATGTTTTCTCGGGGCATCTGTCTGGCATCAGCAACGCTACCAGAGGCGTTAGGTGAAGGTAGACAGAGACGCGGCGAAAATGCTGGGCAGCATGTGTATGTCT
>Ga0308160_10007517_pt1 | contig 10820 bp, 7 predicted proteins | sample PhyFR1_FD_201036 | JGI IMG/M metagenome (GOLD analysis project Ga0308160, IMG submission 201036) | Phyllosphere microbial communities from UC Gill Tract Community Farm, Albany, California, United States - DLSLF.R1 | ecosystem: Host-associated > Plants > Phyllosphere > Unclassified | place: USA...
GTGCCGGAGGACGCCGAACGGCTGGCGGCCGCGTGGCGGTTCGCCTCCCGGACCCGCAGCGCGCTGGTGCTGTGGTCGGGCAAGACGACGGACGTGCTGCCCGTCGAGCGGACGCAGCTCGAGGGCATCGCGCGGCTGCTCGAGTACCCGCCGGGGTCGGCCTCGCAGCTCGAAGAGGACTACCTCGCCGTCACGCGTCGTGCCCGTCAGGTCTTCGAGCGCGAGTTCTACGGCGCCTGAGCGTCCGACTGAGCGAGTGCTCCGCGGCTGCGACACGCCCGGACCGACGCGCACCAGACCAACCTGACGAGTTGTCAAAGACAATTTCTGCCGGTCGTGATCCGTACCCCGTCGCCTCGGACCCCGTACCCCGGTCGGTACCGGGTCGGAACCGCTGCCAGCCCGCGACCAGGTTTTCGGAACACGGGCGCTCCGAGCTCGTCCGTGTTCGGAACGGTGTGACGCAACCGGCCCGTGACCGGGGGTTCTCGACAGACCGGTGACGCGCCTCCCGGTCGTGTCCGGCGCCCGATCGGCGGTCGATCACCGTGGGACCGGTCCACCCAACTGCTGTCAGCACCAGTGGGGACACGGGTCTGTCCGACGTGCAGCGGACCACTCTGTCCCCCGATCGACACCGCGGTCACCCCCGCCCGAGGGACACGTTGCAGGGGTCGTCTGCGGTCTGTCTGAATGAGGACACCCGAACCGACCCCGATTTCCCGATGGCGTGGAATCTCCCCCCGAACGTTGAAGCAGGGATCGATGTTCACCTTCATCCTCCAGATCCGGCAGATGGTCGACGGCCACCCCGAGTTCTACCTGTTCACCGTGTACTCACTGGTGATCTGGTTGCTCTGGCTGCTCAAAGTCGTCCTCTCCGCCCGGTACCGCCCCTTCACCGGCACGTACACCGGCACGACGAGCGTCGTCGTCCCCGTGGTGGACGAGCCGCTCGACCTGTTCCGTGACGTGATCGGCCGCATGGTCGAACAGCGTCCCGGCGAGATCATCGTCGTCATCAACGGCGCCCGGAACGAGGCGCTCGAAGCCGTCTGCGACGAGTTCGCCCCCCTCGTCCGCTGGACCCACACGCCGATCCCCGGCAAGCGCAACGCCGTCAAGGTCGGCACCGAGATGTCGAACGGTGACATCACCGTGCTCGTCGACTCGGACACGGTGTGGACGCCCGGCACCCTCGTGGAACTGCTCAAGCCGTTCGCCGACGAGTCCGTCGGCGGCGTCACGACCCGCCAGCGCATCCTCGAGCCGACGCGCTCCTGGATCACCCGCTGGGCCGACTGGCTCGAGAACTCCCGCGCGCTGTACTCGATGCCCGCGCAGAGCGTCCTCGGGCAGATCGGTTGCCTGCCCGGCCGCACGATCGCGTTCCGCCGGAACATCCTGGTGCGCGTCATGGACCGGTTCATGCACGAGGAGTTCATGGGGGTCTTCCTCGAGGTGTCCGACGACCGGACGCTCACGAACCTGACGCTCAAGGAGGGCTACCGGACCGTCTACCAGTACACCTCGCTCGTGTACACGGACGCTCCGCTGCAGGTGAAGAAGCTGTTCAAGCAGCAGCTCCGCTGGGCTCGCGGCTCGCAGTACAACACGCTGCGGATGCTGCCCTGGATGCTCGGCCACGCGCCGATCCTGGCCGTGTTCTTCCTGACCGACATCATCCTGCCGTTCATGCTCTTCGGCGTGATCGCGGGCTGGATCTACCGGGCGCTCACCGGGCAGGGGCAGAACCTCTACCAGGGGATCCTGCACCAGTACGGCTTCTCGACCGGCTTCGTCTACGTGGCCGGACTCATGGTCGTCTCGAGCGTGCTGAGCATGGCGATCCGCCAGATGCGACACCTGGCCGAGAAGCCCTCGGACTTCTTCCGCCTGCCGATGTTCATCATCGTCTCGACGTTCTTCCTCATGCCGATCCGTCTCATCGGGTTCTTCCGCCTGGCCCACGCCAGCGGTTGGGGCACCCGGGCCGGGGCCTACGCCGGTGGACCGATGGAGGAGGACCCGGCGCAGCCACAGCTCGCCGGCAGCACCGTGCCGATGAGCCCGGTGGACCGCGGGCTCGCGGCCGGTTCCGACCGGGCTGCCGACCGACCGGCCGACCAGGCCGACGTCGACCGTGCGTTCGACGAGCTGTTCGGACCGGACGCGACCACGGCCTCCACCTCGACCGTGCTCGCCACCCGACGCGACGTCGCCACCGCGACCGACCGTGCGCCGCAGCGTGCGGCCAAGCCCGCCCGTCGCCGACTCAACCCCTACGCATCGATCCCGTACGTCATCGGGATCGCGGTCTTCGCTCTGGAGGCGTTCCTCATTGTCTGATCTCGACCGCACCACCGGCACCTGGTGGGCACCGTCCACCAAGCACGCCAAGCGCACCGCGCTCGGCATGGCGGCGATCGTCGCCGTCCTCGCCCTCATCACCTGGTCCGTCTGGATCTCGCCCTCCGGCCCGGTCTCCACCGCGGTCAGCCGAGCGCTCGGCGTCCCGACCAAGCAGGAGCCGTCGGCCGACGTCAAGGCGATGCAGGCCAAGCTCGACGCCGCGCAGCAGCAGATCTGGAAGCTCGAGGGGAAGCTGCAGAGCACCTCCGCGCAGTCCGGCTCCCGCAGTGACCAGGTCACCCAGCTCAAGGCGCAGATCGCGGATCTGCGGTCGCAGCTCGGGCACGCCCGTTCTGCGGCCTCCGGCCACGGGGCGGGCCACGGTTCGGGAGGCTCGTCCTCCTCCGGCACGACCATCACGGCGGGCAAGGGGGCCGGCTCCGGCGGCGCCACGTCCGGTGGATCTGCGTCCGGCGGGTCGCACTCCGGCGGCTCGGGCGGGCACGGCGGCGGTCCGACCGTCGTCCCCGGCACCGGCGGCCCCTCGACCGACCCGGACCCCGCCACACCGGTGGTCGTCCCGACGAAGGCCGAGGTCCTCGCCCAGCAGGCACGCTGGTACGGCCTCTACACGGCGCAGTCGCCCTTCAACTGGGCCGAGTACGACGACGTCTCGCAGCAGGTCGGCAAGGCGACGAACATGGTGGGCTTCTTCCAGGGCTTCGACCAGGACTTCAACGCCAGTGCGGTCCAGCGGTCGTGGACCAACGGCCGCGTGCCGATGATGACCTGGGAGACCCGGCCCGCGTCGACCGGCAACGACCAGAAGTACGTCGCCGGGTACGCGAACGCCGACATCACCGGCGGTGCCTTCGACGACTACCTGACGAAGTACGCCGACGCGCTCAAGGCGAACGGGCAGCCCGTCGTCATCCGTCTCGACCACGAGATGAACGGCAGTTGGTACAACTGGTCGGACGGCACCGCGCAGCAGAACGCCCCGGGCTCGTTCGTCGCGATGTGGAAGCACGTGCACGACGTGTTCCAGCGCGAGGGCGCGAACGACTACGTCATCTGGAACTGGTCCCCGACCCGCATCGACGCCCTGGGCAACCCGAAGTACCAGACCGTCGACTACATGCAGGCGTACTACCCGGGTGCCGACTACGTCGACTGGGTCGGCATGAGCGGCTACTACCGCAAGGCCGAGGAAGCGCCGACCTTCACCACCACCTTCGGCCGCACGCTCGAGCAGGTCCGGCAGATCGCGCCGGACAAGCGCATCCTGCTCAGCGAGATCGGCGCGACCGAGACGGGTTCCGCGGTGTCGAACGGGCAGAAGTCCCAGTGGATCGACTCGCTCTTCGACGCCCTCGCCGACCCCGCCAACGCGGACGTCATCGGCTTCGCGTACTTCAGCGAGACCGCGACCACCATCGTCGACGGCGTCCGCACCACCAACGACTGGCGTCTCAACTCTCGTGCGGACAGCCTGGCGACGTTCGTCGCCGGCATCGCCCGCACCGACACCGACTACGACCTGCAGGAGGTCAAGAAGTGACCGCATCGAAGAAGTCCGCCGACACCCGCCCCGCACCCGTGATCAGCGTCATCGGCACCGGGTACCTCGGCGCCACGCACGCCGCCGCCATGGCCGAGATGGGCTTCGAGACCATCGGCGTGGACGTCGACCCGGCCAAGCTCGCCGCGCTCTCCGCCGGCCAGGTGCCGTTCTACGAGCCCGGACTGCCCGAGCTCATCACGAAGCACGTCGCCAGCGGCCTGCTCCGCTTCACCGCCGACATCGCGTCGGCCGTGGCCGCGGCGGACGTCCACTTCGTCTGCGTCGGCACCCCGCAGAAGGCCGGGTCGCACGCCGCGAACCTCGCCTACGTCGAGAGCGCCACGCGCGGTGTGGCGGAGAACCTCACCCACCCGGGCCTCATCGTCGGCAAGTCGACCGTGCCCGTCGGCACCGCGGCCCGACTGCGCGGCATCGTCAGCGAGTTCACGCCCGCCGGCATCGACGCCGAGCTGATCTGGAACCCCGAGTTCCTCCGCGAGGGCAAGGCCGTCGAGGACACCCTGCACCCGGACCGCCTGGTCTGGGGCGGTGCCTCCGAGGCCGCCGACGCCGTGATCCGCGAGGTCTACGCCGCCCCGATCAGCGAGGGCACCCCGGTCATCACGACCGACCTCGCCACCGCCGAGCTCGTCAAGGTCAGTGCGAACGCGTTCCTCGCCACGAAGATCTCGTTCATCAACGCGATCTCCGAGATGTGCGCGATCGCCGGGGCCGACGTCACGACGCTCGCCGACGCCCTGGGCCACGACGCCCGCATCGGACGGAAGTTCCTCAACGCCGGCCTCGGATTCGGTGGTGGCTGCCTGCCGAAGGACATCCGAGCCCTCATGCACCGCGCCAACGAGATCGGCGCGGGCCGGGTCGTGGGGCTCATGCAGCAGGTGGACGAGATCAACATGGGCCAGCGCCAGCGGGTCATCGACATGGCGATCGAGTCCGCCGGGGGATCGGTGCTGAACCGTCGCATCGCCGTCGTCGGGGCCGCGTTCAAGCCCCTCACCGACGACGTCCGCGACTCCCCGGCGCTCAACGTCGCCGCCGCGCTGCACCTCCGCGGTGCGCAGGTGACGCTGTGGGACCCGGAGGCCATGGAGACCGCGCGCCGCTCGTTCCCGACCCTCACCTACGCCGGGTCGATGACGGAGGCCATCGAGGGCGCCGACCTCGTCCTCGTGCTCACCGAGTGGGACGAGGTCGTCGAGGCCGATCCGGTCGCCCTCGCGGCCGTCGTCGGCCAGCGTGTCGTGATCGACGCGCGCAACTGCCTCCCGACCGGACGCTGGGTCGGGGCGGGGTGGACCGTCCGTTCCCTGGGCCGGCCCACCCCGGTCGCGGGTGCTCCCGTGAGCGTCGCCGCGGGCACGATCGACGCGCTGGCCACCAGCCGCTGACCGTCCCGAGGTGGAGCGGGGCCCGTGCCGGGGGCGGCGCGGGCCCCGTTCTCGTGCGCGCCGGCGTCGTGGGCGGGCTGCCGCAGGCGGTGCCCGCCGCGCGCGTGGCCGAGGCTCGGCCCGGCGGACACTGTGCGCCGTCCGCGTGCCGCGATCTGTCCGCCCAGCCGAGGCTCGGCGGTGCGTGGAGGTGACGGCCTGGAGGCCCGGTGCCGGTCCGACGTGCTGGCACCGGGCCTCCAGACTGTCGCCGGTCCGCCGTAGGCCGCCGGACCGCGCTCGCCCGCTGAGCGCGGGCGGGCGGGTACGCGGCAGGGCCCCGCACCTGACGGTGCGGGGCCCTTCGCGGTGGTGCGTGGAGCGTCAGACGCCGAAGTACAGCTCGTACTCGAACGGGTGCGGACGCTGCGCCATCGGGAGGATCTCCTTCTCGCGCTTGTAGTCGATCCAGGTCTGGATCAGGTCCTCGGTGAAGACGTTGCCCTTGAGGAGGAACTCGTGGTCCGCCTCGAGCGCGTCCAGCGCGGCACCGAGCGACGCCGGCACCTGCGGGATGTTCTTCGCCTCCTCCGGGGGGAGCTCGTAGAGGTCCTTGTCGACCGGCTCGTGCGGCTCGATGCGGTTCTGGATGCCGTCGAGGCCCGCCATCAGCTGCACGGCGAACGCCAGGTACGGGTTGCCGGAGGCGTCGGGCGCACGGAACTCGATGCGCTTGGCCTTCGGGTTCGTGCCGGTGATCGGGATGCGGATCGACGCCGAGCGGTTGCCCGCCGAGTAGACCAGGTTGACCGGAGCCTCGAAGCCCGGGATCAGACGGTGGTACGAGTTGATCGTCGGGTTCGTGAAGGCGAGCATCGCCGGGGCGTGCTTGAGCAGGCCACCGATGTACCAGCGGGCCAGGTCGGACAGGCCGCCGTAGCCGTTCTCGTCGTAGAACAGCGGGCTGCCCTCGGACCAGAGCGACTGGTGGGTGTGCATGCCCGAGCCGTTGTCACCGAAGAGCGGCTTCGGCATGAAGGTCGCGACCTTGCCCCACTGCTCGGCCGTGTTCTTCACGATGTACTTGAACTTGAGGATGTCGTCCGCCGCGTGGACGAGCGTGTCGAACTTGTAGTTGATCTCCTGCTGGCCGCCGGTGCCCACCTCGTGGTGCGAGCGCTCGAGCTCGAGGCCCGCGTCGATCAGCTTCAGGGAGATGTCGTCGCGGAGGTCAGCGGTCTTGTCGACCGGCGACACCGGGAAGTAGCCACCCTTGTACGGGGTCTTGTTGGCGAGGTTGCCGCCCTCTTCTTCGCGACCGGTGTTCCAGGCGCCCTCTTCGGAGTCGACCGAGAAGAACGACTCGTTCTGCGTGACCGAGTAGCGGACGTCGTCGAAGATGTAGAACTCGGCCTCGGGGGCGAAGAACGCGGTGTCCGCGATGCCGGTCGAGGCGAGGTACTTCTCCGCCTTCTTGGCGACCTGGCGCGGGTCACGGCCGTAGATCTCGCCGTTGCGCGGGTTGTAGATGTCGAACACCATGATCAGCGTGCGCTCCGCACGGAACGGGTCCACGTACGCCGTCGTCACGTCGGGGATGAGCTGCATGTCCGACTCGTGGATCGACGCGAAGCCGCGGATCGAGGAGCCGTCGAAGAGCTGACCGACGGCGAAGAAGTCCTCGTCGACCGTTGATGCGGGGATGTTGAAGTGCTGCTGGACCCCGGGGAGGTCCGTGAAGCGGATGTCGAGGAACTTGACGTCCGTGTCCTTGATGAAGGCAAGCACCTCGGAGGAATCGCTGAACATACGAGTCGGTCTCCTGTGGGGTTGGGTGGTGTCGAGGGAACCAGGAGGCACCCTCCGACGAGGCTATTGACATGGAGTTTCCCGGACGTGACTGGGTTGTTTCCAGCGTGTTACGTGCCGGGGGAGCGCCTACGCTGGGGACATGGCCCGCTCCACTCTGCCCTCCTCGCCCGATGCCGGTTCCGGGCGCACCGAGTGGCCGGGCAAGATCCTCGGTCTGCCGGAGTCCGGACCGCGCAGCATGGGGTCGTTCGGACGCCGGTTCCTGGCGCTCGTGATCGACTGGGCGCTGGCGTCGCTGCTCTCCCTGGCCTTCGGGACGTACGGTGCGGCGGGCAACTTCGTGACGCTCGGCATCTTCGCGGCGCTGCAGGTCGTGTTCATCGCGCTGCTGTCCGGGTCGTTCGGGCACGTGTGCCTCGGGCTCCGGGTCGTCCCGGTCCGTGGCGGCTACGTCGGGGTGTGGCGGCCGGTCGTCCGCACGGTCCTGCTCTGCATCGTCGTCCCGGTGCTCATCCACGCGAAGGACGGGCGGCCGCTGCACGACGCGGTCGCCGGCACGGTGCTCGTCCGCCGCTGAGGCCCCGTCGGCGGCCCGTCTGCCGAGGTCGCACGACCTGCCGCGGCCGCTCTGCCGAGGTCGCACGATCTGCCGGGCCGACGCCCGGCGGGCGACACATCCCGCGACCTCGAGCGGCGCCACACGACGCCTGCGCCCCGCACAGCACGACGCCCCCGATCCGCAACGGGATCGAGGGCGTCGTGGTGCTCGGACGAGCGAGGTCAGCGCGGGCGACCGGCGCGGACCCGCGTCGGGTCGATGCCCTTCGGGATCGCAGCGGCCGGACCGTGGGTGAGGGAGTCGAGACGGTTCGAGACCGCCAGGACCTCGTTGCGGTTCAGCGCCTTCTTGTACTTGTTCATCGCACGCGGCAGCTTGTGGAGCGTGACCTCGTCCTTCCCGTCACCGACGTTGACGACGTGGATCGGGACGTTCGGCACGATGCGCGCGACCTTGCGGCGCTCTTCGTCGACCTGGCGCTTGAGGTTCGTGACCGGGCCCTCGGTGATCAGCACGACGCCCGGGGTGCCGACGGCACGGTAGACGGCCGACTGGGACCGACCGTGGACGGCGACGGGCATCTCGCTGGAGCGCCACTGCCGACGCAGCGAGTTCGACAGGACGGCGCCGACGGCTCCGGGCTGGCCCTCGATCTGCGAGTACGCGGCCCGCTCGGCGAGACGGCCGAGCACGATCAGGAAGAGCAGCACACCGAGCAGGACGCCGGCGATGATCCAGAGCGTGATCGCGAGCCAGTTCTGACCCGGGATGAGCAGCGCCGCGAGGACGCCGACCACGACCGGTCCGAGGAACGCGAGGGCGAACCACCAGACGGAGCTGGGGTCGGCCCGACGGGTCATGGTGAAGACCTGGTACATCTGCTTGAGACGACCGGGCTCCTTCGCCGGGGAGCTGGAGGAACTGCTGCGTGCCATGCCGACAAGGATACGGCCTGGCACGTCGATCGGGGACCGCCCGCCGCCAGGCTGTGGGCGAACAGGAGTTGTCCACAGGGCACCGCTCCGGCCGGGAGGCGCGCCCAGCCCCCGACACGATGGTCGCCATGGAACCGTGGGAACAGATCGACCTCTGCTGGCGCGTGCCGGAGCCCGCCGACGCGTTCGCCGAGTGGCTCGCCGACCGGAGCACCATGACGCACGACCACCTGGTCGGGGTCGCCGAGGTCGGCCGTGACGAGACCGGCGCGCTGGTTGCTCGGGCATCGGCACCTGCCGGCCTCGCGCTCCCCGCCGCCCTCGACCGCATCGGAGCACCGACCGCGGGCGTCGCCGTCACGCTGACGCTCCCGCTGCTCGAGATCGCCCTGCTCGCCGATGCCGGGGCGCTGCTGCTCGGTCGCGCCGGGCTGGACGACGTCCTGGTGGACGACGCCGGGGCGGTTGTCCTGGTCGACCGCCCGCCGGGCGCCACCGGGGACACCGGACCGGGCGTCGTCACGGGTGCCGAGGCGCTGGTGCTCGCCGTCCGGGCGGTCTGGGACCGGGTGGATCCGCGCGAGCCGGGCCGCGACGCCATCGACCAGGCGTGCGCCGCGGCTCGTCGAGACGGCGGAGCATCGCTCCTCGCGCTCGACCGCCTGGTCCGTGCGACCGCCCCGCCCCGGCCGGTCCGGTGGGACCCACCGCCGATGACGTTCACGTTCGCCCTCGATGCGGGTGCCGCACCGCCCGCGGCTCCGGAGTCGGTGGCCGGCCGGCTGCTCGCGGCGGTGCGCGCTCTCGTCCGGACCGGTCTGCCGGTCGGACCGCACCGGATCGGGCTGCGCGGGCTGGTCACCGTGGGCGTCGTCGTGACCGGGGTCGTCGTGGCCGGGGTGTGGGGTGTCGGGTGAGTCACGCCTGGGGCACGTTCGACGGCGGCCCCGCCTCCCACCGGGGGAGACGGGGCCGCCGTCGAACGTGTCAGCTCCTGGAGATCAGTAGCCGAGGTTGGGTGCGAAGTTGCCCTCTTCGAGACGGTTCTTCACGGCCACCAGGTACCGGGACGCGTCGGCGCCGTCGATGATGCGGTGGTCGTAGGAGAGCGCCAGGTAGACGAACGACCGGATCGCGATCGCTTCCTGCCCGTCGACCTTGACGACCGCCGGGCGCTTGGTGACGATGCCGGTGCCGAGGATCGCCGACTGCGGCAGGAAGACCACCGGGGTGTCGAACAGCGCGCCGCGCGAACCGGTGTTGGTCAGCGTGAACGTGCCACCGGCGAGCTCGTCGGGCTTGAGCTGGTTGTTGCGTGTGCGCTCCGCCAGGTCCGCGATCGACTTCGAGAACTGGGCGAGGTCGAGCGACGCCGCGTCCTTGATCACCGGGGTGAGCAGGCCGCGCTCGGTGTCGACCGCGATGGAGACGTTCTCGGACTCCGGGTAGACGATCTCGTCGCCGTCCACGGTCGAGTTGATCTTCGGGTGGGCCTTGAGCGCCTCGGACGCCGCCAGGGCGAAGAACGGCATGAAGGACAGCTTCGAGCCGGTCTTCTCGAGGAACTCCGCCTTGTGAGCGTCGCGGAACTGCGCGACCTTGGTCACGTCGACCTCGACCACGCTGGTGAGCTGTGCCGTCGAGGTCATCGACTGCACGGCACGCTCGGCGACGACCTTGCGCAGGCGGGTCATCTTCTCGCGCGTCCCGCGGAGCGGCGAGACCTCGGCGACGAACGGCCCGGACTGTGCCGGCGCGGACGAACCCGAACCGGATGCGGCCGGGGCGGCAGCAGCAGCGGAGGCCGCGGCGAGCACGTCCTCCTTGCGGATGCGCCCACCGACACCGGTGCCGGTGACGGTCGCGAGGTCGACACCCTGCTCGTTGGCGAGCTTGCGCACCAGCGGGGTGACGTAGCCGGACGCCGCACCGTTGGCGGTGGGGTTCGGGACCGCAGCGGACGGCGTCGACGACGGAGCCGCGGCGGCGGGGGCAGCGGCCGGAGCCGGAGCTGCCTTGGCCGGTGCGGGGACCGCGGCCGGCGGTGCGGCGGCGGGCGGCGGGACCGGGGCTGCCTGCGGCACCGGCGACGCGGCCGGCGGGGCCGACGGTGCCTGGGGTGCTGCGGGCTGGGTCTGGCCGGCCGGGGTCGGCTCGGGCTCGGTGGGCTCCGGGGCCTTCGCCTCGGTGTCCTGCTCCGTGCTCGG
>Ga0308160_10007518_pt1 | contig 10820 bp, 13 predicted proteins | sample PhyFR1_FD_201036 | JGI IMG/M metagenome (GOLD analysis project Ga0308160, IMG submission 201036) | Phyllosphere microbial communities from UC Gill Tract Community Farm, Albany, California, United States - DLSLF.R1 | ecosystem: Host-associated > Plants > Phyllosphere > Unclassified | place: USA...
ACCCCCCCCTCCCGCCTATAGTCTCGGCAAACTCCTCGAATCCCCCTCGCTTGCTCCTGAAAAGCTCGACGAGCTGCAGAGGAAGAACAACATCCTCTCGGCCTTTGCTCATCGCAAGTTTGACGAGGCTGCCGATGCTCTCAGCGACGCTTCGTTGGAGGACGTCGAGGATGCCGTTCGACACGCTACTGCGTCGGTCAAGTCGGCTGCTACTCAGGCCACCGACCGAGTCAAGCAGGAGCTGTAGATGCAAGAGGTGAGACGGAGCAGGACAAAAAAACACCTCGAACCCTTGCAACCTTGCAAAGGTCTAGTACGAATCGCTGTTGTGCCTGTATGTAGTGCGCTTCCCATCTCGCATGCTGGACATCTACCATATACAGCCATCTACTTTCTACATGCCTGCCATTGAAGGCCGACTTGGTGGTCCACCACCGGGTGTGATTGGTACTGGGTATCCGTTTACAAAAGACATGAGCCTGTTCGAGACGTTTTGAATCGCCTGTGGAAAGTAGATCAACAATGAGATTGCGTCCTGCATGCGAAAAGGCCATTCCAAACTGACCTGCTCTCGTCGAGTTGGGGCAGCCTGCTTGACGCCAAAGAGTCGCACAGCGGTGTTGTTAAAGTTCTGTAGTGCAGCGGTGTAGATCTGGCCCCAAAGCAGTGAGCTGAGCCAGATTGTCGAAGCGACGCTCCACTGTACGGATGGGAGGAGGGGTCACTAGGGTTAGTACCCCGGACCTTGTTTACTCTGTCTCGCATCTGCAGCGACTTGCCTGGAACCGCCGAGGATTATGCGCCGGGTGTGGTGGCAGGACATCCACTAGGGTGGCACTCTTCAAAAAGCTAATGACGTTCCGGCTTGGACCCGGTGTTGTTGCCGGCTGCAACTCCTGAACCTTTGGCAAAAGCTCGGAGATGGCAAGCAACACGGGATCCAGTGGTAATCTGCGAGATGAACCGACAGTCAGCCAGACCATCAAATGCCCCGCATCCCACGCTCGTCAACTCGCCCTTTCTGCCAACTCGATACCCATTCCTGCGTCGGAACATAACCGTTGGGTCCGATCCCGCTCATGGCCAGCCGATGCAGCTCGTTTTCCGCTGCCAACGTACTTTGCGATGCGCTGCGTTCTCGCATCTTGCCCTTGGCCTTTTCCGACTTGGGATTCGCTGTCTGCTTGCTGGCGTTGGTTTCTGCCGTTGCCATCGGATCTTCTTCCGCTTCCCCAGGGGTGAACAACGGCGAGGTAATGCTGCTGCTGCGCCCAGGGCTGTGCGATGATAGACCGTCCATGGTGTCTCGCCGCGAATCCTCGGAAAGAAGACTAGCTTTCTCCGCTGGAGCGTTCGAATCTTGAGACGCTCGCGAATCGTCCATCTTTCGGTCTCCAGCGGTGTCTGCACGATACCAAATTGATGAGAGGTGTTACGGTAAAGGGATCATGGGCCGCCGCCACTCACGATTGGCTGCTCGTGCCAACATTCGCTTCTGAATATCGCGGAGGCCTCCTAGTAGGGTAAACGTCGCTAGCTGCTGGAATTCTCGATGTGATCGGAGGATCGCATAGACGATGTTGGGGTTTTCTGATTGATGAAACGAACGCCTTCAGCTTATGGTCGAGCCGGACGATTAGCTGCCGTTCCACTCACCTTGAAGCTGGTTGAAAATTATTCCATTGAACGTTTCAAGACTTTGGAAACGAGTGATCGGGAAGTCAGAACCAGCAACCACACTATGCGCGACCCGTTGCTCCTACTCACAGGTAATATACCAACCGTGGATGACCCTCATCCGCCAGCAAAAAGTTCGGTGCCGAAAACGCCTTGAAGAGCTGCAGCAAGCGGGTAGAGGCTTGAACACCCAAACCTTTCAGGTACGGTGCGACGTTGCTGATGGTGACGGTCAGAGCGGGGAAGAGGGGATTCAGACCGGGTGTGGTAGCGATAGAGTACATAGACTGCAAGGCCATCACTTGTTAGCCCTGGGTCGACGTTCTCGCCCCCCGCGTTAGGGACATACCACAATCATAAAGTCGGCTGTACTACCCTGGACGCTCCACTTGACTGGAACGGTGATATTCAAGGGCTTGTTCAGAGCTGCGCCAAATTCGCGATCGGCCGACATTGCCTGGAGAATGTAAGACAGCATTCGGAGCAGTCCATGGTGGGCTGGTCGTCAGAGAGGTATCACAGTGTCAGCGTCGGCATCATTCTCCTGTCATCCTGCTCGGTGGCTCTCACCTGGATTATCCTTCATCTCCAGACAACATAGCAAGATATATCCAACGATATCGTTCGTCTTGCCAGATTCGTGAACATAGGCTCGGAAGCGCTATCAAATTGTAAGGCGTCTAAGCAACAAATCGCTGATGCTTCAGTCAGGCGATCCTGCTAACCTTGTTCAAATCGAGTAATTTCCAGAACAACATGACTGACAAGCAAAACCCCAGTCAGCCAGATAGTCTTCGGCGAAGGACTAGCCGACCACGTCAACTCACAGATCTCCAAGATGTAGTCGATCGGTTTCTTACTTCCCGGCAAGACGTTCTGATTGACCGCAGTATGTTCCGCCAAAATGGAGATGACGCCGTGCAAGATGAACTCAAAGTCTTCCGTTCGGTGCTATCGATCGTCGCGGGTACCACGCCTCGTTAACGTCGCGAGCTCACGGCGTTTCCATACCCGGGGACTCGACTCACGAGCTTAGAGATGAAATACCTAAACGCATTCTCATCCTTCTTCGGCGCACTCTCACCAAACATCGAGCCCACCTGCTGCCCCCCCATCCCAGCCGAGAACGACCCAGACCCTGATCCGGAACCCAACCCAAACCCTCCCATCCCCATCAGGGGCGTCTCTGCCGCTGACGACATGACGTCCTCTTTATCCACCTTCCAATGATCCAAAGCGACGAGGAGGACCATCAAGCTCATCCTCACCAAAGTCCTCCGATCGTCCCCTACCCGGGTGATCAGGTGGTTGTAAGGGATATTCTCACCCCAATTCGTATGCGCTCCACGGGAGAGGCTCGTGTTCAACCATGAACACAACAAGCTGAGCACGAGTCGGCGTTCCAAGTTGTGTGTGAGGAATTGTAATGGTCGATTGAGCGAGTGGGGGAGGTTGTGAGGTGCCGTATAGATGGTGGATGAGAGGAGGACGAGGAGGAAACGTAAGACTTCGATCTTGTTTCGATCGAATTCGGCTGTAGAGCCGATCTCGTTGGTACTCCCGACTCCCTTTTCCCAGATGACGTACTGGAAGGAGAACGAGTAGGTTGGAAAGCGGGGAATCAGTTCATCACTGAGATCGAGTCTGGCGTTCGCGAGCCGTCACCCACGTTGATCTTATCCCCCTGCCCATCGGGTCCCTTCATATTCTCCGGGATCGTGAACCCAGCACAGAATAACAAATCCACCGTCACCCCAAACAACTTGTCCGTCAAGCTAGGTAAACGCTCGGGTTCATCATCTCCGCCTTGTCCCTCGATCGCACCATTCCCTGTCTTTTCAGCTTGACGTGCGGCTTCCGTCAACGGATCCATCCCTTGCTTGGCTTTCGAACCGTTCGGTGACGATCGCTCAGCATACCCATCCGATCCGAACCCTTCCTGTTCTCTTCCTTGAGATAGAGGCACAAGGGGTCGTTTCCACAAGACATGCCAAGCGAAATGTTCCTTCAACCTCTGATCCCCCGGATCTCCCTCAAAGTCATCCGCATCGACATCCCGATAATCTTGATCCGTCACGTTCTCCGTCTCGGCTTCGTAGACGATCGGTAAGATCCTTCCTAAGACTCGGAGGCAGTTGAGGACTTCCCTTGTGGGGTCAGGGGAGGAGAGGTTGGATCCTCCTCGAGCGTTGGTGAATGTTCTTCGGAGGTTGGTTGGGAGTGGGATGGACGAGTTGGAAGGAGGGGTAGGGAATGAGGTTGAGGGAACCATGGAGAAGAGGTGATGGGAGAGGGTTAGGATGAGGGTGGATATGTTCCGTGGGGACGTGTGGAGGGCTGCTCGGACTGTTGGGGAACGTGACGAGGGTTCGTTTGGGATTAGTAGGGGGTTTGAGTTGTTTGCGGTTGAGGGGTTTGTGACTTGCCATCTCCGGTAGAAATGAGGGAGTAAACGTCGGCAGAGCTTTCGAATAACATCCAGTACTAGGTCGAGAGGCACAACTAGATTAGATGGGGGCTTGCGGTTGAAACGCAACCTCAAAGGACCCACCTGTGACCAATATCCAACATCTGACGGTGGGATGGTCTGTTCCTCGACACAGGAGCCATCAAAGCAAGATACCGAGCAGCCAAGGTCAGTCTATACATCCTGATTTCCGCTTGAGTAACCTCAGCGAACCCTTTCCTACCGACTCACCTCTCTCGAAGCCAACCGCTTGATCCCATCTCTTCCTGATTTGAAGTTTAACCTCGCGTCTTCATCCTGAGAGAGAAAGGGGAGACCGATCTGTGATCCGATCGATTTGATAGGGGAGAACATTGGGCGGGGGAGGTGAGCAAGATGAGACTGGAGTGAGAGGTCGGGATGGGAGCCGTCATTACTTGAGTGTATATGTATGTATATGATGAGATGTTCAAGTACATTCAACCAAGCTGCCCAACTTGATCTCTCGCTCGCCTACAACCCCGAGCACGCATGACGTCGCTCGCGCGCGTGGGGGAAAGGAATGTGGTCTTGACAATGTGCATGCCAATGACTTGCACAAAGTTTATAACTATATACTAGTCTCATCGTGTGTTGCGGACTACTACAAGTGTTGCATGGTCCAGCTACACTTATATGTGCACCATGTACTCGGGTCACATCGTCCACCACACGAGTCGATCTCGACCATTCCACCATCGCTGGGTCAAACTCGCTCGCCTCGGCGTTGCTCGGGAAGAGCATTTAATTGATCATCTCCGTCCTTTTGGGTTACTACATTGTCTTGTCCTCCCAGGATATCTCTTTGTATTACCTGTGATATATGATCTGATCCCTAAAACTTTCCTCCGTGTCGACGGAAGAGCGAAGACAGAGCCTTCCGCTCCTGACACCCTAAACCCAGGGTTTGAGACGAATGCCACCTTTGTCGAATCAATCACTTGGCTCCATGTCCGGGAAACCAGCGGCGTAGGGATCCGGACGGAAACTCTCTTCCACCCATCACATCATGTCGGCTACCGGGGGAATAGAGGCGAGGCCGATGTCGGCTGTTTTGAGATGGTTCCCGAGCTGATCTAGTGACGTATTGGCCCACCTCAATCGGACCTGTTCGTTGCGATGAGCCCTTGAGTCTGCAAAGTCTTCTGTCTCGCGTCACTTACCTGCGTTCTTGCGGAGTTTATATAGATGGACGGTAGCTTGGGCTTCCGCTCGACCGCATCCAGACTCTTGTCGAACAACTCGGAGACTAGACCAGAGACATGCGCCTTATATTCCCGTTGTAGCGATCGTCCTCAAATGGGATGACCTAGGTGAGCGACCTTGAGGTCCGGGAGTAACCGGACATCGGAAGAGCACGCAGAGGTCAAGCTTCTACGACAATGACGTGGTGAGATTGATGGTGTGAGATTGTTTTGCTTTCCGAGTGTAACGATGAGTTCCCCGCATTTAGCCCTTGAGCCTCTCAGTCTCGGGAGAGAGGGAAGACCAAGATCATCCACTACAGGTCACGGGTTCGATGGAGTTGCTTTCTTGATGTGGTAATTCGGCACGTAGATTGCTCCAAAAGTCGAACATCTCCCATTCTGTATTCGATGGTTTGAACATTCGCATCTTGTTGTCCGGTTCATCAGCCCTTTGTAGGTCTAGGTCGTCATATCGCCTCAGGTGGTTGGCTTTGCGGTTCTCTGGATACATATCGGTCCGTCCTCGACGATCCGTGAGTCTTCGTGAGACATGGAAGGTAAAGTGCGATGGGCGTTTGGTGGGGGGATGAGGTGGTTCAACGACCTGGATGTAGCTCCCCACAGATATGGCTGATTTGGGTTGAACGTGATGAAGAGGCGTTGTCGAGGTTGTACTAGAACAGTACTGGCAATATCTTGTCCTTAGGAGAAGGGGAGTGTAAATCCAAGCCCGTACTCCCCAATGACAACGCTTGAAGTATCCTCCAAGCCCCCTCTCGACTACCCCCCTCCTTGACGTCCAGCCCACCATCCTTTCCCATAACTAACCAACAACTCGTCCCCCTTATTCACCCCCTTCCCCAACGTCCAAACTTCCATCCCCTTCCACCCATTACAATCCACCACATCGACAAACTGACAATTAGGCGCCCGACCAATCCCTCGGTAATCGTTGACGAACCTCCCTGCGTTTCCTTGTCGAGCTGCGTCGAGGGCGATATCGACGGTCGTTGGTCCTTCTTCCCCGATTTCCGAGGAAAGGGTCCGGACGACGGAGAGATCGTAGTCGCTTTCCGGGTGAGGACGGGTGTGGTAGACCCCGAGGTAGCTTAGGATCTTGGTCTTGGGTTCTAGTCTTTTAAGCGCGACGAGTCCGAGTTGACCTTGAGCGGGATGACCTTCTTGAGTGATCTTTTTGATCTTGATCAGGTCTTTGGGGAATGTTTGGGATTGCGGGTGCTTGTTGGTTGGTTTAGAGGACGAGGTAGACGGGGGGTCGTGCAGGAGAGGTAGATGGGGTTTGGAAAAGGTTGGGGAGAGTCGGGAACGGGTGAGGTAGGTTACGCCTGGGGGCCAGTTGGCGGGTGGGTTAGTATCGTGGTCGAGGGAGGGCATGGCAGGGCGAGTGTCATGTCAAGAGTAACTGGCTTTGTGGAGGAGGGTCTAGGAGGCAAGATGATATGGGGAGGATGAAAACTTGTTTTGATGCGTTATGAGCCGTCTCCTCGCTCAGCCGATCCAACAAATACGGTCAAACCTTTTCAAGGAATAAAAGCGCGTGCCTCGAGTGCTTGGAATTGCTCCAAATGGATGCCCACCACTCACTCTCCCCAAACCAACACAATTATACACATTGCATAATCATACACACCCTTTTGTACAAACTGAAAAGAAAGAGGCCTACACAGCCTTAGACCTCGATCGAGCGCTCCCTGAGCTGTAATGTTTCCCACATCTATATAATTTGAGCCAGATCCGTAGGCTGATTCTCTGGTGATCCTCCATGAGCGAGGTGGAGTGACGAAGAGGATCATGTTTCCAAAGCCTTGACGATCCCCCAAGCGATCGCAGCAGCAGCCGCCACTATGTCCCAAAAAAAGAATAAGCGAACGACATGGTTCAGCTTTCGTACATTTTCAAACAAACGCCGTGCGAGGACTCACCGACTGCGAGTGTGGAGATGGCTCCCCATGCTACTCCAACGGGACCGAGAGCAGCTCCTGTGAACCACGATTTGAGAGCTCCAAAGATGACCAAGATGATACTCGTCCCAAGCTGACCATACCATCGCGAGACAAGTCAGCCCCCAAACCGAGTCTCCTTTTTCAAATGGGAAGACCAAGCCCCGACAGTAGGGAGACTCACGATGGACCATTTCAAAGCGTCATAAGCGACCGGGATGAAAAAGTACGGAATGATCGGCAAGATCCCTCCGATCGCGTAACTCAGACCGATGGTCACTGCGCTCAAGAACAACCTGCTACTAGGGACCTCCTCCATCCCTTCCCCTAGCTTCAAGAGGAAAGCCACTGTCCCCTCCTTGGGAACGGGACGTTGAGTCAATCCTAATCGACCAAAGAGTGATCGTTGGTGCGCCAGGTGGGAAGAGGTGAATGAACGATCGTCCCTCTCTTCCGTGGCATGTTGAGCTTGAGCGAGAGCGCGGGAGACGACGCGGGAGACGTTTTCCTGTAGACCGAGTGGACCGAGAATGTCGTGGACTTCTCGATCGAGTTCAGAGTCGCACGCTACGGCAAGACGGTTGGTTATCTCCGTGTAACGATGTCTGAAGGTATCCTGCTCGGCTTTGGCGGCGAGGTAACCACCGACACCCATGGAGAAGGCTCCTCCGACCTGGGGCGGGGATTTGGGGGGGATTGATAAGCGAACAACAGGGGGGGCGAGTGAGTAGATGCTAGGTGCGGGACTCACGATCTCAGCCAGACCTCCCATGTAAACCAACTTGGAGCTTCCCAAACTACTCAACCCGGCAGTCAAAGCGAAAGGTACCGTCAATCCATCCGACAATCCAATGATACTAATCGTCCGTGACCCAAGTACGCGAGTCAGCCGGAAGTCGCTCGTGTGAGAGCACCTTGATAACCCTCCCCACTCACATATCCCTGACGACATCCGGATCGATCAACTTCCTCTCTTCTTGAACGATATCCTTACAACACGTCCCACCCGGTCGATCACACTTGTCAGCGATCGTATGCGTAGGCCTCAAGATGGAGTTGAAATCGATCGACTCGTTGTTCCCCGTATGTCGGCCATTGCCGTTTGCGTTGGTCGTCGAACCATATTGAGTGCCGTTGGGGCGAACGAGGGAAGAAGTTTCGTCCGTCACCGTGACGGGTGAGTCTATACCCCAGATGGTGGATTTCTTGGGATGGGAGGTGGTGGAAGTGTGTTTGGGGAGCTTGACGGTGGATGAGGAGGAAGAGGCGGCTTTGCATGCGCACGAGGTTGAACCGCAGCCTGGTTGAGAGTGGGCGACTTTGGACATTGGGTGTGCGTGTAGGCGGTATTTCTGGTTGCAATGGAGGGGTATGAATCAGGTCAAGAAGAGTTGAAGTGTGGATGTCGAATAGAGAACCCTTTTCTCCTCGACCTCGCCCAACTTTCCCTCTTGTCAAAACCTATTTAAACCTCATTTTCGGTTCTCGCAAAGATCAAAGTTGGTCGCGAGCGCCCGAAAATTTACTTCCGGCTGGGTCTGATGCACGGCTCGGTGAATTTCTAAGCGGCCGGAGGTATTTGAATGATGTAATACCGGGGTTGGGATTGGTCGGTTGAGTTTAAGTGAGGTTGTGGGTTGAGGTGGTAGGGTGATACGGAGTTGGTCATTGGTAGATCGTTGGATTAGGTACCGACGTTTTGGGCTGTGATTTGGGAAGTTGTTGGACGAATGGCAAGAGGTGGATTGGTGAACAAGGATGTGTTTTACCTGGTTCGTACGCTTCTATTGACGAGCGGGATCAAGTCGATAAAAGTAAGGCAATGGAATGTACACTCTATTCTACCCGTTTGTCTGGTCTCCCGACCTCGTAACTTTTGGTAAGCGACCAACAATTGCCGAGCATTACTTACTAAGACGTTCATATTATAATATTTATCTCCCGGCCTCCTCGTCTGCCCGTACGTAGTAACACTTGATACAACCATGACACCCATCAAAGTGACCTCAGCCGTGTACGACCGAATACCAAGAACCGCCATTGAATACGATCGATTCTGATCCGCTACGTTGAACGCTGAGTCGTCCTGTTATCGTCCTCGGCTTGGTTTGATCGTCTGGGGTGGTTGTCGGTGGTTGTCTTGGGTGTTTCGGAATTCGGAGATGGCGACGATACCTTGCATCAAATGCTCGGTTTCCCTGAGCGTTGATTTCTTCTTGATCGTTTGGAGTTCCTTTAGCTACTAGAGATGGTTAGACCAGCCATAGCAAACTTGAGAGTTCGATCATTCCTGATGCATGTCGGTGTCAGAGATTCAAGGTCATCCATCCATCGATCAATCGATCATCGATATCTTGATCACCCTCTTAACCGTTTATGATCCGCGTCGCCTCCCCCTCTCCCACCCGGTGCTTGTGGTCATTTAGGAAGAGGAGGTCGCGGTTCTGGTTGAGAGGGAGCGACGCGTGACGCGACGCGTTTTACAGGGTGAGAGAGAGATTACAGTAGTAGTGCAACGAGCGTTGAGAGCTTCATCATAGATAGCTTTTCTAGGGATGTAGGGAGATACCTTGTTACAGCCATCTCTCACGATCTGATCATAATTAATAGCTGGTCTTAACGTACTCTCACCATCGTCTCCCGCTCCCTGAACATAGCTCATCCCACGCGCAGGTAAACCCAAAGACCAGGGAAACGAAAACCATGTTCAAACCCACCTCGAGGACACCTCAAGCTGGACCTTCGTCAAGGGCTAACGAAGTGAAGATCAACCGACGATTGAGTGGATCTGGGCCTAGTTCGAGGTACCCGTTTAGGTTGAATTTGTAGGTGTGGTCGGTTTGAAGAGGTTCGATGGGGGAGCTGATTGAAGGGTTTGGCGGTGGTCCTGGTAGTTATGAACGACCGCCGTCGATGGATATCACGTTGGAGGAATTTGAGATCTTTGCGATTGCTCGATTGAAGGGTATGTTCCTGACCTTCACAACCCGTCATATGAGGTATCACACTGAACGCTGATGATAATCTATCACTCGATATCGACACTTGATTCACGACCCCCACCCGCACAGTCCTCACGCAAATCCACTCCCTCTCCGATCGTTCCCTCCCAGCACAACAATACAGAGAACTCTTGTCGTCTAGTATCAAACAACATTTGAACTTGAGTAGTAATACGGCGAGGAATGTGCGGTTGGATGAGGAGAGGAGGAGGGATGAAGTGGGGCATTGGATTTTGAGGTTGGCGTTTTGTCGGAGGTGAGTGGAGGGCTGTTGTTCGAGAAGGAAGGAAGGAAGGAAGAGCTGATGAGTGGCGTGCTGGGTTCCTTGTTTTTGAAGTCCGGATTTGAGGGAAAAGTTTATCAAGACGGAATCCGAGTTGTTTCGGCATCGGTTCGAATCCGATGATGCGAATGAACGACAAGAGTTCTTGAAGAGCTTGAAATTCGATTGGGTGGCTGTGAGTGTTGGGGGGTTGAATTGTCCCTGCAGGGGCTACGTAATCCGGCT
>Ga0308160_10007520_pt1 | contig 10814 bp, 14 predicted proteins | sample PhyFR1_FD_201036 | JGI IMG/M metagenome (GOLD analysis project Ga0308160, IMG submission 201036) | Phyllosphere microbial communities from UC Gill Tract Community Farm, Albany, California, United States - DLSLF.R1 | ecosystem: Host-associated > Plants > Phyllosphere > Unclassified | place: USA...
GAGGCACTCCCATTGTAACGTTCATTGAAGCGACACCAGCGAAATGGAATGTCTTCAATGTCATCTGAGTACCGGGTTCTCCGATGGATTGTCCAGCGACGGCTCCGACGGTCGAACCTGGCTCGATCTTGGCTCGCAGGTATTTCTCCCTACATTGTTCCAGGAACGATGTGATATGGCCCGTGGTGACCTTGAGTGCGTTGGAATACCACATGACAACATCGTCTACATGAAATCGGCGCTGTTCAGTCTCCAGCTGACTTTGCACGATCGGCACCTCACTCACCGTCGTCCAATTCCATGATTGCTTCCCGGCCCAGATCCTTATCCCGACGATCATCCGCCGGGAACATCCCGAGCTTGCTTCTGAGTGACGCCAGTGCCTTCACAATGTGATTTTCAATGAACGCAGCAGTTTCCAACCTCATTGCCAAAGAAACGTCCGTCCAGTTTGCTGATTCCATGATCTCTTCGGCAAAAGATCGCACTTCAAACGGCAACAATGCTACACCCTCTCGTCCCGTAATAGCCTGCAGAAGATTGCTCAGTGAACTTCGTCCATTGATCGTTGAAAGAGACAACTCACTAAAGCGTGCGACCATGTCCGCGGGAACGCGACAGGCACAGCCTCACCTTCCAACTCAGCGGGATCCAGGCAGTCGTCTCCGTATAAGAACTGCACAACTCCACCAACCGAATTTCGCACGGTGTAATCGTATTGAGCAGTCAGATCCTCCAAAGCCTGAGCAGATGAAACTCAGTTGATGCAACATGGGGGAGATGATACGGCAGCTTACCTTCATCAGACGACGAGCCATGTATCCCGTCTCTGCAGTCTTGACGGCGGTATCGACCAGACCTTCGCGACCTGAAATGGCGTGGAACAAGAATTCGTATGGGGCGAGACCACTGAAGAAACTGTTCCGCACGAAACCTTTCGCGGCTGGCTTTCGGTTCTTCTTTTCGAAATGGGGGAGTGATCGATCGTCGAAACCGTTAGGTACACGCTTTCCAGCTATAATCTGTTGACCGACTAGCGCGACCATCTGGGCCACGTTGATGACGGATCCTGGATATTGGAATGAATGAAAATAAGCTCCTGATTAGCCTAGAATAGGCAATCACACCTACCCTTAGAACCACACGTAGCCATGATCAAAGGAGCGTTATGTCGGCTAAGTTCTCTCATACAGATATCTCCAACAGCTGCTCGGACATTCGTCAAGGTACCCGAGATCTTCGTTTCCAATGTTCCTTCTTGAGTAGATCCTGGGAGATTCTCGAGTTTGCCTCGCTTTGCGTCGTTGATATAGCCATCGCAGACATCGTATGCATCCTGAACCATCTTCTCCTTTGCATTGACTAGAAGAGCGCTTGGAGTGACGTCATTGATACCGATTGAGAACCCAATATTTGCCAGCCATCGAGCGGAGACCTTTGCCAACCTATTCATGGCTACCGCTGCAGCCGTTGGGCCGTAATCTCGAAGAATAACACCGAAAACGGAATTCTTCTTGCCGTCACCAACTGTCGCCTTGTCGAAAACTCCGGTCATGATCTCGCTGTTCCTGATGACAAGGTAACCATCGTTGGGAGCCATATCATCGAGGAACTCGTCAGCTGGGTCTGGCTTCTGAATCGTCTTGCATTTGGCTTCGAGGTTCACGAGAATATTAGAGGATTTGTTGGGCCGCATCATGATGTTGAAGACTTGCTTTCCGGTCCATAGACGAATGGGTTTCTGAATGACGGGTGGAGGGATGTCGATGTCCAGCCCGGCATCGTCGAAATACGAACACGCTTGACAGAATTCGGCTCGATCCAAGAACCGGTCTTTGATGGAAAGCAGATAGGCGGCCGTGATAAAGTCCTGGGTAGCAGCAATGATGGGCTCTCCATTTTTAGGCGTCACCAAATTTTTCTTGACCGACATCAGTTCGCCGGCTTCTGTTCTAGCTTCCTCCGTCTGAGGTACGTCTATCTCCAAGCCAACTTCAGCACAAGCCTAGTGCTCATATACAAGTACAATCAGTCGGCCAGACTCACGCAAATTCATCTCATCTCCGTCGAAATCTGCGTTATAAGGTGTGCATGCACATTCGTTAAGACGGAATGTTTGCCATGGTCGGATTTTCGCCTAGATCGCGGTTACGTTCAACATTGTTTCTTTTTGGGTCAACAATCGCTTTACTCACTCGATGACACATGATTGACAGCCTATGCAAACTTGGTTGTCGATTGAAGAGGACCATGCTGTGTTTGGGCAGCGGTGTCAGCTAGGTACCCTATGTCCGCATTGACCTACAGATCATACTCACTCTCCGTCATGAAGATGGCGCTCAACCGTATCGCCGATTCTGAGGTTTTTTGCCACATCTTTTATGTCAGCAAACTTCAAGGACTTCTTGAATCCTCTTTCTTTGTCAATGACGTAGTTCGCTCCAGGGTGTTTGTTCGTCCCGTTAAGAATAGCAGCACGAAGCCGGTCGATGTTGTGATCCGTTACTCTTTCTGGGTACGTCAACTTTCTGGCGACCTTGACGGGAACCGCGACCTGCAAACCACATGAAGATGATCAGGAAAGGATCCCGGTATCAAGAGGTGAATACGGACTGACCTCATCGATATTCAGATTCGGATCAGGACCAATGACGGTACGCCCTGAAAAGTCTACACGTTTTCCTGACAAATTCCCACGGAAACGACCCTGCTTTCCCTTGAGACGTTGACAGAAGCCTCGGATCGGCTTGGTATTCTATGATGATCTCGATGAGTTTGTTAGTCGACATTGGTGTTTCAAGGAGAGAGAATAGGAGCCTTACCACCATAGCTGAACCGGTCGGCGTCGACGAGTCCACGTACATCGCGATTGACAGCGTCAAGAATTCCCATTGTTCCTTTGAACGACAGGTATTTCAGTGTCTGTCACCTCATACGCAGGACCTAGGAACACGCTACTCACCATAATTAGAGCGATACCCTGCCCCGTCATCAATGATGCTTGGATCAAGTTGCATGTATACACGATTTCGGACAACTTCACAGACAGGTCGTCCTCGTTTGTTGCATCTTCCTGCTGCACCGTAGGTCTGATACAGGTAGGTGGTACCGAGATGTACTGCCAGAGGTAATCTTCTGGCCTGGCCACAGACGGGTCCATTCCAAGCAGCTCTACATCCTATTGTAGGCATAAAAATGATGCTTAGCAATCTGGAACTGTCAACAGAATAGTGCACAAAACAGCACATACCTCGTCAGACATCCCGGCAAACAGCTCCAAGCACATTTGCGCAGTCATATCGATGATCGGTTTCCCAATGTACGGCGCGAGCTCCGGTTGGTCTCTTAAGATTCCCAAAAACCCGCGCTTGTATTCGTCGAGTTCCTCTTCTCCCTTCCAATTACGGAATGGCTCGTGACTGATCTTGAGAGGGCCGCTCTTCTTGACGACTCCGTTGACAGCATCACATGACGGACACCGCCGCACAGCTCGGCAAAGATTGTTGACCTCCTTAGCTCGAGCCTGCCGTGTCATGTTATCCAAACCAGGCCGACGGAAGATGCCAAGGTATTTTCGTCTGTGCGAGAAATCTAGCATGACACAGGAGCATTTCTATGGGGACAATATGGAGTAGTGGGTTAGTTGGCGTGTTTTTCGAGGCATTCAGTCAGGTTGGTATCTGACCTTGCAAATATTCTGAAGGATCTTGATGCAGTGACGGAAATAACCGATGTGATACACTGGCAGAGGAAGCTCGATGTAGGCATAATGTCCAACACAGTCGGTAAGTGGTAAATGACATGTTGAGCAGATTCCGGTCTTGGACGAAGTTCCCTATGATGCCGCAGCCACCAGCTCAGCTCCCGTAATGTCGCTTCCTGATTTAAGATGGAAGATGCCAGACTTACGAGTCGAGTGTCCAACACCCCATCCACCTTCGGCACCTTCTTCCCATCGGCCGTGAACTGGTACATTTCGTGAGAGACAGCCTTAAACTCGGCTATCCGGACAATTTGCTGGGCTTTCATCGGCTGGAATTGGATCTCCTTGATCCTCTTGGGAGCATTGCTCGAGACATACTCCTTCTCATTGCCCTCATAGGGCGGACGCCAACCCATTGTTCAGGCGTTGACTTAAAGTTCGTTGCGGGTCGTAAAGTTTCGTTGAGGCGAGTTGTAGGCCCAAGCTGCAGCTTGACTCGGAATCACTCGTGAAGCAAATGCTATACCAGGAGAGGCATACAGAAGGGCCAGTCTTGGGTCTATGTAAATTTGACATTCCACCAGAGACAGCTTGCGATATGAGGTCAGGCTTGATAGCGGTAAAAGTTAGATTACAGGCCAAGTTGCGAATCGGGGAGAGCCAGTCCACCGGTAACGAATTCAGGTGGACATATCACGTGATCGCGTGAGAGCGGGCGAAACAGGAGACGTTACTTCGCGCATGCATCTGAGCATCTGATCGGTCGCAGCGTCTGCTGTTGTTTTCCATCTACTGAATTGCTCGTATGACTCGCAGGCCCACGAAACAGCAAAAAAAGATCTGGCACAGTGAGGGGCTCAGCCGAGTAGGCAAATGTCGTTTCCTTCGAATTGAATATCCTCGACCAGTTTTGTGCCCCAGTCGCGCGGCATGGCTGCTTACGGGATCACAAGCCGACGACTTTGTAAACAGGAATATCTGGCCCACCCGGGAATCCAAGCTTGATCTCCCTTAAATCTCATCAAAATCAAAATCAAAATCAAACAAGACTATTGCATCGACCGCTTCACACGACTATCGCTTCATACCAATCAACGTGCAATCACTGATAACATGCCGGAAAAGGGTCAATCCATATCGACGCGGATGCGAATGCCGGTAGGTTCAACGATAGCTGCCTCATGCGGGGGTCCTTTGTTGTTGATTGCAGGATTCTGATCATCACGACCTGTTCAACAGTATCTTAGCGAAGTATTGGGTCGGAAGACGAGGCCACCTCTAGATCTCTGGTGCTTCTATGTGAGTTGCAACGAGAATGGAGCCTAATATCAGACTGCTGACTCGCCTAGCCCTTTGCGCGTGCAGGTGTTCTTGGATCGAATGGGAAATGGGGAACAAGATCTGCTGGATTTCTGGCTGGATGTGCATCAGCATAAATCGCTCTGCAAGGCATACTTTAAAGTCAGAAGACGTTGTGACATGCGGGAATGGGTGGTTTGATCCTGATCGTAGCGTTCTTCTGCAGGACTTGCACCGTACGGGGACCTCGGTGGACAATGAGTGGCCAGACTTTGCAAGCTGGGCAAGACAGCACGGGTCCGATTATAGCGATGTAGCTGGACTCTATGGGGATGCCCGGCGCGATCGAGAGATGGATTATAGCGAAAAAGAGCGGGAAGAACCTGTACTCGATGATCGCGACTCGGGGATCGGTAGCAACCTCTCTCATCGAGAAAGAAGGGATACAGAGTCTCACGGACCAAGGCCTAAGACTCCAACTACGCCAGCATACGGGCACTCGACATCCATCGACAACCGAGCTGGCCATGCTACGGGCTCCCCTTTCTCCCAGTATCAACAGGAGCACGCTCAAGCAGGTGGATCTGGGATGAATGGTCCTGGAGAGCGAGACTCAAATGGAAGATTCGGAGACAGGAGAGTCAGCGCAGGTCCGACCGTCTCCCGCCGGAACCAAGTCGTCACTCAGTTGGTCTTATTCACGAGTGCGGAAAGGATCTACGCGAGATACATGATGGATAACGCAGAGAAGCCGGTCTACTTCCCGTGAGTGTATCGCCGTGCCTGGTGTTGAAAGCAAATTATGCTGATCCAATGACCTTGGTCTACAGGTCGCATCTCCGGGTTCATGATTTCCCTCATCCACCTTCGAACCAGAACTCCTGCGATCCCCGTATTCCCGATTACTTCAACGCGCAAGCAGACTATGTCTACAAGGAGCTGGAACAGCAGTACTACCCCGTATTTCTTCGAGAAAAAGGCTTTGGCAATTTGACTCGACCAGGCGTCTATGGATCTTTAATCGCTGGCTTGTTCTGTCTATGGGCAGCCTTTGTGGTCGCGTTCACCTTGGTATTCTATGACCTCAAACCCAAGGTCCGCAGGCTGGGTGTGAGTGGACTAGGGCATTCCAATCAATGATCGTTTGCATCGAGCTGATCTGATGATTTAACAGCTCATCGTACCTTTCTTCCTGGCGTTCTACTTCCTGTTCTCCGCATACTACGCTCTGGCGCCTCACCTCGTCATTCTGAGACGGTCTGAGGTGGGCTTCTTCAAGACCGTCAAGATCCGTGACAACTACATCATGCGGCTTCACGCCGGCCGAGCGGGAATCTTGATGGTGTTTGTGATCCTCTGCACTGCGATCATGACGGTTATCTGGTGGGCCGTGCCCGGTCACCGGCTTTGAGCGCACATCGAGTATCGAACGCGGCCTCGTTTATTTCTTCTGCGGATGTTCGATATGCTCACCCTCTTACGACACCTTGACGAATTCTGCTTTGTCTTCTCTCTACCGCCTGCTGTATGATTTATGAGTTCCGGTCTACCCAGGCTATATGCCTTATGTCTCACGAATACCTTTGATCTTTAATCTGCACAGCTTGCAACCTTTCTTTGTATCCGTGACCAGCTACGCTGCTTCGACATACGAACGCACTGCCGTAATCTCGCACTACAGAACCCCGGACAGAGGCTTTGCGTAAGCCGAGTTTTCGCCGAGCTTGCCCATCGCCGAGTCGTCGCTCGGGCTGACAACTGGCTCCAACCATTCCTCTCAAACGTATCATCTCACCCATTTTCTCATTATCACCCACTCATCAAATTTAATCGACATAACAACATTCGATTCATTACTGAAATCCGACTGTGGTATTCCTCCTTGCTTCTCATACAACGTCATCAGTGCTTTAAAAATGTCCTTCTTGTCAACCCGTGTCGCCCGCTCCGGTTTGCAGTCCTTCAACACCATCAAACCTTCCATCAATTCTTCTTCCATCATTGCTCGAGCATTCACGAAGTCGTCGGTCGTCAAGAATGATGGCTACGAGAAGCACCGAGTTCAGGCAAGTCTCAGATCATACCTTATCTGGTGACAGCGGACGACTGACTCAAGCTTTAGGGTTCGTCGCAGGCGAATCCGCCTCAAATGGGAACTACCAAGGACATGAGCCAACCTTTGCCAAAGGTAGGCTTATGCGAGGCTCTTAGAAGCTATGATGGAAACTCATTCTGAATATCTGCAATAAGACGGACCTCAGCGAGCCCCAGTCCAAGCCTGCACAGACCTTGCCATTGTTCTCCATGGTATGTTCACGTTGCTCTCGATGAGATCTGCCTATCGAACTCAAGTTGCGTAAACGGGTTTCTGGCAGGCGGGCAAAGTCTGCGTTGTCACTGGAGGAGCTCGAGGCATCGGGCAGATGATCTGTCGAGCATTTATCGAATCGTAAGTGAACATGATCCCTTGGATCCTTTCGGCGGGCCGGAGCAGCAAGCTGACGTAGACCTTTCCTCTACAGAGAATGCACGCAGCTTGCGATTCTCGATTTGAAGAAGGAAGACGCCGAACAAACCGCTCGAGAGCTGGTACAAGCGTTCGAAGAACATGGACATCCCAAAGGATCCATCAAGGCTATCGGACTTGGAGTCAACATTGCCGATGAGAAGAGTGTTCAAGCCGGATTCAGCAGCGTCATTGAGCAGTTTGGCCAGCTGGATGTGAGTGCGGGTATTTGTGCAAAAGAAAGCCCACGCCTGAACCTCAGATGAACTCCCCAGTGTGTAGTCAACTCGGCTGGATTCTGCGAGAACTTTACTGCGGAGGAATGTGAGTCATCAACGCTCCTTAGCTCAGCGTCAGTTTGCGGATTGTTTGACTTGATTTACATTCAGACCCTGCCGACCGCCTGAAAATGGTGAGTCCTCCCCATTGTTGCTTGATGTGACAGTGACTTACGAAATCACAGCTCTCGGACGTGAACATTCTCGGATCTTTCTACGTTGCCCGAGAATCCGCCAAGGTCATGAAGCCCGGTTCGTCAATCGTCATGATTGGTTCCATGTCGGGGGTCGTGATCAACGTTCCTCAGCCTCAAACGCCCTACAACTTTTCTAGTGAGTCCGGTTCCAAACGCTCTGGCGTCCTGAATCTGATATATCGAAATCTTACGATAGAGGCTGCTGTCATCCACATGGTCAAGTCCCTGGCTGTCGAGTGGGCGCCCAAGGGTATCCGAGTCAACTGCATCTCGTGGGTGCAAACGGGCTACTTGTTCATTGCCTAAAAGACTGATTCAGTCCGATACGTGCCCTCGTAGACCTGGTTACGTGTTGACCAATTTGACCAAGGTGATCTTGGATAAGGATACGAAGCTACGCGACGAGTGGGTCAACAGGGTTCCTATGGTGAGCAGTCCCGCAACGGGAATCTGGGTTGTTGGATGAGAGTCACTGAATTTCACGGGAATCTCTTCCCTTGCCGCAGGGACGACTGGTGAGTGTCGTCCGAGTCCCTTCGGGTCGCGGTTATGACAGCTTACTGATTTCTTGATCTATTCAGGCCGATCCCAACGACCTTAAGGGAGCGGTCATCTACCTCGCCAGCAACGCCTCTAGCTACACGACTGGAGAGAACATGGTGTAAGCGGATGGACCACGATGTACGGATCCGCCCGTATGCTGACAAAAGTTTCTACAGTATCGACGGAGGGTACACTTGCATCTAGGTTTGTTTTCTAGCTTGTTTGCGAAACATTCCATGCGTCACGAGTGCGGTCTTGTCTTGTCAGTATATCGTATCAACTATAGAAGACGATCGAAGCTCGTTCAGAACCCTCATATCGGGGTGGGGACCTTGAACGGTGTCAAAGTCATCCCTACGTTCCTACGAAGATCAATCCCTAGAGTGCGTGTTCGTCTCAAAAGGGTGTTTGGGCCCGGTGTCCTCCTCAACATTACATCAGCCGTGCTTTTCTTGGTTGGACTTGTATCGATTGGATCATTGATTCCCAACATCGAGTTTCGTAGCGGTGAGGGCGTCGGGAGGAAGGTTGAAGACATAAAGCCGGGGCAAGGAGCTGTGATCAACAAAAGAGATGTCAGTCGCAGATGCGGAAACCATTGGTTTTCAGCCTTGTAGCTCTCACCGTTGATGGAAAGACTGTTCATTCTTGCTAGAGGAGTATACTTTCTGAGTTGAGCTGTCGGCAGGCCAACGGTCTCTTGCGACGCGTCAGCTTGTAGAATTCTGCGTTTCCTCGCCATACGTGGTTGTGATCGCATTTGAGCAGCAGGAGCAGGAAGTAGAAGTGGGATAGCGGAAGATAGAGCTGGAAGCGGGGAATTGGTGATCGGGGTCCCGTCGAGCGGGTAAGCTTCTTTCAGATGATTGGCTGTAGCACAAGCGTGCAGAGTAGTAGGCGGGGTTTGACTGAGGATGGTGAGATATCGTTGCTGATCTAACCTGTCGTCGGACTCGTTTCTGGTAACAGCATTGATGCGCGGACCAAAAACGTCTTCTTCTTCACCAATGGATGCCAGAGTCTTCGTACTCCTTTCTGCTATATCCTTCGTGCTTCCGCGATCCTTCTCTACAAAAAGCTCCCTTCCCACACGTCCTGCTTTCTTCAAACTCTGTGCGACCCTAGCCGCTTGTTCTTCTCGTCTCTTCGTTCTTTCCACTTTCTGGGTTCGTGAACGTTTCGTCTCTTTGGCTTGGATCTGAATCTCCTTGCGGTGGTGTAATAATGTCGACATCAAATTGCTGATCCCTTGTGGGACAGTCGAAAGTTGTCCTTGTCCCGATGTGTCGTTTTCAAATGCAGTGGAGTGATCAGGCATCGGTTCAGGATTGATGGAAGTTGGAGATGACACTTCGGGACCGAAGATGTCGTTCAGAACCACAGGTCGGTCGTGTTTGCTCTCAACTGGATTCTTCTTGTGCTTTTCTTGCAGGGATCGGTCGGACGAAATCGTTCGTCTCGGCTGTATAGATCGGCTCTTCTCCCTCGTTTCGTCGATGTGGCCCGGAGGGGACATGAGCGGATCGGCCAGCTGGCCGCTTTTGAGTTGTGTTTCGTTGCGATGAGGGACACCGCTTGGTAAAGGTCTCGGGGCAGAAGGTTGTCTGATGGTCAGGGGCTTGCGACGGAAGCTAAAGCAATTCACGGTGAGGTCAGGACCAGCGGTCGTCCACACGCCAGCGACTTATCTCACCTAGGGAAGGGCGATGTACTAGGCGTGAGACTGAGTGCTCGAAACGTCGTTTCCTTGGGTTCTCCTGACTTGGCTAAATCTTGCTTGTTGGTGGGTCGATCGATCGGTGTGAGCATAGAAGATGGAAGAAGATCAGGCTTGATGATGGCGTCCCGGACGTGTTGGAGCGAGATGTCCGGCCCGAATGAAGGCGAGACCCATGGGAGTCGAGCAGGTTGCGGATCCTTGTCGAATGATTTGTAAATGGTGGAAGGATAAGTGGATATGGCTTGGTTAACATGGAATTTGAGTTTGGGGTATTTCGCTCGGTGGAGTTTTGTGTCGTATCGAGACCTCGAAGGCTTTACAGGCGTCTCATTCTTGTGTTCGGATGGTTTTGATTTTGGGCGCCTGCGAGCTTTGATCGGGGATAGTCCTCCCTGGTGATGGGTCGCTTTGATCGTGGCAACCTTCATCTGGAAGGAGGAGGGCACACGATCAGCATTTGAAAACTTTGTGCGCGCCTTGTGACAATGCACAAGTACACCTACCTGCTTTCTGGCGTCCCGTTTCGGCGGAGATACTTCAGGCTCTTGCGCCGGCTTGCTGGGTCCCT
>Ga0308160_10007523_pt1 | contig 10812 bp, 12 predicted proteins | sample PhyFR1_FD_201036 | JGI IMG/M metagenome (GOLD analysis project Ga0308160, IMG submission 201036) | Phyllosphere microbial communities from UC Gill Tract Community Farm, Albany, California, United States - DLSLF.R1 | ecosystem: Host-associated > Plants > Phyllosphere > Unclassified | place: USA...
TATAACATTCGAAGATGATTATTCTCGGCATCGACCCGGCCCTGCGCACCACAGGGTTCGGGGTTATTGAAAAGCAGGGCAGCCGGCTGCGCTACATCGCGTCCGGCACCATCAAGACCGGCAGCGAGACCGCCTTGCCGCCGCGCCTCAAGGTGATCCTCGCCAGCATCGGCGAAGTCGTCGCCACCTACCGGCCGGCGTGCGCCGCCATCGAAAAAGTCTTCGTCAACGTCAATCCGCAATCCACGCTGCTGCTGGGCCAGGCGCGCGGGGCGGCGATCACCGCGCTGGTCGGGGCCGACCTCGAGGTCGCCGAGTTCACGCCGACCCAGATCAAGCAGGCCGTGGTCGGCACCGGCAAGGCCACCAAGGCGCAGGTGCAGGACATGGTCGCGCGCCTGCTCAAGCTGCCCGGCCTGCCCGGCAGCGATGCGGCCGACGCGCTCGCGGTGGCGATCTGCCATGCGCACAGCCACGATGCGTTGTCGCTGATCGGCTCGCTGTCGCCGTCCGCGCAGACGCTGCACATGAAACGCGGCCGCCTGGTCTAACTTGCCTCCATTATTGAAAGGTCACCGATGATCGGTCGTCTGTCTGGAATCCTCCTGGAAAAAAATCCGCCGCAAGTACTGGTTGATTGCAACGGCGTCGGCTACGAAGTCGACGTGCCGATGAGCACCTTCTACAACCTGCCGCACACCGGCGAGAAGGTGGTCCTGCACATCCATTACGTGGTGCGCGAGGATGCCCACCTGCTGTTCGGCTTCGGCACGGCCGGCGACCGCGCCGTGTTCCGCCAGTTGATCAAGATCACCGGCATCGGGGCGCGCATGGCGCTGTCGATTTTGTCCGGCATGACGGTGGCCGAGCTGTCGCAGGCGGTCACGCTGCAGGAAGCCGGCCGCCTGGTCAAGGTGCCCGGCATCGGCAAGAAGACCGCCGAACGTCTGCTGCTGGAACTGAAGGGCAAGCTGGGCGCGGATATTGGCGTGGTTGCGCGCGACGACAGCCAGGCCGACGTGATGAATGCGCTGCTGGCTTTGGGGTATTCTGACAAGGAAGCGCTGCTGGCGACCAAGGGCATTCCGGCCGGCACCGGCGTTTCCGAGGGCATCAAGCTGGCGCTGAAGGCCCTGTCCAAGGCGTAATCCAGAGATAAACAATGAGCATCCAGACCGACAACTTCACCGAGCAGCGCATCATCGATGCGGAACCGGCCTCGCCCAACGAGGAGGCGATCGAGCGCGCCTTGCGCCCCAAGCACCTCGACGAATATGTCGGCCAATCCAAGATCCGCGACCAGCTCGAGATTTTCATCCACGCCGCCCGCAAGCGGCGCGAAGCGCTGGACCACACGCTGCTGTTCGGTCCGCCAGGCCTGGGTAAAACCACGCTGGCCCACATCATCGCGCGCGAAATGGGCGTGAACCTGCGCCAGACTTCGGGCCCGGTGCTCGAGCGCCCGGGCGACCTGGCGGCACTCCTCACCAACCTGGAAGCCAACGACGTCCTGTTCATCGACGAGATCCACCGTTTGTCGCCGGTGGTCGAGGAGATCCTGTACCCGGCGCTGGAAGACTACCAGATCGACATCATGATCGGCGAAGGCCCGGCCGCGCGTTCCGTGAAACTCGATCTGCAGCCGTTCACGCTGGTCGGCGCCACCACCCGCGCCGGCATGCTGACCAATCCGCTGCGCGACCGCTTCGGCATCGTCGCCCGTCTCGAGTTCTACAACGTCGAAGAATTGACCAAGATCGTCAGCCGCAGTGCCGCTCTGCTGGCGGCGCCGATCAACGAGGAGGGGGCCTGCGAAGTCGCCAAGCGCGCGCGCGGCACCCCGCGTATCGCCAACCGCCTGCTGCGCCGCGTGCGCGACTATGCGGAAGTGAAGGGCAACGGCGAGATCACCAAGGACATGGCCGACCGCGCGCTGAAGATGCTCGACGTCGACACGGTCGGTTTCGACGTGATGGACCGCAAGCTGCTGGAAGCGGTGCTGTTCAAGTTTGCCGGCGGCCCGGTTGGCATCGGCAACCTGGCGGCGGCGATCGGCGAGGCTGCCGACACCATCGAAGACGTGCTCGAACCCTACCTGATCCAGCAGGGCTATCTGCAGCGCACGCCGCGCGGGCGCATCGCGACGCCGCTGGCATATAAACACTTTGGCGTGTCGGCGCCGCGCATCAGCCCGACCGGCGATTTGTGGGACAACCTGTCGCCGACATGAGCGCTACGATCGAAAAGGCGCCGATGCAGATCTGGGTCGACGCCGATGCCTGTCCGGGCGTCGTCAAGGACATCCTGTTCCGCGTGGCCGAGCGCTTGCAGCTGCAGGTGACCCTGGTTGCCAATCAGTTGATCCGGGTGCCTGGATCGCGTTTCATCCGTGCGCTGCAGGTGCCGAGCGGTCCAGACGTGGCCGATACCGAAATCGTCGAGCGCCTGGTGCCGGGCGACCTGGTCGTTACCGGTGACATTCCGCTGGCGGCACGGGTGCTGGAAAAGGGTGGGTTTGCATTGAATCCGCGCGGCGAGTTTTATACAAAAGACAACATCGCCCAGCAGCTGACGATGCGCGCCTTCATGGAAGAGTTGAGGAGTGGCGGCATCGACACCGGCGGTCCGTCCGCTTTCAGCCAGGCCGACCGCCAGCAATTCGCCAATGCCCTGGACCGCCACCTGGCGCGCCACTTCCCGCGCGGCTCTTGATTTCAGTCGGCGGCCGGCAGCAGGATGGCCGTGGGTTCCTGGCGTTCGCGCTCGCGCATCGGACGCTGGCGCGGATCCAGCGTCGGCATGATCACGAAATGAAGCAGCAGGACGATGGTGAATACCAGCAGGGCGCCGCTGCCCCACAGCAGGGCCTCGTCCTTGCGGGTGGCGATCGTCGCCAGGGCGGCCAGCGCCGGCAGCAGCAGCAGGGCGGCGCCCAGCGTGCGCGCATGGCCGCCACGGCGCATCTGCCTGCCGGCCGCACCCACATAAAAGAAGGTGCCGGACATCAGGATTACACCGAACATGGCGACGATGACAGTGCCGAGCGACATGCTGCTTCCCATCGGCAGCAGCATCGGCGGCAGCACCAGCACCAGGCTGCCGATCAGCAGGGAAAGCAGGCGCATGCCGCTCATGGCTGCTCCCGGCGTGCTGGTTGAAGAGAAACGGGCGTGTCAGTCATGTTGTCCGATGAATATCGATGAGTTGTGTTCCAGATTATCATGGATGCAATTCTTCGGGCGTCCGTTTTGCCTGCTGTTACACTCACTGTTGTAACTACGCTCTGGCCTGAGGGCACTTACTCCTGCCGCAACCACACCTGCGAGCGCCCGAACATCGGCACGCCCACGAAGCCGCGCACCTCGACCTTCTTGCCGCCGTCGCGCACGGTCAGCTTGCTCTTGTAGACCTTGCCGTTCTTGGGATCGAGGATCTCGCCGCCGGTGTACTCGTCGCCGGTCTTCTTCAGCCCGGACACGATGGTCATGCCGACGATCGGCTGGTCCTTGCGCGCGTCCGTGCACTGTACGCATTTCGGGTTCTGGTCTTCGTTGGGGCCGCGGAACAGTTTTTCGATCTTGCCCTGCAGTTCGCCCTGCTGTTCGGTGATGCGGATCAGGGCGGTCGGCTTGCCCGACGCATCGTCGATGGTCTTCCACAGGCCGACCGGCGAGCCTTCCTGCGCCATGGCGAACGGGGTGGCGGCGATGGCGGCAAGCAGGGAAAGGGTGATCAGGGGGCGCATGGCGGTCTCCGGTTGAGTTGTGAGCCCAGTGTAGCAAACTGCATGGTCGTTCGGAAAAATGTTGCCAGTAAGCGACAACCGCGCCGGACGTGACCCGGCGCAGGGGCTCAGCAAATGCGCTCAGCTCATTGGGCGGTACATTGCGGCAGCGTAGCCCGGGTCGCGATCACCGCGGCGCTGTCGTCCTGGGAGCGGGTGTTGTCGGTGAATTTGCAGCCGTACTGCGGATCGGCCACCACCGAGGGCGTCAGCACGTCGTCGCCGGCCGGTTTTACGCCTTGCTGCTCCCACTTGATCATCGCGTCGAAGGCGGCCACCTGCTCGGCGATCGTGAAGTCGCAATGGCTGATGCCACGGATGGCGCGCTGGACCAGCATCCCGGACGTGCCGAGCGCGTCGGCGCGGCGCTTGTAGATCTGCTCCATCCGGAACGGCACGTACAGGTCGCCCAGGGTGTGGATGGTCACCACCGGCACCTTGATCTGGGCATTGGTCTTGGGCACCCAGCGCAGGCCGTCGCGGCGCAGGCGGTTGGCATCGGGCGTCGCCTGCACGCGGTAGATGGCTGCGTTGTAGGCCTGTTCGGCGGCGCTCAGGGCCGGGTCGGCGTCGAGCTGGAACACGATGTCCCTGGTGGTGACCACGTCCTCGTTCAGGATGCCCAGCATCTTGCCGTCGCGGCCGAAGGTGCCCCACACGGTGGCCTGCAGCGGGCTGGCGTAGGCGTAGTCGAACAGCGGACGCGGGCCACCGCTGAGGTTGGCCACGATCTGCTTCAGGCGCATCCCCTGTTCGGTCGGCACGGCCGGCGCGGTCGGCGTGCTGCCGCCCGGGAAGCTGGAGAACATTTTCGCCTGTACCTGCGGCCCGATCGTGGCCCAGTCCTGCACCGGCCAGCCCGTGGCGGGCATGCCGGCTTCCTGCATGGCCGCGGTCTGGTAGGCGGCAAAGTAGTCGTACAGTTCGGTGTCGCCGAGCACGCCGCACATCGGGACGGCGCCGTTGTAGCGGATCTTGTTGTTGGCGGTGGTGATGTTCTCTTCATCCACGGCGGCAGCCGTGACGTGGCCGCCCATCGACACGCCGATGATGTAGGTCTTGCCCGGCGCCGCCAGCGTGCGGCCGTTCTTGCCGGCGATGTCGCGGAAGGCCAGCGCCAGGGCGTTGGTGTCCTCGACGCCGGCACGCACGTCGTAGTAATTCCTGCTGTAGCTCGATGCGGCCCAGGCATAGCCCTGTTCCAGCAGATGGCGGCGGATCGCGGGCGGCGACACCGACAGCGTGGACCCGGTGCCGGCATAGCCGTGGGCATACATCACGAGCATGCCGTTCCAGTTCTTCGGCACTTCGATCTGGTAGCCGGCGTTGTTCAGCACGCCCCACCAGCGGTCGGCGTCGGGCGCGCCGCTCAACGCGTCAAAGGGGAGGTTGGCTTCGACCACCGAGTAGCTGCGCGCATCCTGCGGCCGTGCCGGTTCCGGCTGGACCTGCACCGGCGGTGTCGGCAGCGGCTGGGCCGGGATCGGGTCGTCGTTGTCGCTGCCGCAGGCGGCCAGGGCCAGGGCAGCGAACAAGGAGAGGGACAAAGGAAGAACGGTACGAGGAATGACACTGCCGGGCTTTTTCATGCGAGTCTCCATAATCGTTGTTTTGTGCTACCTGTTTCGCACAGCGAAATCAAGTACCGCTGTGTGATTTATTGTAGGTCTAAAACAAGATCGAAGGAGCAAGCACGGTAGTGGCGTTACAAATTGCCCAGCGTGAGTAAGGCAGGATGCTGACGCCGCACGGGCCAAAAAATAAAGGGGCCCGGAATCGGGCCCCCGAGGAGGTATTACCTATTACCGATTGCCGCTCAAGCCGGCGGCAGCTTGGCCAGCTGCTCGCGCATCTTGTCCAGCGTCGCGCTGAAGTTGGCCACGCGCTCGCGCTCCTGGGCCACCACGGCGGCCGGCGCACGGGCCACGAAGCTTTCGCTCGACAGCTTGCCGTTGGCCTTGGCGATCTCGCCTTCGACGCGTGCGATTTCCTTGGACAGGCGCTCGCGCTCGGCGGCGACGTCGATCTCGACCTTCAGCATCAGCTTGGTGGTACCGACGATCGACACCGCCGCCGGCGATTCCGGCAGGGACTCCACGATCTGCACTTCCGACAGCTTGCCCAGCAGCTGGACGTAAGGCGCAAAGCCCTGCGCCGCGATGCGGTCGGCTTCGGAACCCGGTTCCACGATCAGCGGCACGCGCACCGACGGCGACAGCTTCATTTCGCCGCGCAGGTTGCGGGTGGCGTCGGTCAGCTTCTTGAACTGGTCCATCCAGGCTTCGGCGCCTTCGTCGATCATGGCTTCGTCGGCGATCGGGTAGGGCTGCAGCATGATCGTGTCGCCCTGTTTGCCGGCCAGCGGGGCCACCGCATGCCACAGCTGCTCGGTCACGAACGGGATGATCGGGTGCGCCAGGCGCAGGATCACTTCCAGCGCGCGCAGCAGGGTATGGCGGGTGGCGCGCTGCTGCGCTTCCGTGCCCTGCTGGACCTGCACCTTGGCCAGTTCCAGGTACCAGTCGCAGTACTCGTCCCACACGAATTTATAGATCGCGTTGGCGATGTTGTCGAAGCGGTAGTCGGCGAAACCTTTTGCCACCTCGAGTTCGACGCGGTTCAGCAGCGAGATGATCCAGCGGTCGGCCTGCGACAGGTCGGCGGCTTCCGGCTTGCCGCAATCCTTCCCTTCCGTGTTCATCAGCACGAAGCGGGTGGCGTTCCACAGCTTGTTGCAGAAATTGCGGTAGCCTTCGGCGCGGCCGAGGTCGAAGTTGATGTTGCGGCCCAGCGAAGCGTAGCTGGCCATGGTAAAGCGCACGGCGTCGGTGCCGTAGGCCGCGATCCCGTTCGGGAATTCCTTGCGGGTGGCCTTGGCGATCTTCTCGGCGGCGCGCGGGTCCATCAGGCCGGTGGTGCGCTTGGCCACCAGCGACTCGACGTCGATGCCGTCGATCAGGTCGATCGGGTCCAGCGTGTTGCCCTTCGATTTCGACATCTTCTGGCCGCTGGAGTCGCGCACCAGGCCGTGCACGTACACGGTCTCGAACGGCACCTTGCCCGTGAAGTGCGCGGTCATCATGACCATGCGCGCGACCCAGAAGAAGATGATGTCGAAGCCGGTCACCAGTACCGAGGACGGCAGGAACATCTTCATGTCCGGGGTCTCTTCCGGCCAGCCCATGGTCGAGAAGGGCACCAGCGCCGACGAGAACCAGGTGTCGAGCACGTCGTCGTCGCGGCGCAGCGCACCGGTGATGCCGGCAGCGTTGGCCTTGGCCTGCGCTTCCTCTTCCGAGCGGGCGACCACGATCTGGCCATCTTCGGCATACCAGGCCGGGATGCGGTGGCCCCACCACAGCTGGCGCGAGATGCACCAGTCCTGGATGTTGCCCAGCCACTGGTTGTAGGTGGTGCTCCAGTTTTCGGGCACGAACTTGATTTCGCCGTTCGCGACTTTTTCGAGCGCGACTTCGGTGATCGACTTGCCCGGATTGAAGGTGCCTTCCGGCGCCGGCTTGCTCATGGCGACGAACCACTGGTCGGTCAGCATCGGCTCGATGATGACGCCGGTGCGGTCGCCGCGCGGCACCATCAGCTTGTGCGGCTTGACCTGTTCCAGCAGGCCCTGCGCTTCGAGGTCGGCGACGATCTGCTTGCGCGCGGCAAAGCGGTCCAGGCCACGGTAGGCTTCCGGCGCATCGTCGACGATCTTCGCTTCCAGCGTCATGATGGTCAGCAGCGGCAGCTTGTGGCGCTGGCCGACGGCGTAGTCGTTGAGGTCGTGCGCCGGCGTGATCTTCACGCAGCCGGTGCCGAAGGCTTTATCCACGTATTCGTCGGCGATGATCGGGATTTCGCGGCCCACCAGCGGCAGCTTCAGCATCTTGCCGTGCAGGTGCGTATAGCGCTCATCGGTCGGATCGACCGCGACGGCGACGTCGCCCAGCATGGTCTCGGGGCGGGTGGTGGCGACCGTCAGGTGGCCGCTGCCGTCTGCCAGCGGGTACTGGATGTACCACATCGAGCCGTCTTCTTCCTGCGAGTCGACTTCCAGGTCCGACACCGCGGTGCCCAGCACCGGGTCCCAGTTGACCAGGCGCTTGCCGCGGTAGATCAGGCCCTGTTCGTACAGGCGCACGAAGACTTCGGCCACGGTTTTCGAGCGCGGCTCGTCCATCGTGAAGTATTCGCGGTTCCAGTCGGCGGAGGCGCCCAGGCGGCGCATCTGGCCGGTGATGGTGCTGCCCGACTTTTCCTTCCACTCCCAGACCTTCTTGACGAATTCGTCGCGGCCGAGGTCGTGGCGCGAGATCTTCTGGGCGTCCAGCTGGCGCTCGACCACGATCTGGGTCGCGATGCCGGCGTGGTCGGTGCCCGGGACCCAGGCGGTGTTAAAGCCACGCATGCGGTAGTAGCGGGTCAGGCCATCCATGACGGTCTGGTTGAAGGCGTGGCCCATGTGCAGGGTGCCCGTCACGTTAGGCGGCGGCAGCTGGATGCTGAACGACGGCTTGCCGGCGTCCATGGTGGCGGCGAAGTAGCCGCGCTGTTCCCATTCGCTGCGCCAGAATTGTTCGATATCGGCTGGCTCGAAAGACTTTGCTAATTCCATGATTGGCGTAGTGGCGTTGGATTTGCGAAAAGAATCATTATAGAGGACTGGCGCGCCCCCGCAACGCGGCATCGCCGATCACCTGGCCAGGCGCGTCCAGTCGCCGAGCAGGAAATTGTCGATGCGCGGTATGTCGGCCGGCTTGGACAGGTGCCAGTCGAAGCCGGCGTGCTGCGTCCGCGCCAGCGTCGCCTGGTCGCTCCAGCCGCTCAGCGCCACGATCCACAGCTTCTCCATCCCCGGCAGCCGACGCAGCGCGACGGCGGTTTCATAGCCGTCCATGCCCGGCATGCCCAGGTCGAGGAACACGATGTCAGGCGCAAAGGCGCGTGCCTGCGCCAGCCCGGCGGCGCCGCCATCGGCCTCTGCAACCCGGTGGCCGTGCATCTCGAGCACGATGCCCATCAGTTCGCGTGCATCGTCGTTGTCGTCGATCAGCAGTATCCGCCGGCTGGGCGGGGACACGCCTTCGCGCGGCAGCAGCCGTGGCAGCTCCATCACAGGTCTTCCACGCGCAGACGCGGCGGCAGGCGGCGCGGCAGGGTCATGGCGAAGGTTGTACCGTCGGCCTCGGTCGATGCCACGCGCATCGTGCCGCCGTGCGCCACGACGATCTGGCGTGCGATGTACATGCCGATGCCCAGGCTGGTGTCGCGCGCTGCGCCGAGGCTTTCCTGGGCAGCAAGCCGCACCAGGGGATCGAACACGCTGCCGATCATTTTCGCGGGAATGACCGGCCCCTTGTTGTTGACCGCGACGCTGACCTCCTGCGCCGTGGACGTCAGGCGCACGATGATCGCCTCGTGGGATGCGCAGTACTGCAAGGCGTTGCCGATGATGTTGGAGAGCACCTGGGCCAGCCGGTCGTCGTCGCCGTACACCTCTTCGCGCACGCCCGGATCGAAACCAGCGGGTTGCGCAGATCATGCCCGAGTATGGCCAGGAACATGTTTTCCGATTGCTTGACCAGCTGCGCATAGCGCGCCACCGATTCGGCCAGTGCCTGGTCGATGGCTTCGTTGAAGCGCGTGACGTCTTCCATGTCGGTGGGCATGCCGATCAGGGTTTGCGAGGTCCACAGGTGCAGCACACTGGAGCGCAGCGCGCGGTATTCCGACACCAGCTGCTCGACGCTGTAGCCGGACAGCAGGCGCGCCTCGGCCCACGCCTGCAGGATGGGCTCCATGTTGCCGAGTATGAAATCGGAAAGCCGTACGGTGGGTTTCTGGAGCATGGGTGCCTTATGTGACATTTCTGGACAAGGCCGGGGCAGGTGCCCGGGCCTGCAGCGCGATCAGGCATACGACCGAAGGCGATGTGCACAGGGAAGCTCGCAGGGGCAAGCGAAGGCTGGAGGGAAGACCGACAATGATACGGTGTGAAAGAGTGCTGCCAATCAATATACAGGTGAAACCTGTCAACACCTATGCTTATTTGTGCGCAATGCCAGCATACCAATCCGCATACGGCGTGTTGGCCGCCAGCTTGCGGTTGAAGTCCGGTGCGCCGTCGTCCCACCACACCGGGCCGCGTTCGCCGAGGCCGCGCTTGGCTTCGTCGACGGTGGCGCGCGCGCTGCGCTCGGCCTCGAGGTCGCCGGCCTTCTTTGCGATGCCGACCTGGCGGCGCGCCTGCATGAGCTGGTTGACCAGTGCCTGGCGCCGGTCCTGATCGAGATCGGGATTGCTCATGCGCCAGAGGCGGCCCCTGACGACGAAGTAGCGGCCGTCCGGCGTGCTGGGATATTTGTCGGAAGAGGGCATGCGGCCGACTATACAGCAGCCGGCATGCATAAAAGTGGTGCGCCCACTTGCCACCATGCTATATTTTTGCAATCCGGACCGGCCCCTGCGTCACCTTGCGCACTGCCGCGTTCATACCTTCATCCGCTGTGAGAACCTGAACATGAGCGTAACCGCTTCCCCCCGCCGGCTGGTCCTGCTGGTCGACGACGATGCCGTCCTGGTGGAATACCTGTCCACCGTCCTCAAGCATGCCGGCTATGACACGCTGGAAGCCGCCTCGGCGCCCGAGGCGCTGCAGCGCATCGCCGAGCGCGAAGCCGACATCGCATTGGCCCTGCTCGACATCAACATGCCCGGCATGTCCGGCCTCGACCTGGCGCGCCGCCTGAAGGACCACACCCAGGTCGCCTTCATGTTCCTGTCCTCGGTGGACGACGCCGAGAACGCGCGCCAGGCCGCCAGCCACGGTGCGGTCGGTTTCGTGGTCAAGCCGGTCGATGCCGCGCGCCTGCTGCCGGCCTTCGAATCGGCCCTGGCCCGCGCCGACGAGATCCGCCAGCTGCGCCGCACCGAAGCCAACCTGAACGCCGCGCTGGCTGCCGGCCGCGAAACCAGCCTGGCCGTCGGCCTGCTGATGGCGCGCTTCCAGACCGACCGCAACACCGCCT
>Ga0308160_10007524_pt1 | contig 10812 bp, 9 predicted proteins | sample PhyFR1_FD_201036 | JGI IMG/M metagenome (GOLD analysis project Ga0308160, IMG submission 201036) | Phyllosphere microbial communities from UC Gill Tract Community Farm, Albany, California, United States - DLSLF.R1 | ecosystem: Host-associated > Plants > Phyllosphere > Unclassified | place: USA...
GCATCGATCTCGAGCACGAGAAGTCGGGCGTGCTGCCGTCCAAGGAGTGGAAGGCGAACCGCTTCAGGCGCAACCGCGCGGCCCAGAAGTGGGTCGGCGGCGACACCATCTCGGTGTCGATCGGCCAAGGCTACAACAACTATACGATGATCCAGCTGGCGCACGCGGTGGCCAACCTGGCGAATAACGGCGTGGTCATGAAGCCGCACCTGGTCAAGCTGATCGAGGACGGCGCGACGCGCCAGCGCACGCTGACCGTGCCGAAGGAAAGCCGGCGCATCCCGCTCAAGCAGGAGAACATCGACTTCATCAAGCGCGCGATGGTCGGCGTGACGCAGGAAGGTACCGGCGCGCGCGCCTTCGCCAACGCCGGCTACATCTCGGGCGGCAAGACCGGCACGGCCCAGGTGATCGGCCTGAAGGGCGGCAAGTACAACGCCCACGCGATCGACGAGCGCCACCGCGACAACGCGCTGTATACCGCCTTCGCGCCGGCCGACAAGCCGACCATCGCGATCGCGCTGGTGGTCGAGAACGCCGGCTTCGGCGCGGCCTCGGCGGCGCCGATCGCCAGGAAGGCACTCGACTACTACCTGCTCGGCAAGCGCCCGCCGCCGCCCAAGACGGACGACGCGGCGCCGGGCGCCAAGCCTGGGGTCAAGCCGGCGCCGGTCGTCACTGCCGCGCGCGCAGCCCAGGCGCCCAAGGCCGCGGCACCCGCCGCGGCGCCTGCCGTTCCAGCCGCTACAGCCTCCGCGCTGACCGCGCCGGTCCCCACCAAGGAGTAACAGATGGCCTATTATCCGGAGCGGCGTTCCCTCAGCCGCCGGCTGAAGCCGTATTTCACCGTCTTCGACTGGCCCCTCGCCATGGTCCTGTTCATGCTGCTGACCACGAGCGTGATCACGATGTCCTCGGCCGGCGCCGAATTCCCGGGCCGGGTCGAAGCGCAGATGCGCAACTTCCTGCTGGCCTTCGTCGTCATGTGGGTCGCGGCCCTGATTCCGCCGCAGACGCTGATGCGCCTGGCCGTGCCGGTCTACACCTTCGGCGTCACGCTGCTCGTCGCGGTGGCCATGTTCGGCATCATCAAGAAGGGCGCGCGGCGCTGGCTGCACGTGGGGGTCGACATCCAGCCCTCCGAGATCCTCAAGATTGCCACCCCGCTGATGCTGGCCTGGTATTTCCAGAACCGGGCCAAGGTGGGGGAGTGGAAGTCCTTCGTGGTGGGAGCGATCCTGCTGCTGATCCCATTCACGCTGATCGCCAAGCAGCCCGACCTCGGCACCGCGCTGATGGTCGGCGCCTCCGGCTTCTACGTCCTGTTCCTGGCCGGCCTGTCGTGGAAAGTGATCATCGGCCTGGCCGCCCTTGGGGCGGCCGGCATGCCGATCGCCTGGTCGATGCTGCACGACTACCAGCGTGAACGCGTGATGACCCTGATCGACCCGACCTCCGACCCGCTCGGCAAGGGCTTCCACATCATCCAGTCGACGATCGCGATCGGCTCGGGCGGCATCATGGGCAAGGGCTACGGCAAGGGAACCCAGGGCCAGCTTGAATTCGTGCCCGAACAAACGACCGATTTCCTGTTCTCGGTCTATTCCGAAGAATTTGGACTGGTCGGCAACCTGATTCTTTTGGTAATCTATCTGCTGCTGATCGGCCGCGGCATGATGATCGCGGCGAACGCACCGAATCTGTTCTCCCGGCTGCTGGCCGGTGCGATCACGATGATTTTCTTCACGTATGCCTTTGTCAACATGGGCATGGTGAGCGGCATCCTCCCGGTGGTGGGTGTTCCGCTGCCTTTCATGAGCTATGGCGGCACCGCGTTCATTACGCTGGGCCTCGGCGCCGGCATATTGATGAGCATACAAAGACACCGGAAACTGGTGCAGACATAAAGAAGGAGGAGGCGCGCATGACCGCTCCGAGATTATTCCCAGCGGTCATCGCCCTCGCGGCCTTGATGACCGGCTGCGGATCCACTGGCGAACACAAGCCACTGATTCCGCTGCCGTGGAAGCACAAGATTACCCCTCCGAAAGGTGACATCGCACTGCCCGCGGCCGGTTCCGGCCGTGGCGGCTACTACAAGGACGACGGTCCGGGCCGCAATATCCCGCCGGGCCTGGAACTGGTGCCGGACGCCGTCGTGCGCGACGAGCCGTATTCGAAATGGGCGAACCGCCCGTATTCCGTATTCGGCCAGACCTACAATCCCATCCTGCACCAGGAACCCTTCAGCCAGCGCGGCGTGGCCAGCTGGTATGGCGTGAAATTCCACGGCCAGCGCACTTCCTCGGGCGAACCCTACGACATGTACAAGATGACGGCCGCGCACCCGACGCTGCCGATCCCGTCCTATGCCCGTATCACCAGCATCGACAGCGGCAAGTCGGTGGTCGTGCGCATCAACGACCGCGGTCCCTTCCACGCCAGCCGTATCGTCGACGTCTCGTACACGGCGGCCCTGAAGCTCGGCTTGCTGGGCAAGGGCAGCCACGAGGTCGAGATCGAACGCCTGTTCCCGAACGATCCGGCGCGCGAAGCGACCATCCGCCGCGCCGCCGTGTCGAAAACGCAGGCGCTCGACGTCACGCCGGCGCCGCCGGACATCGCGGCGATGATGCTGGAAGACCGGGGCCAGAGCGACAGCGCCGCGGTCGTCAAGCCGACGCCTGCCCAGGGCCTGAACACGGCCACCGCGGCGGCCGGTTTCTGGCTGCAGCTGGGCGCCTACAGCCGCGTCGAAAAGGCGCAGGACAAGGCGCAGGAAATGAGCCGCCAGCTGGCGGACGCGGGGGTGTCGGTTGGCAGCCTCGAGGTGGCGCCGGCAGGGGCGGTGCATCGCCTGTACGGCGGACCGTTCGAGACGCGGGCGGAGGCGCAGCAGGCGGCGAAGTCGCTGCCGTCGGGGCTGGGCCTGAAGCCGATCGTGGTGAAGCGCTAGGGTTTATTGGAGTCCGTTGACGCGTGGAGTGAGGACTCCACCCTACGAATATAGGTGTACGTAGGGTGGAGCGGGCGGCGATCCGCTCCTGACTCCACGCGTACGCGCATAGGCAGACCTCATCGGCAGATATGCAACACGGCCGCCGACATCCCGCGTCCGGCCTCGACAATCCGGTTGCGGATCGCCGCATCGATGTCCCGGAAACGGTAAGCGAAACGCTGCGACTGCGGCCCGCGCGGCAGCACGCGCACGCCCGCCACGCCAAGTTTCGTCAGGCGCGCCGCTTCGTTGCGCGCCGCCGTTTCGGTCTTGAACACCCCCAGCGAAATCGCCCATTTCAGGGGCGAGTCTCCCTGCATCACGAAGGAATTGGTCACGCCGCGCTCGCGCAGTTCCGCCGTGCGGCGGTCGGCGCCTTCCTTGCCGTTCGCGGGCGGCAGGTAGACCAGGTGGCTGGTCACTTCCTGGAAGGGTACCGTCAGCCGGTTCTGGCGCGCGCCCAGGTCCAGGCGCGCCAGGCGCGTCTCGAAGCGGCGGGCGTCACCGGCCGCAAAAGCCTCGGTTTCGACACAGGCGACGGCAGGGGAGGGCGCGGCGGCGACCGGCACGGCGGCAGGGGCCGGGGCCGGCGTTTCGCTCTCCTCTTCGGCAGGCACCGCGGCGGCGGCAACTGCCTGCGCCTGGTCGCTGGAAAGCAGCACCAGCTTGTCGGCCGCCAGCTGGTTGCGCAGACGCGCGGGCTCGTGCGTCTCGGCCTCGAAGGAGCCAAGCAAGCCGCGGCCATAGGCGAACAGCAGCGCGTTCGCGCACAGCAAAGCCCAGAATACGAATCTCAGCAAGTCCGTTCCTCCATTCTCAATCCGTCAGCGCCACCGCATGCAGGCCGACCAGCACGATATTACCGGCCAGGCGGTAGCCGCACTTGAGCGCCGGCGCGATATATGGCGCGGCGCCACCCGACAGGATGCACAGGGCGCCGCCATGGCTGGCTACCGCGCGCTCGATCGCGCCGGCCTGGGCCGACAGGCAGCCGGAGACGATCGCATCATTGGTATTATCGGCGAACAGCGGCGGTGGCGCCGCACCAGGGCTCGCCTGCGGCAGCTGCGCCGTATTCTTCGCCAGCGCGCCGGCCATCAGCGCCAGGCCGGGCAGGATCATGCCTCCCACGAAGCGGCCGTCGGCAGTGACGGCGTCGACCGTGGTCGCGGTGCCGCAGGTGGCCACCACCAGCGGCTGATCCGGCGCCAGCGCACGCGCGCCGATCGCGGCGGCGAAGCGGTCGCAACCCAGGCGCGCCGGCTCGCGGTAGCCGTTCACCAGGCCCGCGCGTGCGGCGCTGGAGGCGAACCACTCGGTATCGATCGAGCCGAGCAGGGCGGCGAGGCGTTCGCGCAGGGCGGCACCGGCCACGTTCGATACGAGCGCCCGGGTGACGCCGCGGCCTTGCCAGGCGGCGGCAGCGGCGTCGAGGTCGGCATGCAGGGCCGCGCCCAGCTCGAGCCATTCGCCGACGGCAGCGCCGGGCGCCGCCAGCGCCCACTTGACCCGGGTATTGCCGGCATCGATCAGCAGCAGCATCTTATTCAAGACCTTTCACGCGCAGCGACACGTCGCCGGCCAGCACCGTGATGCGGCCCTCCGCCGTGTCCAGCAGCAGGCGGCCGGCATCGTCCACGCCGGCGGCGCTGCCTTCATGCAGCACGCTGCCGCGGTCGAGCACTCTTACCGTCTCGCCCTGCCAGGCATGGCGCAGGTTCCAGCGCGCGGCAAAGGCGGCGAAACCGGCGCGTTCGAATTCGCGCAGCGCGCCGGCCAGGCCGTCGAGCAGGGCGGCCATGAGCGAGTCGCGGTCCATGCGCGCCAGCCAGGGCAGCGAGGCGACGCTGCGCCCGATCCGCGCTTCGAGTTCGTCGGGCATGAGCAGGTTCAGGCCGATGCCGATCACGACCCAGACGCCGCCCTGGGGCGCCGCTTGCGTCTCGACCAGGATGCCGGCCAGCTTGTCGCCGTCGCGCAGCACGTCGTTCGGCCATTTGAGGCCGACCTGCACGCCGAGGCGCTCCAGGGTTTCGGCCAGCGCCACGCCGATCGCCAGCGGCAGTCCGGTCAGGCGCGGCAGACCGCCCTCGACGCGCCAGGCCAGCGAGAAGGTCAGCGAGCCTTCGCTCGAGGACAGCCAGCTGCGTCCGGCGCGGCCGCGGCCGGCGGTCTGGTGTCTAGCGACGAGCAGCAGCGGCGCCTGCAGGCTGGCGGCGCGCGCCAGCAGGTCGGCATTGGTCGAGCCGGTCTCTTCGACCACTTCGACGGCAACGCCCGATTGCGACAGTGCGGCAATGGCGGCGGCGTTCATACGGCCTCCTTGCGATGCTTGGTCGGCGCATGCGCGAACACGCGGTCGAAGAGGGCGTTCGGCAGGGCACGCAGCAGCTTGGCTGCGACACCCATCTGCCAGGGCAGGACGCGGTAGCTGTCGCCGCGCGCGATGGCGCGCACGGCCTGGGCCGCGAAACGCTCGGCCGGCATCAGGAAGGGCATGGGAAAGCGGTTGTTGCGGGTCATGGGGGTATCGATATAACCGGGGGCGATGGTCACCACCCGGATGTTGGTCGCGTGCAGTTCGAGGCGCAGCGATTCGCAGTAGGCGTGCACCGCGGCCTTCGAGGCGCAATAGGCGCCGGCGCCGCGCATGCCGCGCACGCCCGCCACGCTGCCGATCGCCACCAGGCGGCAGGGCGTGCCCTGCGTTTTCATGGCCGCTACAAAAGGTGCGAAAGTGGCGACGGTGGCCGTCACGTTGGTGGCGAACACGGACGCGAACACGGGCAGGTCTTCAGGCCGCTCGGTGAGCGTGCCGTGCGAAATGCCGGCGCTGGCGATGACGACGTCGGCGCCGCCATTTGCCGCCATGAAGTCGGCGGCGGCGGCCGCCAGCGCGGCGTGGTCGAGGACGTCCAGCGCGTAGCTGCGGTGGCGCTGCGCATGAGGAAGGGAGGCGATCAGTGCGCTGAGCGCGTCGCCGCGCCGAGCAACCAGGCCGAGGGTGGCGCCGCGCGCGGCATATTCGCGCGCCAGGGCCGCGCCGATGCCGCTCGAAGCGCCGGTGATAAAGACCCGGCCGGCTTCGGCCGCTGCGGTCATTTCTTGTCCGCTTTGGCTTTTTCCACCAGGGCGTCCATCACCTGCAGCGCGACCTTCTGCTGCTCGATTTCGGTCTGCGCCGGCGAGTCTTCCGGGTTCGCCATCGACGGCGAGGTAATGAAACGGCCGTCGATCGCGACCATCGGCCAGTGGTCGACGCGGTACTCGTTCATCATGGCGCCGGCGCGGCGTGCCTTGGCCTGCACGCCGAAGGAGTTGTAGGCGTCGGTGAAGCGGGCGCGGTCGATGCCGGACTTGGCGGCCCAGTCGATGACTTCCTGGTCGTTGGCGAAGCGTACGCCCTGCTCGTGCATGGCGGCGAAGGCCCTGGTGTGGTACTGGCCGACCAGGCCGAGCGCGTCGAGCGCGTAGAACAGGCGCTGCTGCGGCAGCACGCGTGCGCCGCCGGCGACGTGCACGCGCTTGAAGACGATGTTGTTGCCCTGCTTTTTCACCCACTCGGCCAGCAGCGGCTCGAACACGTTGCAGTGCGGGCAGTAATAGGCGAAGAACTCGATGACTTCCACCGGTTTGCCGGCCGGGGTGTCCAGCTTCTGGGGCAACACGTTGTAGTGCACGCCTTCCTTCGGTGTGACGGGAGCGGCGGAAACGACACCGCCCAGGGTCAGCAGGGCGGCGGTGCACAGCAGGCGGCGAAGCATGTTCATCAAGCGTTTTCCTTTTCGTTGCTTATCGTTGATTTCGGACGATCGCGACATCGATGCCGCTGTCGAGGAGTTTGGCGCGCGCCTTGTTCACGGCCTCGACCTGGTTGAACGGGCCCAGGCGCACGCGGTGCAGGGTGCCGCTGTCGCTGGCGCGGTCGCTGATCGCGGCTTCGAAGCCGAGCAGGGCCAGCTTGGCACGGGTGGCCTCGGCGTCCGACATGTCGCGGAAGGCGCCGGCCTGCAGGTAGTAGATGTACTTGTCGTCGCCGCCGGCAGCGGCAGCTGGCGCCGCCGGTGCGCCTGCCGGCGCCGCGGCCGGCGCTGCCGCCGCCGGTGCCCTGGCCGGTTTCGGCTCGCTGGCCGCCGTCATGCCGGCAATCGCCTGGCCGAGCGGATCGGATTCGGTCGCGGCCGCCGGCGCAGGGGCTGGCGCCGGGGCCGGGGCTGGAGCGGCCGCTGCCGCTTCGTTCTTCCTGGCTTCGCGCTCGGCCAGCTGCTTGGCCGCCTCGCGCGCGGCGTCGCGGTTGCCGTACATCGGCTTGTTCGGATCGTTGGCCTGGCTCGGCTCGAGGTCGGCCGGACGGCCCATCTTGTTCGAGCGGTCGGTGAAGGGAGAAGCGCCCTTGGTGATCATCAGCGCGACCGCCACCGCGATACCCAGGCCGATGATCAGGCCGATGATGATGCCGGTCAGGGTACTGCCGCGCTGGCGGGAAGGGAAACGAAGGGTGGCGGTCATGATCGCTTGCTTATGCTTGTGGTTCGTCTTGTGCGTCCGCTGGGGCGCGTTCCATCTTGTTCGGCGCCGAGACGCCGATCAGGGCCAGGCCGTTGCGCAGGACCTGGCGGGTGGCGGTGGCCAGGGCCAGGCGTGCCAGCTTGAGCGGCTCGTTATCGTCGAGCAGCCACTTGTGTGCGAAGTAGTAGCTGTGCAGTTCGCCGGCCAGTTCGCGCAGGTAGAAGGCGACCTGGTGCGGGCCGAGCTCGGCCTGGGCGCGCTGCAGCATTTCCGGATACGCGGCCAGCTTCGACAGCAGGCCCGCTTCGTGCGGCGTGGTCAAGGGCGACAGGTCGACCTTGGCCAGGGTGGATTCGTCGCCGCCCCAGTTGGCCAGCGCCGAGCAGATGCGCGCGTGGGCGTACTGCACGTAGTAGACCGGGTTTTCGTCCGAGGTCTTCAGGGCGACGTCGACGTCGAACACGAATTCGGTGTCGGCCTTGCGCGAGATAAGGAAGAAGCGCACGGCGTCGCGGCCGCGCGTGATGTCGCCGTTGCCCGACCATTCGATCAGGTCGCGCACCGTCACGTAGGAACCGGCACGCTTCGAAATCTTGACTTCTTCGCCGTCCTTCATGACGGTGACCATCTTGTGCAGCACGTAGTCGGGATAGCCCTGCGGGATGCCGATGTTCACGGCCTGCAGGCCGGCGCGCACGCGCGCGATGGTGCCGTGGTGGTCGCTGCCCTGGATGTTAATCGCCTGGTCGAAGCCGCGGCGGAATTTCTGGATGTGGTAAGCGACGTCGGGCACGAAATAAGTGTAGGTGCCGTCGGACTTGCGCATCACGCGGTCCTTGTCGTCGCCGTAGTCGGTGGTCTTCAGCCACAGGGCGCCATCCTGCTCGTAGGTGACGCCGGCGTCGATCAGGCTTTGCACGGCCTGTTCCACCTTGCCGTCAGCGTAGAGCGAGGACTCGAGGTAGTAATTGTCGAACTTGACGCCGAAGGCTTGCAGGTCCTGGTCCTGCTCGTTGCGCAGGTAGGCGACCGCGAAGCGGCGGATCGATTCGATGTCGTCGGCGTTGCCGCTGCCGGTGGCCGGCTCGCCATCGCTGGCCGAAACGGTTTTGCCCGCCAGGAAGTCGGCGGCGATGTCGGCGATGTAGTCGCCGTTGTAGGCCGACTCGGGCCACTCGGCGTCGCCCGGCTTGAAGCCGCGGGCGCGTGCCTGCACCGAATTGGCCAGCGTGGCGATCTGCACGCCGGCGTCGTTGTAGTAGAACTCGCGCGTGACCTGGTGGCCTTGCGCTTCGAACAGGGACGAGAGGGCGTCGCCCAGCGCCGCCTGGCGGCCGTGGCCGACGTGCAGCGGGCCGGTCGGGTTGGCCGAGACAAATTCGATGATCGCGTGGTGGCCTTCGCCCGAGGTGCCGCGGCCAAAGGCCTCGCCTTGTTCCAGGACGGTGCGCACGACCGACTGCTTGGCGTTAGCGGCCACGCGCAGGTTGATGAAGCCGGGGCCGGCGATCTCGAGCGATTCGACGATGTTCGCGGCCTTCGGGTCGGCTTGCAGGGCGGCGACCAGGCGGGTGGCCAGTTCGCGCGGGTTGGTCTTCAAGGGCTTGGCCAGCTGCATGGCGATGTTGCAGGCGACGTCGCCGTGGCTTGGATCGCGCGGGCGTTCCAGAACGATGTTAGGGGTCAGATCGGTGCCGGCGACGATCGGCGCAAGGGCGGCCTGGAAGAGGGCAACGATCTCTTGTTTTTGTTGGGCGAGCATAATTGAGTCGATAAGTTCGGTAAGGCGGTGGCGTGGCCACGGCAGACTGGATTCATTATACTGGTTTGCTGCAATGCCGAATACGGGCCCGGCCGCCACACTTACGGGCCGTTTAAGTCGGCCTAAAGGCGGAGCCGGTACAATGCGGGTCTTTCCCGTATTGACCCGCCATCATGACCGACAAGCGCCCGACGCTCACCATCAAGCCCAAGGCTGCCAGCGGCAAGCCTGCAGCCAAGCCCGCCAATCCGGCCGCGCAGTATGCCCGGCCGAAGACGGCGAGCCAGCCCGCGCCAAGGCCCGAAAAGCGGCCGGAAGCGAAGCCGGCGGCGCCGCGCAAACCGGAAGCGGCCATGCGCTCGAGCTACGAGATAAAACCCCAGTTCCAGCAGGCCTACCGGCCGGACCTGCCGGCCGATTCGCTCGCGCTGGCCATGCTGGGCGCGGCCAGCGCCGTCGCCCAGGTGCGCGACGGCACCGCGCTGCCGCAGGCGCTGGCGAACGTTTTCACGGCCTATGAGGCCACGCCCCAGGGCCGCGGCGCGATCCAGGACCTGGCCTACCGCACTATGCGCGGCCTCGGGCGTGCCGAAACCCTGCTCGGCCTGATGACGACCAAGGCGCCGGACGTGCCGATGCTGGTCGGCCTGATCGAATGCGCGCTGGTGCTGCTCGATCCGCCCCCAGGCGAACAGGCCGCCTACGAACCGTTCACGGTGGTCGACCAGGCCGTGACGGCGGCCAGCCGCCACCCCGATTTCGCCCACGCCAAGGCGATGGTGAACGCCGTGCTGCGCCGTTTCCTGCGCGAGCGCGAGGAACTCGTCGCTGCGGCAGTGAAGCAGCCGCTGGCGCGCTGGAATTATCCGCAGTGGTGGATCGACGCCACCAAGGCGGCCTATCCGCGCGACTGGGAAGCGATCCTCGAGGCCGGCAACCGCCACCCGCCGCTGACCCTGCGCGTCAATACGCGCAAGACCTCGCTGGAAGACTACCTGCGCCGCCTGGAAGAGGCGGGCCTGGCAGCCGACCGCATCGGCCCGAGCGCGCTGCGCCTGAAGCAGGCGACGAATGTGTCGCAGATCCCCGGCTTCCACGACGGCCTGGTCTCGGTGCAGGACGCCGGCGCCCAGCTGGCCGCGCCCCTGCTGGGCCTGGAGCCGGGCATGCGCGTGCTCGACGCCTGCGCGGCGCCGGGCGGCAAGAGCGGCCATATTCTGGAGCTGGCGGACGTGGAACTGACGGCGGTCGACGCCGATCCGCAGCGCCTGGCGCGCGTGCGCGACAACCTGGGCCGGCTGGGCTTATCAGGCACGCTGGTGGCGGCCGAGGCGCAGACCAAAGACTGGTGGGACGGCCGTCAATACGACCGCATCCTGGCCGACGTGCCGTGCACGGCCTCGGGCATCGTGCGGCGCCACCCGGATATCCGCTGGCTGCGCCGCAAGACCGACACGCGCCAACTTACAACACTTTCCAGTGAGATACTCGACAATCTTTGGCAGATGCTGCGGGCCGATGGTAAATTGCTGTTTGTGACATG
>Ga0308160_10007527_pt1 | contig 10810 bp, 9 predicted proteins | sample PhyFR1_FD_201036 | JGI IMG/M metagenome (GOLD analysis project Ga0308160, IMG submission 201036) | Phyllosphere microbial communities from UC Gill Tract Community Farm, Albany, California, United States - DLSLF.R1 | ecosystem: Host-associated > Plants > Phyllosphere > Unclassified | place: USA...
AAAAAATATTTAGAAAAATCGGATAAAAGGTTTGCAAAATTATCAGAACATTGTAAACTATTTGTAACGAAGGGTTTGATTCGAATATAGTAATTCTTTTTTTTTCGGTCAAAAACCTGACAGTATTATGCTTTTAGAATTTTAGGGGGGTCATCGTAACATGAAGAAGAAAAGCTTTGCTCTAGCTACATCTGTAGCTCTCGTATCAAGTGCGTTCCTCGCAGCTTGTTCGACAACGGATTCAGGCGACAAATCGGGCGACACAGGTTCAAGCAAAAAATCAAGTGAACAAACGCTTAACTTGATTGAATCAGCTGATATTCCTACACTGAACCCGACGACTTCGACGGACTCAGTCTCATTCAACGTGTTGAATAACACGATGGAAGGTTTGTACCGTCTTGATGACAAGCAGCAACCAACACCAGGTATTGCTGAAAGCCACAAAGTATCGGACGACAAGTTGACGTACACGTTCAAATTACGTGATGCGAAATGGTCTGATGGTACACCACTTACGGCAAAAGATTTCGAATATGCATGGAAAGAAGTTCTAAATCCTGAGAACGCTTCACAGTATGCATATGTCTTCTACAATATCGAAGGTGCAGAAGAGTACAACACGAAAAAAGGCGATCGTGATGCTGTCGGTGTTAAAGCAGTCGATGACAAAACGCTCGAAGTTAAGTTAAAAGCACCTGCAGATTACTTCCTCGGTCTCACTGGATTCGGACCATTCATGCCGAAATCAGAAGAACTCTCGAAGAAAATCGGGAAAGACTTCGGTTCGACTGCAGATAAGTCGCTCTATAACGGACCATTTAAATTAACAGAGTGGACACGTGAGCAAGGCTGGAAAATGGTTAAAAACGATAACTACTGGGATAAAGATGCGGTCAAACTTAAAACGATCAACGTTAAGGTCGTTAAAGAGACAGCGACAGGTGTTAACCTTTACGAAAAAGGTGACATCGATCGTACAGGTCTAACTTCTGAGTTTGTTGCTCAGTACAAAGACAATAAAGAGTTTAAAACAAAAGGTGAATCAACAATCTTCTACCTTTACCTCAACACAAAGGTAAAAGCACTTGATAACGAAAAAATCCGTCGCGCCATCGATATGGGTTACAACAAAAAAGGGATCACGGATGTTATCCTTGCAAACGGATCACTTCCAGCAAACTATCTTGTACCAAAAGATTTCGCGAAAGACGCTGACGGAAAAGACTTCCGTGACAAGTATCCAACATTCAACGAATACAATGCAGACGAAGCGAAAAAACTCTGGGAAGAGGGCTTAAAAGAAATCGGTCAAAAATCGGTTGATCTTGAACTCTTGAACTATGATAGCGATGATTCGAAGAAAATTGGTGAGTTCTTGAAAGGCGAGCTTGAGAAAAACCTTCCAGGTATGAAGGTTACGATCAAGCAACAACCGTTCAAAAACAAACTTGATCTTGAGAACAAAGGCGATTTCGAGTTCTCAGTAGCGGGCTGGGGTCCTGACTATCAAGATCCAATGACGTTCCTCGATCTCTTCGTCACTGGCGGACCATACAACCGTGGTAAATGGTCAAATGAAGAGTACGATAAACTCATCAAAGATGCACAAACACAAACAGATGCAGCAAAACGTTGGTCTGAATTGCAAGAAGCTGAGAAAATCCTTCTTGATTCTGCAGCGATCTCACCTGTTTATCAGCGTGGACGTGCATTCCTCGTTAAACCATACGTCAAAGGAGTCGTCGAGCATAACTTCGGCGCAGACTTCTCTTACAAATGGGCTTCGATCGAAGGAAAATAAGCAAAATAAAAACGGCTCCCGATTTTACCGGGAGCCGTTTTTATTTGATGTGCACATATGAAAAGGCCGAATTAATCCGACCTTAAATGGTGTTGATTATTTTTTTACTTTCGCACGCTTCCGTTGTAGACCCATTGCTTTTTCAATCTTCGCGAGTTTTTTGGCAGCAACGGCTTCAGCGCGATCACGTCCAGCATCAAGAATCTGATCGAGTTCTTCCGAATCAATCAATTCATAGTAGCGTTGTTGAATCGGCTCAAGTTCCGAAATGATCGCTTCGGCGACATCTGCTTTAAATGTTCCGTAGTTCGAACCTTCGTATTTAGTTTCGAGATCTGGAATCGAGATGCCAGCGAGAAGGGAGTAGATCTCAAGCAAATTCGACACACCTGGTTTGTTTTCTCGATCGAATTTGACGATACCTTCCGAGTCCGTGACGGCTGATTTCACTTTTTTACGAATGACATCTGGTGCGTCAAGCATCGAGATGAAGCCCTTCGGATTCTGATCAGATTTTGACATCTTTTTGTCTGGCGTCGTCAGGCTCATGATTCGAGCTCCTGACTCAGCGATGATTGGTTCTGGTAATGTGAACGTCTCATAGTAACGACTATTGAAACGTTGAGCCAAGTCACGCGTTAACTCAATATGTTGTTTTTGGTCATCACCGACCGGAACGAGTTCCGCATCATAGAGTAGGATATCAGCTGCCATGAGAGTTGGGTAGACGAACAACCCTGCTCCAATCCGCTCTTTTCCTTGTGATTTATCTTTATACTGCGTCATACGCTCGAGCTCACCCATTCCGGAGAGACACGTCAACATCCAGCCGAGTTGCGCATGCGCTTTGACTTCTGATTGAACGAAGATCGTTGATTTTTCTGGGTTCAGACCACTTGCGATGTAAAGAGCTGCGAGTGCACGTGTATTATTCATCAATTCAACGCGATCGATATCGACCGTGATCGAGTGCAAGTCGACAACACAATAATACGCATCATGCCCGTCCTGTAAGTTAACGAAGTGTTTCATAGCACCTAAGTAATTTCCGAGTGTCACTGTCCCTGTTGGTTTGATACCTGAGAAAATCGTTTTCATAATGAAATCCCTCCAAATAATAAAATCAAAATAAAAAACGCCCCTTGAAAATCAAGGGACGATTCATCGCGTTGCCACCCAAGTTGCTATTTATATAGCCGCTCAATTTGCTGTAATGGGCAAACCCATCTGACTCTACTTGATTCGAATCAGCCACTCGAAAGTCCATTCACGTAGGCATCACCTGTCCATTTCCAGCACCATGGACTCTCTGAAAGGGATGTACCTAAGTTACTACTCTTTGTCGTCATGTTTTCTTGTTTAATTCCTTTAAGTTTACCATACGATAGAAGACACGTCACGGTGATTTCGATTAAAAGTAAGAGATGATCAGCGATACGATGATGAAGATGACACCGCTAGATACATAAGGTTTTGTTCGCGCAGAAGCCCGATTTTGCTTTTTACGGAGGACTTCTTCCTCTTCGTCATCCTCTTCGTAGTAATCGCCATCAATCTCTCGAAGCTTTGCTTCCCGTTGTTTTTTAAATCCAGCTGTCATGCCACGGAAGAAGCCGTTAGCCGACATGTTGGAAAAGAATCCGATTGCCATCAGCAAAAAGCCTCCAATGAACAACCCACCGGATAGATGGTATATAATACCGTGCGTCGAATCGATGATAGTCGCCCATATCGTATAAAGTAACACCAGAATGACCGCAATGATGACCGGTCGGAAATAGGTCGATCGCATGAAAAATCCCCCTTTATTGCATTGATACTCTTAGTATACGAAACTTTTAATCCTGTTACGAATCAGTAACAGACGAATGATGCAAAATAGCAAATAGTGTGACTATTTACTTGACGTTAATGCTATTCTCACATAAAATCAATTTATCACTTCGTTTAGGTTTTTGAAACTAGGTCAATGGATTTTGGGGAATACATTGCAGTTTCGACGGGACGTTATTGATGTCATAGGCATTATGGCAACTTGGAAATTGAAAAGGAGATGACTTACCGATGAAGAAAAAAACAGTCGGTCTTGCTTTATCCGTCATGCTTGCAGGAAGCGCTGTGCTTGCTGGATGTTCGACAGGTGGAGGAGACAGTGATTCAGGTTCGACAGACGGAAAGAAAAATTTACGTTTGACGGATACATCGGATATCACGACAGTTGACCCAGCGAAAGCTACGGATGCTGTCGCGTTCAACATGATCGGGAACACGATGGAAGGTCTTTATCGTTTAGACAAAGACGGAAAAGCGATTCCAGCACTTGCAGAAAAAACAGATATTTCAAGTGACAATTTAACGTATACGTTCACACTTCGTGATTCGAAATGGTCTGACGGTACGCCGGTCAAAGCACAAGACTTTGAATTTGCATGGAAGCGTGCAGCTGATCCGAAAACAGGTTCTGGTTATTCTTACATCTTTGACACGTTAAAAAACGGCTCTGATGTGACAAAAGGTAAAAAATCTGTCGACGAACTCGGTGTTAAAGCAATCGATGACAAAACGTTAGAAGTAAAACTTGAGCGTCCGGCTCCTTACTTCCTCTCATTGACATCTTTCGGTACGTACACGCCAATTAGCGAAGATTTCTACAAAAAGAATGAAAAAGACTTCTCACTTAAACCAGATAAATTGCTTTATAACGGTCCTTTCGTTTGGGAATCGTGGAAAACGGATTCAAAACGTGTTCTGAAAAAGAACGACAACTACTGGGATAAAGATGCCGTCAAACTCGATGAAGTTACGATCAGTGTCGTTAAGGATACGTCAACAGTAGCGAATCTTTATGATTCAAATGAGATTGATTATGCAGGTCTGACTTCAGAGCAAGTTGAAGCTTATAAATCGAAGCCGGAATTCAAAACAGCTCTTCGCTCTTCGATTGCTTATTTGAAATTCAACAACGAAGATGCAACGATGAAGGACGTGAATGCACGTAAAGCCATCGCTCGTGCGATCGATCCAAAAGGAATCACGGATACGCTTCTTGCGAACGGATCGATTCCAACAACAAGCTTCATTCCAAAAGAATTTGTCAAAGATGCATCAGGAAAAGACTATACAAGCGACATCAACTGGTTCGATCGTGATGCTAAAGAAGCAGCAGATCTTTGGAAAAAAGCAAATGGTAACAAAAAAACAACGATTGAATTGCTCTCATTCGATAGTGAAGATGCGAAAAAAATCGGTGAGTATATGAAAGGTCAAATCGAGAAGAATCTTCCAAATGTCACAGTTGCCATCAAGCAACAGCCGTTTAAGAATAAACTCGATCTTGAAGCAAAAGGAGATTATCAAATCTCTTACTCACTTTGGGGTCCAGACTACCAAGATCCAATGTCTAACCTCTCGATCTTTGAATCAACAAACAGCCAAAACGACGTCAAGTATAAATCCTCTGCTTATGATAAATTGTTGAATGCAGCGAATGAAGAGTCAGATTTAACAAAACGTCTTGATCTCTTTAAACAGGCGGAAGCACAATTGATCGAAAAAGATCAAGCGATTGCTCCAATTTATCAAGCTGGTTCTGCATATTTAAGCCGTCCGACGGTCAAAGATTTCAACCGTCAATTGTTCGGAGCAGATTTCCAATACAAATACGTTGACATTAAGTAATCGAGAATGGGAGCGTCCCCTGATCAGTTCGGGTACGCTCCTGTTTTATACTACTTTTTCTGAATGGAAACTCATTTTTTACGAAAATGTGAAAGTTTCGTAAAAAAGTAGTTCTAATTACTTTGTTAGCAAAGTATAATGGAATCAAACGAAAAATTCTGACTATTGGATGAAATTAGAAAAACATCCAAACGAACATCAAATCAAAGCACAATAAAAAAAGAATTTTTAAATTTTTATGACAAAATTCTTGAATGTTCCGACAATTGTGGGTCATACTGATTTTATTGATGTTTCGAAAAAAACAGAAAATCTTTATAGGGGGTGCCATCTTATGGGCCGTTATTTAGCTCAACGCCTGATCTACGGCGTAATGACGTTTTTACTCATCGCTTCGTTCACTTTCTTCTTGATGGATCTGCTACCAGGTTCACCGTTCCAAAACCAGGAGAAACTTTCTCCCGAACAGTTGAACATCCTTCGGGATAAGTACAACTTGAATGATCCACTGCCACAACGCTACGCAGCGTACATGGTCAACTTGTTCCAAGGGGATCTTGGTATTTCATTTAAATATGATAGCCGTCCGGTAACGGATCTGATTTCTGAACGAATTGGACCATCGGCTCAACTTGGAGTTCAAGCGTTGATTCTTGGCGTCCTACTAGGTCTTGTACTTGGTGTTATCGCGGCGCTTCGTCACAACACAGTGATTGATTATGGTGCGATGTTCGTATCGGTTATCGGGATCTCAGTACCTTCCTTCGTATTCGCCTCACTCCTTCAGTACTATGTCGGCGTGAAATGGGGCGTTTTGCCAGTCGCGTTCTGGGAAAGCCCGGCGCATACTATTTTACCGACCATATCGTTATCACTTGGGGTCACGGCCTCAATTGCTCGATTCGTCCGTACAGAGATGTTGGAAGTTACAGGTCAGGATTACGTCACGTTAGCTAAAGCAAAAGGCCTAGATGGTCAAGCGATTACTTGGAAACACATGGTTCGGAATGCTTTGATTCCGGCAATCACGATTCTTGGACCGATGACAGCTGCGCTAATCACAGGTACGCTTGTTATTGAAAAAATCTTTGCGGTACCAGGACTGGGTGAGTTATTCGTATCATCGATCACACAAAATGACTACACGGTTATCATGGGAACGACGTTATTCTTCTCGGCAGTCTTCATTCTCATGATCTTAATCGTCGATTTACTGTACGGTGTCGTTGATCCACGGATTCGTTTGGGGGGTAACAAATAATGGCTGAACAAAATTCAAATGCAAAATCAGAACAGTTTGATTCGTCACTGTTCCAACACGTTGAGTTCAATGAACAGGCGGGAGAACGCCTTGCTGGTAAAAGTTTAAACTTCTGGCAAGATGCATGGATGCGTTTGCGTAAGAACAAAGCGGCGATCCTATCGTTAGCGGTCATCATCATCATCGCGATCATGTCACTAGTGGGTTCTTCACTTTCTGGTAATGATCCTTATACCCAAACAATCACACAGGCTAAACTTCCGCCTAAAGTTTCAGGGTTAGAGTGGGCTGGTTTTGATGGTATGGCAACACTTGGTGAAACACCGATTGATTTTTATAAACAAAAACAGGTGACAGAGAACTTCTGGTTTGGTACGGATCACCTTGGTCGTGATCTTTGGTCACGTGTCTGGGAAGGCACAAAGATTTCCTTATTCATCGGTTTAATGGCAGCAGTCATTGACGTTCTCGTAGGTGTCACATACGGTGGTATCTCTGCTTATTATGGTGGACGTGTCGATAACATCATGCAACGGATTGCTGAAATTTTGACAGGTGTACCGAACTTGATCTTAATTATCTTGTTCATCTTAATTCTTGAACCAGGGATTACGACGATCATCCTTGCGATGACGATTACCGGCTGGATCGGGATGAGCCGACTTGTTCGTGGTCAAATTTTGAAACTAAAGAACCAAGAGTTCGTTCTTGCAGCACGGACACTTGGTGCTTCTAGCACACGGTTGATCTTCAAACACTTGATTCCAAATACCTTGGGAACGATCATCATCTCACTCATGTTCACGATTCCAAGTGCAATTTTCTTTGAAGCATTCTTAAGCTTCATCGGTTTAGGACTTGCACCACCACAACCGTCACTTGGTACTTTGATCAACGAAGGGTATAAAGAACTCAAAACGTTCCCTTACTTGCTCGTTGTTCCATCGACGGTCATCGTACTCCTCATGATCAGCTTCAACATGTTGGCAGATGGATTACGTGATGCGTTCGACCCACGTTTACGACGCTAACGGAAACTAGAGAGGAGCTCATTCACAATGGAAACTATTTTATCTGTTCGCGACCTGAATGTCGCTTTCCATACGTATGCCGGGACGGTTCAAGCCGTCCGCGGTGTATCGTTTGATTTGAAAAAAGGCGAGACACTCGCAATCGTTGGTGAGTCTGGTTCTGGTAAGTCAGTTACTTCAAAAGCAATCATGCGTTTGATTCCAAACCCACCGGGTGAAATCACGAAAGGCGAGATTTTATTCGAAGGTCGTGACTTAGTTAAGCTTTCCGATAAAGAGATGCAAAAAGTCCGTGGTCGTGATATCGCAATGATCTTCCAGGATCCAATGACATCACTTAACCCGACGATGACAATCTATAAACAAATCGCTGAAGGCTTAAAACGTCACCAAGGTTTAACGGGTGACGCAGCGAAGAAACGTACACTCGAACTTTTGACACTCGTAGGGATTCCAAACCCAGAAGCGCGTCTGAAACAATACCCACACCAATTATCAGGTGGGATGCGTCAACGGATTGTCATCGCGATCGCACTTGCTTGTAACCCGAAAGTATTGATTGCGGATGAGCCGACAACTGCACTCGATGTTACGATTCAAGCTCAGATTCTTGAGTTATTGAAAGACATCCAGCAAAAAACGGGTACAGCGATTATCTTCATTACACACGATTTAGGTGTCGTAGCGAACATGGCTGACCGTGTAGCCGTCATGTATGCTGGTAAATTGATTGAAAAAGGAACGGTAGATGAGATCTTCTATGAGCCACGTCATCCATACACATGGGGACTACTTGGTTCGATGCCACGTCCATCTGATGACCGTTCGCAAGATCTTCCAGCAATTCCTGGAACGCCACCGAACTTGATGCACCCACCAGTAGGTGATGCGTTTGCACCGCGTAATAAATACGCGATGAAGATTGATTTCGAGAAAGAACCACCTTTCTTCAAAATCTCAGATACACACGAAGCGGCGACGTGGTTGCTACATCCACAAGCACCTTATGTTGAACCACCTGCAGCAATCCGTGACTTGGCATTAAAATACCGTCCGGACAGCGTGTTCTCAAAATCGCTTCTGAAAGGCGGTCTGAAGTAATGGAAAACCGTAAGAAACTACTTGAAGTAAAAAACTTAAAACAACACTTTAATATTGGTCGCGGTCGTGTCGTTAAAGCAGTCGATGGTCTCTCGTTCGATATCTATGAAGGAGAAGTGCTCGGTCTTGTAGGTGAGTCAGGCTGTGGTAAATCGACAACTGGTCGTTCGATCATCGGTTTGTATGATGCGACAGATGGAGAAGTTAACTTCAAAGGTGAAAACGTACACGCGAAAAAATCGCGTAAAGAGAAACTGAAGTTTAACCGTGCGATGCAAATGATCTTCCAAGATCCATATGCCTCTTTAAATCCGCGTATGACAGTCGGTGATATCATCGCTGAAGGTATCGATATCCATGGCTTAGCGAACTCGAAAGAGGAGCGTAACAACCGTGTGTATGATTTACTTGAAACAGTTGGTTTAACGAAAGAACACGCGAGTCGTTACCCGCACGAATTCTCAGGTGGTCAGCGTCAGCGGATTGGGATTGCACGTGCGCTTGCTGTAGAACCGGACTTCATCATCGCTGATGAGCCGATTTCAGCACTCGATGTATCGATTCAAGCCCAAGTCGTCAACTTGATGAAAAAACTACAACGTGATCGTAGTTTGACATACTTGTTCATCGCTCACGATTTATCGATGGTCAAGTATATCTCAGACCGGATCGGTGTTATGTATCAGGGTCACCTCGTTGAATTGTGTGATGCGGATCGTCTGTATGAGAATCCAGTGCATGCATATACGAAGTCACTTTTATCTGCGATTCCGCTTCCGGATCCAGAGCACGAGCGGACACGTAAACGGATTATCTTTGATCGTCCGACGAGTGGACCGGTTGGGAAATCGGATGAAGATTCGAGCATTCCACCACTTCGTGAAATCGAGCCAGGTCACTTCGTTTCGATGACAGATGCAGAACTTGAAGCGTACCAAGCGCAACTCGTATAATCGTTAAAGCAAAAAGGCATTTCCACGTTGGTCGTGGAAATGCCTTTTAATTTTCTGATGCGATACGCGGTAGATGAGCAAATCGATGGACGACTGCATCGATTGCATCAAGACGACGCATAGCTTCTTCAAAGTCAATTTTTTCGTAATGATGGAGTCCGCCCGGCTGCTCTTCTAGCGTATCCGCATCATGGACAAGTTGTTGAAGAGGTGTTCGATTGATCGCACCTGGTGGAAGATAGGAATCCGTATGCAAAAGAACGGCGAGAGCAATTTCTTTTGCGCGTGCTGGTTCTTCACCAAGGCGGATTAGTAGTTTGTGAGCACGTTCGGCTCCTTTAATGGCATGAATATCATTTTGGCGATATAAATCATAGTTCCAAGTGCCATCGGTATACCATTCGTAATGACCGATATCATGTAAGAGTGCTGCCTTCGTAGCAGTGTCAGCATCTAAACCACGTTTCGTAGCGAGCGTCAGTGCGCGTTCCGCTACTGAAATCGCATGATTCAAGCCAGAACGAGATAAATATTTTTGAGCGATCGGATGATCGAGAATCGTAACGAGTGTTAATGCCATGAATGAAAAACTCCTTTCTGAGCGTTGATATTTCTATATACTCTACAGAAATTTGAAAGAAATTGCAACTATTTTTCATTTATCAATCGACAATCTCACATATTTAATTGCTTAAAGTAGGAATAGATTTTTGAGATACGTGGTATACTTACTAGTGTAGAAGATGATTATTTTGCTTTCGTATGGTTGTTAGTTCTGTTTCGGGCCGAATGGGGTGTCGGAATATGAAAGAACGTGACAAGAAGAAAAAGCTGAAGAAGCGCCTTTTGCGGGACATTTTAGAGAAAAAACTGAAAGAAATGAAACTTCCTAAAGCAAAAGAGACGATTTCTCAGCCATTTGATCACACGCCAGCTTGTTAAAGCCACGTGGTGGCTTTAACAAGCTTTTTTACGAAAAGTT
>Ga0308160_10007528_pt1 | contig 10810 bp, 14 predicted proteins | sample PhyFR1_FD_201036 | JGI IMG/M metagenome (GOLD analysis project Ga0308160, IMG submission 201036) | Phyllosphere microbial communities from UC Gill Tract Community Farm, Albany, California, United States - DLSLF.R1 | ecosystem: Host-associated > Plants > Phyllosphere > Unclassified | place: USA...
CTGACCGCTACCGAATTGGCGGGTTCAGCCACGCCAAGTTCACCCCAGACAGAAGGAACCCCCAAGCCATAGAGACGGTCAAGTCTAGTTTGGGCGGAATGACGGGAGTGGCGTTCACCTCGGTGAGGAGCCACGCAACGTTGACGAGAGCGCGGGTGTACTAGCCGTCGTGCGGGGATACGAGGTGATATTATAATGATCTGAAGAAGCTGGAAGAAAAAGTGAAGCGAGGATATAGCTTTACTTGATGCCTATAAGTTCGACTCTGCATGCATAGCGTGAGACTATACTCGAAGTTAAGCCTCATGTGTCAAGCGGAAAATTAGCCGACGACCCCAAGGGTCGTCGTATTCATGACCGGGACCACGTAATGTGGTCGTTCCTTCAGGGCAACCTTTGCTGGCGTTTTGCGTCTCGTACGCTGAATGTAGCAATGGGGTTCAAGCATCGGACCGGACAGACCTGTATTCTACGACAATGGTCGATGCGATGCATCCGTCGAAAGCTCTTCGAGTCGTGTCATCTCATCGCTGCCGTAAATGAAGCCCAATCCCAGATCTCTCATCCCGCTGTTCAATCTGGTGCCTCGCATTGGTATGCTGGACCTGTCGCCGGGGTCATGGATTCCAGGTGGCTCAGAGATATCCCGTGCAGGCTCGCCGCGCAGACACACATCTCCAGCTTGCAGACTCGACAAGCACAAAGCTAACCAACTAGCACACGCCAGCTTAATTACCTGGCCGCGGCGATCGAGGCACGGAACAGGGCGGTAACTAGCGCGAGATAAGAATCTTCTCACGGATGGATAAGCGTGAGAAAAGCGGCGGTCCGGACTCCGGTTTGACTGGTTTTGTTAGTCGAGGGCTCCAGACTATGCATCCGTATTCAGACTCAGAGCTCGCAGCTGCGCTACCAAGCCTCAGGCGCCTCTTTCGCGCGCGTCCTAGCACCTGTTCTCTGCCTTGGCGGTGGGTTCGACACGAAAAAGCAGTTGATCAAACCATCAAACACTATATCTCTTTCTTCCCACTCGTCATTTTCCAGTCGCAAGCGCGGAACGCAGTCGCGTCAAAGTTCGCTACAACTTGCGGGGAACCTTTTCAACTTTTTCGCACGGTCCGCTCGCCCCACGTTTGTCCCTCCCTGGGTCCCATTGAGCGCAGTCTCCAGAGGCCCCACCGCGTGGGAACATTGACGAAGCTTACTTCTTACACGCTTGCTTTGTTCTGTGCGCACCACGGAACGGCTAGCACCGACTAAAGCGTACGGGCAAGTTGTCACCCGCTCTGTTCACAGGAACCCTTCCCACAGTCACGGAACCTTCCGTCCCGCCGATTCGTCATTGATCGTCTTCAACTCGGCCGTTGTGTGACTTCGGCAGCGCTCGACATTGCATCCTATCTTTAAACAACGATCAAAACAGCCCACACCATACGCTTCTTCCGAGTCGAGACGACCCAGTGACATCCAACGAGACTCGCCAAATCAGCTGTGTCTCACAATACTTTCCAGCCCGGTCGTATTGTGCACATTACACGTCGGATCCAACGGAGAAAGACTTGGCCATCTTCGGCGAGATTGAGATTGGAATCTCGACCGCTGGACCGACTACATTTCTGCGACCAGCCGCATCACGACTGTGATCACGAGGGATACTGCGAAAACATCGGAGCGTACCTTCAGACGGAAACCAATCGCTGTTGCAGTACAGAGATCACAGTCAAGGCAGGATCCTGACTTTTCGAGTTGCCCGAAATCAAGAGACCTGGTGAGTGCCGACCTGGGGTGCCAGGGGTTTGCAGTTTCACAGTGTCTGGGGAGCTTGTGGGGTGGAAAAGTTTCTGCTCCTTGGCTGCCCCCTCCTTGCGCTCGAGCTGTATCATTGTTGAGCTTGTGACTGACTCGTTCTAGATCATCGCGCTCGGATCTGAAATCGAGCTTCATTACATCATCCATCCGTCCCTGCGCGTCCGAGTTACATCACAACAGTGAGTCTGGGTGCCCCTTTCCCGCTTGGCGATGGGGACTGTGCGTGTCCTTTTCCCCGCCGGGCCGGCGAGGGAAGGACGCACGTCCGTGTAAACACTCTTTGACGATTCCTGCTATACCCTGCGTCATCCGTTGGTCATTCGGCATGTTGCCGGCGACGAATGCGCATCTTCATCCTCTTGCACGTCCCTAGGCACATCCGCAAGACTACAGCTTCTCCGGCGTTGATGCTAATCTAGTCCGCTTCGTTTACCTACATCCCCATCCTCGTTACCCCCGACGCGATCTAGCTCCACATTACGATTTCGACTGGCTGGATTCCCCCTACGTTTCGACCTGACTCTTTGGACTTTGCATTCACCAAGAATCTGTCCCCCAAGCTCCATCGTTTCTTTCTTTGTTCGGTCTGAATATCGTTCAACACTTCTTGATCGGCGCTCCGACTCGATCAACTCAATCAATTTTGGCAAGAAGAAAGCCGTGTGACGTTGACGGAAGGTCCATCGAAGAGCTTCTGCTCCTACTTCGTGAGTACGTTTTCCGCTGTCCTTTCCTTTGAGACGCGTCTTCTATTGCTGCGCTCCATCAGTCTTCCCTTTCGCCTGTTCCTTCGTCGCGCAGTTCAGATCATCCTTCCCTGCTTCGGCCAAGCTGTCCTCTTACTCCATCCTATGACCCCAGCCCGCGCCGGGGCATCTGACGCAAACTTGGCGGTCGGCGACACCCTATCCAACCTTCTGCGTCTTGTCATTCCCACGATTATCCATCACACGACGTGCTCCCTCGGGCGGATCGCTGTGATGTCATCCTTTGATCGACCTGTCCCTGCCCATCAGCGGAACAACTGCCGTCGGCCTCGAGGCCGCTCGTGTTTAGTTTCAAGCTACTTGGCCGGCGCATGCTTCCAATGCTCTCCATATATATCTGACATCCTGTGACCTTCCCTTATCTACTTTCCTTCGCTTTGCGCAACCAAATCGTCCCCAACAAGGTGAATTGTGAAAGCGGAGTAGCGAAATCCCAGACGCGCCGGATTCTGGATCTGACAATCGCCTCCTTTCGTGACCCCCTACCCCCCTACCAACCCCTTTTTGGCCCCTTCTTCCAAGCCTTGTCCGGGCCGGAATCTCCTGTGTACACCCCTCGATCTGCGCAGTGCTTTGCACTGCCGTGAAAGCAACGTAGGTTGTCGAGAGGGTGGACGCCACTTTGAACTGTTGTTGACATACGTCATTCATTTTTGGCTTTTGTCCTACGCGTCCCGCAAAATTACCTCTTTCTCACGGCACTCAATCCTCCTTCAACCCCTTTCTAAACCCATCACATCCCACTGTATACATCGTCCCGCACTTGTCATACCATGTTCTCCGCCGGACTCTCTTACACTACTCTGCAATAACATCTCGAACACGGCGCTGACACACTCGCAGACGCTATTCGATAATCAATCAATCAATCAGCTTACGACACCGCCAAGCGCTCGCTCGGTCAGCATGCCCTACGCGGTTCCTTCACCGATGCCCTCCCCTTCGAAAGACCACCGCAAAGGCTGGTTGACACCGCCCACCCATATAGAAGACATGGGCGCTGGACCGTCATATACCACCGGACCAATGCCGGGGATCCCGCGCAGGTCATCGAGTCATCAAGGAAATTCGGGTCACTCAACTCCCCGCAGTCATTCGCCCGCTATGTCCCGACAAGTCTCATCATCGTCTACCGCTTTCCCCGCGAGTAAACCGATGGAAGGGTTGCCGCGTCGGACGAGTGCAGGTCAAGGCACGTTCGGCGTGACCGGTCTGCCCAATCTCGGAGCGGAAGGGAGCCTCGGTCTCAAACTCCTGCCTTCCCCGACGAAATCACCGCAATCAGCACGTGCTATCAAAGAGTCGATAAGCTCTGTTCCGACCGTCGACTCGAGTTTACCCACAACACCGGACGATGACAACAGCGATCTACCGACGCCCGTCGTGGTGGAGGGAGACAGCGAGACAAAGGAAGTAAACTCAACAAAGCCATCCGTGCCATTTCCTTCATTCGAGCCGCCCGTATTTCGACCAGTCCACACACCACATCGAGCTCTTTCGCAAACCGCAGCGGCAGCACGTCCGTCAATGATTAACGCGCGAAGAAGCTCAGCTATCGGTCACCATCGCGGAAACGGGCCGACGGGCTCGTTACAAATCCCTTTCCCGACTTCCGCCTCGACGTCACATATCCCAGGCACCCCTCAGAGCCCGTCGCAACACCTTCGCCCGACTGCGAGCATGATCCGCAAGAAGTCTGGCGAGGTCGTCAAGCCGTCATTGAAACTCCGATCCATGTCGACGCCTGACCTTTCCCGGCAAAAGGAGGGTGCGTCGCCCGATACACCGGAAATGGAAGCGAACCGCGATTTCCCGGACGAGCGATCCAAGTCTGTCCGGTTCGCCGACGGAGATGACGGCGACCCGAAAGCCCTCGAAAGTGTTGTGCTTTTCTTGCGCGAACAAAGACCGACTGCGGTTGGAAAAGCGGCCGATCCGGACCACACCGGCGTTGTCACCGACACTGAAACCGAAGCCGACGACACGGATGCCTCCGACTTCGTTCAATTCCGGACACGCCGCAACGCCGCCGCCAGGGCAGCGGACGAGCAAGGTCAAGTCGAGCTGGAAGGCGGAAGCCGAGTCCCGAGGTTGAGGACGGACTTCTCGCCCGATGCCAGGGGCAGTCTAGAAGGGGAGAACATTCTGTTGGAGCGGGTTGAACTTGTCAACGGGCCTGGGCCGCTGTGCCTGAGAGGAACCGTGATTGTCCGAAACGTCTCGTTTCAGAAATGGGTATCCATTCGATTCACCCTCGATCATTGGCAGTGAGTCGCTCGCTTCGGTCCTTGATTCGCACTGACACGCAGGACTCGCTCTGAAGTCTCTGCTACGCACGTCTGCCATATCCCGGCGAGTACAACTGGCGACGAAGGGTGGGACCGCTTCGGTTTCACCGTCAAATTGGAAGACTTCAAACGCAAGATTGAGGATCGCCAACTCGTCATGTGCCTCCGATTCTCCGTCGACGGTCAGGAGTGGTGGGACTCGAACAACGGCATGAACTACAACTTCACCTTCAAGAAAGGTCCTCCTCGTCGACCAACACGGGTTTCGGGATCTGCTTCTCATGGTGCTTCCTTCTTGCGAATCAACGACCCGCAATCGACACCGATCGCCGGCTTGCGACAACGTAATGCCAGTACTTCACCTACGAGCGAATTCCGAAAAGCGTTTGGAGCCGCTACCGCCGGGAGCTCTGCCGGACCGCGAGAATGGATATTCCCGAAAGTCGGCACTCAATATCAAGCCAACACCCCGGAACGATCCGACTCGCCCATCCCGTCGGGACCTCCTCCAGCGGCGTTCCAGGTCCCAGCGCCGCCAGACGTGCACACGCATCTTACGCTATCGAAATACTGTGCGCCCTCGCCGCCTCAATCACCTCCTAAGGTCGAGGAGAGTCCTGCCATCGAACAAGTCCTCGATGGTTCAGAGGCTACCGGGACGGAAGCCAAGGGCAAACCGACACCGTCTACGTTGCTCATGCCAAAGTCTGCCGAGCACGAGCGTCGTTCGAGCTGGAGCGGTGTCGCTGGTTCTTGGGATTCGTTCACTCGCGCCATGGAGAAATTTGACGACGAGCCGAAGACGCCGCAACTCTCGTCTGACGGCGACTCGACGCCCATTGCCAACGGATCGCAATCGCCTTCCGTCAAGGCTGAGAGCAGCAGCGACTCGTCGCCAGATCGCGCCAGTGGCCGGATGAGTTTCAAGCGATCTACTGGCGATCTGAGAGCCTTGCTCGATGAGGATGCGTCCGGAACGATTTCTCCGCTCTCGCCAGGACCAGTCGCTCTGCCGCATCCATCAATGTCGCCTTCGTCGAGCATCACTTCGACTGGCGAGTCGAGCCCGGTTACCACCGTGTCGACCAATGATTCCGGCGCGGATCTTGCGAATTTGGCTATTGACGTCGACCCGGAACAAAGGGGAAGAACTATGAGGCAAGATTACAAGATGCTCAACAACGACTCGTATCAGGATTTCGTGAGTGACTCTGGTCCGACCGAGCCGACCTCCATTATGGAACTTCAAGCTGACCCCAGCTCAACAAATTCTGCTTCTTCACGTCGCCACGAGCCACGCCGGTTGACGAGCCGCTCTATTCTCGACCGACTTACGCCGCTCTGAGCGGCACGGCGTCTCCCAACGGATTCCCCTTCTACGCCTCCAATACCAACTCGTCCAACTCGCCCAGGAACACTCCCACCCCGACGAGGACATACGATTCCTCGCAAGACGCGTTTGGCTTCGCCCCGGCTCCCGCAAACCCGCCCAGCGGCGGCAAAGACGGTGCAGGCACGCCCCGCGCTTCGCCGATGCTGCACGCATCGCATTGGCCTTCGCAACTAGGAACAGCGTCGCCCACTCTCGCCGCGCAGTAAAGCGCTTCAATTCATCCGTCACCAACCTCCGCCCTGCGAATAGAAACCCCTCGACTTTTACCATTTGTAACACCCCTTGACTTCCTCCGCATTATACACGTTTCCCTCGCATTGACCCGTTCGTTCACGTTTTTACATAAGATTGACTTTATACACTCTGGACGACTACTTGATGACCACCTTTCGGTTTTTACCGTTTTCTGTACTTTGCGATGACATATTCTAGAGAATAATGCATCGTGTGATGGAGCTTGAGTGGCTGCTGGGATGGATGCTGTGACTACTGATGATAAGGTGCATGTGGTCTGGTTATTATGTCGCATGTCATAACTCCTGAATGGTGGTGTCGATGGCTGTGGATCGCGATGAGCGGGTTTTGGCGGTGAGCCACGAGACACTCGGGCGGCGTAGGGCTTTGAGGGGATGTAGCTTTTCGATCCTCTTGGATCTGCATTGAAATCAACACGGTGAGAGATGAAACAATGCATGATTATGTACAGATGAGTCTATGCAAACGCTATTTTGTCAGACGCCACGCGGGGATAGATTGCAGATTGGAACTTGTAGCGAGATCAGTCCACCTTGATTAGCGAGTTAAACTTCGAAGCGCTGTTCGCCAAAGACAAGAGGCGTCGATATTCTTCCTCTCCTGAAGCTTTGCAAAGCGTCTGAAACTTGCCTCCGTCAATCTTGATGAGGTCGATAGGTGGGCCTTGCTGGACGAGCCGGCCTTTGTCCATGACGAGGATCTTGCTGCATGGCATGATAGTCTGGGTGAGCGAAGTTCTGTCAGGTACAGATCCGCCTTGCGCTCGCGAACAAGACAATCGGAGTGCAGTGGAGCGTAACGTGATTGAGGATGCAAGTGTAGAGCAGGAAGCATATTGCGGGAATCGGGAGAGTGCAGAGTACACGTCGTTGGAAGACATGTAGTAGGGAGGAGAAAGTAGCTCACCCTCAAGCGGTGAGCGATGATCAGCACCGTGACGTCTTTGAACTCTTCATGAACCACGCGACTGATCTCTGCGTCGGTAGCTGAGTCAATACTGGCCGTAGCTTCATCCAAGATCAGTATCTTGTGGCGCTTCAGCAGAGCCCTCGCGAGCACAACCAGCTGTTTCTGTCCTGCGGACAGGCTGTGGTTAGTGCTTTGTCTTTTCGGCTGTATATCGCAAGAGTTTCGCTCACTTCTCACCACCCGACTTGATCTCGCTGTCGAGGTTACTGAAGATGTTGACCTGTCCCAAATCCTCCACCGCGGTAAGGTCACTGTGGCTGCTTCGGTTCGAGCTCGTCGACCCGATCGGTGACCGCTTGAGCAGCTGCACTTGGTGAAGCGCGTCGTATAGCTCTTCGTCGGTGTATGTTCCTTCGATGTCTAGGTTGAGCCTCAGTGAGCCGGAAAGCAGGATAGGGTCTTGAGCGATGATGCCGAGGTTCGAGCGCACTTGGCCAAGGGGGATCTGCGCAATGTCTACGACTGGTCAGCTATGATAGTAGGCGAGATCGGAGAGGACAGCGGAATCCCAGCACCCACCTCGGCCGTCGATCTCGATCTTGCCGTGTGTAACGTCGACGAAAGAGAAGAACGCTTTGGCGAGGGTCGACTTTCCTCCGCCGGTCGCGCCTGTATTGTGAGTTATGATACACAGCCTACAGTCCGACTCACCGACAATTCCCACACGTTGTCCACCTGCTACCTCGAAGGATACGTCGTGCAAGATATCAGGCATGTCGGGCCCGTACCTTACCCTTAGATCTTGAACCTTCACCTGGCCCTTGCTTGGCCAGGAGGATTCCCCTTCGAGGGGCTCAGGGACGGAATCGGTAGCTCGTGGTCCATCATTATTAAGCACTTCGCCATCCTCGCGCGGAAGTAAGCGGTAATCGGCCGTCCGCTCGAGCGACACCCCCTTGAGCTCGAGTTGCCGAAAGTTGATGAGCACCATGTTGAACAGATAGGTGATGTCGCCAGCGAAGACGAGCATAAATCCCGCTGCCGCACCAGTCATACCTTCGCGGGTCAGGATGAGGTACAACGTCATGGATATGACGACGACATCAAGCAGCCGTAGTGTGGCTGCGGGTCAGAGTATGTCGACCAGGAGGTCTCGATGCGGCGATAGTGATGCCTTCAGGCGCACCAGAGGGGGAGAAAGCTCTACTTACCAAACAGCCATCGCGCTAGGTATGTGCCCCACACGCTCACGTTGATCTTCATGTTGAGGTCGCGCAACAGACCTGCCCATCAGCCATGTTTCTCTGCGATGCCCATCGCGAGTCACCTTCGACAAAGACAGACTGCACCCCGAATGCTCGGATGACAGCCGTGCCAGCGATTGTTTCGCCATACACCGCGTTGATGGGCCCAGGGATGATTGCGGCGAGACGACGCAATTGTCGGCTAGAAGATCTGTACCACTTGCCCTGACAGTCAGTCGTGCCCAGCTCGACGCGAATCGCAAAGACGTACGGGCTGCCACATGCCAGCGAGAAGCAGTATCACGACGATGCCGAAGACCCATCCGCCTCTCGCGCTGACGGTGATGATGCTGATGACGACTGGATGTCAGCTGCACTGCGGCTGTGGGCCTGAGTTCGCGTCTGAAACTCACTCTGACAGAGCATATCTCCCATGCTGCCGATAGTCTGCGAACAAGTCAGGACGTCCGCCTGAGGTGAGCAAGGGATCAAGTACGCGACGGTCAGTTCACTCACTAGATCCTCGCCGAATCGCTGGATGATTGAGCCTGCTCTGGTCTGCGAGAAGAAGGACATTTTGGCCCGTAACATCGATTCAAGCATGTGCGAGTGGATCTGGGTGTCAACTCTGGCTATAAAAGAAAGCGGGGAAACTTACACGCTTGTTGGCTCTGATTCCACCGTAGAATCTGTACAGCTGAGCTCCGGACTGCAGGATATTTACGCTGAGGGACAGCTATGCTTAGTAGGAGCTCTCAGCAACCCGGGTCACAACTCACCGCGCTGTACAGGCAGACCCAGAAGATGATAGATCGCGAGCCCGCGCCCGATTGTTCAGAGTCACGCGACGGAGAGTCTTGGGTCCACATCCTGCCGTCAGTCGTTGTTCCACGGGATCGAGTTGGTATCACCTACTCTAACACGCTCTTCTCGATCACCGGCAGTAGTGTGCTCACGAGCAGCAAAGCGATAGCACCGGTCCAGAATATGTTCGTCCCGTTGAACTTCTTGAGATCTCGCCAGTGTCGGAAATCGACCGTACCTTGGTCTCGCTTTTCTTCGAGAATGAGCTGTTTGGGCGTCTTGGGTATTGCTTCTTTGATCTCGAAATTGGCTGCATCTGCCTTTTCGCCAGATTCGGCCAGGCTTTGCCTCCTGGCTTCTAGCTTTTCTTTGTCGGGCTCCTCGCTCGCTGCCTTGTCATCGACGACCGCCTCGAGGCCAGCTGCCGGGGCACGATCCGTTTTGAGGTGTTTCATGTGCTCGCTCTCTAGCAATTCTTTCCCAGGACCGGTCCAGACCGTTTTGCCGTCTTCCAAGAATATGGAGTGGTGCGCAAGAGGGGCAAGCGACTCGACAGCGTGCGAAGCGATGATGATTGTGCGACCTTGCATGAGCGGCGAGGCGAAGCAATTCTCGACGATATGCTTGGACGTCTGGGCGTCTACCGCGGAAATGACATCGTCCAGCAAGATTGTCGACGCTCGCGAGTACACGGCTCGGGCGAGAGATACTCGAGCTTTCTGACCTCCCGAAAGGATCTTTCCGCTGTCCATCAGCAGAGATCGGCGAAAGGCTGACAATGCTTACCGCTCTCCGATCTCTGTCAGGTCGGCGTCGTCAAGGATCTCCAGGTCAGGCATCAACCCAACGGCCTACATGTCAGTTGATGATCCACGACCACGAAGTAGATGACTTACGAAGATGACCGCGCGGTATCGCTCAAAGTCCATCGGCAGACCAAACAAGATGTTCTCTCTGAATGTCAGTCTGTCCCGATCGCGCAAGCTCGCTAGACCTACCGAATACTTTGGCTCTGTAGCCAGGCAGTCTACAGTTAGTTCCGTCTACCGCTTGTTTCGCGCATCTCACTTGAGGCACATATGCTACTCCCCCCTCTCTTAGTGTCCAGTCTGGGATTGTTGCCTGATGCGGTTCCAACAGGGACGAGACGAGGTACGAGACTTTTCCATCGACCAGCCTTGCCTCACCCAGGAGCGCCAAGAGGAGTAACGACTTGCCCGAGCCGAATTTGCCCGCGATCAACGTCATCTGCCCCTTGGGGAATTCGAGCGCGAGATTTCGGAGCTGGAACATTGGTTTGACCGTGGTGTCTTCAGGATCCTGCTTCGTCACATTCCAGGT
>Ga0308160_10007529_pt1 | contig 10808 bp, 7 predicted proteins | sample PhyFR1_FD_201036 | JGI IMG/M metagenome (GOLD analysis project Ga0308160, IMG submission 201036) | Phyllosphere microbial communities from UC Gill Tract Community Farm, Albany, California, United States - DLSLF.R1 | ecosystem: Host-associated > Plants > Phyllosphere > Unclassified | place: USA...
CATTTTCTCTGCTTTTAGACAAAGGATACCCTTTAGATAAAGAGAAAGGTAATATCTTAACATATTCAAAATTTAATGAGCATCATCTTTATAATCATATTGATGCTCAGAATGATTATTGGTGGGATCTTGATAAAAACTTCAAATCTAATGGTTTTGATTTTATTTCTTATTACCTTAATTATACAGATAAAAGTGAAAATGATTCACCAGATTATGAGTTATTAAACCATGCATTTGATAGTGAAAATGCTTCGTATGAACAAATTTTAGCAATTCACTTCAGTGAACAAAGACCTAAAGATGGCTTTAAAGGTCGCATCTATGATGAATTTCATGAAATGCTTGAGCAAAGAGGGATTAGACCAAATCAGGCTCAAATAGATGCAATATTAAACATTGCATTATTAAAAAATATTGATGTATTCAATGAACCAGTTTTTTCTAAAATGAAAACGGATGACATTTACTTCCATCAACAAGTTATGTCTAAATATGCTGAATATTCTTTGGAAGTAAAAGGTATTAGTGGTTTAGAAGAAAGTATTATTAAATATGTTAAAAAAAATAAGAATAAAATTCAGAAAATATTTAATGAAAATCAAACAAATATTGGGGAGGTTTATTTTAAATCTGGTATTGATTGTATTAATGGTGATATAAAAAACCATGATTTAGATTCAGTTAATTCTAAAATACCTTTATTCTTAGAAAATTATAATAAATTTAAAGCTGATTTTAACTTTGATAGCTTTAATGCCGAAGAAATCACAAAACAGTTAAAATTATCAGGAGACATCACTGAATCTTCTAATAAAATAAAAAACATAAAAAAAGAAAAAGATTACCTTAATTTGTCATTTAAAATTGATGAATTTTTAGAAATAAAAGGTTTGGGTGATCAAAAAACTACTGTTGATTTAAAATCTCAAAATCCAAATAAAAAAGTGAGAATGTAATGAATAATTTATATAATTTCTGCATGTATGCTGTTTTTGAACATAGTAAAGAATCTTTTGAAAGCCAACTTTATTATTTTATCCAAAAAGAAAAAGAGATTCTAAATGATGACTCTGATATTAAAGAAGAGTTAAACTTTTTTCATAATACTTTTATCACTCTTCAAAATATTATTTTTAATAATAATGAAATCGGTAAAATGACATTACGATCTTTCATGAGCAACTTTAATGATATGATTACTTATATGGAAAGTAATGAACTTTTCAAGAATGAAATTAAAGATATTTTTGTTAATAAAATTTTTCAGGATGCTATATCTCGTAATCATTTGAATATTTTAATAAACTTAGAAAAATATATTGATTTCGATGCTGTTCAGGAACCTGGTATTAGTAAAAGAAGGACTATGGCACCTTGGCATCTTCTTTCAGCTACTTGTAATAGTACTCTTCCAGTGCTTGATTTTTTGCTTGCAAGAACTAAGTTAAGTAATGAGCATAACATTCTTACTGCTATACCTGCTAATAGTTACATACATCCTTTTACTTCCTCTGTAAGTTATAGTTTTAGAACTTATAAAGAAAATAATGCTTATTCTGATATTTCAGACTTGTGGTGGAGTATTTTTTATGAAAAGCCAGATATTATCCAATATTATGATGATAACTTACAAAGAATTAATTGGGAAAAAACTCAAGAACATAAAACTTTAAATGAACAACGAAAATTTATCGAGAAAAGTGGCATATTAAACGATCCTTTGCTTGAGTTGTTTATTGGCGATTTTGTAAAAGATGAATTCCAAAAAAACCTTAATATCCAGAAAAAGTTTAGTGCAGCTATAGAAACTATACCAGAAGACAGGATTATCCCTCATAATGCAGCCTTGAGTAGGGATATATTCCTTTATCAATTGTTTTGTGATGAAAGTTATCATTATAATAAAAAAGATGTTTTTGACCTTTTAGAAAAAAGTAATATTATATTAAATGAGCAAGAAATTGAGAGCATTCTTGTATATGCTATTTCTATGAGAAGAGAAATAGATAATTTTAAGGATTGGAATTTTCTTGCTGGAAGTGGTGAAGCATTAAAAATGTATTTAAAGAGAGACAGAAATATTTTAAATGATAATAATGAACTTGCCAAACAAATAATTTTTTCTCATTCAATTGATGACATTCATGAAAAAATACCAAAGGTTACGGCTTTCTGGGCTAATAATATAATAAACAATATGGATATGGAATATTTTTACACTAACCCCTTTAAATATGACAAAGGTTTTATTCATTCTTTTTTAAATCATATTGAACAACTTAATAATCATTTTCAGGAAAATGAAGATATTCAGAGTATTGCAGATGACCTTAAATATAAGCTTAAAAATATTTATGAACGTTCAATAAAAAAGGAAGATATTAAACAAGCAGATATTATTAATTCAGAAAAAGAATATTTATCTTGTTGTTTAGATATAGATAAATGGATTAATAAATTATCATTATCTGACAATAAACCTAAAAGAAGAATTTAATTTTTATAATTTATAAAAAAAGAAGGCATAAGCCTTCTTTTTATTTATCATTTTATTAATTAATTAGAATTTTTCACTTTCTTCTTGCATTGGTCCAACAATGTCAACATCTGGTTTATTATAATGCATTACCACATATTTTAAAGACAGACCTTGAACAAGTGCTGAAAGCATAACTGTTACAAAAGTAATTGTAGCAATAATACCTGCTTCTGGTCCGGCGGCAATTGACAAAGCTAGAGCTAAGGAAATTCCACCTCTCAACCCACCCATTGTTAATACTGGCACTGTCCCTTTATTAATTTTTTTACCAAATGGCAGCAGAGGGATAAACACACCAGCGAAACGACCAAATAGAGTGCAAACAAAGGCAATAAAACCAAGAATAATATGATCCCAAGCAAATTCGATAATTAACAATTCAAGACCCATCAATGCAAACAAACTTGCATTTAACATTTGGTCAATAAATTCCCAAAACTGATCTACATGCTCTTTTGTGTGTTCTGATAAATTTTTATTCATTTTATTACCAATGAAAAGACCAGCTACTACAGTACAAATTGGGGCAGATACATGTAAGTATTCAGCCAGAGCGTATGAGGATGTTGCCAATGCAAGTGTTAGCAGAACAGCCACGCTGTACTCATCTACTGAACGTAATGCAAGATAAACAACGCCACCCATAAGCAGACCCAAAATAACAGCACCAAGCAACTCTCTGACAAGCATAATAGAAACGCCTGCAAAAGTTTGATCGATACCCTGAATAATAGCCATTAATGTCAAAAATAATACAACACCAGTGCCATCGTTAAATAAGCTTTCACCAACCATTTTAGTTTCAAGATCTTTAGGGGCATTAATACTTCTCACAATACCTAATGCCGCAATTGGATCTGTAGGAGCAATCAGAGCACCAAACAAGAAAGCCCAAATAAAAGGCAAATCAACGCCTAAAATTAAAGCAGCAGCCCATAAAAAGATACCTGTTACTAATGCTGAAATAAATACACCTACAGAGGCAAGACTAATAATTGGGCCAGCCCATTTTTTAATAGCTGAAACATCAACTTTGGTTGCACCAGCAAAGAGTAAGAAAGCAAGTACACCATGAATTAAGAAATCATGGAAATCGAATTGTTTTATAACGGGCTTGATTTCTTCAATAGGTAAATTAATTTTATTACCAAAAAGAGCAAGGAAAACAGCTACACCCGTAGATACAACAACCATGCCAATAGCTGGTGGAAGTTTTAACCAACGATAATTAGCATAAGAAACAAAAGCCGCAAAGACAACAAGTAAAGATAAAGATTGCAATAAGGTCATCCTTCCTCCTGAAATAAGTGAAATAAATATTGAGCCGAAAATTATTATATACGTTATGAATAAAAAAAGGAACACTTAAGTTCCTTAAATATGAAAAAATATTCAAATATGTAGCTTTTATTTATGAAACGTTCATTTTGCCTTATCTTATCATTAGAAATGGCGTCTCATGCTATTTCAAGCATTTCTTCTTTCTTTTTTAAAGAAGAGCACCATACGGTATTTAAATAATCTCCATATACAGAAAACCATTTTGTTTCTTTGTTGTATTCTACTAAGAATTTATATTGTTTTTCATCTATTTCTACTTCTATTTCAAAAGGATTCATGTTTTCGGCAAAATCATAGCCATGAAACCAGAAATCTACAGTGCTGGATAAAACACTTGATTCGTGAATTTTAATTTCAGGATTTCTGTTGTCTTTTTGGACTATAGAGAAAGAACGCATTTGAGTGGTACATACTTTCATTTTATCTTTTTCATTAATAACTACATTCAAAGAAATATATTCTACTGGATTTTGAGAAAGAAAAGAGCTAACCACAAAACTAAATGTATTTTTAAGCAATTCGAAAACTTGTTTTTTCATAATGACACCCTCATTTTTGTTCTTATATAAAGACTATATATTACTTATTGTAAAAAAGCAAATAAGTCAAGCTAAAAATCGAATAAAAAAAGAACAAACAGTTTACATTATTAAAAATATTCCTTGCTATTGTCACCTTACCTATAATAGAATGGCTTCATTAACAATTTTGTAAATAATTAAGGAGATTTATATGGCTTTAATCCCTATGGTAATTGAACAGACTTCTCGTGGCGAACGTTCCTTTGACATCTTCTCCCGTTTATTGAAAGAGCGCATTATCTTTCTTACAGGGCAGGTTGAAGATAATATGGCTAATCTAATTGTCTCCCAACTACTTTTCCTTGAGGCAGAAGCGCCTGGTAAAGATATTAATCTTTATATTAACTCTCCTGGTGGCGTTATTACTGCTGGTATGGCTATTTATGATACTATGAATTTTATTAGCTCACCTGTTTCTACTATTTGTCTTGGTCAGGCATGTTCTATGGGTGCATTCCTGCTGGGTTCAGGTGAAAAAGGTAAACGTTTTTGTTTACCTAATGCCAGAGTTATGATTCATCAGCCGTTGGGGGGATATCAGGGACAAGCTACTGACATTGAAATCCATGCTAAAGAAATTTTGAAAGTAAAAGATAAAATGAACGAGATTATGGCTGCTAATAGTGGAAAAACTAAAAAAAGAATCGAAGCGGATACTGAACGAGATCGATTCATGAGTGCTCAGGAAACACTGGAATATGGTTTGATTGATGCTATTATCAATAAAAAATAAATAAATTATAATAAAAAACCCGCTCATGCGGGTTTTTTTATCATTCATTAAAGAGGGATATAAGTTACTTGACGTTTTATATAACCTCTGTTTTCAAACTCATTTTGCCAAGGTTTATCAAGTTGAGGGTAAATTCCACCTTTTGAACCAGACATTTTCCAGTGCTCGAAATTCAAGGTAACAATATCTTCTACACTTGCTATTTCTGTATCCTCACCTTTTTTATCAATCGCAAGGAATTTACCATCTTCTTGCTCTTCAAGTCTCATGTCACCATTTTTATAAAAACCTTTTATTTTATAAATTCCGGTTGCCATATCAAAATCAAGAGTAATATTTCTGTCTATCATATCTAATATTAAAGATGGAAGTCTTCTTAAAGAAACCGGGTATTTGGATAAATCTCTTTCTTTCTCGCTTTCTCCTTCTCTTTGCTTTATGGATTCCTGATGCTCTTTCATAGCATCACCCAACATTTCAAGTGAGTTTTGATTTTCTTCTTGATTTGCATCATATGAATTACTTTGCATATATACCTCATTTTGTTTTTATTAATTTAATTATTTAGTTTTAATTTTATAATTTACTCTTGATTTTATTTTCATTAAAACCTATTTATATACAATAAATAAAAAAAATAATTTATCAACCTATATTTAAAGATTTTATACATTTGATATGTAACGATATATAGGTTAATCTAAAAAAAACAACAAATTTATAGGCAAAAAATGAGAACACCGAATCGATATTTAAACAAACAAAAAACAAAATTCGTTAATTTTGCTACTAATAGTGATAAAGATGTTATGTTTTCTTTATTACCCACATTTCTTTTTAAGAAGAATATAGATCTAGGCTTTGAAATTTCAGTTAATCGTTTTGTTTTTATGTGGGGAACATTTCAGTTCACTATGGACATAGGTAAAAGAAAATATATTAGTTCGGTTTTAAACTGGAAAACTACTGGACTGGATGAATTTATTATTTGGGCAAGAAAAAATTCAATGACAGGTGTAGATAAAACATTGCTTGATAATCTGTTTAAACACAAACCTGAATTAGAACTTTTAATCAAAAAGAATCATTGTTCATACCATTATATTAAAATTATACTTATCCAGGAGATTAAAGATTTTAGAGCAAATGATTCTATTGTTCAGAAAGTAAAAGAAGAAAGAGAAATTTCTAAATTAGCCCCAGATGCTCAATTGCTTGTATCTACATTAAAGAATATAGAAAATGGAAACCAAAAGAAAAAAGAAATAGATCCTCTTGAACAATTAGGTGATACTTTAGGACTTAAAAAATAATTAAAAAAAAAGACCTCGTGAGAGGTCTTTTTCTATTAAGGGTTAGGGTTCCTTGGTTTTACAGCACCTATTTTTTCAAGAGAACTTAATAAATCGTTTCTCTGATCTAAAGCATTCTGTTCTTCTTGTGTATTTTCTTGCTCTGCATCATTACTTTCAACTTCTGGTTGAGTTGTGCAACTTAAAAATACTTGTGACATTTTGAAGGAATTACCATTTCCTGCTTCAAATGCTTCTCTATAGTCCTCAAGCTCTTCATAAATTTCATCAAAATCTTCTGGAACAAGTTCACTTGCTATTGAATTATTTCTTAAATTTATCAATGTAGGATCTGCATTATTTTCAATAAGCCATTTTACAGTATCGAATTCACCTTGAGATGCTGCTATATGTAATGATGAATTACTGTAGAAATTAACTGCATTAACATCAGCACCAAGCTCTATCAATTTATCAGCCATATCGAACATTTTCTGTCTTAAAGCTTGCATTAGCAATGTTTCTGCACCGCCATCGCTTACTTCTACATTATAAAAATCATTCTTAATTAAATGTTCCATTAACTGAATATTATTGCTTTTTACTACATTACTTGGTATTGAGCAATTAATAAAACTAAATTTAATTTCAGGATCTGGCGATGTTTGAATATAATCTTTATCTGCACCTAAACTTAACAAAGATTCAAACACAGTTCCATCACATTTTTCGGCACACGCCCAAAGCAATTTGGTTGCTATTGATACATCGCCTTCTTCTTTTTTTAACAGCCAATCAAAACCATTTTCTTGTTCACTCATCGCTTTAAAAATGATATTAAAAGCTTCATTATCACCTTGAACTATTGCTGCACTTAGTGTTTGAGGACGACCTTCGCCTAAGCCATAAACTTCACCCTGAATTCTGATTTCTTTTTTTGATTTTTTATCATCAAAAATTTTCCATTTATTTTCCAGAGCAGTTTTTTCGTCTACTGACTCGCCTACTTGCCAAAGTTTAGGGTTAAATCCTAAATCATTTACATTAAAGAAATCATTTTTAGAATTATCTATAGTTTTATCCATAATATTTAATAATATTTTTGGACTAGAACCAACATTTCTGAATTTATAAAGGCTATCAAAATCAATTTTCTCAACGAAAACTGTATTAAAGGAAGGCATTTCTCCATCTTTCAATCTACGCCAACCAGTGTCTTCCCATTTAGTATCTTTAGGAACATCCCATTTATTATCATTAGCTACTTCACCTACTAAAGTTGCTACATTATTAGTTTCATCAAGTGAATAAATTTTATTAATATGAGTTTCCTTAAAATCTTTCACTAACATCACTACATTATTTTCCGTAGTATGGAAAGCAGCAAGTACAGCTTCTCTGGTCACTCCCGGATTTGATGCATGATCTTCATTACGATAAACATTTATAATATCGCCATCCCATTCCTGAGCTTTAAAATCTTTAAAATCAAAATGTTCCTGCACAAATTTAGGTAAGGCGTAACTGACTTGGATCTCTTTTTTTATTTCTGACATACCAGTATCAATAACTACATTAACTTTTATCAAATTATCTCTTATCAAAGATCTAACATAATCTTCTGTTGAGCTTGCAAGTCTAAAATCATCTGCATTTCTTTCAGACTGAATTTCATTATGAGTCAACAAATAATCTTGAGAAACACAATCATTAATTACAGGATAAGGTCTATAATCAACAATTTCAAAAATCCAGTTCCAGCTACTTGGATCTGTACTTCCATCAAATTTTTGATTCTTAATTTCTTTGGCTCTGTCAATCATACCCATTATAAGTAAAGGCGCTTGTTCTTGAAGCGTATTAAAATCAACACTTTTTTTCATTTTTTAACCCTTTGTTGTTTACATTACATATCTATGATACTACAAAAAAGATTATATAGAAATAGATTTGCTTTCTATATTCAACAAAAATTGACTTTATTATCTTTTATAGTTTATTTATTACTTATAAATTAAAAAAGGAAAATTATAAAAAAATGCCTTATATCATAACAGAAAAAGGGAGTAAGATAAATTATACTCCTAATAAAATAGCTAACATAATTTCTACCATATATGAGAGAGTATATGGCAAGTCTGTTATTAATTATCGTTCTACAATTATTAATAAAACTCAGGATGTTCTTACCGAACTTTCAAACCTTTATGGTAATGATAAAGATTCCTTATGGCAGTTAAATGATATTCATAATGTCATAAAAAAAATATTGCAAAAAGAAAATAATATACAGATAAATTTACAAACTAATGACCTACTTTATTCTGCTAATAAAAAAAACACTACAGAAAAAGAAGATAAGTTTTACATAAATGATAAATTTGCAGTTAATCCTACATGGAATATTTCAGTTCTTCGAGACTTTGAAATAGATAAACCTGACGATGATATTTTAATTAATCTTGGGAATAATATAAAAAGAAATACTGTTTCACGAAAAATTAAAACAGGAATTCATAAAGTTCAAATTACCAAAAGAAGATCTGATTGGATTAAATGGTTAAAATCTTTAGCATATAATTCAGAACAGCATTTTTCTATAGAATCATTAGAAAAAATATTTAATGCTTCTAATACCACATACACATTCAATAGTGATGGATGGTACAGTTTTATTGAAAATAATATTTTTGAGGCTATAAAGGAAGATCCAAGATTATTTGCTTTTTTAAGAATAATACAACAAAGAAAAGCCAGAGCTAATATTATTGGTCAAGATTGGTTAGATGGTAGTGATTTGAATATAAAACCAGAAGAAAAAAGTAGAAAACTATTTCTTTTAGATCATCCAGATAGCCATGATATTTACAGAGCTTTATGGATCAAAAATATACAAAGATTAGCTAAAGCTAAAAAAATAGATCCAAGATTTGTCTCAGATCGTATTTTTGATCTCAATAAAATCGCTAACATGATAGATCCTTCTAAAGATATTCTAATTGACTGGAGAGGATACCAGTATTTAAGAAATGGTGGATGTTTATGGGAGATTCCAGAGGGTTTTCAATGGGACTTAATTGCTTATCCAAAAATGAAAACTCAAGTATCGGCTTATGAACCGCCTCAATGGGCTTGGATGAGATTAGCTATGTCTTTAGCACTTAATGAAAAAGACCCTCAATCGCATGTATTTGACTTTTATTCTATGGTATCTAAATTAGCTATATTACCTTCTGAAACTATGTTAAGAGAAGCAGGGAAAATTACACCTAACTTTCTTGAAGATAAATCTATAAGAATTGATGATGACTTTGACTCTATATATGGGGCTATTAACCAAGCAGCAGTTAATACTAAATGGACAGGAACAGTAGCTCTTGATTGGAAAAATATTCGTTCAACAGGTTCTTCAATTAGAGATGGTATTCGTGTTTCTAAAGGAATAACTCCTTTTCTAGATATCATAAATATGTCCTTACTTTCACAAGGAAGACCTGTAAATGATAACCCTGTTACATCATTAGTTCCTATATGGCATCTTGAAACAATAAAATTACTTAAAACAAAAGAAAATAAATATAGTAATATACAAACAGTTTTTAATATAAGTGATTTATTTATGAAAAGGTTGTTTAAAAATGAAAAATGGACTCTTTTTGATCCAGCATTTTTCCCTGAATTAAAAATAGGTGATGAGCTAAGTTATTTAAAAGCAGAAGAAGCTTCTATAGAAAGAAAGAAAAAAAACTTACAGTGCTCAAAAACAATAAGCTCTCAAAAATTGTGGAAAAGATTACTTTCTGCCTTAAAACAAGGACAAATTTTTATAGTATTCGAGGATTCTAATAAAGTTTATGATGTTTTTCCAAAAACAGCACCTAATGTACAAGGTCTTGATGGAGTAGGTAGCTTTCCTCTTTCTTCTGATAAAGCAAAAGAAGGAGATTTGAATTGGACAGCATGGCCTTCTATGGCTGTTAATTTAGTTTCATTCATAGATAATTCTGGTAAACCTCTTTTAGATGTTTTAGAAAAAACTGTTTTTACTGCTTTAAGAATGATGGATAATGCGATTTCTTTATCTACAAAGCAGCAATCATTTTCAGTTAATCATTATCGACCTATTTGTTTAGGAAATATTGGTTTTAATGATGCTGTAAATAAAATTATTTATATGGATAAAACAGACTCTATAGAAAATGCAGAAGAGAATCTATTAAATTGGACTTCTGGTTTAGCAGAAGCATGGGCTATGGCTGTCATATCAGGTGATCAACAGTTGTGTAAAGAAAGAGGTGCTGCACCAGCATTTTTAGAAA
>Ga0308160_10007530_pt1 | contig 10807 bp, 16 predicted proteins | sample PhyFR1_FD_201036 | JGI IMG/M metagenome (GOLD analysis project Ga0308160, IMG submission 201036) | Phyllosphere microbial communities from UC Gill Tract Community Farm, Albany, California, United States - DLSLF.R1 | ecosystem: Host-associated > Plants > Phyllosphere > Unclassified | place: USA...
GCGCACTAGCTAGCAGATGGAACAATAGATTATATGCATCCACATGATCAACACGGAGTAAATGGGTCCGAAAGGGGCCATGACAGAAGTAAAGGCCAACATTAGCATCATGTCTCCCTTGACTCTGTATTCATCTTTACATTACTCTACAACTGCTATCCTACCCTTTGACCAATCTACCCCGTCATCTCAAAGTCTGGTACTACACCGCTATTCTCTCGAGTCGGGTCAAGCGCTTCTTTGTTCTTCGCTTCCGATTTATAAAGAGAACGCTTGGACGACAACTTCATCAACATTCACTTTACGGCAGGCGGCATTACTCTACCCTACCGCTCGATCATCTTCACGCCCCCCACACACATACTCTCGGCACACAACGTTTCGGGGTTCGGGAGATTGTCAATACCTTCGAAACGTAATTACTTTTTTCGGGAAAGGAAGCGGTAGCCTCGTTTTACAGATTGCCTCGACTACCTATTGACGAGCTTGGATTCAACAGACGTGACAGCGACTTGTGACCTATGATTCATGGTCTAGTCTAGTCAATCTCTATACTGGGCATATACGAAGTGAGTCGCTTGGATGACGATGGAACATGACTGACATGACAGCACAGACATTAATTCCTTCGGTAAACAATCAACTGAGCTATGACCATGTCTACTAGTGAGTCCCTCCTTCTACCCTGTTTACGTTCCATGTCCTGACTGATGCTCTCAGCTCCAGCATTCCTATCGGCTCCCTCGGCAAACGCTCTCATCTCGGAGTTACGCCCCACGACCCTCTCCCAACCTGCTCTACAACATATCAATGCCCTAATCGACGAAATCCTTCATCTCCTCATCTCGTCCTCGGAATCCATCAATCCTACCCACATTCGTAAAGACGGTATCGCAGCTGTATTTAACGCAGATAAACTCTCTGGGGATTCTACTGGACCTAGGGCACTGGGGAGGTCGGCTGTCGCAGAGGCCGAGTTGGAATTGAGGAGTTGGTACGATTCCCATCCGGGCGCCAAGAGAGGTGCATTCGCTCCGGAAGGTCAGGGGACGGGCGTAAAGGGAGCTCGAGCGTTTCCTGTAAAAGAAGCTACGGAATTGCTCAAGCTCAAGTGTGTTTCCTTCTCGGTACGTCTTTCTACTGTTTACAAGGTTTTCAGGCTGATTGAATAGACCTTGGCACCTACCACCCCACCTTCTGAAGCATACGAGTTCCAAGTCACGGAAGCTTGGAAAGCAGTAGGAGGAGACGTATCTGAGAACACTCTCTCGCCGTCCGGTCTCTGGGTCACTGCTATCTTAGAGTAAGTGCACGCCCTCCGCTGGATTGGACAAGCTGACAAGCAGACACGTCTGTGAACACGTCCTTCGCCAATTATCACGTGTAGTAGCTCGAGACTCGAGTATCGCAATTGCAGGTGTACAGGACTTGTACGTCGCGCTCTGTGAAGACGAAAGTATCTGGGGTCTATTCAAGCGACTACAAGGTAAGCTACCCGTCCCCAGTCTATAGCTGACAAATAGTAAAAGAATCCCTCCAATCAGCAATCAAAGTCGGAACAAGAAGAAAGAACGCAATCCCCCAATCACAATCCCAAAACCTCCTCGGTTCTTCCATTCACTCCAGGACATCCATACCCACCTCGACGTCATTGAGGGATACCTCAATCGATCAATCTCGAAATTCATCCTCGACACCGGTAGAGCATATCGTCAATCACCCCTCCAAGGGACCAGTCGCAGCAGTTGCACGAGCTGTATCCTCCTCGTCTAAAAGTCATAATCGAACCCCGAGTACTTTGAGCAATAATACCAAGAACCTCGTTACTGCTTTCCAGGATCAATACGATAGTGATAATCAAAGAAGACCTAGTGCAGACGAGGACGAATTTGACGCTTTGGTGAGAAGTGGGGAGACTATGAAAGTCAGCTTGACTCCTAGTAGGCTCAAGAACTTTGATGTGAGTCCCTCATCGCCCTTCTTGTGAATCGTACTGATGAAAGATGTCCCCAAACCGCCGTGCACCCTCATCCCCAACTCAATCGAAATACGTTCGAGCAGTTCGACCTACTCAATCCCCAGAAATCCAGGACTCGGCGACCATGGTCCCTCCATTGCCTATTGGCTTGGGCATAGACCCAACCAAGAAACAAATGCATAGTCGATCTTCATCTGGTCAGAGGCTCGTAGCTCGAAACGCAGCTACGATCAAGGAACACGAGAACGAGGAAGACGAGGAACTTTTGGATGGTCCAAAAGGAAAGAAAGAGTCACTTGCCGATATGTTTGCTTCCGAACCGAAAGAGAAGAGTAAGAGATCATCAGGAGGGAATGGCAAGAGGGTCGTCCCAGCCGTCGTACTGGGCTCACCACCTCCTCAGGAACCTCCCACGACGCGCGACAACGATGATTCAATCGGCCCCAAGACCAAGAGGAGCGATCTCTTGGTCAACACCGTACCCCAGCAAGGGTCGGTGAGGTCCACCTCCACTGTAAGAGCGACATCCAAACAAAGAGGTCGATCCGAAGCACAGGAACTAGCCGATTTCTTCAGTTCTACTGAACCTCCTCTTGATACCCTCGCCCCTCCATCGCCTGTTCATGAAGAACCACCCAAATCGGCCAAATCCTTCAAATCGTTCATGTCCCGAATGACAGGCAAGAAAGTATCGAAAGAGAACGAGAGGCCACCTATGCCTTCTGCTTTCCCGCAAGCTCCACCGGCTGGCGTCAAGAGGCAAAAATCGTTCGGATCATTCAAATCGAATCCCGCTTCTCCGCCTCTTGGTAACGCCGAGTCATTCTCTCCAATGATGGATACCTCGAACTCGTTCATGTCTCCTGCTCCTCAGGCTCCCTCGCCGTCAGATCGGGCAGTAACCTCCTTCGCTTCTCCACCAACCCAATCACCACCGGAACGAGCGACCTCCTACAGCACGAACACCCAACCTAGTGAGGTCCAACCTAAGAATCGAGGTGTCCCCACTCCCAATACCAGTGCCCAACCTAGTTCCTCGAGCGGCGCTTTACATGTTGCTGGGAATGATGTTAGGTCCGGAGAGCCATTAGGAGTCGATCAATTCTTGGCGATTGGTGTTGCAGCCATGTCGATGGGCGCTGGGACGCAGACTCAGGTGGTTTCAGCGGAAAGAAGGATGGATGTCATGGCTGTTGATCAGCACGACGACAAGGATGGAGATAAGAAGTCGGAGGATAAAGTGCAGAAGGAGACCGAAAAAGGAACGGTGTCGAGGGATTCCACCTCGGTCGCGGTAGATGCCAATACTGGTCAAATGCCAGCATTCACTACGCTCCCACCACCTCGACCACCAAGGACGACTGGGACGAGTCAACGATCCATCAAACCGATCCGCAGGGAAATCCCAGTCCTAGCTCCTCCTGTATCTACGACCGCCGACGAGTATGTAGTAGTGAACAGATCCGACGCTATGCCTACTCCTATCATTACCGACTCTGTTCGAGAGCTTGATCATCCTAGTCCGACCCGACCTACACCTTCTACCGCTGCTCAATCCCATTTTGCTAGTGATGCTGTTAGTTTCCGAACCGCTTCGGAGGGTACTACACCGCCACATCAAGAGGTATCGGGAACTCACGAGGATGTATCCAAGTCCGACCACGTCCAACACGTCGCTTCAATTCCTGTATCCGACCTCATCCCACTTCGTGGTCTACTTCAACATGCTACGTCCGCTCGTGAATGCCAGCTTCTCCTAAGCGCTATTTTATCCCAACTTGGTATCCCCCATTCCGACAGTTCCCAGGATGAAGTGATCGACCCAGAGTCGAGGGTAACTGCATGGCTACTAGCGGGTAGAGAGGGGCCTATCGACTATCCATCTATCCAATCTCCACGATCTACTACTGCGACAGGTACTAGTCATAGTCAAGTACTCGCCACTCCTACGTTGACATATGCGGACTTGGATGTTGGGAAGGTTGTAGATCACGAACAAGAAGAACGCGACGCGGAAGCAGATTTGGATACAAAGGTTGATGGAAATAATGGGAAGCAGGGGGAAGAAACAGAGAGTTGGGTCGGAGCAGTCAGGATACCCGGAGACGAGGAGTCCAAGTTGGTCAGGGATGAGGTCATGGGTGCTTGATGTTATCGGCTGGATCGATTCCGTTGGGGTGTGACGGACGGCGTTCGTCGGGTCGTAAGTTCACGGAGTTGTGAGGTATTTCTTGGTAATAATTTCCTTCCATGGTACAAAGGTAGGATGTAGTTCATGTAAGATTGAATATGACATTGACTCTGTTAAACACCAACGGAACGGGGATCTCCGATGTGCCCGGAGCTAGGTTGGAATTTGTTACCAGTTGTTAAACATCTTTTAGTCTTGAATATCATTTTGAGCCTTCACCATCAGACAGACAATTCCCCGAGATATCCACGGTGAATGCCTCGTACGAGATTTCCAGAGCGGTGAACGCGGTGATACGGTGCTGCGCAATACAACGATTCGATGTCATTCAGTATTTTGATCAACTTTTGGACTCTAACATGGTCGTAGTGGAGGTCACTTATACTGGAATGCACAGCCCTCACAATTGTTGTTATGCTAATACATAGGAACGCGGCGGTATCGATCATTTCAAGACCGCTCCACATCTTTTGCCAAGGCAAATCAGGTCAGGGTAACAATTTCAACACGATAGACGAATGATCTGTTCCAACTGGTACACCGTGAAATCGGTTTCCAAACAGCGGGAAGCCCTGTCCTCGTCACTATCACCACCGCCACGATTGTCGAGTGGGGGAGTGGCTCTCAATCTTGTTGAAATGTCGAGTTACTCCGTAATATCGAGTCGCTTAATACACACAAATAACAGACACACAGACACACAGGCGATGGGTCCCTTGAAGGATACTTAAGCAATGCATAATCCGTCCCAATTCTTATTCCCCATCTACTCTTTTACCTATCTTTTAACCATATCCATAATCACTTCCTCCTCAACCAAATATGTCGTCGCTCTCTAACGTCATTAGTACCATCGATATGGAAACTCCCAAGATCGGACCAGGTTGTCAAGGGTTCACTACCCTCAGACACCCAGAGGTGGTAAGTCCAACTCTTCTCTTGTGACTCCACGTACCCCTCTTACCGTTACGACCACACTTCCCAATCAATGCCCCATCCCCTACATCCTTGCATATGATACACCTCTCGTGACTTCGAGCCTGCACATGTTCCTGTCAGCTGACTCTTAGCCCGGTCCCGTGTTGTATATTCACCAAGCTCCCTCTCATATGACCGTCAGGGATTTCCAGAGAATCTTCAGCGGTTGTGGTGAGATCGATGTGATCCTGGAGCCCATGGTACCTGTAGGCGAGCGTTTCGCGCCAGACGCTTATTACGAGCGCATGGGATACACTGGAAGGTTGAAGTTTGAGAACCTGCATCAAAGTAAGTCGCAACTTCCATCAGTCGTAGATGTCAGAACTGACGATCTTAGCGGAGAAGGCGGCTGCCGTGTTCTATGCATTGGCGCAAGACCACCTGGATACGATCAGCGTATCCCCATACCCAAAATCCGACTGGTCACTACCAATGGTAGGGGGAGAGCAGTCCCGAGTTCGATACATCTTCTCTGAAAGAGGCTTGAAAATGCCCCCTAGTCCCGGCAATATGTTTGATGGACTCAGGAAGTGGGGCAGTATAGCTCAGCTATCCGTCGATTCCACCGGGGGGATTCCTTTTTTCAAAGGGTGGCCCGTTAGCAAGTGGATGTGCCGGGTCGTCTTCTGCTTCTCTTATGAGGCCCAGCGGTTCGAAGAGAACTGCCGAAACGTTTCAGGGTGGGATGTGTGAGTCATTCGTATCCGCGAGTAGAAATGTGCCATATACTAATCTGCAGAGAGGTGTGTTCGAGCTACATCAACATTGGTGGCAATGGCAGTCCCGAGAGGGCCTTACCTCCCCTTTCGAGTATGAAGCTGGGGTATATTGGTTCTTCCAAATATGATCATCTTCATACGCCTTACCGTATCCCTCCAGCGCTTTTGGATCTTACCCTACCTCCTTCGCCTGTTTTCTCGGACACCTCATCACCAGCCCCACAATCAGCAAGTATGGCTCGGTCTTCGTCCATGACACTGCCCGAAAAGGACCATTACGACGTGTCGCCCCGAAGAAGGTTCACGAGTCTGCCTGGGATCCCTCGACCACAGCGCCCTTCACCCCCACAAAGGCCGGTCGGTCCTCCAAGTGTAGCCCCGGGCAACAACTGGCAAGCTGTGACGGAGCTCTCACCGGACGGTGAGCTCAGAGTCAGCGGTGTAAGGGATTCGTCAGGAAGGATCATCAGGCATAGTGAGTCATTCTCTAGATTGTGGGGAGATCAGTCAGCTCATGTATAGGCGAGGGACAACATATTCGGCCATTGTCACTTAGGGATCCAGATACTGGACTGGAAGATCCGAGGAGGGTATCGATTCTGGTCGATTATAAGAATCTATATATCCGAGTACGTACAGTCGTTACTCTTGACGGCGTCTGGCAGAAGCTGATCCTGTAGCCTTTGAACCCTGACGTGAATTCAGCCTGGCTCACAAATTACTGCCAGCAAGTACGTGCCTTTCCCTCCCGTCCCTCAAGAATATCACTGATCTACTAGTTCGGCAACGTATACAGCTGTAAGGTCGGTAGACTTCCCAGTGGTCAGCCCAGGATGTCAGCTTTTGTCAGCTTCTGTACAGAAGCAGAGAGTACGTTCTTTTTCATGTCCTCCACCCCTTCGTGAGAACTGATGTGTAGCCGAATTCGCTCGAAAAAGTCTGAATGGGTCTGAAATAGGTGGCAAGAAAGTCAAGGCCAGTCTACATAGGGTCAGCAAAACCATCCTCGACAAAGGACCGAGCCGCTCTGCGCCGTCTGCGCTTGGGTTATATTGAATACCCCGTCGACTACCGTCCCTAGTGTTCCCATTGTATAATTTAGTAGTTGTATTCTCTTCCCTTCTTTTGTATCATAGTTTTGGGTTTGGGTTGTATGTATACAGGGTAGAATAGACATAGCTGCATACCATAATTACGACAGTACAACATTGTCACTTGTACAACCATCGTCTTCTAATTGCTCCAATCACTGACCTCCCGTCCACCCACTCCCACCTCCCAACATCGGTCCTCCAGTACTCCCACCCCCGCCCATCCCAACACCCATACTCTGCATCATGGCCGGACTCAACCCCATATTGGGATTCCAAGCCGGCGCCTGCCCTTGTCCCTGTTGTGGACCCTGTCCATGCCCATGACCAGCCATTAGCGAAGCCATATTCACCCCTTGCCCCTGCACTTGCCCTTGGCCTCCTCGAGCTTGCGCTTGGAGTCGTTGTTGAGCTTGCATGAGTAATGCTGGGTTCATCATTCCTGGATTCTGATTTTGGTTCTGGTTCTGGTTCGGACTTGATTGTTGTTGTTGATGTTGTTGCATAGCTAAGAATTGAGCTGGATTGAATTGTTGTTGCTGCTGTTGTTGCTGATGTTGTGGTTGTTGCTGGTATTGGTTCGGTGGTGGATTGTACATTGGCTGATGCTGCTGTTGTTGTTGATGTGGCGACGGATGGTATCCGGGGTTCGTTGGACCAGACTGAGGAGTCTGTTGATTCCCGGTCATACTCATTCGCCTTTGATCATGTGGCCCTGGACCTGGTGGTGGTTGCATCATCCCCATGGGTTGTTTGACTGGTGACGAAGATTGACGTGTGGGTAGTGATCTATTTGCTGATTGGCTCGAAGAGGGTGTTGCGTGGGTGTTGCCATTCATGAGTTGCGGGTCTTGCTTGATATTCGTATCGCTTCGGGGTGGTTTCATGTGAGTGTAGTAATCCTCACTAGACCGATCGACCAGGAATTGCTGAGTATTGTAATCCCACTGCGGTCCTCTCATCCGTCTAGCTTCAACTAACAAGTGGTTCCTATTGATCAGCTTCACCAGAAACGGTATGGGTTCGTCAGCTTACCAATGACTCGCACTATGCCTAATCCCTTCAATATCAGCAGCCGTCATCCCTCTCTTCCTCTTCTGTCCAGCCTCCGCCTCCCTCTCCTTCTCCCGTTCTTTCTCCTCTTCTAACCGTATCAGAGCTTCCAACTCGGGGAAATATTCCGGTACCAAACCCTTTTCAATTGCTGCATCCCGAGCTGCGAGTTGGGCTAAACGTTTTTGACGTTGTTTCCAATGCATATTGAGTAGGGCTGGGTGGCTTGGTGTGAGCTTGAATGGTTGTTTTGTTGGGACTGGGGCTTCGGTCGTGGGCTTGACGTCGGTGGTGGATGCGTTGGGGTCTGTGGTATGGGTTGTCACTCCGGAGTCACCCACTTCGCTGGTGATGTTAGTTGTCGTAGTATCGTTTGCCGACACTGTCTCCTTTGCATGCCCATTCTCGACCCCATCCTGCCCATCCGTTCCTCCTTCATTCCGATTTGACCCATTCGCACCAGCTTCAACATCCCCATCTTTCATACCACCTCCCTCCCCTACCTCTTTCTCACGCTTAGGCCAATCCTCCCCTCTCTTCATAGCCTCCCACTGCTCCCTCAGATTCTCCGGCATAAAAGCCTCTATATCAAAAACATTCCCTCTATCCCTAGCGATCTTTTGAGCCATTATCAATACTTCCAACGTTACTGGTTCTCTATCCACTTTCGGATTCGCAGGAGGGAGATAGAGTGTAGTCGTTTTAGTTGAATGTATGCGTGGCATTGTTGCTAGGCACTAACGGACTAAGGGGTCAAAGGAGGGGATGTCCGGGATGGGAGGCGTGTTTTGAGTCGAGGCAGATCTGAGCTTGGGCCGGGTTTTGGGATTTACGCTCGGTGATTTGCTGATTGCTCGCTTATGTTTGTCGAGGATTGGGCTGCTGTTTGATGCTGGCTGTGCAGAGATGGCTGTGGATGGTGTTTAGTACAGTGGTTGACTGAATGCTTGTTCCGGCGCGTCGGACCATAGCAAAGTAGAGAGTGATGTAACCGTGGGAAAGTAATGCAATGAATCAACTTAAACTGTGCACAATGCACTGGATGATCTACATAGTGATCAGCATTGTACATATTACATTATACATCATCGACATCTGATAAGGAGCATGGGAACGATACGCAGGTATATGACATGACGATTCGCCTAACAAATGTCGAGGGCCAGGGTCGCCCTCCGAGAAATCCATATCGAAAACCACCTCGTCCGCCGGAGGTCTTCTTGGCCTTCTTCGTACTCGCATTAACGATATGTACATCAACCTTCGCCCAATTATCACTCTCAACATCCTCTCTCCCACTCACAGTAACCCTCCCACCACTCAACACCTCGACTCAAGCATTCGACCTCTCGATAACCTCCCCATCTCCTCTCACATCATTATACCTAACCCTGTCAATCTGCTCCCTCGGTTCAAATACCTCGATCATACCCGCTATACTCGTTTCACTTGATCCGGGAAATTTTGATATTGATGAGAACGCCGTATCGGATCGTAATTCTGGTGGGGTTGTGAAAGCGAATCGGAAAGCGAGAGGGGCGGATGTATGGGCTTTAGCTTGGGATAAGGGGTTTGCTAATTGGACATATGTCGATGATGAGGGGGCGGATAATGTGACTATGAGGATCGGATTTTCAGAGGGAGAGGAGGCGAGTGGGGGGAACGTAGTGCTTCAGCTCGGGGCTAGTGTAGATGGTATGTCGGCTGCAATACTGTATCCAAAAACCTGATGGTCAGAACCTCAACAAGCGGTATCGCCTCTAATGCTCTACCTTGGCGATACCACCTCGACCCAATCTCTCCTATTCTCACCACTTCTTCTGTCTTCACCACAACCTCAACCGAGTTATCCAAATTACACCCTCCCGCCAGCCGTCATGACACCACCCGCAATACCAGAATTCAGTCTCTCAAATCTCGATTTACTCATCATACCGACCGGATCATCACCTACGGGAAGCGGACTTGATAATTCACATTGCGCAGCTTTGAATGCGAATATCACCACTGGCTCTCTTGGGAGCACGAACCTAGTGGTGAATGCTACAACGGAATGGATGGCTATAGGGGATGAAGAGGGGTATAGGACTTATTGGGTTATTGGAGGTTTGATGCCCAGCTCAAATTATACCGCCTACTACTACGAACCTACCACCCGGACGTTGAGCCAGCCAATCTGGTTCACTACCAAACAATGTGCGTCCCCCCCTCCCATGGGCAACTCGCTGACGAATAGCATCATTCCCATGTCAATTAGTCTTACCTACACCCTACTGCCCTTCCGTCGCCTACTCTGCCCCTTTGGCACCCAATACAACGACAATCTTCTCTTCGCCCGCACCCCTCCATACACTCCCGGAGACAATCACCAATATCCTAACACAATCACTCGAATCATTTTCCACTTCCCTATCCTCAAAAGCCTGCGGAAGGGATTACTACTCCCACACCTCCTCATGTCTTGACTGCCAAACTTCCTACCGGGATTGGATATGCCGAAACCTAATCCCAAGATGTATCGATCCCCCCACAACATTATCCGACGGTATCTCAGATGAACCGGAAGTAATTCCACCTCGATCAATACCCGGCACAGACAGCGAGTATGAATACGAGAAATTACTACCCTGCCTTGGGGTATGTAATCGCGTAGATAGGACTTGTCCAGCTTGGATGATGTTTGAATGTCCACAAAGGGGGATTAATGCCAATGAGACTTATGGGTTCTTTGGGCAGGATGAGGCTAGGGGGGATGGGGCTGTTGATTCTGCCGGAGGTGGAGTTAGGAGTAGTGATA
>Ga0308160_10007531_pt1 | contig 10806 bp, 6 predicted proteins | sample PhyFR1_FD_201036 | JGI IMG/M metagenome (GOLD analysis project Ga0308160, IMG submission 201036) | Phyllosphere microbial communities from UC Gill Tract Community Farm, Albany, California, United States - DLSLF.R1 | ecosystem: Host-associated > Plants > Phyllosphere > Unclassified | place: USA...
CAGGCGCGCCGGGTCGCCGGCGATCATGCCGGGATTCGCGTCGTAGCGCTTTTCCAGGCGGATGTTCTTGGCGTCGGCCGCCGGACGCACGGTCTCGATGGCGGCATCGAGGAAGCTGGCCGGGGCCAAGGTCTGCATGTCGAGCAGCACCTTGCCCGAGGTGATACGGCTCATGTCGAGCAGGTCTTCGATGAGTTGCGCCTGCGAGCGGGCATTGCGTTCGATCGTCGTCAGGCCGCGCTGCAGGTCGGCCTCGTCCTTGCCGCCGCGGCGCAGGACCTGGGCCCAGCCGAGGATGGCCGACAAGGGCGTGCGCAGTTCGTGCGACAGGGTGGCCAGGAACTCGTCCTTCATCTGGCTCGAGCGTTCGGCCTCGGCGCGCGCCTCGCGCTCGCTTTCCAGCAGCACCTTGCGTTCTTCGGCGGCCTGCTGGGCGGCTTCGTACAAACGCGTGTTGTCCAGCGCCACGGCGGCCTGGGCCGCGATGCCGCGCACGATGCGCTCGGTGCGTTCGGTAAACACATCCGGTTCGGGGTGGCCGAAGAACATGGTGCCGATGGCTTCGCCGCTGGCGGCCATGACCGGCACCGACAGGTAGCTTTTCACGGTCGGCTGGCCCGACAGCATGCTGAACTGGGCCGGGCTCGGGCCATAGCGCGGATCGTCGGTGATGTCGCTGGAACGGATCAGGCCGGCGCCGCGGAAGCTGGGGCCGAACAGGGCGGTCGCATGCGGCTCGCCGAAGCTCTGGAATTCGTTGGCGGTGCCGCCAGACAAGGTGTACAGCGAAAACTTGGGGCCTTCGCCTTCCTTGCCGTGGTAGAAGAATGCGCCGAAGCGGGCGCCGGCAATGCCGCTGGCGGCATCGGTGGCCACCTGCAGCAGCGAGTGCAAGTCGCGTGTCGAGGCGAGGGCGCTGCCGGTGCTGTTCAGCAGTTCCAGCACCTTCGATTCTTCGCGCAGGGCCTGCTCGGCGCGTTTCACCTGGTCGACGTCGGTATTCGTGCCGAACCAGCGCACCACCATGCCGCGCCGGTCGCGCACCGCGTTCACGCGCGTCAGGAACCAGCGGTACTGGCCGTCGGCGCCGCGGATCGGGTATTCCATCTCGAAGGGCTCGCCGGTACGGATCGAGTTTGCCCAGTGTTCCTGCATGGCCGGCAAGACCTCGGGGTCGACCGTGTTTTGCCAGCCCCAGCCGGCCGCGCTTTCCTGGGTGGTGCCGGTGTAGTCGTACCAGCGCTCGTTGAACCAGACGATGGCGCCGTCGGGGTCGGCCATCCAGGCCAGTTGCGGGATGGTGTTGGCCAGGGCGCGCAAGACTTCCTCGCTCTGGCGCAGGCTGTCCTCGGCAATCTTGCGCGAAGAAACATCCTGGACCACGCCGGTCATGCCGATCACGCTGTCGCGCAGGGCCGGGTTGGTGTAGTCGGCGCGCCCGACCAGGGCGATCCAGCGCGATTGCCCGCCATCGGGCAGCAGGCGGCATTCGATGTTCAGGTCGGTGTGCGTGGCAAAGGCGTGCAGCACGGCGCGGCGCACGGCTTCGCGGTCGGCCTGGTCGAGGCGGGCGCGCAGCTCGGCCCAGGCGATCGGCACTTCGGCTTCGAGTTCGAGGATGGTGGCGGCGCGCTCGCCCAGCAGCACGCGGTCGCTGGCGGCGTCCCAGCGCCAGTCGCCCAGGCGGCCGGCGGCCAGGGCCACCTGCAGGCGGCTATTGCCGTCGATCAGGGCTTGCTGGTCGATGCGGCGCTGGGTGATGTCCTGGAAATACAGGGTCAGGCCGTCGGGCGAGGGGTAGAGGCGGGCCTCGACCCAGACCGCCAGGCGCTGGTAGAAGAATTCGCGGCTGCCCATCTGGCGCGATTCCATCGCCTGGCGCAGGTTGAGCGCCAGATTGGTGCCTTGCAGTTCGCCGAATTCGTCCCACAGGCTCTTGCCGAGCAAGCCTTCGCGGGTCTTGTTCAGCGGCGCCAGCATGGACAGGGCGCGCCCGTTGATGTAGGTGATGCGCCAGTCGAAGTCGACCGCGCAAAAGGCGTCGGTCAGGCTTTCCAGCATGTTTTCCATGCGCTCGTTGGCCTGGCGCAGGGCTTCCTTGGCAGCCATCAGCTCGGTTTCGGCGTGCTGGCGCGCGGCCAGCACGCTGCCGGCGTCGCGCAGGGCTTGTGTGCGCGTGCGGTCGAGATCGTCGCTGTTATCGCTCACGCGCGGCCCCCTGCAACAAGGGTGAAGGCATACGGGGCGAAGCCATGCGAACCCGCGCCCGGCGGAGGCGGGTGGATGGTACTGGCAATGGGCAGGATGGAAATCATGATGTCAGGCTCGGTACGCAAACGACGTGCACGCGGCGCGGGGCGGCGGACGCAGGCACGGCGGAACACGGCCTGGGGCCATTCTAGCCCAGCCGCTCCGGCCGCCCGCACACGGTTGGGCCGCACTCAGGCGCCCGCCCGCAACTGCTCGCCGACCTGGTTCAGCGCGTTCTGCAGCTGGTCGAGTTCGTAAGGCTTTTGCAAGGACTGGTAAGGGAAGTCGAGGTGCTTGAGCAGCATGTCGCCGTAGCCTGAGGCGAAGATCACCTTCAGGTGCGGATACAGGCGCATCGCTTCGCGCGCCAGTTCGACGCCGGACATGCCGGGCAGGCTGACGTCGGTGAACAGCACGTGGTAGCGCCCGGCCTCCAGGCGCGCCAGCGCGTCGTCGGGGTGGGCCACGCCATCGGCCTCGTAGCCGAAGGCCTTCAGCATTTCGCAGACCAGGTATTGGGAATCGAGGTTGTCTTCCACCACCAGCACGTTCAGGGTGCCGAGGTCGGTGCCGGGCGCGGGCGCGGCGCTAGTGGCCGGCGCCAGCGCGCACAGCACGCCGGCCACCGCGCCGTCCTGCGCCAGCGGGGTCAGGTGCAAATCGTACTGGCCCTGGCCGGCGGCGCCGAACTGCAGCGCCACGCCCGGCAGGTGCAGCGTTTCGCCGCGCCAGGCGCGCGCCAGGTTTTCGCCGGCCGCCTGCAGCGGCGGCGGCATGATCGCCGGCACCGAGCCGCCAGGCACCCGGCCGTAGCCCGGCCCGGCCAGCGCGCCATAGGCTTCGTTGCACAGCAGGATGGATTGCGGTCCCCATTGCAGCAGCATCGGCAGCGGGGTGTTGAACATCAGATCGGCGGCAAGGCGCAGCGGCTGCGGCCACCCGGCCGGATCGCCGAGCATGCTGGTGCTCCAGTCGTAGGTGGAAATGGTGGAAACGGAAGTACCTGGAGCGGACATGGGGGACGGCCTGTTGTGTATTCGAAAACGTGGCCGAATCGTACACTAAATGCCAGACTGCTGGCGGCGCGCTGGCGTGCGGGTGGGCGTGCCCGTTGCGCGCGTAAGGAAATCGGGCAGCGCCGGGGTGGCGCCTAAAAAAAGGCGCTGTCACCGTTGCGTGTTGGACCAGCCCAGCGCCGCTCGCAGGAACTGTTCGGCAGAAATAATCCGCCCGCCATCGACCGCCCAGCGCCAGCCCAGGTAGTTCGGCAGGTAACGCGAAGCCACCCCATGGAAGCGTGCCAGCCATTCCCGAAAACGCCGATGGTAGCCGTTCACGTTCTGCACGTGGACCGCGCCGCGCACCCGCTCGCTCGCCTGCAGATTGACGAATTCGTGGGAGATGCCGGTTTCCCGTGCGAAGGCGCGGTAGGCCGCATGCGCGTCGCTCACCAGCAGCACGTCGCGTTCGAGGACGGGCAGCAGATGCCGTTGCAGTTGGGCTTTGGTCAGCGCGCCGCGCCCGGTGACGAAGTCGAAAGTAGCGCCAGTGCGGTCGCGCGCGACGAGGATGCAGTCGTGGTCGCGGTTGATGCCGCGCCAACGGGCGACACCGCCACGCTTGCGCGCTGGCCGGTCGAGCTTGCGTGAACCCTTCTGCGATTCGAGCAGGAACAGTTCGTCGGCTTCGGCGATGCCGCCGAGCAGGAGAGGACGGTCGTGCTTAGCCCAGGCAAGAAAGCGGTGGCGCCAGCGAAAACTGGTGTTGCGGTGGATGCCGAGCGCGGCCGCCGCCTTGCGCACCGGCTGTCCGTCGAGCATGCGCTCCAGGTAGTCGAGCCAGCGGCCGCGGTGCCGCAGGCGGACCAGCGGTGTGCCGGTGAGCACACTGAACGTCTTGCCGCAGGCGCAGCAGCGGTAACGCTGCACGCCGCGGTCGCGGCCATGCTTGTGATGCCGTTCACCCTGGCACGCCGGGCAGGACAGCCGGGCCGGTGTCGCCGCCTCGATCGCGGCGCAAAGCCGGTCGAGACCGAGCGCCGGACGCAAGCGCTCCAGCACCTGCTCGCGCTGCGGCTTGCTCAGCTTTTCTAGCCCTGCAAGCCATTTCCTGAAGCTACCAGTCTGCACCGCCGCCTCCGCTGTCCGAACCCGATCATGCTCAGACAGCCTGGAAGCTCGACAGTTCAGTCAGCCCAACAGGAAACGGTGACAGCGCCCCCAAAAAAAAGCCCGCTCGGTAAGGAGCGGGCTGAATCTATTTCCTTGCGGGGAATAGAGGAGACGGGTGCAATTATGCTGCTCCGCAACAAAAGTTTCCAATTGATATTTGTAATGACAGGTATAGGAAGGCTAAATGGTGCTGTAGGCCACGCACCGGAGCAGCGCACGCTTGGTGCAGGTCAGAAAATGTTTTACCATGGCAAATATGTTAAAAAAGTGCTTGCCGACTTGCGCCTTCGCGGGATTGCTCACGGTGTTCCCCGACGTTCAGGCCCAAGAGGGAGGGACGCTTGCCGACTATACGATCGAGCAATTGACCGACGTGGTCGTCACGTCGGTGGCGCGCCAGGAAACCCGGCTGTCCGAAGCCCCGGCCTCGGTGTTCGTGATCAGCGGCGCGGAAATCCGTCGTTCCGGCGCCACAAGCTTGCCGGAAGCGCTGCGCCTGGCGCCGAACCTGCAGGTGGCGCGCGCCGATGCCCATGACTACGCGATCAGCGCGCGCGGCTTCGGCTCGACGCTGGCTAACAAGATGCTGGTCCTGATCGACGGGCGCAGCGTGTATTCGCCGCTGTTCTCCGGCGTGTTCTGGGACAGCCATGACGTGGTGATGGCCGATATCGAGCGCATCGAGGTCATCAGCGGCCCGGGCGCCACCATCTGGGGCGCGAACGCCGTCAACGGCGTCATCAACATCATCACCAAATCCGCCCGCGACAGCCAGGGCAACCAGCTGGTGCTGCGCGGCGGCGCCGCGGGCGCCAGCGGCTCGGTACGCCATGGCGGCCAGCTTGGCAATAACGGCCATTACCGCGTGTACGCCAAGCTGGTGCGCCACGATGACGTCGGCCGCGAAGACGGCAGCGTCAGCGGCACCGGCTGGCGGCGCCAGCAGGCGGGCTTTCGCGCCGACTGGGAAGACGAGGCGCGCAGCACCACCCTCAGCGGCGACGTCTACGACGGCAAGCTCGACGAAGCCGGCGCGCAGGACACGCGGCTCGGCGGCGCCAATCTGCTGGCGCGCTCGGTACGCACCCTGGACGGCGGCGGCACCCTGCGCCTGCAGGCTTACCTCGACCATACGCGGCGCGAGCAGACGCTTGGCACCCAGCGCCTGGAAACGCTCGACCTCGAGGCCCAGCACAACCTGCACCTCGGCGAGCGCCACAGCCTGGCCTGGGGCGGCGGCTACCGTGTCAGCCGCGACCGCATCCGCAGCAGCCCCTGGCTGAGCATGCTGAACGCGAACCGCACCCTGCGCTGGGCCAATGTGTTCGTGCAGGACGAGGTGCGCCTGGGCAGCACGCTGCGCGCCACCGCCGGCGTCAAGGCCGAGCACAACATCTATACCGGCGTCGAATGGCTGCCGAGCGCGCGCCTGGCCTGGAATGTGCAGCCGAACGCGCTGGCCTGGGCGGCGCTGTCGCGTACGGTGCGCGCGCCGGCGCGCTTCGACCGCGACCTGCGCCTGGCCGCCGGCACGGCGGCGGACGGCTCGCCGCGCTATGTCGTCGACGGCGGGCCGGACTTCCAGGCCGAGACCGCGCGCGTGATCGAGCTCGGCTATCGCGCCCAGCCGGCGCCGGCGCTGTCGTATTCGGCCACCCTGTTCCACAGCGACTACGAGCGCCTGCGCACGCTGGCCATGCGCCCGGGCGCGCCGGCGCACTTCGAGAATCGCGCCCAGGGACGCGCCAGCGGCCTGGAGGCCTGGGCCAGCTGGCAGGTGCTGCGCGGCTGGCGCCTGCTGGGCGGCGCCGTGTTCCAGGACGTGCGCATCAAGACCGAGGGCCTCAGCCGCGACTGGTCGCGCCTGCTGGGCATGGCCCCGAACGACCCGAAACGCTACTGGAGCCTGCGCTCGGCGCACGAGCTGGGCGCCGACCTGCAACTCGACCTGGCCTTGCGCCACGTGGGCAAGCTGACGCGGCCCGCCGTGCCGGGATATCATGAGCTCGACGCGCGCATCGCCTGGCAAGCCAGGCCGAACCTCGAGCTGGCCCTGGTCGGGCGTAATTTGCTGCACGACCAGCATGCCGAATTCGGCGAACCGGGCCTGCGCCAGACCTTCGAGCGCAGCCTGGGCTTCAGCGCGATCCTGCAATTTTAAGCGGCCAATGATGCGACACCGATCTCTTATTTCTTCCACGCCGCCGGGCCGGTCCAGGGCGCGCCCCATGCGCCTGGCCGGCTGGACGCTGGCCTGCGCCGCCGCGCTGTTCACCGCCGCCGGCGCCGCCGCGCCGATGGCGCTGGCCCAGAACGTCGCCAGCAGCCAGGCCCTCGAACGTCGCGTCAAGGCAGCCTTCCTGTATAAATTCCTCGGCTATGCCGAGTTCCCGGCAGGCACCTTCGCCGACCCCGGCGCGCCGGTCACGATCGGCGTGGTCGGCTCCGACGAGATGGCGGCCGAGCTGGCGCGCGTGGTGGCCGGGCGGAATGTCGGCGGGCGCCCGGTGCTGGTGCGCCAGCTGCGCGAAGGCGAGGGCGGCACCCCGGTGCACCTGCTGTTCGTGGCCGGCAGCGACAGCGCGCACGCCGGCCGCGTCCTGAAAAGCAGCCCGCCGGCGCTGTTGCCGGTCACCGAGTGCGAACTCGGCCTGCAGCAGGGCAGTGTGATCAACTTCCGGATCGTCGACGAGCGCGTGCGCTTCGACGTATCCCTCGATTCCGCAGAGAGAAACAACGTGAAACTCAGTTCGCGACTGCTTACCGTCGCCAACCGCGTCGTGAAGGGGAATTCCTGATGAACGCGCACGATACCGGCTCCGTCCGCAGCAAACTCATCAAGATGGCGGTGTTCACCACGCTGGCGGCCCTGCTGTCGGCCTCGGTCGCCATGCTGGTGCTCGATTTGCGCACCTTCCAGCGCCTGTGGATCGACGACTTGACCACCCAGGCCGACATCATGGCCAGCGTTACCGCGCCGGCCCTGGCCTTCAGTGACGCGAAGACCGCCCAGCAGCAACTGGCGGTGTTGCGCGCGCGTCCGCAAATCCTGGCCGGCGCCGTGTTCACGGCCTCGGGCACGCGCTTCGCCAGCTATGTGAAAGCCGGCACCGAGCAGACCCTGCCGGCGCGCCCGCGCGCGGCCGGCTACCTGATCGAGCGCGGCGGCCTCGAGGTCTGGCACAACATCGTCGAGAACGGCGAGCTGGTCGGCACCGTCTACCTGCGCTCGCGCTATGGCCTGTTCGACCGCCTGCTGAACTACGGCGCCATCCTCGGCGGCGTGATGCTGGGCGCCCTGGTGATCGCCGGCCTGGTGGCCTCGCGCCTGCAGGCGGCCATCACGCGCCCGCTGGAAGCGGTCACCAACGTCGCGCGCCAGGTGATGCAGCGCCGCGACTTTACCTTGCGCGTGCCGGGGAATAACAGCGGCGAGATCGGGGTATTGGTCGACGCCTTCAACGACATGCTGGCCGAGATCGGCCGCCGCGCCGACGCCCTGCAGGCCGCCAACCGCACGCTGGAGCACGAGATGGACGTGCGCCAGAAGGCCGAAGACGCGCTGATCGTGGCCGACCGCCGCAAGGACGAATTCCTGGCGACGCTGGCGCACGAGTTGCGCAACCCGCTGGCGCCGATCCGCACCGGCCTCGACATCCTGCGCATCCGCAGCGGCGACGCCCAGGCTACCCAGCGCGCCACCGACATCATGGAACGCCAGCTGCGCCAGATGGTGCGCCTGGTGGACGATTTGCTCGACGTCTCGCGCATCAACACCGGCAAGTTCGCCATCAAGATGGGCCGCGTGGAACTGAAGGCCGTGGTCAACGATGCGTTGGAGGTGGTGCGTTCGTATATCGAGCTGCATGGCCACGAGCTGGTGCTGGACTTGCCGGACCGTCCGGTCTTCCTGCACGGCGACGCCACGCGCCTGGCCCAGATCCTGTCGAACTTGCTGAACAACGCTGCCAAGTACACCAACCGCGGCGGGCGCGTGACCCTGTCCGGCCGCGTCGAGGACAAGACCCTGGTGCTGGAAGTGACAGACACCGGCATCGGCCTGGCGCCGGACATGCTGGACTCGGTGTTCGAAATGTTCGTGCAGGTCGATTCGACCCTGGAACGCACGAATGCCGGCCTGGGCGTGGGCCTGTCGCTGGCGCGCAAACTCGTCGAGCTGCACGGCGGCACCATCACTGCGCGCAGCGAAGGCCTGGGCCGCGGTTCGTGCTTCAGCGTCCGCTTGCCGATCGTGGTCGAGCCCGAGCCGCTCAGCAAACCGACCCCGGCCGCCTTCATCAGCACCGAGACCTACCGCATCCTGCTGGCCGACGACAACGTCGACTTCGTCAACAGCATCGGCGCGCTGCTCACCGCCATGGGGCACAGCGTGGTAATCACCCACAACGGGCCGGATGCGCTGGCGGCCGCCGCGCGCTTCTGCCCGGACTACGCCTTCCTCGACATCGGCCTGCCACAAATGTCGGGCTACGACCTGGCGCGCGGTATCCGCCAGCTGTCCTCGGGCGCGATGACGGTGATGATCGCCGTCACCGGCTGGGGCCAGGAAAAGGACCGCCAGCTGGCCTTCGAGGCCGGCTTCGACCACCACATGGTGAAGCCGGTGCGCTTCGAGCAGATCGAGGAAATCCTGGGCAACCGCAGCATCATCAAGAAGCTGCGCACCTGAGAAGGTAGAAGATGAAAAAAACGGAGACGCAAGCGTCTCCGTTTTTTTTTGCTGCACCGCCTTAAGTTGCGTGCCGGCTAGCCCTGTCGTGCCTTGCGGCGCCGCGCCAGGAAGCCCAGCACGCCGAGGCCGCCGAGCATCATGCCGTAGGTCTCGGGTTCCGGCACCGGCGCCAGGGCAATGGCGCCGCCGAAGGAAGCACCCTCGCCGGAGACCACGTTGCCGTCTACCCGCAGGTAGTAATCGCCGGCGACCAGGTTGCTGCCCGCGACCGTCCACACATCCACCGCGCCGGACTGCAGCGCGCTGCCGGTGCCGACCAGGGTATCGTTGCCGTTGTAGATCCAGAGGCCGGTGATGTCGAGGCCGACATCGGCCGCGCGGCTGACCGAGCCCACGATGGCGTTCACGTTCACCCCCAGCGCGTCGTCGACCGTGAAGGTGAAGCGGTCGGCAAAGGTGGCGCCGCTGTTGCCCGCGCCCAGGCTGTCGCCGAAGAAGGCGGAGTCGTCGACCAGGTCGAGCGCCTGCGGCGAGTTGCCGATCACCTGGGCCTGCACCGCCGTCGCGCCGAACGACGCACTTCCCACTACGATTGCAGCGAATAAAGAGCTTCTTAAAAAAGATTTTCTCATAGCATCCTCACGCGAAAGTCGGCCGCGTCCTGCGGCCGGATTGTGGCAATCGGGGATATTCATGCTAGCAAACGGATGGGCGTTGCGGGTGCCAGGCGCCGGGGTGTGCGCTTCGGGCGACAGCTATGCTTATCGGCATTTAATGCCGAGCGGAGAAGAAATGAGCGGCTGTATAGAGGGCGGCGCGTGCAACCCGTTTTGTTGAGCAAAAGATTATGAGCATTGCTTAGATAGCGTCAGCGCGATCCTACGATAAGTCAGGTCGGTGTCCTGTGCAGAGCTGAAGGGTGTTTAGCCGAATCGCTTGACGCGCGAGGGAGGAGGGGGGAGGCGACGCCGCTTGCCGGTAGGTGGCGAAAAACTGGCGGCGAAAAGAAAAATGGCTCAGAATTTCTTCTGAGCCATTTCCTTGAAACGGTTGGTGCGGCTGGCAGGAATCGAACCCACGACCCCTTGGTTCGTAGCCAAGTACTCTATCCAGCTGAGCTACAGCCGCCCGAGGCACGCATTATAGCCAAGCTTGCCAGATTAGGGAAGCGCTAATTGCGGGAGTGGCAAGCCTACTCCGGAAGACCTTCGCAGCAGGCGTCGGCAACGAAAAAAGGCCAGATCTTGCGATCTGGCCTTCGTATTCGTGGTGCGGCTGGCAGGAATCGAACCCACGACCCCTTGGTTCGTAGCCAAGTACTCTATCCAGCTGAGCTACAGCCGCCCGAGCACGCATTATAGCGGGGCATGCGCGAAAAGGGAAGGACGTCAGCGAATGCTCGGAACGGCAGCAACTTCGTGCCATTGCGTGGTAGAGCCGGCACTTGTGGGGGCGCGTGAGTGGTGCATGCGCCATCGTCGATAGGGTGGCAAGTTGGCGCTGCGCGCCCGACGAAGCCGACACGCAAACAAATGCGGGAACAGCAGATGAAAAGCGGGCGCGTCAACGAAAAAGGCCAGATCTCGCGATCTGGCCTTGCAATTCGTGGTGCGGCTGGCAGGAATCGAACCCACGACCCCTTGGTTCGTAGCCAAGTACTCTATCCAGCTGAGCTACAGCCGCCCGAGGCAC
>Ga0308160_10007532_pt1 | contig 10806 bp, 7 predicted proteins | sample PhyFR1_FD_201036 | JGI IMG/M metagenome (GOLD analysis project Ga0308160, IMG submission 201036) | Phyllosphere microbial communities from UC Gill Tract Community Farm, Albany, California, United States - DLSLF.R1 | ecosystem: Host-associated > Plants > Phyllosphere > Unclassified | place: USA...
ATGTCGGTTTGAGAAAACTCGCATTGTTGCGCTAAATCAAACACAATGAAGGCGGCACCGGGGTTTAATCGAAAAACAAGGTACAACCATGCGAATTCTACTTGCAGAAGATGATAGCGTACTCGCGGACGGGCTGACGCGCTCACTGCGCCAATCCGGCTACGCGATCGACTGCGTGCGCAATGGCGCCGATGCCGACACCGCCCTCTCCACCCAGGAGTTCGATCTCCTCATCCTCGACCTCGGCCTGCCGCGCATGTCCGGCCTGGAAGTGCTGCGCCGCCTGCGCGCCCGTTCTTCCCTGCTGCCGGTGCTGATCCTCACCGCCGCCGACTCGGTCGAGCAGCGCGTCGAGGGCCTGGACCTGGGCGCCGACGACTACATGGCCAAGCCGTTTGCCCTGTCCGAGCTCGAAGCGCGGGTGCGCGCCCTCACCCGGCGCGGCGCCGGCGGCGGCCCGGCCGTGATCCGCCATGGCCCGCTGGTCTACGACCAGGTCGGCCGCAGCGCCTACATCAACGAGCAGATGCTCGACCTCTCGGCGCGCGAACTCGGCCTGCTGGAAATCCTGCTGGCGCGCACCGGGCGCCTGGTGTCGAAGGAGCAACTGGTCGACCATTTGTGCGAATGGGGCGAGGAAGTCTCGAACAACGCCATCGAGGTCTACGTGCACCGCCTGCGCAAGAAGATCGAGGTCGGCGGCGTGCGCATCGCCACCGTGCGCGGGCTCGGCTACTGCCTGGAAAAGTATTCCGATGCGGGGCGGGCAGGTGCCGCTGCGGGCACGGGCGCCGAAGCGGCCAGCGAACACAAGTGAACAAGCGCACGTGAACGACCGCGATGCCGGCCTGGTCCCGCCCGACAGCGAGCTGCCGGCGGGCGCGCACGAACCGGCGCTCGAACCCCTGTACGCGCCGCCGAATCCCGAGCCCGAGGAAAGCATCCAGCATTCGCTGTTCGGCGAAATCCTCGACTGGATGCTGGCGCCGCTGCTGCTGCTGTGGCCGATGAGCATTGCCATCACCTACCTGGTGGCCAAATCCATTGCGAACCAGCCTTTCGACCATGCGCTGGAAGACCGGGTCACGGTGCTGGCCCAGCAGGTGCGCGAGGTCGACGGCGCCATCGCCACCCGCCTGCCCGGCAGCGCGCGCGACATCCTGCGCGCCGACGACGTCGACAGCGTGTATTTCCAGATACTCGACGCGGCCGGAAAGCACGTGGATGGCGACCGCGAACTGCCGCGCCCGCGCGCGGACGAAGGCGACAAGGACGGCGCGGTACATTTCCGCAACGACGCCGTGCACGGCACGCCGGTGCGGGTAGCCTATCTGTATGTGAACCTCGATCCCTTCCACCAGGCCGACGCCGCGGCCAACGCCGACGAGCCCGCCGCGCGCAAGGCCCTGGTGCAGGTGGCCGAAACCCTCGATAAACGCGCCCTGCTCGCCAACGAGATCATCAAGGGCGTGATCCTGCCCCAGTTCATCATCCTGCCGGTGATCCTGGCCCTGGTGTGGTTTGCCCTGTCGCGCGGGCTGTCGCCGCTGGCCGAGCTGCAGGAGCGCATCCGTGCACGCTCCTCGGACGACCTCTCGCCCATCGATTCGCGTCAGGTGCCCGAGGAAATTTCCCCGCTCGTCGGCTCGCTGAACGACATGCTCGGCCGCCTGGCCCAGACCATCGATATGCAGAAGCGTTTTATTGCCGATGCCGCGCACCAGATGAAGACGCCGCTGGCCGGCATGCGCATGCAATCGGAACTGGCGCTGCGCCAGGTCGATCCCGGCGAAATCCACCGCTCGCTGGAGCAACTGGCGACCAGCTCGGAATCGGCCACGCGCCTGGTGAACCAATTGCTGGCCCTGGCGCGCGCGGAAAACCAGCCGCATGCCGGCCTCGCCTTCGAGGAGCTGGAACTCGGCGCGCTGGCGGTGAGCGTGGTGCAGGACTGGGTGCAGGCTTCGTTTGCCCACGGCATCGACCTCGGCTACGAGCCGCACGACGAGCCGGTAACCATTGCCGGCAACGCCATGATGCTGCGCGAACTGCTGTCGAACCTGATCGACAACGCCCTGCGCTATACCCCGAGCGGCGGCAGCGTCACGGTGCGCGTACGCCGCGACGGTGAACACGCCTTGCTGGAAGTCGAGGACACCGGCCCCGGCATTGCCCCCACCGAGCGCGCCCACGTGTTCGAGCGCTTCTATCGCATCCTCGGCAACAGCGCCAGCGGCAGCGGCCTTGGCCTGGCGATCGTGCGCGAGATCGCCGGCCAGCACAATGCCGAGGTCGACATCTTCAACAACCCGCGCGCGCATTCGAAAAAATTCCCGGGCAGCCTGTTCCGCCTGACCTTCCCGCCACCTGCCAGCGACCCCATCGATGCCGCCTGAATCCACGCCCCAAGAATCCGAACAGCGCCGCCAGCGCCGCCTGCTGGCCGAGCGCGCCCTGCACTGGCGCCGCACCCGGCGCCTGACCGCCATCCTGCTGGGGCTGTGGCTGGTGACCGGCTTTTGCACCGTCTACTTTGCGCGCGAGCTGGCGCAAATCACCATCTTCGGCTGGCCGCTGTCGTTCTACATGGCGGCGCAGGGCGCGTCCCTGGTCTGCCTGGCCATCATCGGCTTCTACGCCTGGCGCATGCGCCAGCTCGACGCCGCCTACGCGCAGGCGCTGGAGCACTCCGCGTGACGGCCAACAAGCGCTACTTCCGGCGCCTGTCGGGCTACTACGCCTGGTTCTGCGTGTGCTTTGCCGGCTTCCTGCTGGCCCTGACGGTGCTGGAAAAGGAAGGCATGCCGCGCCTCTGGATCGGGCACCTGTTCATGTTCGCCACCATCGTGCTGTACGCCACCATCGGCGTGGTCAGCCGCACCTCGAACGTCACCGAATACTACGTGGCCGGGCGGCGCGTGCCGGCCCTGTTCAACGGCATGGCCACCGCCGCCGACTGGATCTCGGCCGCCAGCTTCATCAGCCTGGCCGGCGGCCTCTACCTGTATGGCTTCGACGCCCTGGCCTACATCATGGGCTGGACCGGCGGCTATTGCCTGGTGGCCCTGCTGATTGCGCCTTACCTGCGCAAGTTCGGCCAGTACACGATTCCCGACTACCTGGCGGCGCGCTACGGCGGCGGCGCTGGCGGGCGCGGCGGGCCGGTGCGGGCGCTGGCCGTGGGCGCCACCATCATCGTTTCCTTTGTCTACGTGGTGGCCCAGATCTATGCGGTCGGCCTGATCGCCTCGCGCTTTACCGGCGTCGATTTTTCGGTGGGCATTTTCCTGGGGCTGGCCAGCATCCTGGTCTGCTCCTTCCTGGGCGGCATGCGCGGCATCACCTGGACGCAAGTGGCGCAGTACATCATCATCCTGGTCGCCTTCTTGATTCCCACCATGTGGCTGTCGGCCAAGCATGCCGACAATCCGCTGCCGCAGGTGGCCTATGGCTCGGTGTTGCCGAAGCTGGCCCAGCGCGAGGCCCAGCTGGCGGCCGACCCGCGCGAAGAGGCGGTGCGCGCCCAGTTCCGACGCCAGGCCGACGACTACGCGGCGCGCCTGGCGGCCCTGCCGGGTTCCTGGGAAGGGGGCCGGCTGGAAGCCCAGCGCCGCCTGGATGCGGCGCGCCTGCGCAATGCCTCGCTGGGCGACGTGCGCAATGCCGAGCGCGCCCTGGCCGCCTACCCCAAGACCGTGGACGATGCCGAAGCGCTGTGGCGCGCCCAGCGCGCCCGCCTGCTGACGCGGGCCCAGCCGCCGCAGCCGCACGCCGCGCCCTTCCCCGGCGCCACCGAGGCCGAATCGAACGCGCGCCGCAACAACTTCCTGGCCCTGGTGTTCTGCCTGATGTTCGGCACCGCCGCGTTGCCTCACATATTGATGCGGTCCTACACCACGCCCTCGGTGCACGCCGCGCGCGGCTCGGTGTTCTGGACCCTGTTCTTCATCCTGCTGATTTACTTGAGCATCCCGGCGCTGGCGGTGCTGGCGAAATACGACATCTATACGAGCCTGGTCGGCAGCGACTTCCGCTCGCTGCCGACCTGGATTTCCTACTGGGCGAACGTCGACAAGGTCAATCCCCTGATCAGCATTACCGACATCAACGGCGACGGCCTGGTGCAGCTGGCGGAAATCGCCATCGACGGCGACGTGCTGGTGCTGGCCACGTCGGAAATCGGCGGCCTGCCCTATGTGATTTCCGGGCTGGTGGCGGCCGGCGGCCTGGCGGCGGCGCTGTCCACCGCCGACGGCCTGCTGCTGGCCATCTCGAATGCACTGTCGCACGACGTGTACTACAAGATCGTCGACCCCGGCGCGTCCACGCAAAAGCGCGTCACGATCTCGAAGCTGCTGCTGCTGGCCGTCGCCTTCATCGCCGCCTACGCCGCCTCGCAAAAGCCGGCCGACATCCTGTCGCTGGTGGGCGCCGCCTTTTCGCTGGCGGCCTCGACCCTGTTTGCGCCGCTGGTACTGGGCGTGTTCTGGAAGCGCGCGAACCACGCCGGGGCGATTGCCGGCATGATCGCAGGCTTCTTGACTTGCCTCTACTACATGCTGCGCACCAACCCGATACTGGGCGGTCGGATGGATGCGGCCTGGTTCGACATCGCGCCGATGTCGGCCGGGATCTTCGGCGTGCCGGTGGGGATCGCCGCGGTCGTCATCGCCAGCCTGCTCACCGCGCCGCCGAGCCGCGCCAGCGATGGCATGGTCGATTACATCCGGGCGCCAGAATGATGGAATAACGGAGACAGGTCACAACAGCTTTTTTCTGCAGTCCACTTTGAAGGAGTGTGTATGTCGTCAGGGAAAATTCTTGTTGCACAAGGAGGCGGGCCGACCGCCGTCATCAACCAGTCGATGGTCGGCGTGGCGCTCGAGGCGCGCCGCTTCCAGAACGTCACCCGGGTCTACGGCGCCCTGCACGGCGTGCGCGGCATCGTCAACGAAGACTTTCTCGACCTGACCCAGGAAACCAGCCACAACCTGGAACTGGTGGCCGCCACGCCGTCTTCGGCGCTCGGCTCCACCCGCGACAAGCCCGACGCCGCCTACTGCGGGCGCATCTTCGAGACCCTGCGCGCCCACGAGATCGAACACTTCTTCTACATCGGCGGCAACGACTCGGCCGACACGGTGCGCATCGTCAGCCAGGAAGCGCGCCTGGCCGGCTATCCGCTGCGCTGCATCCATATTCCCAAAACCATCGACAACGACCTGGCCGGCAACGACCACTGCCCCGGCTTTCCGTCGGCGGCGCGCTTCGTGGCCCAGGCCTTTGCCGGCGCCAACCTCGACAACGCCGCCCTGCCCGGCCTGTATGTCGGCGTGGTCATGGGGCGCCATACCGGCTTCCTGACTGCTGCTTCCGCGCTCGGCAAGAAGTTCCCTGACGACGGCCCGCACCTGATCTACCTGCCCGAGCGCGTCTTCGAGCTGGAACGCTTCCTGGCCGACGTCAAGGCAAGCTACGAGCGTTACGGCCGCTGCGTGATCGCGGTCTCGGAAGGCATCCACGATGCCTCGGGCGAGCCGGTGGCAACCCTGCTGGCCAAGGAAATCGAGCGCGACCAGCACGGCAACGTGCAATTGTCGGGCAGCGGCGCCCTGGCCGATTTGCTGTGCGACGAGATCAAGGCCAAGCTCGGGATCAAGCGCGTGCGCGGCGATACCTTCGGCTACCTGCAGCGCTCCTTCATCGGCTGCGTTTCGGACGTCGATGCACGCGAGGCGCGCGAAGTCGGCGAAAAGGCAGTGCAGTTCGCCATGTGGGGCGAGCGCGACGGCTCGGTGGCGATCCGCCGCACCGGCTTTTATTCGGTCGACTACGAACTCTTGCCGCTGGAAGCCGTGGCCGGCAAGACCCGCACCATGGAAGACGCATTTATCAGCGACAGCGGCACCGACGTCACCGACGCCTTCCGGCTCTACCTACGCCCGCTGCTGGGCTCGCGCATGCCCGACGCCTTCCGCCTGCGCGGGGCGCGCGTGCCGAAGGTGCTGGGCCGTTAACTTGTCCAGCGGAAAGTGATAATCGGATAGTTTTTAGCGGCGCCCGCGCTGCTATGCTGCCCGCCATTTCCTCTTTCCTAGGATCATCATGGCCTTGTCGCTTTTCCGCTCCGTCCCGTTGCGCCTGGTACTCGGGGTCGCCCTGTCGTGCACGCTCGCCGGGGCGCCGGCCAGTGCGGCGCAGGCATCCCGGCCGCCGGCCGCCGCCTTCTTCGGCAATGCCGACTTCGGCGGCGCCACGCTCTCGCCGAGCGGGCGCTACCTCGCCGCGCGCACCGGCGCGCCGGGCAAGCCGATGCGCCTGATGGTGGTCGATTTGCAGGACAACAGCGTCAAGGTGGTGGCGGCCTTTACCGACTCGGATATACGCTTTTTCCAGTGGGTGAACGACGAGCGCCTGGTATTCGACGCGTCGGACCGGAACGTCGGCCCCGGCGATAACTATTTCGCGGCCGGCCTGTTCGCGGTCAACCGCGATGGCGAAGCCTTCCTCCAGCTGGCCGCGCGCCGCGGCAACCGCGGCGTGACCAAGAGCAGCACGCTGGCGCAAAAGCGCATGCTGCCCTGGCATACCTTCATGCTGCCCCAGCCCGGCAGCCAGGATTCGGAAACTATCTACGTGGAGTCGACCGAGTTCGACAATGCGGGACGCGAGGTCAACAACAACCTGCTGCGCCTGAATACCCTGACCGGGCAGTCGCAGCTGGTCGAGCGTCCCGGCAAGGTCAGCAAGTGGATGCTGGGCCAGGACGGCGAGCCGCGCCTGGCGAGCGTGCTGAAGGACGACAAGCTGACCCTGTACTACCGCGCGCCGGGCAGCCAGGGCTGGCGCCAGCTCTACCAGGCGGTGGCGTTCAGGGGCGACAACGGCGCCTTTACGCCGCTCGGCTTCGGTCCGGACGGGCTGCTCTACGTGGAGGCCAACAATGGCCGCGACACCAGCGCGCTGTACACGGTCGACACCGCCACCGGCAAGCTCAGCCCGGCCCCGCTCCTGAACGCGCCCGGCTACGACTTCGCGGGCCGCTTGGTGGCGAACAAGGACAAGCTGCTGGGCGTGCGCCTGCTGACCGATGCCCGCGAAAACGTCTGGTTCGACGCCGGCATGAAGGCGGTGCAGGAACAGATCGACCGGCAGCTCCCGAACACCATCAACCTGGTCTCGGTGGCGCGCAATCCGCAAGCGGCCCACATGCTGGTCGAATCGTATTCCGACACCCAGCCTGCGGTGTACTGGCTGTTCGACGCGAAGACCGGCAAGCTGAACAAGGTCGGCGAATCGCATGCCGCCATCAAGCCGGCCGAGATGGGCCACCAGCAGTTCGTGCGCTACAAGGCGCGCGACGGCCGCGAGATTCCAGCCCTGCTGACGCTGCCGGCGGGCGACAACGCGAAGAACCTGCCGCTGGTGATGCTGGTGCATGGCGGTCCCTTCATGCGCGGCACCGAAATGGGCTGGAGGGCGCAGGCGCAGTTCCTGGCCTCGCGCGGCTATGCGGTGCTCGAGCCCGAATACCGCGGCAGCACCGGCTTCGGCAATGCCCACTTCCGCGCAGGCTGGAAGCAATGGGGCCTGGGTATGCAGGACGACATCGCCGACGGCGCGCGCTGGGCCGTCGGGCAAGGCTATGCCGATGCCGGCCGCATCTGCATCGCCGGCGGCAGCTATGGCGGCTATGCCGCGCTGATGGGCGTGGTCAAGGACCCGGACCTGTACCGCTGCGCGATCGACTGGTTGGGCGTCACCGACATCAACCTGCTGCACGATGGCCACTGGAGCGCGGTGTCGGATGCATCGGATGCCTACCGGCAATATGGCCTGCCGGTGCTGGTGGGCGACCAGGTCCGCGACGCGGCCCAGCTCCAGGCCACGTCGCCGATCCAGCAGGCGGCGCGCATCAAGGCGCCGCTGCTGCTGGCCTATGGCGGCGTCGACCGCCGCGTGCCGATCTACCACGGCACCCTGTTCCGCGATGCCGTCAAGAAGCACAACAGCGCGGTCGAATGGGTGGAATACCCGGATGAAGGCCACGGCCTGGCCGTGGAACAGAACCGTATCGACTTCTGGACCCGGGTAGAGAAATTCCTGGACCAGCACATTGGCGCAGACCGCGCGCCGCAACGCGCACCGCAATGAAGGCGCAGCAGCCACTACCATTTAAAGGAGAATCCATGTTTTCACGCAGCCTGATGTGCCGGCTCGGCAGCGCCCTGGCGCTCATCCTGTGCAGCGCCGCGCCGCTGCATGCCGCGGCGCCCGCCGCCCTGCCGCCGATCGAGGCCTTTTTCGCCAACCCGGTGCTGGCCGGCGCCAAGCTGTCGCCGAGCGCGCGCTACCTGGCCGCCGTGTCGGGCGCACCGGGGCGGCGCGACTCCCTGGTCGTGATCGACCTGAAGGAAAAGTCGGCCAAGCTGGTGGCCGGCTATGGCAACGTCGACATCCTCCACTTCGAATGGGTCAACGACGGCCGCCTGGTGTTCAACGTCACAGACCGCCAGGTAGCCCCGGGCGGCCAGTACATGGCGGCCGGGCTGTACGCGGTCGACAAGGACGGCGGCCAGCTGCGCCAGCTGGCCGAGCGCCGCGGCGACGCCCAGGACACGACCAGTTCGCGCATCGGGCGCAGGATCCTGCCTTGGCACACCTTCATGATGGACGGGCGCGGCGCCCAGAACTCCGAGTTCATCTACGCCGAGAGCTATGACTACGACGACGGTTCCGGCGAACTCAAGACCGTCAACCTGCTGAAACTCAACACACTGACCGGCGCCGTGCAGACCGTGCAGCGCCCGGCCAGGGTCAAGGACTGGATGCTCGACCACAAGGGCGAGCCGCGCCTCGCCACCGCGGTCGAGAACGGCGTCACCACCATCTGGTACCGCGATCCCGCCAATAACGGGTGGCGCGTGCTGAGCACCTTCAGCACCTACCAGGGCGGCAAGGACGCCTTCGATCCGCTCGGCTTCGGCAGCGACGGCATGCTCTACGTCACGGCCCATGGCGGCGCCGACACCACCAGCGTGTACACCGTCGATCCGGCCACGGGCAAGCGCAGCGCGCAACCGGTGGTGGTCACGCCCGGCTACGATTTCGCGGGCAGCCTGATCCGAAGCGGCGACAAGCTGCTGGGTATCCGGGTACGCACCGATGCCGCCGGCACCGTCTGGCTCGACCCGGCCATGGCAAAGGTCCAGCAGCAGCTCGACAGCGTGCTGCCCGGCACCATCAACCTGATGAGCTTTCCCTCAAGCAACCATGCCGAGTGGGCGCTGGTGCAATCGTATTCGGACGTGAAGCCGCCCTTCTATACCCTGTACAACATCAAGACCGGCGCGCTCGACCCGGTGGGCCAGGCCTATCCCGGCATCGATCCGGCGCGCATGGGCCGCCAGGACCCGGTGCGCTACAAGGCGCGCGACGGCATGGAGATTCCGGCCCTGCTGACCTTGCCCGCAAACGGCGCAAAGAATGCGCCGCTGGTGGTGCTGGTGCACGGCGGCCCGTATGTGCACGGGAACAACTGGGGCTGGTACCCGGATACCCAGTTCCTTGCCTCGCGCGGGTACGCCGTGCTGGAGCCGGACTTCCGCGGCAGCACCGGCTACGGCGACAAGCACTTCCGCGCCGGCTGGAAGCAATGGGGCCTGAAGATGCAGGACGACATCGCCGACGGTGCACGCTGGGCCATCGCCCAGGGCATCGCCGACCCGCAACGCATCTGCATCGCCGGCGCCAGCTATGGCGGCTATGCCACCCTGATGGGCCTGGTGAACGACCCCGACCTGTACAAGTGCGGCGTCAGCTGGGTCGGCGTCACCGACATCAACCTGCTCTACGACGGCCACTGGAGTTTTACCTCGGACATGACGGAACAGTGGAAGCAGTACGGCATGCCCGACATGATCGGCGACCAGGTCAAGGATGCGGCCCAACTGAAGGCCACCTCGCCGATCCAGCAGGCGGCGCGCATCAAGGCGCCATTGCTGCTGGCCTACGGCGGCGTCGACCGCCGCGTGCCGATGTACCACGGCAGCAAGTTCCTGGACGCGGTCAAGCCGACCAACAGCCAGGTCGAATGGATTGCCTACCAGGACGAGGGACACGGGTGGCGCTTGCCGGCGAACCGGGTCGACTTCTGGAGCCGGGTCGAGAAATTCCTCGACAAGAACATCGGCAGCGGCGCGAAATAATGGATGTAGGGTGGACGGCTATGCCGTCCACGCGTTCAATCAAAGCGTTATTGCCACGCGGCGCAACCTCAGGTTGAACGCGTGGACGGGAAACCCGCCTTGTCGTGGCCCGGTCCACCCTACGAAAGCAATAAAAAAAAGCGCCCGCAGGCGCTTTTTTGCCGAGTGCAGACTGGCTTACACCACCACGGTCTGCGCCTGGCCTTCTTCACGCGCACGGATCTCGCCGATGCGGTACACGGTCTCGCCCGCCGCCTGCAGCTGGGCCATGGCCGCATCCGCATTTTCCTGCGACACGATCACGGTCATGCCGATGCCGCAGTTGAACACGCGGTGCATTTCGGCATCCGCCACGCCGCCATGCTGCTGCAGCCACTGGAACAGCGGCGGCATGGTCCACGATTGACCGTCCAGCACTGCCGTCAGCTTGTCGGCCAGCACGCGCGGGATGTTCTCGACCAGCCCGCCGCCGGTGATGTGCACCAGGCCCTTCACTTCCATCGATTGCATCAGCGCCAGCAGCGGCTTGACGTAGAGGCGGGTCGGCGCCATCAGCACGTCGGCCAGCTTGCGCCCGTGGAAATCGGCTTCCAGGTCC
>Ga0308160_10007533_pt1 | contig 10805 bp, 18 predicted proteins | sample PhyFR1_FD_201036 | JGI IMG/M metagenome (GOLD analysis project Ga0308160, IMG submission 201036) | Phyllosphere microbial communities from UC Gill Tract Community Farm, Albany, California, United States - DLSLF.R1 | ecosystem: Host-associated > Plants > Phyllosphere > Unclassified | place: USA...
GACAATATCGGTTACGAGGAAGGCGACAAGCGAGTCGTGGATAAGATGGAGACGGGATATCCTCGGTTCTTTATCCACCGCTCGATCCAGAAGGTGCGTTCGTTGGTGGTTAAACATCGGCGTTGCGTGTCTGCCTCATCGTCTGCGCTGGAGTTTCGGTCCATGCATGAAAGAATATCGATCTGACGACAGCTTGCGGGATTATGCTTGCAAAAGTTCGGTCGGGCAGACGAGCTCTGTATCCTCCTCCCTTCACCCCGGGTCGCAAGCAACGGTCGAGACTTCCTCGCGGCACAGATACCCTCGCTCCCATCACGCATTGTCGAGTTTGTCATCTGCCCTTCCGTCGCCTCGCTCTCGGAAACCCCTTCCTCGCCTGAAACACCCACCGCCTCCAGCAGCAAAGTCCCCGTCGGGGTGGATATTATCGAGCTGCAGATCCTGCTGTTCGACAAGGCACACTGGCCCACTGCCAAGGCCTTCTGGCAACATACCGGTGATGGAATCTGTTCGAGGCTGGCGGAGCGCGCTCTTGCGTTTTTGGGCGAAGGACCTGCCGGGGCGCGAGCTCCGACTCCGCCTCAAGATCGACCTACTTTCAAGAACGCAGTATCTTCCAGAAACCGTCATTACGCGCGGGCTAAGCCAGCCGCACCAGTCGCCCCGGCCGCTTCTTCGACAATCCCCGCTCAGCCCATCCCTGTCGCGCCGAAGACTGTCATTCCCGAAACGGAGGGCGAGAAGGTCGTAGAGGAGAACCTCACTGCCGACCTGTCCACCTACCTCGAGGAGCGATACGGACGAAACTTGCCATTGTTCAATGCGGGCTTGGCGAAACAAGCACTTAAACGACGAATCGCTGGTGGATTCCTGCCGAGCGATGAGGACTATGGCAAGGGACAGGACGTCACGCGAGGGACGGTTGATGCGGGGAAGATTGCGATTTCAGAGGACGACGTCTACCTCTATCCAGGCGGGATGAGCGCGATCTGGCACGCACACGACATTTGCCGCAAACACCGCCAAGCGACAGGCGAGCAGGAAGGCAAAAGCGTGTGCTACGGGTGAGTGGGATGTGGCGTAGCGTTGCACGCAAGCTGACGACAGATTCCCATATACCGACACGCTGAAGATTCTCAAGAAATGGGGGGCGGGCGCAGAATTCTTCGGTTCAGGTGGATCGGAAGACATCCCCAATCTCCGCGCGTTATTGGAAAACAGACGGCCGGACGAAGGTCGGATCCTGTCGCTGTTTTGCGAATTCCCAAGCAACCCGCTGCTTCGCTCGCCAGATCTGGTCGAGCTGAGGAAACTCGCCGACGAGTTTGGCTTCATCATCGTTGTCGACGAGACGATTGGAAACTTCATCAACGTCGAAGTCGCCGCGTTCGCGGATATAATCGTGTCGAGTCTGACGAAGATTTTCAGCGGCGACGCGAACGTCATGGGCGGCAGGTGAGTCGGCGTGGAGTGTACGCTCGTGAAGACTAATCACGCAGTCTGATTCTCAACCCGAACAGCCGGCACAAGGTCGCGCTGCGACAAGTCCTGCAGGAAGACTACGAGGACAACTACTTTCCCGAAGACGCCGTCTACATGGAGCGCAATTCGCGCGACTACCGGAACAGGATAAGAAAGGTCAATGACAACGCGTACGAAGTGACGGACTATCTATACAACAAGTCGCTCGACGCGGCCGGCTCGGGCGGGTCTGGACGAGCAATCAAAAAAGTCTATTATCCGCGCTACGTGACCCCCGAAATCTACGCGCAGGCTCAACGACACCCCACGACCGGTAAAGGAGGATTCGGCGGCCTGTTCTCAGTCACATTCGTCAATGAATCCGCGTCGAAAGCGTTCTACGACGTGTTGGGCTGTGCAAAAGGTCCGTCGTTGGGAACGAGCTTTACGCTAGCTTCACCATATACGATCCTCGCGCATTACTTTGAGCTAGACTGGGCGGCAGAGTATGGGGTGGAGAAGGGATTGATCAGGGTCAGTGTGGGCCAGGAAGATTTGGGGACGTTGATGGGTTGGTTTGAGGCTGCGGTGGGGGCTGCGGAGGAGGCGGTCCGGGCGGGGCAGTAGGCGTGTTGCGTCAGCGTCGGCATTGAGGGTGCTCGTTGGTTAGCCAGGTGGACGACGTGCATCGTGTCGGCGAAGTGAGCGAAGTGGGCGATCGTACATCAGTCATGTATCAGTCCAGCATTTACATCATCGCAAGCGTCACTAGCATCTTCAGCGTCTCTAGCGTCTTCAGCGTTTCTAGCTACAGCATCTTCGGCGTCGTTTCGTCTTCTGCCAGATCATGCCGTGCTTCCGTGACAACTTTAGTCCCCAAGTGATTCACAATGAGAGGAACAGCCGTGCGGAGACGGCGCGAAGGCCAGCTTGCGATCCTGCACGACCCACCGGTATCCCGTCAGGTGACTACGCCCCGAGCGACACCGCGAAAGCCACACATGAGCGGGCAAGGATCTTACATCCTCAGGCCCCGCCTTACAGCAATAGAATAATCATCTCACAGGAAACCCATGTACAACTAACAATACACCATAAATGGTATCCCGACTGGCGGGCCCTCTGTGGACTAAAAAAACCCAAATTCCCGATACGCTCTTTCGTGTTTCGGTTCGTGTGCGCCTCTGACGCTGGTTCTGCTGCTGCTCTGAGGCGAGCGGTTCGCATCCTTCTGACAAGCTCTCTGCTGTCTTGCCTTCCGCGGCTCCTCCACCTCCCACGTCTCATGACCTCGCGCTCGCCCAGGTTCCGCCTCCTCCCCTGCAGCGCGCGCTGCCTGCCAGTCCTCTCGACGCCGTATCAACTCGGTGCCCGACTGCTCGCTCTCCGTGGCTGCCTATACCACCTCCCTATCCTGCCCGCGAGGTCATCCCCCTATATCAACCCATAAGTCGGTACGGCGAAACAAACGCCGATCCACGCGACACCAAACGCAGTACCGACTATCAGGATATGCCGGACGATCGATTCGTAGTGCGCTTTGACTCTTGCGTCCTGGACGACCCGTTCCGGCCCGAACATTTTGACTTTCGGCTTGCCCCTGGCGACTCGTTCGTTGACCTTGTCCATGGACTTAGACCCAACCGATGTGGTCTTGCTCCCTTGGCGGTTTTTGCCGGTCGCACCGCGTCGTTCCGTTGTGAGCTCAAAATTCTCCAGTAAAGCGCCAAGCTCGATATTGGAAGTGAGGTCGTTTGGCGGATCGGTGGGGCTGATCTCGTTGGTTCCCAGTGGTCCACCTATACCCGGTGACCCGGGGTCCATACTGTCCATATGCGGAAGAGACGGTTGGGGTGGGATATCGAAGGGCGATATCTCGGAATGACCCCTTGTACGCCAGATTGGCGGTTGGGGCGATCTTCCGGGAGAAGGCAGCGATGGTTGGACCTCGATGGGGAAAGCCAGAGCAGCATCGGGTACTTTGATAGTCTCCCTCCGAACGGCCAGACGTCGTCTAGCAGCATCCGATATCTCGTCTTCGTCGTCGTCGTGTCGCGTCCCGCTGCTAGAGGGTTCCGACGGCGCCGAGTTGAGCCATGGGATGTCGCCCATGTTGCTGAAGCCCAGACCGCTAGTCGAGCACGCTACACCCGACAGGTCGGAGAGTGGGAAAACCTCCGCGGGCAGGGTCAGATCCGTATCCCTTGCGTCTGGCGTGAAAATCATCTCACTCGCGATGCTGTCCGATGGACCGTGACTTTGGTGAGTGCTTCTCCGGCCGGGACCCCTGACGTCACTCGGCCTGCCTTGCACGGACGCCCTGACCATGGATGGTGGGGTTGAAGGCTGAGACGCCGCCAGATCCTCTTCGTCCCCCATGTCCAGCTCCCATGGCTTGAGCTGCGAGCTGACTCGGCCCCAGACTTGGCTGCAGAATCCCCTGTAGGCAGAGTACATTTGCGCCGAGCCGAACCAAATGAAAATCGCGGAAGGCAGGCGGATAGCACGATAGGCGAAATGTCGCCGAGACAGGAGCAAAGTCAAGACGAGGAAGATCAATATACCGATGAGCATATCAGCTGCGCCGACCATGTACCTGCAATCAGCATTACTCCACGAGGAGTGCGGCGGGGTACGCACCAGAAGACCGCTTTTGGCTTGTTGACATTTGCCTTGACGTATGTGAGGAAATGCGGAAGGGATTGGGTCTCGAGCGTTTGAAACACTTCTTCGTAGATGGGCAAGTACTGCTTTCAGCACCGCGCGATAGATTCCTGCACAGTAAGACTCACCACTTCTGGCGCTGTGCTTCTCTGCAAACAATTCTTGGCAAACTCTCGCAATTCATCACTAATGCCCAATTCCCTGCTCCCGCCCTTTTTCAGGAACGTCGAAAACGCCCGTATAGCCTCCTGCCGCAGCGGTTGGTCTTGCGGTTTGTCATATTCCGTCCCTGGCGCAAGGTGTGGTCGTAAGATGGACGTGGCGTTCAGCGGCATCGCAGAGGGTTGAAGTCCGCCTTGATCGACACGCGGTACCGTGTCGCTGGCTGCCCATTCACATACCCTAAACGTGTGGTCGGGCTCTTTGATTGATAGTTCCGGGGTCGGTATGCCCAGAGTCGACTCGACTACCGTATCTCTGCGGTCCTGGTCCAGGTAGGCAAAAGGTCGATACCGGTCACCTAGCCTTGTACTTGGCACAGGCACTTTAGCTCTCTTCTCCACAGGTGTCGCGTTGAAACGCGCAGTGTACGATCGAAACCAGAGCGCGAAGAGGAGATTTTCCGATGTATGCTCCTTGTTGGCGCAGAACGTCGCAAAGTCGGAGAACGCGATAGGATGACACGTCTCGCCGTTCATAATCTGAGTGAGGGTGAGGTTGTCCAGCGTCGGGGTGGTGGACGAGCGAAGGATGGCTAGCGACGAGGCATTGGAGAAACGTTGCCGCTTATTCGCGTCGGACAAGCGTTGAGCGGAAGAGATGGATTCGGCGTCGGATCGAGGAGTCGACATTGTCAACAGAGGTCAATGAGCAGGCCGACGCGATCGGTGAGGCCAAGTGACCGGACTCTGCGCAGATGGTGGTGAAACGGTGTGGAACAGGCTATGTAAGGCGCATGTCGTTTGTCAAGGTAGACATTGGGGTAGAGAGGAGTATGCGGTCGGCGGGAGAAGAAGAGTAGGATGCGAGAGAAAGATGAAAGCAGGACGCGGGAAGTAAGAACAATGTATAAAGGTCGAATGGCCACGATGGGACGAGGAGTAAAATGAGGCGTGATTCCAGACGCCAAGAATCGACACCGCAACGTAAAACGCGACGGAACGATCGTCGTGAAAATAGCTCGCTAACCGTGCAGCTGTTTCATGCCGTTGCTACCAAAGTTGGCTGCGTCGAAGAGATGGCTTGCTTACGATAGACACACCACTACGTGGTCAGTCATTCATCAATGAAGCCTGCTTGCACAATCAGTGGACCGCATTCATGGGTCCTGCTGAGGCGTCGAGGCGGAGGCGAACAAGGTGTCTGGTCGTGGCGGCGTAAACGGCGTGGACGGGCGAGGTCTCGTTCCTGACATTATTGACTAGTGTGCCTGTAAAACGGCAAACGGTCATGAGATTCTTGAGCTCCGCCTATTTCTCTCCTTCCAGAAGTAGGCCCGCAAGCGCACATGTCACGCGCGCCCGACCCGCGGCTAACCGCTCTTTTGACTTTTCCGACTTTCTAGAAATCACGTTGCTTCGTCTTCACCTAAGCATTTTGGCCACATCCTGCTTGAACCGCCCCGTTGGCAACGGTATCCTGTCGACATGCGAGCAAACATATTACCGCGATACTGCCATGCTTCGTCGTCTCGGCTGGTGATCCCACCTCGATGCTTGCCAGTCCGACATCTCTCTATTCTCCCTCCGGCCAGGTCGGAACCGGACGCCTTCTTCAAGCCACCCTTCCGACCTCATGTAGGATTCACGCCCAATGGATACCCTGTATCGTATGGACTTGGAAACGGAAAGGGAAAGGGGAAGGAACCAGGACCGCCGAAGGAGGAGGAAGAGGTCGACGACCGCGAGTGGGAGGTTCGGGCAGGTGAGTTTTGGGGTTGGAACCGAAGCACAATGCGCTCAGGTTGGCGGTAGATCAGTCGCTGACCAGTAGCACGAGCAATGCTGCACCTTCGTAACACCCTGCCCTACTTCTTCGACACCGATCAATCAGCCGCGACGCTTTTCCCCGCCGACATTTTCAGCCAGAAGATGGTGCTCAAGCTCAATCATCCGGTCCCGCTGAAGGTATGTGCGAGCGGTTACGATACACCCGTCGACTTGTCTGTCCGACACGAACGAAGCCTTGAGCTGATTTCAGATCTCGTCGCTGTCTGCGTATTCTATGGCTTTTGCACTGGCTCGAAACGGCATGCAAGGTGAGCTACACGATTCTTGGCCTTTGCAAGCTCATAGCAGCTCTTCACAGTGATCTCCGGACCCATCTCGAACGGATGACCCATTCGCAGTCGCCTCGAGAGATCTTAGACTCCAAGTCGGCGCTGCTTCTATCGAAAAAGGCCATTCCGGCCCATCGTCACAAGCAAATCCGAGTGTCTGTGGCGGTGTACGGAACTCTTCGCTTACCGCCTCACCATGTACGTACCTGAATACCTTCTCATGGCGAGTTCCGGGTACGAACTTGATGAATGACGATCTGACAAGCAGGAAGCAGTATGGAAAACCTCCTCGCTGTACACTCTATGCCCCCGCACCGGGAAGATTGAGTCACACGAGGTCGAGAGCATTCGTCCGTTGCCTGGAGAGGGTGTGACTGAGTGGCTCAAGACCCGGCTACTGGGATGGACGGGCCACGCGAAGGAAGAGGTTCCGTGTCCCCGAGCTGTGCCGGTTCCGCGCGACAGCGAGCTCGCCCGTATCAAATCGCATGTCGACGCGGCGAGGCAAAGTGGCGCCGGACGCAATGATTAATATGGCGGCCGTAGTCCGTCGTATTAAGTAGTGCTAAAGTCGTTGCCGCGGATTACGTAGTGCTTTCGAGCTAAGTTATACGACCGCCGATGCAAGATTGTACCTTTCGCTTGTAAATGCCGGAATGCGCCAACGGAGGCCGCGGAGCGGTGCATCCCGCCAAAGGCTATCCGCCTGAGACAAGTGGCGGCCGAACGGGCTCGGGCACGGCGGCCCCCGAGTCCACCGAGAGATTAACGAGCGCTGATTAACTGGAACCAAAATAATCGTCTTCCGTGTCCGACGGGGGTTTCCTATTCATAAGCCACAGATCATGCCGAGGAGCAAAAAGGTATCCCAACCTATCAGAGATCCTTCACCCGACATGGAGGTGAGTCGCTGGCAGGAACAACGAGGTCAAGGTCGAGACAGTTGCTGACCTCATCCATCTGACTAATCACTCGCCGCCTCCACTTTGCTCGTCCACTCCACCCGACTTTTCCTCTGCGCTACAATGTTCTGCGATGTATCAACTCTACAATGCAGGACGACTCGGACTCTGGCAAGTCGGAGCATGGGGAAGATGGGATGGGCAAATCATCGTGAGTCGAGGTCGGGCGGGGCAGTTTGCTGACTGCCAGCGCTAGTCAAGTCAGGAAGGCGCAGAACCGGCTGGCCCAGCGCGAGTTCAGGTTGCGGAAACAGGTACGTCGGCGTTTTGCTTTCGTGTACATATCATGACCAGCGGCTGACGCTCAGCAATACGTGAGTATGACCGGCCATCCGCCCCACAGGCTGGCTGTGGGCACAGCTAATTATCAGGTGCGAGACCTCGAGGCGCGGGTCGAAGTATTGTCTGCGGACAAGGAGGACCGGGTGGAACTCATGACGCTGTTGATACGGAACCTGCTCAAGGAGAACAAGGAACTGCGGGAGATGCTCAAGTCGATGGCGTCGTTCGTCGGGGAAGGTGAGTGTACTGCACGAATATCCTGCACGTGACCAACAGCTTACGCCAGGTCTTGGGTCGTGCTTGCCCCGTCTGGGCCTGTCGGCGCCGCAACTCGAGGCGATCTTGAGCCGCGCCGATACAGATACAGCTCACGAAGCGTTCCTCGCGCTCAAGGCGTCTACGCAGATGCAAAAGGACAACCCGGGTATTCCGCTGGGTGAACCTCGGCGAGGCAGTGTCAAGCGCAAAAGGGGCACGCAGGATGATCTGGCGGCGGAGGGGAATAAAGGATCGGCAGCTGGATCAGCAACACCTGATGGTCCGGCACAGACGCAGCCGTTGCGGCAGGAGACGGAAAACTACGGGAACTACTCTTACCTCTTCCCCGACCTGAACGCTTTTGCGAACACGCCGACGAGACAACCGTTACCCACATCGCAAGTGAATGGGCATACGCAAGTTCAACCTCCTCCTCCGCCTATACCGCCTCCACCTGCACAATGGACGCCCACCTATGCCACCGCGCAGACCTCTGCGTACCCTTCGCCCATGCAGTTCAACCAGATGACGTTACCCCGCGATTTCTACCAACAACCATTCGACCAGTCCGGGTTTGGTGTTTCCCTCCCGGCATCTAATGGCGGGGGATACGCCGATCCTCCGACCAATCCGCCAGGTCCAGAAGATATAGACGAGGTAGAACACCAGCGCCGCCTTCGCGCGGCAGTGGTCAAGATCACCGCGCAAAAGGGCCATGGACCGATGGGGGCGGAATTGACCGCGGACCAGGTCGACACGAGACGGAAAGCACAGGAGGAAATCATGGACCGGATGCGCGAGGAGGAGGATCCTGAGGCAAGTGCAAGGGCGGAAGCGCTCCAGCTCATCTCGTATCATCTCAACAAGTGATTGATCCGCCATCTGCCCCGGATCGTATAAAATGCTGATCGGCAGTTTCCGAGTCAACCATAAGTACAGTCTGCCGGCTTCGCTTCGCCCGACACACATTCAGCAAACTGTGCCGCATGAGTGTGCTATAGATGGAGTCATTTTCCCTTCGGTCCGCGACGCGATGATCTTGCATCGGGGTGAGTGGCGCAACGCGAGGAGTCAGAGACGTATGCTGAAGTCGCAGACCAATTCGACTTGGTCGAAGCGCTACACGGCGGTCTGTCCGAGGTGAGCTGACCTCGACGGGACAGGGACAACGCTGACGGCAGTTTATTATACACGGGCCCGAGAATCTAGACCACCATAATTGGGAAATGTCCGAGAGTTGGTTACGGAGGTTTGGGTGAGTGTCTTCGCCTTCTGCGCGTGACAGACTCGTCTTTTCAGCAGCACCAAACTGATGAGCAGCATTCTGGTCAATGACGAAGTGTACGAAATCACGAATCGGTGGAGACGGAGCCGGGGGGATATGCCTTTGAGCCGGACCCAGATGGACAGCTCGGGCAGCACGCGCGACTCGGGTCCTTGGGACAGACGAGTCTCGGGCGGGATGTGTCGCTGAGGAGGTCAGGGGTGCTCAGCACGATAATTCGCCCTCTGATCGGGACGTTTTTGCGCTGTTCGCGCGGTCAGCTGTACAACGGGCGAAGTGACTTGGGCAAGATAGATTCCCATGCATTACCATGCCTACGTATGAAGCGGAATCGACGTCACATCCTTCCCTATCTTCAACACGAGATGATCGATCTGCCAGCCCGTTCTCGGCTGCGCAGCGATGATCCGACGCTCCCACATGGAATTGAGCCGGTCGATAGTTTCGTCGCTGATTGGGATGTTCTTCGGTCCACTAGAGCCCGCCGTAGAGTCAGAAGGATCCTCGACGCCGCCTGACGGGCCGTAGCTGGGCTCCTCGTGGCTGTCAGACTTCAAATCCGAGTCGGTGAGACACCAAGCGAACGAGGCGTGGTATTCCGGTTGAGTGTGGTATAGCGGACGGTGGAAATCTCGGAGGAGCGGATGCAGCGCGTTTTTCACGATCTCGTTTATCTGACGTGAGCGGTGCGGGGAGGAGCACAAAACGTGTGAGTATGCACGGCGTGAATTGCGGATCCGGGACGGGTAGCGCTCGTCGCATGCGTTGTAATAGGACCAGCCAACCCAGCTGACCCAGTATGACAAGCCAAGAAACGAGAGGAGCGGGGCAGCATAGTCGTTCAAGGAGAGAAGAATATGCCAGACGAACACCCCGGACCGCGCAAGACTGTCCGCTCGAACTCACTTCTTTCCCACCAGCACCCACTCGTAAAGCAAGGAACGCCCGCCCTCCGTGTCCGTCTCCTCCGTAACGTCTCCCATTGTAGTACACCTTGACCCTCCCCGCCAGGCTCGCGTGGAATCTGCTGGTTTTCGCTCTGAGTAGACAGTCCGCCAGTCGCGCCTTGAACGACGCGATCTGGTATTGGCGTAAAGGGAAGGCGTGAGACAAGGAGATATGCAGATCGCTGCCTAACTCCAGCATGCCATGCAGCTCGGGCTCGGGGCACGCCGCAGTGACAGAGCTGCAGTACCCTTCTATCTCGGTCCGAAGCTTGGCGGGGATCGGGACTGAAGTCAGTGACGGACCCCAGACAAGTGAGACAAGTGGATTTGAGCAGGATGACCCACTCACGCGAGAGGTAGATGTGCGTATCGTAGTCTCCGTCGATATACGGTCGGGTCCGTTTTCGACCTTGGTGTTGCGCTGGATCATCTTTTGGACCAACACCTGTTGATCAGCTTTGTCATATTGCAGACATACCGAAATCAAACGTCCCAGGAAGGGCGGGCAGCGGTCGTTTCGCGGTGTTCTTCAGGTGCACATCGGCTGCTTTGGCAGTCGGCACCGGGTCCCTCGACGGCGATGTCGAGTCGGATTCTGGCTCGGAATCATAATCGACGGGCCCCATTGACTGTCCGGGACGACACTGACATTGGATGTCGAATACGAG
>Ga0308160_10007534_pt1 | contig 10805 bp, 7 predicted proteins | sample PhyFR1_FD_201036 | JGI IMG/M metagenome (GOLD analysis project Ga0308160, IMG submission 201036) | Phyllosphere microbial communities from UC Gill Tract Community Farm, Albany, California, United States - DLSLF.R1 | ecosystem: Host-associated > Plants > Phyllosphere > Unclassified | place: USA...
CCGTGAGAGGCAGAGTGGCAGTCTTGGTCTTGGTTACTAGAGCTCACGGACTAGCGCTCCTGGTAGATCTGGTCTTAACAGGGTCCGATCGATGGAAGAGAAAGCGGGGTCGGCTTGGTGGTCAGAGTCATCTGGGGTCTGGAGTGGCTGTGCTCATAACGCGCTTTTAGCGGCAAGCAGGCGCGAGGATCGTCTTGTCAGCCTGCACAGACACACTTGTCGCAAAAGGCAAAGCAATTCCACCCAAAAGAAACGAAAAATTAGAGGCCATTGCAAAACGGCGAGGCGAGAAACTACGAACCAAGCTATACAAGCCTGGTTCAAGCGTTGACAGGAGCCCCAGCAGATAAGTGAGTACAACGCTTTCATTTGCGACGTAGTCCGCAGAAGGACACCTGACCCTAGTCAATCTTTTGATGGACCTCTTGTGCAATCCCAGCCTAGTTTACTCTCTCTCTAGAGCCCTTATGATGGCTTCATGATGGTTTCATGATATGAAATCATAATGGTTCCATGAGTTTCTTGGATGATGGCTTTCATTGCATCCAGGTGAAAGATGACGCGTTTCTTCGCGACATGGCCCTATTCAATCTCTCGATGGATCTCTCGTGCAATTCCAGCATAGTTCGCTCTCTTTCCAGTTTCAAATTCTGAGCCTTGCGTTGGCAAACACTAGTAGCCTCCCAGAACAGCGCGGCTGAATATGATCAAGAGACGCTGAGAGGATTTTTTTCGACGGCCTGTCTTGCTGTGGGTAGATCGTCTCATCAAGTACAGATCGCTTTCAGTCCACTTCCTGATCGTTTTGACGTTGCTCCCGTCCACCTCAACGGCCGCACTGGTATTCACAGTACGCCCATACGCCGCAACACCCTCAATGAAAGTCGGGCTCCATGTGGTATAACTGAAACCCGCTCCTCGTACAATCCCGCATCTACATACCCCAGAGACTCGCTACCCTGCCGAACCCCACCTTGTTTTTACACTTTCGGTGGAACCCCAGGCGCTGTTACCGCCGCGGTCGCTGCACCCGGTCCACCGTTCACTGTCGTATACGCCGGTCCAGTGGGCTGGATTTTGAGCGTCTTGATTTGAAATGTACCTGTTGAACGAAAGCGAAAGTGCAAGATCCCGCCGGGGCAAATATCAGTAACGCAGTCGGATTACCAACACCGCCAAAGGGGATTACGAGGAAGAATAGTAAACCGTGCCGTCAACTGAACTTACATTGCGGTAACCCACTACTCTCGGCCGTGACACTAGCGTTCATACCCAATTTCGCAAGTGCTCCTTGAATCAAAGCGGTCGGGTAGACCAAGTACTACATGGATGTACGGGCATTGTGGGCGGTAGGCAAGAACCGAAATGATATGTGTGGTTGTAGAGGGGCAGGGTCTCAGCTTTCGACGTCCAATCAGGTTATAAAGGAAAGCGGATGTGTGCGACTGACAATCTTGCTGACCTCCAAATCCACCGCCGGTCCATTGACTGTAGATAATGGGATCAAAGGTGGAAGAGCATTGGATTGGAGTACGTAAGTTCCCTAATGAACATCTCGGACGTTGATATTGAATTTTCCGGCGGACGAATGGATTAGAAACAACGATCCGGTCCAAAATCAGCGATTGTCTTGATCAACGCATCAAAAAGGTCTCCTCCAGTCACAGCGCGAAAGGGAGTTGTTTTCGTCGCACATACCCGATGATTGGTCCGCAGATTATCCACCTGTCTAGCCCAGACGAACAAGAAGAATTCTTTACAGATGAATTTGATTTGTTCTAGGTTTGTTGGAGGTGGAGTACGGTGGGTCGTTATACTGCGTCGTGGGAGGTTTCGGTGAATTTCGCATTCGAGGCGTTAGAGTGAGGGAGGGGGATCACGAAAGGGGTATGGGTAAAAGTTAGATGGATTAGGGTAGGCAAATACGAGGAGGGAGATGCCCGGAAAGAGATCAGGAGGTGGGGCAACGTACTGTTCTACTAGTTGACCACCTACGACCCGACCGATCGCTTCCAACCGATCCCTCAATCCTTGTTCCGTCTCCCCCTCTTCTTGCTCTCTTTCCCACCTCTCCTTCTCCTGTTCAACCACCTTGGCATTATCCACACCACCCGCAGTCATAGCGGACTCCATATCTTTCCTCCCTTTTGTGGTACCCGGTCCAGGCCCCCCCGAGCCAGAGCTAGGAAGATCTAACCCAGCTTCTCGGAGCTCTTGTTCCACCTTTCGACGACGTTTGACTGCGAATCGGCTGGAGTCTCGGAGAATATGGATCATGCTGGTCGTCAAGTATGATGGGAGGTGGTCATCCATCAGTGTAGGAGTGGGATGAAGGAGGGTTTGTATGGAAGCTGGGAGGGAAGGGGTCGGGGTTTGGAATTGTTGGGACATGTTGGAGGGTGGGTGAGGCTGGTTATGAGGAGGTTGGTCTTGGATCGTGTCGTCCTGTAAGTTTTCCGGGCTATTTCAACAGTTATACGAGACCAGAATAAGTCGAGCGGATCTACTTGGCAACGTTTGCACATCATCAAATGTCAAGATTCATCCAAAGTCCAAACGATATGCTCGAAAGCGTGACTAGTACGCTGCTCCCCTCCCGCTTGTCATCTGCATCCGCTGATGCCGTCATCTCATCCTCGCTCTGCCGTAATCACTTCTCTTCGGAATAACCCGCCGATCGCTTTCGAGGGAGAGAAAGTTGGGAGATCGACTTGTTGAACATGTTGAGACGTAATTGGAGGTATCTAAAACAACGATCCAACCATCAACTGCTACAACCAAACCACATCACTGACCAGTAACTAGTCACAATGTCTCAATCCTATAGAACATTAGCATCTCCGCTTCGTCAAGCTTTGACCGTGAGTCACACTACCCGATCTATAGCAGATCGTCAATCCCTAAATCCGCTCAATCTCTTTCCATAGCCGGCCATCCGATCAACTTCTCGCCGATCTACCCTCTTCCCACCTACCCATCCAACAGCTTCCACCCTGGCTTCCGCATCATCATCCCGATCGACATCGTCCTCTGCTCCCACGCGGACCACTACTGTCCATGCTCCAGGCTCTTCATCAGCCGTTGGGCTAGGGCCAACACCCTCGACGGAAGAGATGCAAAAAGTCAGAGAGATGATGCATGAGAGACAAAAGAGGATGTACAAGGATCGAGGGGAGAGGAGTAAGAATGCGATGTATTATGGGGCTGGGAGTGTGAGTAGATGAGGGCCGGGGCCTTGTTCAGCGTGGGAAAGAGCTGATTGTTCGATCCTGCTACTCATATTGCTTTGGTTCATCCCTACTGGAATAATCTCGTCATCACGATCGCCCTTTCTTTTTCCCCTTATTCGCAAATCTCTCCCGATCCCTCGATCTTAATCCCGCCGCTTATGGCTCCTCCAGCTCATCCTCGCCTTTGGCGTCACCTACGCCTCGGTCCCCCTCTACCGAGCATTCTGCGGAGCCACCGGGTTCGGCGGAGTCCCCGTCACCGATTCATCCAAATACACACCCGATCGTCTCTACCCAGACGAAGATGATCCTTCCAACCCATCTGGCGCGGCGGCGGGGGACGAAAGACGGATCACCGTTCATTTCGAAGCTACCTCGTCGGACGATTTGAAGTGGAAGTTTACACCGCAACAACGATTCGTCCGTGTTCGTCCTGGGGAGACGGCGTTGGCTTTCTATCAAGCTCATAATTGGGGAACTGAGGATGTCGTCGGGATCGCCACGTATAATATCACCCCTTCGAGGGTCTCGCCTTATTTCGCAAAGGTCGAGTGCTTTTGCTTTGAACAACAAAAGATCAGGGCGGGGGAACAGGTGGATTTACCGGTCTTCTTCTTTGTGGACAAGGATATTAGGGAGGACCCGTCGGCTGGACAGGTGGATGATATGGTGTTGAGTTATACGTTTTTCAAGTGAGCAACCGCTCGTGTCATGTTGGTATGTGGGGGCAAGGGTCGCTAACCGATGAGGCACTTGTTTGCGTGTGCGTGTGTGCTTGACAGAGCTCGACGAAATGAACAGGGTCATCTGGAGCCTGATGCACCGGCGGATGTGGTCGAAAAATCACTTGGCTTCGAGGACTACGAGTTGGCGGAGAAATCTACTCCCGCTTTGTAGACATGCGGGAGGGCTCGGTCGACAGGCATGGTCGGGAATTATGAGGTTGTATACGTTGCGTTATCCGATTATCTAGCGTTGCATACATCACCCCTTTCACAACTTCCAGAGGTCAAGGGCATCTTTGGGTAATGATACGACGTCAGACGACTATTGTCTTCCAGCGACGCTTGGAGATCATCTCCCTCAAGACGGTTGGGTAGAGATTCATCAGCAACAGTACGGAGGCTGGGTCTTCCGCTTCGACGTAACGAGAGCCTATTGAGGCGCTTTGGTCCCGGTAACCCCATGCCTAGGAACGAGAAGCCTCAGCATGGACATCACAGCCTTGATAAGCAAAGTACACACTCACTCGTAAAAGCTTGGCCAGCTGGGACTTGAGCCTTGCCCGGACCTCCTCGACATCCCGACTCGCCAACCAATCCAAGCTCAATGCTTGCATCTCCTCGTCCGGCTGCCGAATCTTGAACGTTTTGCGGATTAAGTTAGAGCACCGGAATAGATACGCCCAGACGGACTCGGCCGGGTAGAGCACTAGTTCCGAAAAACTGTCGGGGTCGAGGAGAGGAAGTGCCGACCATTTTTGCGCCAAGTCAGAGCACGGTCCGGCCGATCGCGCCGGCATAGAGGTTGTTTCGATGGTCGATACTTGATCCGTTTGAGTTCCTGCCGAACTGTGCTCGTAGTTCGGTTCTGTCTGACACCCAGTCGAGCGCGTCCAGCCGACCTCGGCGGTTTGACAGCCTACCGCTATATAAGCAGCTGGCTCGGTCTGGCTGCCAGCATCAATCGATGCTAGGGTCGCGTCCGTCTGTATTGCTCGATGGACCAGGTTATCTGCGCGTGGGAGGCCGTGCTGATCTGCGACACTTGCCCGGGCTGCAGAATTTGTTCCGTCAAGGCCTCCGCTATCGCTTGTACATGAAGGTACTTTGGACGGTTCTGCATCTCCCTCGATGCAGAGACTTGCATCAACTTGTGAGGACGCCGATCTGACGTTTCTGTGCTCGAAATTCAAATCGAGTATTTCGCCTCGAAACCCCACCCCTTGCAACTTCCGCAGTACCCGAGAAGCTAGAGGGATATACTCATGGATCGGTGCTAGCACGTCTCGTATCTGATGATTCTGGATAGACTCACCAATCTCCCAATTCTCAAAAGTCAAGATGGCTTGACCTCGACTATGTTTTAGACGGTCCCGGGGTATTTTCACGCTCAAGGGAGTACAAGACATCTTCACATCAGTTAGGGTGGTGGTTGTAAGCATTGTGGTATATCCTGTAGGCTCAGGACTCTCACTGACTTCTCTCAGGAATAGGTTGAGCTCTTTGGAATTGACGTCCGTGGGTAGCTTGGACACCCGGAGGCTCATCCATTCCGAAATATCGTTCCTGCCGAGAAGCGAGCTTCGGCAGGAGCCTTCTCCTTGCTTCTTCCGAGGATTGAACAATAAACTCGATCCATTTTGGCTGATCGACCCATGATATTCGGCAACCCATCCCGGCTGTGTCTCTCCGGTCTTCATTCCGCGAGGTTTCATCTCGTTGCTGGGCGCTTCCTGATCGTTGATCTTGACATCCACAGAAGCTCGTCGACGACGTACTGTTGGCGGAGGCGTGAGCGGGAACGCCACGTTGTGTCGAAACTTGCCTGTTTTGGGAGTGCCTAGGCAAGAAGCCTCCAGAGAAGTGATTGATCTTCTCCCAGCCGTACTTCAGCCTACTTGTACCAACTCTACAGTTAGTAACTCACAACATCTGCCCCTCGAAGGAAATCCCCGACCATTCTTGTTCCCATAATCTTGCGTCTTCTTCCTTGATGAACTCCAGGGACCAATCGCGTCGCCCGCTCACCGCAGTTCCTTCATTTAAGGTAGACAGGCAACCCCACGGACGGATAAGGTCATAGACCGCACCAATGTCAAGATTGGCTGGAAGACCGCGGAGCAGGCGAAAATGGTTGTGGGAGTTAGAAGTTGTTGGTGACAGGGCTGAAAGCGGGAGTAATCGGAAATGTTGGGATGTTGACCTGGTACTGGGGAAGCAGACCAGGGCCTTTTCAGCTGGTGGAGTCGCCACATACACGAAGGTTCAGTCTTCGAACAACTCTCGGGGTTCAGTTTGAGCAAATCTCTCTTACCGTGTCTAACCGTTGAGAACCAAATCAACCCTATTCTACTACATGTCAGCCTGACTACTTTCTCTATTCCGTTTGGTATCATATCTGCTCACCCGATTTCCTGGTGTTATTCAGCTGCAGCTCTATTTTCCCGAAGTATTCCCCAAGTTCTACTTCGATTGTAGCAAGATCTCTTACGTCTTCGCCCAGCTCGATACGTAGACATCGACCTTGCTGCAGGCTTTTGGTCATCATTGAGCACTCGCGAAACTGATCTGGGTAGGCCTCTTACAACTAGAGGATGGGAATACACCTGTATAATCTGGTCTTCCTCTGGTGTCCAAGTTCCCTCAGTATGTGTGGACCGCAAATGATCGAATTGAACTTGATGTAAGTACCAGGGGAAGTCTTCCGTCCCGTTGACTGATACCATGATTCGGTCCCTCCGGATAGACGGAGATCTGATCAGATCACAGCTTGAAATGACGGTCGACGGAAGGTGTGGCAAGATCGGGAAGCAAGACGCTGCTGATGAGCCAGAGAATGGTTATGTACTTATACGATTACGGTGGATGGCATTGAGGTGTAATTCGTGAATATTTCGATCCATCCATCATTTCAGCCCACCCTTCATCAATCGTCATCAGAGTCTCGGAGGATCCTCGGAGCCTTTTCCGGTTTGATGAAACGCGAGAAATATGTCTTTTTGTTCGGTCTGCCGCTTGTTTGCAGGGGTTCAGCGAACAAACCAATGCATGAACCTGATTAGACAGCCAGTAAGGATCATGTCGAGGATTCGTCACCGTATCTGGTGAGAATGTGTCTAGCTGCGGAAGAGACATGGAACAAATGCAAGATGACATGCTATGCGGATCGCTATATATAGTACACACAGGAGACGAATATGGGAACGAGCCTGACGCGCCGCTTTTGGTGATGTGTGGGTATTGCAAGTGCAAGAAAGCCTATCCTTGCAAGAATCGAATGTAGGCACTGTATTGAAGTGATCTCAGTATTGATTCCTCCAGACAAAAATAGCTCATGAGGACTCACAGGTTGTTGGTTTCCTCAACGAATGGGTATCCGAGCTGGTGGACGAACTCGTCCCAGTCGGCGCTTGCCTCTGGCGGTACTGGTACAGCTACCAACACACGTGCCACATCTGCGATGATCGAAGGTTGATCAGTCTATGGCTCCACATTAGGTCGCCAATAGGACAGCTTCTCACCTGACCCGTGATTTCGGTAATGGAACATCGAGATGGTCCAGTCGCTCGCCATTCCACTCAGGAACTTTCGCAACGCGCCCGGTCGCTCAGGGAATTCTGTTGGTAGCAAGCGTTCAGCAGAGTGATGATATGAAGACGTAGCCATGCGACTTACCAAATCTGAATACCCTCTCGTGAGGTACTCGACTTTTGCCTCCAACCATGTGTCGAACGTGGCTCTTGGCAAACTCGTCGTCGCTCAAGTCCACGGCGGTCATGCCCTCCTTGGCGAGGGCAGCCACGATCTGTCCGACTTCCTTTGCTCGTGCCTCTGGCGAAATCGAGGCCGACGATGGTGACGAGTTGAGGAGGAATGAGGTGATGATGTGCGCCTCGTGGTCCGAAGAGTAACGGTAAGAGAACTCGGTGGTGGCACGCGGGTAGATGATTGAGTGTAATTTGATGAATCTACGCAACCAGGAGTGTGCTCAGTAATCGACTTTGAATCCGTAAAAAGCTGTAGCAAGCACTCACGATCCAGGTTGTTCAGGAACCCTGATACTCATAAGCACCTCTCTACGTTCACCCAACTCCGCTCGTTCCGCCACGAATCGGAGTCGACCAAAGTTCATGTTGGCTCCCGAGATGACAGCGACGTACTTTTTGCGGGCGCCAACGAGATTGTTTCGTACAATGTGGGCCTTCAAACCGGCAAGGGCCAAAGCTCCGGCTGGCTCAGGAACGGATCGGGTTTCTGACAGCGGACTTTGCGTCAGATTCGTGCTCTTGCTTGTATATGCACTGGACTCACCTTCAAAGACGTCCTTGACAGCAGCGCAGATCTCGTCGTTGTTAACCAAAGTGATATCGTCAAGGGTGTCCTTGCAGATTCTGAAGCACTCTTCGCCGACGATCTTCACGGCCGTGCCGTCACTGAAAGGACCGACTTCGCTCAACACGACGCGCTTTCCAGCCGCGATACTTCGCTTCATGGCATCACCGTCGACAGTCTCCACACCAATGACTTTGACGCTCTCTGGGGCGATCCTCTTGATATAGGCAGACATTCCCGAGATGAGACCTCCCCCACCGATGCTGGCAAAGACACCATCCAACTGCTCAAAGTCCTTCATCTGTCGAGCGAGCTCCACGCCGACAGTTCCTTGACCGGCAATGATGTAGGGGTCGTCATACGGAGGGATGAAATTGAGCCCGTGAACCTTGGCCAACCTAGCACACTCAAGCTTGGCTTCATCGAAGTCTTGTCCATGCAAGACAACCTTAGCCCCAAGTCGCTCTACGTTCCGCCATTTGATGGATGGCGTTGCGAGAGGCATGACAATGGTGCAAGGGATTTTGAGACTGTTTCCAGCCAACGCTACCCCTTGAGCATGATTTCCTGAACAAATTGTACGTAAATGAGTTTGGGTCCTGAAGCAACTCTGTAGCATTGTGTCCTCTCACCTGCACTACACGTCACGACACCCTTCCACTTCTCTTCGTCGTTCAGATGGGCCATGCGGTTGTAAGCGCCTCGGACTTTGAACGAGAAGACAGGTTGCAAGTCCTCCCGCTTCAGCCAAATCTCGTTTCCGAGCTTGGCAGAGAGATTGACAGCCAAAGTAAGCGGGGTCTCCTGCAGATTCAATGGAGCGCTGTAGACCTTGGCTGCAACAAGACACATCAGGTCAGGGACGTTTGGGTTTGTTCAGTGTAAGTTGAGATCCAACTTACACAAAAGGATCATTCGAAGATAATCAGGAGTTGGCTCCTTGCCGTCACCATGGTCGACGAGAAGATGCTTGGGCAAATTCTGGTAGAGGTGCGTCGGAACTTCTGGGTCGTTGCCGCTGACCGTGTGAGACGCGCTTTGAGTCGGCATCGGCGCAGACGAGGAATACTCGATCTGTGCGGCGGGAGGGAACGATGTCATAGGACTGTCCTTGTAGGCACCATGGCCATTGACCATCGTTCCTTTTCCATTCATTTGACGTTTGGCAGCGAAGTTTGCCTTCTCAGCGGCTGCGGCAGCGGCGGCATCTCGTTCCTTCTCCCTTTGCTGAACGGCAGCGATTTGAAGGTTCCTTGGTGCCTTACGCTTGGTCCAACCCTCGAATTGGACGAAAGCTTGTTCAAGAAGAATGTCTACTCCGAAGACATGAGCCCAATTCTCAGTAGCTTGAGCCAGCTCGATGAGAGCGCTAACTTTTGGTCGATAGGCCATTTCGATAGCGACTCCACCGGCCTCGTTCAAAAGCGTTGGTTTCAAGAGGATACCTGAAGCCTTCTCATCGAGAGTCATGCTACCGCCTGGAACGGTTGATACGATCACGCTGGGCTTCGCTGCAGGAAGCTCGTCTAGGGAAGTGACGCAGACAATGTTGAAGTCCTTCGGGAAGAATTTGGCGACCTTCTCGGCATTCTCACGTGTACGGTTGTACAGGTAGATGGTCTGAACGCCCAACTGGTGAATGGCATAGACAGCAGCTCGACACGTCCCGCCAGCCCCAATGACGAGACCGGTCGTGTTCTCTGTCAAGCGGACGTGAGGAGGCAACTGCTTGAAAGCCAAAGTTTTAATCGCCTTCCAATCTGAATTGTCTCCATACAAGATCCTGGAGCCTTCTTCGGTGTGCTTCACAGTGATCGTGTTGACAGCGCCGATGGCGCGGGCGTGGTCCGAGACGGTGGTCAAATGAGGCATAATCGCAAGCTTGTGCGGAATAGTCACGGATGCTCCTCCGAAGTGCGGGTCTGCCAAGATGCGCGAGATGCTCAGGTCCACCTCTTCGGTCTCGTGTAAGGTGTACTTGTGCGGCAAGCCGAGGGCCTCGAATCCGGTGTTGTGAATGGTAGGGGAAAGAGAAGCTGCAATGGGTGTACCGAAAAGGTGGTAATTCTTGGATGGTAGTCTTCCAAGAAGGTGCAGAGCTTGCTGTACCTTAGCAAAACTCGTCTGGCCTGGGGCAGATGGTGTCGGCAGAGCAGGATGGGTAACCGGAGTCAAAATCGGGTTAAGTACCCTAGACATCTGGCCTTGTTGACCCATGTTGATGGCTATCAACGGCTTGTCAGACGTTTTGCGGGCTTGAGCTGCGAAGACTGCGAGGAGAGTGTTGTCCTCCGGCTCAGTAGCTGTTCCAACCAGTTTGACAACATCACCGATAATGGAACATTGCTGGTATTTTTGGGCCATTGTTGTCTCGTTCCACTTGGCGGCGCCAGACCAATCATGCCATGAAGCGATGATCTGCGAGGGTCCCTTATGTTTGACGATCTCGTCGACGCGGTCTTGAGGCATACCAACCTCGATGTCGATGAATTCGCACCCAGCCCGGACAGCCAGCCGCAGG
>Ga0308160_10007535_pt1 | contig 10805 bp, 9 predicted proteins | sample PhyFR1_FD_201036 | JGI IMG/M metagenome (GOLD analysis project Ga0308160, IMG submission 201036) | Phyllosphere microbial communities from UC Gill Tract Community Farm, Albany, California, United States - DLSLF.R1 | ecosystem: Host-associated > Plants > Phyllosphere > Unclassified | place: USA...
GAATATACTTAGTTTAGGGTTGGAAAGAAAATTGAACAACGTTACGGTAAACCGGAGTATCAGGAAAAACAGTACCGCAAACGTAAATATGATCATATCAGCTTAAATAAACACTGTCTTCTTCATTAGGTACATCCATGATTACATCAACATGTTCTTTTAAGACAGTAGCCATCTTAAGCCCCACAAAATCCGTTGCTATCGGAAAAATCTTATGACTCCGATCTACCAGCACAACCGTACGTATTTTTTTATGTGGTGTATTCAGAAACACACCCAAGCCATATGCAAGCGTTTTTCCACTGTTCAATACATCATCTACCAAAATGATGACCTGATTTTTCCACTGTTCATCGTCAAGGTCTGTTTTTGCAACTAACTTACTATTCTGCTTTTCAATGTCTATTCGTAGCATGGTTACCTTCAGGTCGGAGATTTCCTGAAGCTTCTGTTGTAGTCTAAGCGCAAGTTTATAGCCTCTATCCCAAATACCGGCAAGCACAATCTCTTCCTCTTCTAAGTTATCCTCCAGAATCTGATAGGAAATCCGGTCAATCTTCTGTTGTATTTGTAGTTTGTCTAAGATAAGTAGTGGAGAATCTGCCATTAGAATGTGTTTTACCCTGCAAAAAGAACAATTTAAATGGGTTAAATCAAATATCCTAAAAATATTTACTTTTCTCTGCAACGTTTTTAGGGTAACTGCGTCTAATCCATAAACATAAATGTAGTTCCATGAAAATCTCAAAACTTCCTGCAGCCTTATTTTTAAGCGGCGCATTATTAATAAGCAGCAATCTATTTGCACAAGAAATCTCAAAGTCGGTTTCTGTTAATAATTTCCAAGAAATTACCGTCTCCAGTGGAATTGATTTATACTTAACACAATCCGCTACAGAAGGTGCAAAAATTATTGGTGATAAGGAGCTTGTAGATAAAGTTGTCCTTGAAAAAAATGGAACGTCCTTAAAAGTAAAGTTCAAGGAAAATAGCAGTTGGTCGGGATTGTTCAGGGGCAGGAAACAGGTTAAAGTATATGTTAATGTGAAAACTTTAAATGCACTTCATGCCAGCGGCGGTAGTGATGTGTATGGCCAGAACACCATAAATACCGACCGTTTCGAGTTACATACTTCCGGAGGTTCGGACGTTAAATTAACCCTGGTTTGCAAGAATGTAACCATTGAATCAAGCGGTGGGTCAGACTTATATTTAAGTGGTTCTGCAGAAAACATGGACCTTAGAAGCAGCGGTGGAAGTGATGTAAACGCCGAGAAGTTCAGTGTTAATTATGCAAAGGTTAGCTCCAGCGGTGGATCAGATGCCAATATTCACGTTAACAAAGCCCTGGAGGCTAATGCAAGCGGCGGCAGTGACATTAGATTTAGTGGCAATGCTTCCTATAAAAAGACTTCCGATTCTAAAAGCGGAAGCGTTAAGAGAATTGATTGAGTTTAGTTTTTAGTTTTTAGTTAAAATCCCGGCAGGATGGATGTTCTGCCGGGATTTTTTATGCTATTTTTTCTGGTATGGGTAATAAATGAAATTCGCCCCTTCGGGTACAATCACAAACACACACATATAATCCTCCGGCTTTTTATAAGCTTTTAAAAACAAAGGCTTCTTCTCCGGATTAATGATACCCTTTTCAACAAACTCCTCCAAAGTAGAAGCTTGTATCGTCCAGTTGGTATTTAATTCATCACGGTTCAAAATTACTTCACCGATACTAACTGTATGCTGATGTGCAATGAAAATCGGATGGGTAGAGATGCCTTCCATCATAATATCAATGGCAACCTCACGGATAGACTCCGCATAAAGCTCCAGATCCTTTTCCAGACTTACCAGTGGACTTACTTTTTTTTCTTTTTTATCCCCGTCAGGTTGTTGGGGTAATAATTCTTCTATATCCATTAATCTGCTCTCCGTTTAAGTAAAACAACGTTTTCAACATGCTGCGTATGCGGAAACATGTCAACCGGTTTAATTCTAACTACTTCGTATTTTTCAACCAGCAAAGCAATGTCCCGTGCTTGTGTCGCTGCATTACAGCTCACGTAAACAATTTTCTCTGCTTCCATTTCCAGTAAACGATCAACCACATCTGCGTGCATACCTGCCCTTGGTGGATCTGTAATAACCACATCAGGTTTACCATGACTTGCAATAAAGTCTGCAGTCAGGATATCCTTCATATCACCAGCATAGAATATGGTGTTTTCAATACCATTCTTTTGGCTGTTAATCTTGGCGTCTTCAATCGCTGTCGGCACATATTCAATACCAACAACCTGTTTAACCCCACCTGCAACAAAATTTGCAATGGTTCCTGCACCAGTATATAGGTCATACACCAGCTCATCACCTTTAAAATCGGCAAATTCCTTAGTGATTTTGTACAATTCAAATGCTTGCAGTGAATTAGTCTGATAAAATGATTTGGCACCAATCTTAAATTGTAAACCATTCATCTCTTCATAGATATGATCCCTGCCGGCAAAAGTAATTACCTCCTGATCAAAAATGGTATCATTCTTTTTCTGGTTGATAATGTATAACAGAGAAGTGATGTCCGGGAATTCTGACTGTATGTAAGTCATCATGGCATCAACCTGCTCCTGTTCTACATAAGCAAACACCACCACCACCATAACCTCACCTGTTGATGAAGTACGAATAATCAAATTGCGGAGGTTGCCGGTATGGTTCCTTAAGTCATAAAAGCTAAGGCCCATGCGGATGGCATAATTCCTTACCTGATTGCGAAGGGTGTTGGAAGGCTCTGCCTGTAAATAACAGTGCTGGATGTCCAGGATTTTGTCAAATCTTAAAGGTACGTGAAAACCAAGGGCATTCATTTCCAGATCAGCAGTATCACCCATGTCACCACGGTCAAGCCATCTTTTATTGGAGAAGGTATATTCCAGCTTATTTCGGTAATAGGTGTCTTCTGCCGAACCTAAAATCGGTTCCATCATACTGGTGTCGATTTTAGCAAGGCGCTGCAGTGCAGCTTCAACACTTTTATATTTAAACTGAAGTTGGGCTTCGTATTGCATATGCTGCCATTTACAACCACCGCAGGTGCCAAAGTGCTGGCAAAAAGGATCAGTTCTTAATTCAGAACTGGTGTGCAGGGTTTCAATCACCGCTTCAGCAAAATTCTTTTTCTTTTTAACGACGCGGACGTCCACTACGTCGCCAGGTACTGCTTTTTCAACAAAAACTACAAGCTCGTCGGATTTCGCTACACCCTTTCCCTCTTCGGCAATATCAACAATTTGCAAATTTGGCAGGATGGTTACTGTTCCATCTTTTCTATTTCTACTCATCAGAATGCAAATTTATGGATTTTTATGCATGTAGCATGAGAAATTCAGGCAATACGAAGCCAGCAAGCATATATTAATGCTTCCCGGCATAAGAGATCAGGATATGCGATACCTACTTGCCAAAGAATTTAAGGATAAATCCAAAAATACCCTGAGCCAGGTTAAAGCTCATATCAAATTTCTCATCCACCAAAACTGAAATTTCTAAAACCTCTTTGCTCATGATAAACGATGCTATACCTCAAATATAGCCGTTTTTATACCAGAAACCAAAGTGGTCTATGTTAAGGTTTTGTAATTATAAAGGTTATTATTATAAAGCGGCTTTAACCAGAAAGGGAAGCAGGTCTTTTTGAAAACTCACGAAGTTTTTGCGAACGTCAGATTCACTCACCGAGGTAAAAGCAAAAGAAAACACAATGCTTTTACTTGCTTTGAGCAAAAATGCTAGTCCTTCCCTTCTTGAAGGATTATTTTTAAAATGATCAAGCTCCAGGTAGGCCGCCAGCAGCAAAGATTCCAGCTGGTCAGACAGGTGCTTTAAGAACTCTTGAGAATTGGCATTCTCACGCACAAAGTCCCATCCAATAAATTCATTACAAACAGTATAAGTCAGCCTGCAGGTTTTCATTACCAGGGCAGTAAGATGCTCCTCTTCATTGCCAAACTGCGCCTTGTTTTTAAGAATTTCTTTCAGGTTCATATCCAGATAATCCATCAGGATGGCATCCAGAATTTGCTCTTTACTCTCAAAGTATTTGTAAATCGTAGCTTTTGCAATACGGGCTTTCTTTGCAATTTCGTTTACACTGGTCTTATGATAACCATACTTGCGAAATAATTCTTTCGCGGCCCTGATTATACTTTCTTTAATCTTTTCTGGCTCCATTTAATTAGTGACCTGTATAAGTTGACTGCCCTGAATGCGAACAGTATAAGATTTTAGGTAATGAACTGCAGGCGCCTTCTGCGGACTGCCATCCATTAACAGCCATTTTGCGTCTGTACATGGATCGGTAACTGTTATTCCGCCTACATCCGGTACAATTTTACATAAATTCTCAGGATTTACAGTACTGCAACGGTCATATGCTTTATAACCCGTTGCAGTAGAAACAATTAGTAGGCCGGCAACGCCTTCATTAGGTACTAAAAGCACGCCATTTTTTGCCTCAATATTGAATTGCTGTATGGTGAGCGAATATTTTAAAGGAATCTCTGGCACATAGCCCTCCCCTTTCGAACAGCTTACCAAAACAAGCAGTAAAAGGCATATTTTATGTATTGGTTTTAACAAACCTTTATATAAGAGCGCTTTTGAATTGTTTAAGGAAGCGGACATCATTTTCAGAGAATAAGCGTAAATCCTTAATTACATATTTAAGATTTGCAATACGCTCAATACCCATTCCAAAGGCAAAGCCACTATATTTCTTGCTGTCAATGCCGCAGTTTTCTAAAACATTAGGATCTACCATACCGCAGCCCAGAATTTCAACCCAACCACTGTATTTGCATAGCTGACAGCCGTCACCTTTGCAGATGGTACAACTGATGTCCATCTCTGCAGATGGTTCTGTGAAAGGGAAATAAGATGGTCTGAAACGCACCTTGGTACCTTCACCATATAATTCCTGCACAAAATAAAATAAGGTTTGCTTTAAATCAGCAAATGACACCTTCTCGTCCACATATAATCCTTCGATCTGGTGGAAAAAGCAATGTGCCCTGGCAGAAATGGCTTCGTTACGATAAACGCGGCCTGGCATCAAAGCACGGAACGGCGGTTTGCCATGTTCCATCATACGTACCTGTACAGATGAGGTATGTGTACGCAAAGCGATATCGCCTTTTTCACCACCTTTTTTAATAAAAAAAGTATCCTGCATATCTCTCGCCGGATGTTCTTCCGGGAAATTCAATGCAGAGAAATTATGCCAGTCGTCTTCGATCTCCGGACCTTCAGCTACACTGAATCCAAGCTTATTGAAGATTCCTACAATTTCACGTCTAACTAAAGCCAGCGGATGGCGTGCACCCACCTCATAGCCTTCACCAGGAAGCGTAAGATCCAGACCGGCATCTTTAGCAGTTTCCTGCTGCCCGCCTTCAACTTTTAAGCTTTGATATTTTGCTTCGGCAAGTTGTTTGAACTCGTTGAGCACTTTACCCAAGGTTCTCTTTTCTTCCGGTGATACCGCCTTAAATTCATCAAATATATCTTTGATGATCCCTTTGGTACCAAGGAATTTTATTCTGAATTGTTCCAGCTCCTCTGCGCTTTCAGTGTGGAAAGCGTTAATTTCAGCTGTGTATTGTGTTATCTTATCTTGTAACATGCCGCAAATATACTGCTTATAAAAGAATTAAATTACGCCCAGCGACTTCCCAACTTTGGTGAATGCCTCAATAGCTTTATCCAAATGGTGTTGCTCATGTGCTGCAGACAATTGTACACGAATCCTGGCCTTTCCTTGTGGAACAACCGGATAATAAAAACCAATCACGTAAATACCTTCATCAAGCATTTTCGCAGCAAACTCCTGTGCAAGTTTGGCATCATACAACATTACCGGTACAATCGGATGAATGCCCTCTTTAATATCAAAGCCAGCTGCCGTCATTTTGTTCCGGAAGTACATGGTATTGTATTCCAATTTATCCCTTAAAGCAGTGGTTTCGTTAAGCATATCTAAAACAGCAACAGATGCACCCGCAATACCTGGGGCAAGTGTATTTGAGAACAAATATGGTCTTGAACGCTGACGCAGCATGTCAATAATTTCTTTTCTTCCTGCTGTAAATCCACCTGAAGCACCGCCTAAGGCCTTACCTAAAGTTCCGGTGATGATGTCAATACGATCCATCACATCGAAATGCTCGTGCGTACCCCTGCCGGTTTTACCCATAAATCCAGAGCAATGTGATTCATCAATCATCACAAGGGCCTCGTATTTATCCGCCAGGTCACAGATTTTATCAAGCTGCGCTACCGTACCATCCATTGAAAACGCACCATCAGTAACAATAATGCGGTGCCTGCAACCTTCAGCTTGCTGAAGCTGCGTTTCAAGATCGGCCATATCATTATGCTTATAACGGAAACGTTTTGCTTTACATAAACGAACGCCGTCAATAATAGAAGCATGGTTCAATTCATCAGAAATGATGGCATCCTGATCATTAAACAAAGGCTCGAAAACACCACCATTAGCGTCAAAAGCAGCTGCATAAAGAATCGTATCTTCTGCACCAAGAAATGAAGATAGTTTTGCTTCCAGTTCTTTATGAACATCCTGTGTTCCACAAATAAAACGAACAGAAGACATGCCGTAGCCGTATTTATCCAATGCCTTTTTAGAGGCTTCCACAACCCTTGAATCAGAAGACAAACCCAAATAGTTGTTTGCACAAAAGTTAATGACTTCCTGACCAGTGCTTACTTTGATATCGGCACCTTGGGGCGTGGTGATAATTCGCTCACGTTTGTATAATCCATCTTTTTCAATTTGTTCAAGTTCTTGTTGAAGAACGGGCTGCAGTGTTTTGTACATAAATGTCTATATTGATCTACCAAAGTTAGGTATTTATGACCTTTGCTGCTAACCTTAAACGGGATCAGTTCACAAACTTTTATACAACAGATGCTGTTTACGACTAAATTGCCTCTACTTTTGCGTCTTAAATCTTATATGAACAAAACTTTTCTTGCCTTTATAACCCTACTTTTCTGCCTTGGCAGTGTAAACGCTCAACAAATCAAAATTTCAGGAACCATAAAAGATGAGAAGGGCGAGCCGGTCTCTTTTGCTTCCGTATACATCAAAGAAACCAGCAAAGGTACTTCTGCCAACATTGACGGTGTTTACCAATTACAACTAGCGTCAGGCAATTCAACACTGATCTATAAGGCGATTGGCTTTAAACCAACTGAAAAAACATTTAATGCCGGCGAAACCACTGTTGTTGATGTGGTGATGGCAACCGAGCAATACACACTCCAGGGAGTAACAATTTCTGCTAAAGCAGAGGATCCTGCGTACTCGATTATGCGTCAGGCCATAAAGACGAGAAAAGAACACCTTGTGGAAGTGGATGAATTTAGCTGTAATGTCTACATCAAAGGCCTGCAAAAACTGGTTGGTGCACCAAAAAAGTTCTTCGGCCGGGATATCCAGAAAACACTTGACCTGGATACCAACAGAAAAGGGATATTGTATCTCTCCGAATCACAATCTGTATACAATTACCAGCGCCCGGACAAGATTCACGAAGAAATGATATCCTCCAAAGTAGCTGGCCGTAACAATGCCTTCAGCTTTAACAAGGCTTCAGACCTGAACATCAATTTCTACAACAACATCTTACTGGAAAACGTACTCAGCTCCAGGGGCTTTGTTTCGCCACTTGCGGACAATGCCATGTTCTATTACAAATACAAGTTCCTCGGCATGTCTACTTACCAGGGAGAAACGATAAATAAAATCCAGGTTATCCCTAAAAGAGCACATGATCCGGTATTCAGAGGCATAATATACATCACCGACGACAGCTGGAGGTTGCTTGGAACAGAGCTTTACCTCACAAAAAATACTGGTATTAATTTAATTGATACGCTGAACATTAAACAGCAGTTCATTAAAATCAATAATGCTTATATGCCATCCAACATTAATTTTCAATTCAATGGAAATGTATTGGGTTTCATCTTTGAAGGCTATTATCTGGGTGTCTATAACAACTACAACCTCGAACCAAATTTCCCAAAAGGTTTTTTTACCGGTGAGCTGCTGAAAATTCCACAAGCCGTAAACAAAAAAGACTCTACTTACTGGGCAAACAACCGTCCGATTCCGCTCACACAGGAGGAGCGTGCAGATTATACCCGCAAAGACCTGATCGAAAAAAAGAAGATCTCCAAGAAATACCTGGATTCCCTGGAAAAAAGCATCAATAAGTTTTCCATCAGCAGACTGATGTTGAGCGGGCACAGCATCAACAACAGGTATGATAAAAGGTATTTAAGGCTCGACCCAGTACTGAAATCGATGTTTTACAATACCGTTGAAGGCTTTGGCATTAACTATGGTCTTACCTATCTGCAGGAATTACCGGGATACCGCTCTTATGCCGTACGCCCGGAAATCAGAATCGGTCTGGCCTCAAAAACGGTAACCGCAAATCTGACCGGAAATTACATCTACGATCCCCGTAAAAAAGCAAGTGTGCAGTTTGGAGTAGGTTCAGGCGTTTACGATTTAAATCGTTTAGGAACCATGACCATGTTGTCAAACTCCCTGAACAACCTTTTGTTTGAGCGAAATTTTATGAAGCTCTATCAGAAGTCTTTCCTTTCTGCGGGTACATCAAGAGAAATCACTACTGGCCTGCAGGCCAATGTAAATATGGAATATGCAGAGAATAAAAACCTGGTAAACCATACGCGCTTTCGGTTCTTCGAATACAGCGATCGCTCCTTTACCTCCAACAATCCTTTTTTTCCGGATCAGGAAGTAGACCTTTTTCCAAACTATAAGGCCCTTACAGCAACGGCAATGCTAACTTACAACATCGGCAGACGATTCATTACCCGTCCGGAAGGCAAATTTTATCAGGAATCTAAATATCCACAGCTTCAGTTAAGCTATAGAAAAGGGATTAAAAATGTATTCGGCAGTGACGCAGATTATGACCTTCTGAATCTGGAAATTTCCCAGGAACACATCGGTGAAGGACTACTTGGTTACTCCTCTTTTATGATTAGCGGTGGTAAGTTCCTAAATCATAAGACGGTTTATTACCCGGACCAAAAACATTTTAAAGGGAATAATTCCTTAACCACTTTACCGGAGCTCCGGAAGTTCCAGTTCCTCGACTTCTACGCTTACAGTACAAATCAGCAATATTTCGAAGCGCATTTTGAGCAAAACTTCGCAGGTATGTTTATGAATAAACTACCCATCATCAGAAAGCTTAAATTAGAAGAGCTGGCTGGATTTAACTTCCTGACCCAACCGGATAAGAAAAACTATAAGGAATATTACTTCGGACTACAGCGTTTAATTTTCCGTGCCACCTACGGCTTTGCCTTTGATGGCACGAAACAAGTGCAACATGGATTCCGGATCTCGTATGGATTCTAAGTAATCTATTTCTTCTCGCTTATTCCTGCTGCCAGTGTAGCTGGCCTTTGCGGTCTAACTACGCCAGGAACAACTGGTAAGCCTTCATTCCCTTCTGCAGTAACAGTCTGCACGGCAAAGAAGTAATTATCTTTGGAGTAAGGCAGCTTGATGCTGGTTTCGCTGGTATAAAATTTCTTCTGCCAGACATAATAACCCTTTAGCCTGGCGTTATTTGGCGCCTTCCAAAGTAATGTGGTCGAGTTACCAAGTCCGGCTACCATGATGCCCACTTCCTGAGGCACCGGTGCTGATTTTGCCAGGTTTGCCAGGGTACTTAAGTTCATGGCGGTATTTTTCCTCAAATATTCAAAGTCCATATATTCAACCAGATCGCCGTAAGCAATCCCGTTTTCTGTACGCACATCCTGGTGCTGATGATAAAAGTTTTCGTTCATTTCAGTAATGCGGACCGCAGCATATCCATTTTCCTGATAAGGGGTATGATCCCCGCCGCGCAGAAAACGATCCGGTCTATAAATCATCATAACCTGCAGGTTGTCCACATAACGCTCCCCTACTTCCTTAACATATCTTGCCAGTTGGCGTGAAGGACTCTCATTCTCCAATCCCATTGAACGGATGGTGGCAGCTTTCTTTGCATCCAGTTCATACAATGGAATACCTTCACTAAATACCCGCACCTGCGTGTTGTTAATGATGTTCGTTTCATTGCTATTGTTGCTGCCCATGATGTCATTATTTAACACGGCTGTAATTTCCCAGTTATCCCGTTTGGCATTTCTGGCCATGAAACCCGAACCCAGTAAACCTTGCTCTTCCCCGCATACCGCTACAAAAATGATGGTAGCCGGGAAACCCTGTTTACTTAAAACTCTTGCACATTCCATAACCGCAGCGGTACCACTACCGTCGTCATTTGCGCCAGGTGCATCGCCCGTCCTATCCATAACATTGCTGCGCATGTTATCCATATGGCCGCTGATCACGAAAATCCGTTTATCGTTAGGGTCTGTGCCTTTCAAAGTAGCAACCACGTTAGTAAGAACCACAGGAACATCAACTCTTCGGCCGTCAGGTTGATAATTGGAGGTATCCAATTTGGCTGTCATCCGGCCGCCAGAAGCTTTTGCATAACTGTTAAACCGAGAAAGAATCCAGTTTCGTGCTGCACCGATACCCCTTTTTTTATCCGTTACCGAACTCAAAGTATTTCTGGTGCCAAAGCTAACCAGCTTCACAATATGCGCCTTCAATGAATCGGCAGATACTTCCGCCACCATTTTTTCAATTTGTGGATCTTTGTTGATGATTACCGGTGATTGTG
>Ga0308160_10007536_pt1 | contig 10802 bp, 10 predicted proteins | sample PhyFR1_FD_201036 | JGI IMG/M metagenome (GOLD analysis project Ga0308160, IMG submission 201036) | Phyllosphere microbial communities from UC Gill Tract Community Farm, Albany, California, United States - DLSLF.R1 | ecosystem: Host-associated > Plants > Phyllosphere > Unclassified | place: USA...
CCAAGATAATCGTAGGGTGGAGTCCTGACTCCACGCGGTACGGGCGTATGCGTGTCCGAGCCGTTTTAGCCGCGCAGGGCTTTTTCCAGATCCTCGAGCTCGGCCGGCTTGACCAGGTGCGCATCGAAGCCCGCCTCCTGCGCGCGGCGGCGGTCGTCTGGCGAGCCGTAGCCGGTGTGCGCCACCAGGCGGATGTGCTTCAGTTCCGGATTCGCCTTGATCATGCGCGCCAGCTGGTAGCCGTCGGCCCCCGGCAGGCCGATGTCGAGCACGATCACCTGCGGCCGGTGCTGCAGCGCCAGGCTCTCGATCCGGGCGGCGTCGGAGGTGGTCCAGGTCTCGTGGCCCATCTCTGCCAGCAGGAAGCCCATCATCTCCATGGCGTCGACGTTGTCGTCCACCAGCAGCACGCGCAGCCCGCCGCCGAGGGCGTCCTGCTGCTGCGCCGCGTCCGTTGCACACTCGTTACCCGTGGTGCGCAGCACCGGCAGCTCGACGGTGAAGGTGCTGCCCATGCCGATGCCCGGGCTCTCGGCGCGCAGCTGGCCGCCGTGCATCTCGAGCAGGCGCGACACCAGCGACAGGCCGATGCCCAGGCCTTCCGGCGCGCGGTCCGGCGGCACGGCGGCTTGCGCGAACATGCCGAAGATGCGTGGCAGGTTGTCCTCGGCGATGCCGATGCCGTTGTCCTGCACAGCGATCTCGACGTTCTCGCCCGCGAGCGCCACGCTCAGCGTGATGGTGCCGCCCTTCGGCGTGAACTTGGCGGCGTTGTGCAGCAGGTTGCCGACCGACTGCGCCAGGCGCACCGGGTCGCCCGCGACCCAGACCTGGCAGTCCGGCTGGTGCACGTCGAGCTGGTGGCCGCGCGCGGCGATCAGCGGACCGGCGGTCTCGATCGCCTGGGCGATCACGGCGCCCAGGTTGACCTCTTCGCGCCGCAGCACGATCTTGCCTTCCGAGATGCGCGCAACATCCAGCAAGTCGTCCACCAGGTGCGCCAGGTGGTCGACCTGGCGCAGGATCACTTCGCGCGCATGGGCATGGCGCTGTTCGGCATTGGCGCCGCCCACGCCGAGCAGGGCCGCGGCATTGCGGATCGGGCTCAGGGGATTGCGCAGCTCGTGCGCCAGCGTGGCCAGGAACTGGTTCTTGTTGGCGTCGGCCGCGCGCAGCAGCGCTTCCATTTCTTTACGCGCCGAGATGTCGCTGGTGATGCGCGCCACACGATAGACCTCGCCACGCGCATTGCGGACCGCGAACAGGCGGTCGCGCACCCAGCGCGTCGCGCCGTCCGGCATCACCAGGCGGAATTCCTCGTCGTAGTGCGGCTGGGTCGCCAGCGCGGCCCAGCGTCCGGCCAGGCGCGCGCGGTCGTCCAGGTGCACGACTTCGAGCCAGCTGGCGTGCTGGCGCTTGAGGGTCTCGACGCTGCGGCCCCAGATGGTGGCGTAGGCCGGGCTGACGTAAGCGAGCACGCCGTCCGGCGCCGAGAACATCCAGAACACGTCCTCGATGTTGTCGGTCAGCTGGCGAAAGCGCTCTTCTCCCTCGCGCAGCGCATCCTGGGTCTGGCGCATGCGCAGCAGCGCATTCACGTTGGCGATCAGCTCGTCGGCCTCGATCGGCACGGCCAGGTAGTTGTCGGCGCCGCCTTCCAGGCCGCGGATCTTGTCGGCGCGTCCGGTCAGCGCGGCCGAGGTCTGCAGCACCAGTACGCCGTTGGTGTCCGGGTCGGCCTTGATGCGGCGGCAGACCTCGATGCCGTTGATGTCGGGGAGCTTCACGTCCAGCAGCACCAGTGCCGGATTCTCTTCCCGGACCATCGCCAGTGCATCGGTGCCGTTCGCCGCTTCGAGCACCCGGAAGCCCGCGCTTTGCAGGATCCGGGTCTTGGCGTAGCGTGCGCCGTCGTTGTCGTCAACGTTGAGGATGAGGGATGGATTGGCAGTCATGGTTCGGTTTCGTCAGGTCTCGTCAGGCGCTGGATGAGGGAATGAACGCGGCAGTGTCAGCACGAAGGTCGAGCCGACCCCGGGGCGGCTGCTGACTTCCACGCGTCCGCCCAGCAGCTCGGCCAGGCGCCGGCACAGCGGCAGGCCCAGGCCCGTGCCCTTGCTGCGCCGCTGCAGCGGGTTCTCGACCTGGGTGAATTCCTCGAAGATCAGCTGCAGGTGCTCGGCTTCAATGCCGATGCCGGTATCGGTCACGGCAAAACGCAGCATGTCGGATTCAAGCTCGTGCGTCGCGCTCACGCGCACCGACCCCTGCTCGGTAAATTTCAGTGCATTCGAGATGAAGTTGCGCAGGATCTGGGACAGCAGGCCTTCGTCCGTTTCGAAAGGCCCTGTGATGCCCTCGTTCTCGAACACCAGTTCGACGCGGTCGGTATCGACCAGCGGACGCATCATGCCCTTCAGGGCGCGGAACATGTTGTCGATCACGACCGGCTCCGGCTGCGGCTCCACCCGGCCGGCTTCGATCTTGGCCAGGTCCAGCAGGTCGTTCACCAGCTCCGACATCTCGGTCGCGGTGCGCTCGATCAGCAGTACCTGGTGCTCCTGCTCCTCGGTCAGTTCGCCGTCCATGCGGTCGAGCAGGAGCTTGGACAGCGCGCGGATCGAGGACAGCGGCGTGCGCAGTTCGTGGCTCGTATTCGACAGGAAGCGCGACTTCATCTCGTCGGCGCGGCGCAGGCGCTCGGCCTTGTCCTCGATCTCGGCGTACAGGGCGACGATGCCGCGGTTGGTGTCTTCCAGCTCGCGCGTCAGCGAGAGCAGGTCTTCCTGGCGCTCGCGCAGTTCGGCCAGGGTCTCGACCAGCTCCTGGTTCTGCTGGCGCACTTCTTCATAGGAGGTGCCGGCCGGGGTGGACGCCAGTTCGGCGCTGATCTGCGCCAGCTTGACGGGACTGATCGGCACTTGCGGCGGCAAGGCCTTGCGCATCCGGACCGCAAAGGCGCCGGCGCTGCCCGAAGCGTCGTGATCGCAGCCATCCATCAGGCGGTGCGCCGTCACCAGCGCGGTGTCGGCCATCGCCGCCGCTTCGCTGCCGGCCGCCGCCTGCTGCGCGTGCACCGTCACTTCAAGCTGCTGGCGTGTGTGGCCGTCGGCGAGCACGAAGGCGGCACGCGCGCCGCCCCCGCTGGCGTAGGCGGCGCGCGCCACCTCGGAAACGGCAGTGGCGATGCGCACCTGGTCCTGCTTGGCAAAGCCGAGCAGGGCCGACACCTGGCGCGCGCGCTGGCGCACCAGCACCACGTCGGTGTCGCTCTCGATGGCGACGGTGAGAATGCGCTGGCTCATGCGTGTCTCCGGCGGCGCACGACCAGCACCATGGCGTCGTCGCGGCGCCGGATGAAGTCGCGCATCAGCATCGCGGCGACCAGCGCTGGGCTGCGTTCGAGCAGGCCCGGATAGCGGTCCAGGTTCCACTGGGTCTGGATGCCGTCCGAATGCAGGATGCAGACGGCGCCCGGCGGACACGGCACGGTGAATTCGTGCACCTTGCGCATGTTGTGGCCGACGATGCCGTTGTGCGAGACCAGCGGACGGCGCTTGTCGCCGTCGATGACGTAGGCGCCGATGTTGCCGATGCCGGCGAAGCGCACCACGTCGGCCTCGAAATCGATGCGCGCTGCCGCCACCGCCGCGCCGCGCGTGCCGCGCAGTGCCATGTGGGCAGCTTCCATCAGGTCGACCGGCTCCGCTTGCGGACGGTGCGCCAGTTCGCCGAGCGCGGCGTGCGCCGCGGCCGCCGCGTCCGGACCGTGGCCCAGGCCGTCGGCGCCGAGCAGGGTCGCGCCCCGGCCGTCGCAGGCCACGCCCCAGCCGTCGCCGCATTCGTCCTCGCCGGCCAGCGGGACGCTGAGGGCGCCCACTTCGACCCGGCACAGCGCCGGTGCCGGATCGTCCCGCCACAGGCGCATGAAAAACAAGGCGCCGGCACCCGGCGCCGAATACACGTCGAATTCATCGGACAAGCGCCGTAGCGCGCCAAGGCCGGTGCCGGCCGTGCCCGCGGTCGACATGCCGTCGCGCAGGCAGGCATCGAGGTCGGCGATGCCGGGGCCGTTGTCGACCGCCAGCACGTCGACCCCGGGCACGCCTTCGGACTGGGCCACGTTCAGGTAGAGCGTGCCCTCGCCCGCATGCTTGAGCAGGTTGGTGCCGGCCTCGGTGACGATCAGGGCCAGCGCGCCGGCGCGGGTTTCGTTGAAACCGAGATCGAGCGCCAGCTTCTGCCCGGCGCGGCGCGCTGCAGCGATGTCGCTGGCGTGCACGATCGGGAAGGCGAGCTGGGTATCGAGGGAAGTGATCAGCGTTTCCATTTCACGACCGCGATCGCGGTCCCTTCCCCCGGGCGGGTGTCGATCTCGAATTCGTCGACCAGGCGCTTGGAGCCGCCCAGGCCCAGGCCCAGGCCGCCGCCGGTGGTATAGCCGTCGCGCAGCGCCAGTTCCAGGTCGGGGATGCCGGGGCCGGTGTCGACGAATACCAGGCCCACGCCCTGGCGCAGGCCGTCGGCCAGTTTATCCAGGTGCACCGCACCGCCGCCGCCATACTTGATCGTATTACGTGCCAGTTCGCTCGCCGCGGTAATCAGCTTGGTCTGGTCGACCAGCGACAGGCCGATGCCGACGGCGCGCTCGCGCACGTGCTTGCGCAGGTGGACGACGTCCTCGTCGGTGCGCAGCGGCAGGCTGGTACGCTCGGCACGCTTGCGCGCATGCAGCTCGAGCAGGTCCGTCTCGAATCCGACTGCCAATTCAGCCGCGGTGCTCATCTGTTCAGGTTCTTTCCGAGCAGGGCCATGCCCTTCTCGACGTTCAGGGCGGTCTTCACGCCGTGCAGGGTCAGTCCCAGTTCGACCAGGGTGATGGCGACCGCCGGCTGCATGCCGACCACCACCGTCTGGGCGTCGAGCACGCGCGCCATCGCCGCGGTATTGCTGATCATGCGCCCGATGAAGGAGTCGACCAGGTCGAGTGCCGAGATGTCGATCAGCACGCCCTTGGCGTTATCGCGCACGATACGCTCGGTCAAATCGTCCTGCAAGGTCATGGCCAGGCGGTCGTGCATGTCGACCTGGATGGTAACCAGCAGCAGGTCACCCATCCGCAGGATAGGAATGCGTTCCATCGTCGGCTCAGTTCTTGATGGTGATGGAGGCGCCGGTGCGCTCGAGGGCGACCAGGAAGGCGTCGGCCAGGGTCGCCTTGGTGATCACGTCTTCCAGGTTCACGCCCAGGTGGACGATGGTCTGGGCGATCTGCGGACGGATGCCGCTGATGATGCAGTCGGCGCCCATCAGGCGCGCGGCGGCAATCGTCTTCATCAGGTGCTGCGCGACCAGGGTATCGACCATCGGCACGCCGGTGATGTCGATGATGGCGATCATGGCGCCGGTATCGACGATCTTCTGCAGGATGTTTTCCATCACCACCTGGGTGCGGGCCGAGTCCAGGGTGCCGATCAGCGGCAGCGCGAGGATGCCGTTCCACAGCTTCACGACCGGGGTCGACAGTTCCAACAGTTCCTGCTGCTGGCGCACGATGATCTGGTCCTTGGCCTTCTGGAACACCTCGATCGTGTACAGGCCGAGCTTGTCGAGCAGCGAGCTGACCGCCCACGAGGCGCCGGCAAGCGCCTCGGCGTCGCCGGCGAAACCGGCCGTCAGCTGGGAGAACAGCGGCTGCTTCAGCGAAAACACGAAAGTCGCCGTCTCGCTCGGGCTCGAACCGTTCTTGGCGCGGGTCGACGAGATCTCGCTCAACAGGTCGCGCACCTCGTCCCAGGAACGGTGCTCGATGTTCTCCAGCTCGCCGCCGCGGGCCGCCTGGGCGAAGGCCGCCAGGAACTGCTGGCAATGCGTGCGCAGCTGTTCCTTGGCGCTGGCGGTGCCGCGCACCGTCAGGGCTTCGAGTTGGGAGATCCATTGGGAGCCGATTTCGGCCTGGTGGTCCTGGATGAGCTGGCTGATGCGGGATGCGTTGTCTTTCGTGGTCATCGATAGGTCCTGGTTTTGGTCGTCAGTGTCGTGGATGCGTCCGATTTATAGGCGAACTGCTCCATATTTGGTGAATTATTGACTATACCATTTCTTGAAATGCGATTAAGAAACAGTTGACTATCGTGCGGGGGCATTCGCCCCACGCCGGTGCACGAGGATCTACTGCAAACCGAGGCTGGCCAGCGCGGGGAATTGCTTCACCCGATAACGGGGCGGATAGCTGTCCGGCTCGGGCTGCATCAAGTGTCCGGCTGCCGCCTCGACCTGTTCCCAGTCCAGCACGCCGGCGCTGCGCGTTTCTCCCGCCTCGTTCATCGCGACGAAGGCGACTTTATCGGCACGGGGCAGCAAGGCCTCGACACCCTCGGTCCAGGTCGCGACACTGAAGATGCCTTCGTCTTCGCCCTTGTAGAGCATGTAGGTGGCCACGAACAGGTCGATGCCCTGCTTCTCATGGACCTGCTCGAGCAGCTGTTTCTGCTCCGCGTAGTCTTCCTGCAGTGCGATGCGCCGCAGGTCGGCCAGCAGGCTTGCCACCTCCTCGTCCTGCGGCTGGTAAGGCACCGGTTGTCCGTCGACGAATTCGTACATCAGCGTCGATACGCGCCGGCCTTCCTGGTCGATCGCCGCCTTCGCGTTTTGCAGCAGTGCCAGCAGGTCAGCCTTGCCGCGCGTGGCGCTCAGCAGCATCCGTCCACGCGTCGGAATCATCGCCACCGCCCGCGGGCCGGCCACGCGGTGCACCAGGTCGGCCAGCAGCAGCCGGGACGAGTCGTAGGCATCGTTCCAGTCGCTGGCGAACTGGGTCGGCGAGAGCTGGACGAACTTCTCCGCGGCGAGGTCGCGCAGGTTGTCGATGGCAATGGCGCTCGCCTCCTCCAGCGACACGCCCCAGGCCGCGAGCTGCTCCATGCCGAGCACGCGCGTCAGGTGCTCGGTGTCGTAGGCCAGCAGGAGCGCCGTATCGTCGCTGAAATCGGCCATGGCAAACCGGGTTTCCTTGACGCCGGCGTCGAGCAGCGGAGCGAAGCGGGCCGCCTGCAGGAAGGAGCGTGTGCGCAGCACCGGCAGCACGTTGCGCCGGGCCGCATCGAAGGCGTCGGGGATGTCCGAGCGCACGAACAGGTGCGAATACTTGGCGAGCACCTCGTCGCGCCCGGCACGCGGCGCCTGGCAGTAGTCGTGATAAAAATTGTGCAGGTTGACGACGTCGTTCTTGCCCATGACGATGCGGAAGTTCTGCGCGTCGAATTCCATGGGGCCGTCGACGCCGCGCTCCCTGGCCGCCTGCATGACGATCCTGGCGAATTTGCCAGGCGTTGGGGTACGGTTGAAAAAGTCGAGGATTCCCACAGTGTGCTCCGAGATGGCGATAACCCGGCAGTCTAGTGGGACCTCGCTTTTTCGTCCATCGATGAAGCGTTCAGCGGCCAGACGACAAATCGGCCAGCGGGCGCGGCGCATACAGCGCGCTCTGGAATTGCGGCACGTACTCGTAACGCAGCATCTTCCCCAGCTTCAGGGACTTGATGTAGGCGGCCAGGCTGCCCTCGCCCAGGGTCAGGCGAACCGTTTGCGCATCGCTGCTCGCTGCATGGCTGAGCTGGCGCGACACGGCATAGCCATAGTTCAGCCCGCCGTCCCGAGCGACGTTGACGAAGCTGTTGGTGACCAGCTCGGCCTCGTTCGACAGCCCCGGCAGCTTGCTCCCCTCCAGCACCAGATCGGCTTTGCCGCTGTCCGGATCGAGAAGCTCGAACGCGATCGTTCGTTCGTCTTCGCGCAGGCGAATATCGGTTAGCCATTTCGGTAATCCGTAACCGACCACGCCGCGCACCCGCGCCAGCTCCGTGTTCACCGGCAGCTTGAGCACATAGCCCCAGAAATCCTTGGCGCGCGCCTGGCCCAGCAGGCTCAGCGGCCCATAGCTGCCCGAGCCGGGGCGGTTGGTGACGACCGAGAGCGAGATCTCGTTGTAGCTGTCGTTGTCGCAGTAGTGATAGGCATAGGCGGTCAGGGCCACCACGCCCCTGCCCGGCCAGACCTGGAGCGGCTCGACCCGCGCACGCACCGCGGCCGGCACCAGCTCGCGCAGGCGTTCGATATCGGCGGTGAAGATGGCGGTGATCCGGCTGTCCTTGTAATAGAAGTTCGGAGAATACGTCTCGAAGCCGACGTCGACCTTTTCCTTTTTCAGGGTCTTGAACCACCCGAGGTCGACGTCGGGCGCCTCCTGCTGCACCACCGACAGGGGCGGATTCGAGCGGTAGCGATCGTACAGGCCGCCTTTCAGGACCGGCACCTGGCGGCCGGCGATGTCGATCGTCGTGCTCTCCTGCCCCCTGGCCGCTGCTGTCGCCATGAGCGCCATGCCGGCAATCGCCATGCTGCGTTTGATATGCATGCTGTGTTCCCTTCGACTGGTTGAAAGATCGAGGGGATGCTAGCGTTCAAGCCAGGTTGAAGGTCAAGAGGCTTGTTTCCTGCTCCGGGGCGGGCGCAGTTCGACACTGTCGATCACCCGGGCAGCGTTGTCACTGCAGGCCATGTCGGCCGGCTTCGATTCGATCAGCGCGATCAGCGAGCGCAAATGTGCTTTGTTCTGTGCCAGGCGCAGCTCCATTGCCTCGATGTCCTGCAGCTTGCGGTTCAGGGTCGCCATCAGTTCCTCATGCCGCCAGCCATCAAGCTGCGCCGGCAGGATTGCCTTGATTTCGTCGAGCGTGAAGCCGGTCTGCTGGGCGTTGACGATGATGTTCAGGATCACGGCGGCGTCGAGCGGATAGTCGCGGTAGCCGTTCGACTGCCGCCCCACCGCTTTGAGCAGCCCCTTCGATTCGTAGAAGCGGATCGCCGAGGCCGACAGGCCCGTGCGCTTTGCAAGTTCGCCAATTTTCATATCGATCCCGTGGGTGAAACAAGGAAGCCTAGCCTTGAAGCGCACTTGAAGGTCAAGGTGTGCATGGCGAAGAATTTCACGAAAAAACCTGTTGACCTTCAAGTTGACTTGAGGCTTACGATCCTGTGCATCGTAACCCAGGAGCCGCCATGAGCCCATTTACTCCCCTGACTTTGCCGAACGGCACCCGCCTCATCAATCGCCTGGCGAAAGCCGCCATGGAAGAAAATCTCGCCGCCGCCGATCATGCACCTTCCGATGAGCTGATCCGGCTCTACCACACCTGGGCCGAGGGAGGAACCGGACTCATCATCACCGGCAACGTGATGGTGGACCGCCGCGCCATGACCGGTCCCGGCGGCGTCGTGCTGGAATCGGGCGAGCACCGCACACGCTTCGCGCAGTGGGCCGAGGCGGCCCGTGCCGGCGGCGCCCAGGTCTGGATGCAGATCAACCACCCGGGCCGCCAGATGCCGGCGGCGCTCGGCCAGCCGACGCTCGCGCCATCGGGCGTGGCGATGGACATGGGGCGCTTTTCCAAACAGTTCAACGCGCCAAAGGCAATGCTCGACGCCGACATCGAAGAGGTCAAGCGGCGCTTCGTCGAGACGGCCGTGCTGGCCGAGCAGGCCGGCTTCGACGGCGTGCAGATCCACGCCGCCCACGGCTACCTGTTCAGCCAGTTCCTGTCGCCGATCACGAACCGCCGCACGGACCGTTGGGGCGGCTCGCTGGAGAACCGGGCGCGCATCCTGCTGGACGTCGTGCGCGACGTGCGCACGCAGGTCGGCGCGCGCTTTGCGGTCTCGGTGAAACTGAACTCCGCCGACTTCCAGCGCGGCGGCTTCAGCCCAGAGGATGCACGCGAGGTCGTGCGCATGCTGAACCCCTTGAAGATCGACCTGCTCGAGCTGTCCGGCGGCAGCTACGAGGCGCCGGCCATGCACGGCCAGGCGCGCGACGGCCGCACGCTGGCTCGCGAAGTCTATTTTCTCGAGTTCGCCCAGGACATCGCGCAAGTCGCCGACATGCCGGTGATGGTCACCGGCGGCATCCGCCGCCTGCCGGTCGCCGAGCAGGTGCTGCAAGGCGGCATCGACGTGGTCGGCATCGGCACGGCCCTGGCGCTGAATCCCGCCCTGCCCCGCGAGTGGAAGGCCGGCACGCCCAGTGCTCCCGCCTTGCAGCCCATTACCTGGAACAGCAAGGTGCTGGCTTCGCTGGCCTATATGGCGATGGTCAAGCACCAGCTGCGGCGCATGAGCCGCGGCAAGGGACCGAATCCGGGCGTGACGCCGCTGCGCGCATTTGTCGAGCAGCAGGTCGATACGGTGCTCAAGACGCGGCGTTATCGGCGCTGGATCGGCCGCCAGGCGGCGTAAGAAATAAAAAACCGCCAGGCTCACGCACTGGCGGTTTTTGCTTCAGCCTACAGCTTGGATTACTGCGCCGCGCCTTCCACAGGATCCGCAGCCTTCATCGACAGCTTCAGGCGGCCGCGCTCGTCGGTCTCGAGGACCTTCACACGCACTTGCTGGCCTTCCTTCAGGTAGTCGGCGACGGCGTTGACACGCTCGTTGGCGATCTGCGAGATGTGCAGCAGGCCGTCCTTGCCTGGCATGACCTGGACGATGGCGCCGAAGTCCAGCAGTTTCAGGACGGTGCCGTCGTAGGTCTTGCCCACTTCGACCGAGGCGGTCAGCTCTTCGATGCGGCGCTTGGCTTCCTGGCCGGCGGCGGCGTCGACCGATGCGATGGTGACGATGCCTTCGTCGGTGATGTCGATCTGGGTGCCGGTTTCTTCGGTCAGCGCGCGGATGACGGCGCCGCCCTTGCCGATCACGTCACGGATCTTCTCCGGGTTGATCTTGATGGTGATCAGGCGTGGAGC
>Ga0308160_10007537_pt1 | contig 10801 bp, 7 predicted proteins | sample PhyFR1_FD_201036 | JGI IMG/M metagenome (GOLD analysis project Ga0308160, IMG submission 201036) | Phyllosphere microbial communities from UC Gill Tract Community Farm, Albany, California, United States - DLSLF.R1 | ecosystem: Host-associated > Plants > Phyllosphere > Unclassified | place: USA...
GTGGGCGGGCTGGAAACGCTGCTGGTCGATTGCATCAACCGCATGCCGGCCTGGCGCCACGCGGTGGTCTGCCTGACCCGCTACACCGACTTTTCCGCGCGCATCCAGCGCCCGGACGTCGAACTGCACGCTCTGAACAAGCCGCCCGGCCTGGGATTGAAGACGCACCTGGACTTCTGGCGCCTGATGCGGCGCCTGCGCCCGGCCGTGCTGCACACCTATAACCTGGCGGCGCTGGAATACGCGTTCACGGCCAGCATGGCCGGGGTGCCGGTGCGCATCCACGCCGAGCATGGCCGCGACGCTTCCGACCCGCACGGCCTGAACCCGAAGCACAACTTCCTGCGCCGCCGCCTGGTGCCTTTCGTCGACCGCTTCATCCCGGTGTCCGAAGACCTGAACCGCTGGCTGGGCGAGGTGGTGCGGATCCCGGCGGCGAAGACCCAGTTCATCAAGAACGGCGTCGACACCGACAAGTACGCCCCCGGCGGCGCGCCCTGCCCGGACGCGCCCTGGGGAGCGGACGATATCGTGATCGGCACCGTCGCGCGCGTGCAGGACGTCAAGAACCACCGCCTGCTGGTCGACGCGCTGGCACGCCTGCATGCGGACCACCCCGAACTGGCGCCGCGTGTAAAACTGGCGATCGTCGGCGACGGTCCGCTGCTGCCCGCGGTGCGCGAGCAGGTCGCCCGCCTCGGCCTGCAGGACGCGGTCTGGCTGCCGGGCGCGCGCGCCGACATCAAGGACGTGCTGCACAGCTTCGACGTGTTCGCCCTGCCCTCGCTGGCCGAAGGCACGCCGGTGTCGATGCTGGAGGCGATGGCCTGCGGCCTGCCGGTGGTGGCCTCGCGCGTCGGCGGCATCCCGGAAGTCGTCGATGACGGCGTGCAGGGCCTCCTGGTGCCGGTCGGTGACCTGGGCGCGCTGGCGCAAGCGCTGGCGCGCTACGCCGGCGACCCGCTGCTGCGTGCCGCCCACGGCCGCGCCAGCCGCGCGCGCGTCGAGGAACGTTTCAGCATGCGCGCCATGCTCGCCGCCTATGGCGCCCTCTACGATGGCCTGTGCCGCCAAAAGCTGCGCGGCCACACCCAACATCAAGAAAGCAAGTCATCATGTGCGGAATAGTCGGCATCTTTGATACCCACGGCAACCGGGAGATCGACCGCGAAGCGCTGCGGCGCATGAACGAGAGCCAGCACCACCGCGGCCCCGACGAGGGCGAGCTGTACCTGGAAACGGGACTCGGCATGGGCCACCGCCGCCTGTCCGTGATCGACATCGCCACCGGCCAGCAGCCCTTCCTGAACCCCGCGCGCGACGTCGCGCTGGTGTTCAACGGCGAGATCTACAACTACCGCGCCTTGCGCGACGAGCTGGTCGCCCTCGGCCACGTGTTCCGCACCAAGTCCGACACCGAAGTCGTGCTGCAGGCCTGGCTGGCCTGGGGTCCGGACTGCGTGCGCCGCCTGCGCGGCATGTTCGCCTTCGCCATCTGGGACCGCAAGCAGCAGACCCTGTTCCTGGCGCGCGACCACGTCGGCGTGAAACCGATGTTCTATTCGCTGCTGCCGGACGGCCTGTTCGTGTTCGGCTCGGAACTGAAATCGATCATGACCTTCCCCGCCCTGTCGCGCGAACTGAACCCGCGCGCGGTCGAGGATTTCTTCGCCTACGGCTACGTGCCGGAACCGAAGACCATCTTCAACAACGCCTATAAACTGAGCCCCGGCCACTGCATCACGCTGAAGGCCGGCGACCGCGAAGTGCGCCCGCAGCGCTGGTGGGACCTGGCCTTCCGCCCCGGCCCGGCGCGTCCAGAAGCCGAGGTGCTGGAAGAACTGACCGCGCGCCTGCGCGAGACCGTGCGGAGCCAGATGGAATCCGACGTGCCGCTAGGCGCCTTCCTGTCCGGCGGGGTCGACTCCAGCGCCGTGGTGGCGATGATGGCGGGCGACGGCAAGCCGGTCACCACTTGCTCGATCGGCTTCGACGACCCGGAATTCGACGAGACCCAGTACGCCAACCAGGTCGCGCAGCGCTACAACACGGTCCACCACGGCCAGGTCGTCGACAAGGACGACTACGGCCTGGTCGACACCCTCGCCCACCTGTACGACGAACCCTTCGCCGACAGCTCGGCGATCCCGACCTACCGCGTTTGTCAGCTGGCGCGCCGCCACGTGACGGTGGCGCTGTCCGGCGACGGCGGTGACGAGAACTTCGCCGGCTACCGCCGCTACCGCTTCGCGATGGCCGAGCACAGCGTGCGATCGAAGCTGCCGGAAGCGATCCGCAAACCCCTGTTCGGGACGCTGGGCAGCATTTATCCGAAGGCCGACTGGGCGCCGCGCATGTTCCGCGCCAAGACCACCTTCGAGGCGCTGGCGCGCGACCTGGTCGAGGGCTATTTTCACGGCGTGTCGCGCCTGACCGACCGCCAGCGGGATCAGTTATTTTCGGAGCGCTTCCGCAACGACCTGCAGGGCTACCGCGCGATCGACGTGATGCGCGAGCACGCCGCGCGCGCGCCCACCGACGATCCGCTGGCGCTGATCCAGTACCTGGACTTCAAGACCTGGCTGCCGGGCGACATTTTGACCAAGGTCGACCGCGCCAGCATGGCCCATTCGCTCGAGGTGCGGGTGCCCCTGCTCGACCACACTTTCTGCGAATACGCGGCCACCCTGCCCAACGACATCAAACTGCGCGGCGGCGAAGGCAAGTACGGACTCAAGAAAGCGCTCGAGCCGCACTTGCCGCACGACATCATGTACCGCGCCAAGAAAGGCTTTTCGATCCCGCTGGCCGCCTGGCTGCGCGGGCCGCTGCGCCAGGCCGTGCGCGATGGCGTGCTGGGCGCGCGCCTGCTCGATACCGGCATCTTCGACCGGCGCTACCTGGAACGGCTGGTCGGCGAGCACGAATCGGGCTCGGCCGACCACAGCGTGGCCCTGTGGTCGCTGCTGATGTTCGAGGCTTTCCTGAGGGTATCGGTGGCGTCCTGACAACGGTTCGTTTGGTGTCGCCAGTTTCATTGCAAATGGGATAATATGTTGTTGAATTCCAGCATGACTCGATTGATCCACAAGGGCATTTGAAACTGCCTCCAAGCGTTGTTGACATAAGAATGCGTGCTCCCTTCTCTGCCCCGGTTTCGGTGCGCCCCGCTGCGCGGCCGACAGGAAACGCCAGCGTTTCCTATGTCCTGCCGCGCTTTACCGCCAGCATGGTGCGCACCGCGGGCGACCTCATCGCTCCCCGCGGCAAGGGTGCCGGGCGCCTGTGCATCCTGAACTACCACCGGGTGCTGGCCATGCCGGACCCGCTGATCGACGGCGATCCGGACGTGGAAACCTTCCGCTGGCAGATGCGCCTGCTGGCCGAATGCTTCAACGTGATGCCGCTGCACGAGGCGGTGGAAACCATGGCGGCCGGGCGCATGCCGCCGCGCGCCGTCGCCATCACCTTCGACGACGGCTACAGTTCCTTCCACGACCTGGCGCTGCCGGTGCTGATGGAATACGGGCTGCCGGCGACGGTGTTCGTCACCACCGGCCACATGCAGGACAAGGGCAGCATGTGGAACGACATGATCCTGGAAGCGGTGCGGCGCATGCCGCCGACCACGCTCGACCTGCGCGAGCTCGGCCTGGACGAACTGCCGCTGCGCAGCGCCGAGCAGCGCCGCAAGACGGCCAACCTGCTGACCGAGCGCTGCAAGTACATGCCGCTGGCCGAGCGCGATGCCTTCACCGCCCTGCTCCAGCGCCGCGCCGGCGTCGCCCTGCAGCAAGACCTGATGCTCGACGACGACATGCTGCGCACGCTGGTCCAGAACCGCATCGAGATCGGCGGCCACACGGTCAGCCACCCGATCCTGGCCAGCATCGACGACGACGCGGCGCGCCGCGAGATCGTCGACAACAAGCGCCAGCTGGAAGCGATCATCGGCCAGCCGCTGCGCCTGTTCGCCTACCCCAACGGCAAGCGCCGCGCCGACTACACCGCCGCCCACGTGCAGATGCTGCAGGAAGCCGGCTACAGCGCGGCCTTCAATACCGAGCCGGGCGCCGCCACGCGCGCCTGCCCGCGCTTCGAGTTGCCGCGTGCCCGCCCCTGGGACGCCACGCCGGGCATGTTCGCCGCGCGCCTGCTGCGCTGGCTGGCCGGCCTGATCTGACGAGGATGCCGATGTCGCCGTCTTCCTCGTCCCAGGTCGCGCCGCTGGCGCCGGTCAAGCCGCTCCAGGACCACCGTCCCGGGCCCTCGCACGGCTCCGGCCGTGCGCGCAGCGGCAGCGCGCTGGCGGTGGCCTTCTGCGAGAACGGCGCCGGCTATGGCGGCGCCGTCATTTCGCTCGAGGCGCTGCTGGAAAAGCTGCCGTCCGACTTCGTGCCGCATATCTATACCGGCCTGGCGATCGACCCGTATCCTCGCCTGGCGCGCCTGGGCCGCTGGCGCCACCTGCGTGCGGTGCGCGTGCTGAGCCAGCAATGGCTGCGTGAACGCCGCATCCCGGCCGCCTCCGCGATCGACAACCTGGTCAACGTCCTGCCGACCGCGCTCAGCTACTACTGGCGCTTCAAGCGCGACGGCATCGGCCTGGTCTACCTGAACAACGACGCCAGCTGCAACCTGGCCGCGGCGCTGGGCGCGCGCATGGCCGGGCTGCCGATGGTGCTGCATGCGCGCGGCTTCAACGTCGATACCCGCGGCAACCGCTGGGTGCTGTCGCAGCTGCGCCATTGCGTCCCGGTCTCGACCGCGGTGCGGGCCGAACTGCTCACGCTCGGGCTAGCGCCGGAAAAGTGCACCGTGGTGGCCGAAGGGCTCGACCTGGACGCCTTCTCGCCGCGCGCGCCGCTGCCGGGCCTGCGCGCCTCGCTCGGCATCGGGGACGACGAACCGGTCGTGACCCTGGTCGGCGGCCTGGTCGACTGGAAGGGCCAGGACGTGCTGCTCGACGCCGCCCCGCGCATCCTGCAGCGCTATCCGCGCGCGCATTTGCTGCTGGTCGGCGGCGCCTACGGCAAGGACCGCGCCTTTGCCGACGACATCGCCCGGCGCGCCGCCGCCCCCGCGCTGCAGGGCCGCGTGCGCCTGCTGGGCATGCGCGGCGACGTGCCCGACATCCTGGCGCTGAGCACCATCGTGCTGCACGCCTCGACCAAGCCGGAACCTTTCGGCCGCACCTTCCTCGAAGGGATGGCGCTCGGCAAGGCCGTGATCGCATCGAACGAGGGCGGCCCGCTGGACGTCATCGAGGACGGGGTCGACGGCCTCCTGATCCCGCCGCGCGACGCGGGCCGCCTGGCCGATGCCGTGCTGCGCCTGCTGGACCAGCCCGGGTTCGCCGCGGCGCTGGGCCAGCGCGCCGCCATCAAGGCGCGCGACTATTCGATCGAGCGGCATACCGAAGCGATTTGCGCCGTATTGCACCGGGTGATGCGCGGCGATCCGCCGCCGCACCACGCAAACGTTTGATTTTTACTACTTTTTATTGGCAGCAACAGTGCGCATTCTTTATCACCACCGTACCCGATCGAAGGACGGCCAGTACGTCCACATCGAAGAAATGATCAATGCCCTGCGCGCGCTCGGCCACGAAGTCATCGTGGTGGCCCCGCCCAGTGCCGAGACCGAGGAATTCGGCGCCGACGCCGGCATGGTCGCCGTGCTCAAGCGCCACCTGCCGAAATGGTTCTACGAACTGATGGAACTGGGCTATTCGCTGGTGGCCTACCGGCGCCTGGCGGCCGCGGTGCGCACTTACAAGCCCGACTGCCTGTACGAGCGCTACAACCTGTTCCTGCCGGCCGGGGTGTGGCTGGCACGCCGCTTCCGCCTGCCGATGCTGCTCGAGATTAACGCCCCGATCCTCGAAGAACGCAGCCGCTACGACGGCCTGTCGCTCAAGCGCCTGGCGCGCTGGTCGCAAGCCTATTGCTGGCGCAACGCCGACCTGGTGCTGCCGGTGACCCAGGTGCTGGGCGACATCGTGGCCTCCTATGGCGTCGACCCGAAGAAGATCGTGGTGATCCCGAACGGCATCAACTCCGACCGCTTCCAGGCCAATCCGGACGTCGAGGCGGCCAAGCGCGCGCTCGGCCTGGAAGGCAGCCTGGTGCTCGGCTTCACCGGCTTCGTGCGCGACTGGCACGGCCTGGACAAGGTGGTCGACATGATCGCCCAGGATCCGCCGGAATCGCGGCGCCACCTGCTGGTCGTCGGCGACGGCCCGGCACGCCCCGACCTGGAACAGCAGGCGCAGCGCCTCGGGATCGCCAACCGCGTGACCTTCACCGGCATCATCGGGCGCGACGACGTGGCGCGCTACGTCGCCGCCTTCGACGTCGCCCTGCAGCCGGCGGTGGTGGCCTATGCTTCGCCGCTCAAGCTGTTCGAATACCTGGCGCTGGGCAAGGCCATCGTCGCGCCGGACCAGCCGAACATCAAGGAAATCCTGACCGACGAGCACAACGCGGTGCTGTTCGATCCGAAGCAGAGCGGCGGCCTGGCCGACGCCACCGGCCGCCTGTGCGACGACGCGACGCTGCGCACCAAGGTCGCGGCGAACGCGCGGCGCGCCATCGGCGAGCAGAAACTGACCTGGAAGGCCAACGCCCAGCGCGTGGTGGAACTGTTCGGGAAACTCGGCGCACATGCGTGACCTCGTCATTTTCGGCATCGTCTTCGGACTGCTGCCATTCGTCTTCAAGCGGCCGGCAGTGGGCGCCCTGCTGTTCACCTGGATCAGCCTGATGAATCCGCACCGCCTCGCTTACGGGGCGGCGTACAGCTTCCAGTTCGCGGCGGTGATCGCGGCCGTCACGATCCTGAGCATGGTGATCTCGAAAGAGCCCAAACGCTTCCCGGTCACGCCGGTCACCGTCATGCTACTGCTGTTCTATGCCTGGATGAACCTCACCAGCCCGTTCGCCCTCGAACCGGAGCTGGTCTGGCGCGAATGGGACCGGGTGACCAAGACCTTCCTCATGGTGGCGATCACCCTGATGGTCATCAATACCGAAAAGAACCTCAAGCTGTTCGTATGGGTCGTCGCCCTGTCGCTCGGCCTGTACGGCCTGAAGGGCGGCCTTTTCACGCTCGCCTCCGGCGGCCATTATCGCGTGTACGGTCCGGAAGGCAGTTACATCGCCGAAAACAACAGCATGGCGCTGGCGCTGGTGGTGGCCCTGCCGATGATCTGGTACCTGCGCAGCCTGGTCAAGAACAAGTGGTTGTCGCTGGGCCTGCTGGCGATCGTGATCTTCACCGCGGTGTCGGCGATGGGTTCGTATTCGCGCGGCGCACTGCTGGGGGGCGCCGCCATGCTGCTGTTCCTGTGGCTGAAGAGCGCGAAAAAGGTACAGACCGGCCTGGCGGTGGTCGTGATGGGCGTGCTGATCGCCTGCGTCATGCCGGAAGCCTGGTATGACCGCATGGACACCATCAACGACTACCAGGAAGACCGTTCGGCGCTGGGGCGCATCAACGCCTGGCACTTCGCCATCAATGTCGCCAACAGCCACCTGCTGGGCGGCGGCTTCAATGTGTTCACGCCACGCCAGTTCATGTCGTACGCGCCCGAGCCGCTGGATTTCCACGTGGCGCACAGCATCTACTTCCAGGTCCTCGGCGACCAGGGCTACGTCGGCCTGCTGATGTTCCTGCTGTTGATGTTCTTCAGCTGGCGCACCGGCACGCGCGTCATCAAGTTCTGCGGCAAGAATCCCGAGCTGAAGTGGGCCTCGGACCTGGCCAAGATGGCGCAAGTCAGCATCATCGGCTATGCCATCAGCGGCGCCTTCCTGTCGCTGGCCTATTTCGACCTGTACTACGACATCATCATCATCCTGGTCCTGCTCGAAAAGCTGCTGATCCTGAAGAAGCCGCTGACGTTCGGCGAGAGGATGCAGGCCGCCCAGGTGCAGCCCGGCGACGATGCACCGGCCAAATTGACGGCGCGCTAGCGCCTTATCGTCCACAACCAGAAGAAAGACCATGTCCAGCATCGCACCCACGCTCAGCCTCGTGATCCCCACGTACAACCGTGCAGCGCTGATCGGCGCCACGCTCGACAGTGCGCTGGGCCAGAGCCTGTCCTTCCTGGACATCATCGTGGTCGACGACGGTTCGACCGACGATACGGCCAGCGTGCTGTCCCGGTATGCGGGAAGGATCCGGGTCATCCAGCTGGCCAACGGCGGCGTGCAGAAGGCACGCAACACCGGCGTGGCCGCCGCCGCCGGCGACTATGTCATGCTGTGCGATTCCGACGACCTGCTCGAGCCGGATTACGCGCAGACGGTCGCGGCCTGGCTGGCGGCGCATCCGGACTACGACGCCGTGTACAGCAATTTCGTGACCTTCGACGAGCGCGGCGTCCATGCCGACAAGTTCTCGCTGGCGCCCGCCGGCTTCTTCGACGGTGCGCGCCGAAGCGAGGGTTTCTGGCACGACATCCCGGACCTGTACCTGCGCACCCTGTCCTACCAGCCGCTGTTCCCCTCGGGCAGCGTGATCCGCAAGACGCTGTACCAGCGCATCGGCGGCTACGACGTGCGTTTCAACGGCGTCGGCGGGGAAGACTGGGAATTCACGCTGCGCCTGATCGGCCAGGCACGCCTGGCCCTGTGCGCCACGCCGCTGGTGCGCATCCGCAAGCATGGCGCCAACGATTCGGCCGACAACATCCGCACCGTGAGCGGCTGCGTGCACATCCTCGAATTCGCCCTGGACGAGCACCCCTATGCCGCGCCCTACCGCGAGCAGATCCTGCGCGAGATCGATGTGCGGCGCCTGGACGTGTTCGACGGCGCTTTTGCGCGCGGCGCCTTCGACACCGCGGCCGACATGCTGGCGCGCATGCGGCGCCGGCCGCAGGACCGCAAATTCCGCCTGAAGGCATTCATCCTCGGCCTGCCCGGCTTGCTGCGCAAGCCGCTGTGGCAGCTGACGCAGCGCGCCTGACGAGGATGTCCGGCGGCGCGCGCCTCACTGGCGGGCCGGATGCTCGCCGATGTCCTTCGCGTCCGGCAGCAGGCGCATGAGCTGATCGACCGGCTTGCCGATCCAGCGGCGCGCAAGGGGCTCGCCCCAGGCTGCGATGCCGTACGCCACGGCGCCGACCACCAGCAGCGCGCCGCCAAGGCCGGCGGCAGTTCCAAGACCGGCCTGCAAGGCCCAGTGCAGGATCGCGCCGCCGACGGCTTCGTGGACCAGATAAAAGGGATAGGTCATCAAGCCGAACATCCTGAGCCAGTCCTTCGCACGCCCGGCCGGGATCCACCGGCTGGCGTGGCGCAGGGACAGGAAGATCAGTCCGGCGAAGGCGAAGAAGGCGGCGCTGCCCACGGCCGCCAGCGTGCCGGCATCGATGCGCCCGCCGTCGCCGGCTGCGAACAGTCCGGCAAGCTCCGCGGCCCGGGAAGACATCTCTAGCACGCAGGCGCACAAGGCGATCAGGAGGAATGCGCCGTCGATGCGCCCCAGGGTGCGCCGGTTGATGTACAGCCAGAGGTACATGCCGATCGCAAAATACGAGCCGTGCCGGACCAGCAGCGCGTTCTTCAAGCCATAACCCAGGTCGAGCCAGGGCGCGTCCAGCCGGCCCTGCGCCGCCAGGAACAGCAAGCCGGCGTAGACGGCACTCAAGACGATCAAGAGGCGCGCAATCAGCCTGAAGTGATTGCGGCCGCCCAGGCACAAGGCCGTGAATATGACGCCATAGAAGGCAAGTTCGATCGGCAGCGTCCAGTAAGCGCTGGCCAGAAAATAATCGGCAAACAAGGTAAACGACCGCACGAACGCGCCTGCCTGGGGCACCACGTTGACGCCCAGCGCCTGGTAGTCGGCGCGCGCCACCATCAACAGGATGCCGCCGTTGACCAGTGCCGCAACCCATGCCACCGGATAAAGGCGCATGAAGCGCCCCTTCAGGAATTGGGAAGGCGTTGCCAGCGCTGCGGAATTTGCGATGACGACGCCCGAAATGACGAAGAACACCTGCACGCCGATCCATCCCAGCGGCATCATGTAGGCACTGTCGGCACGCCGCCAGGTCAGGTGGAAGAGCGCGACCATCAAGGCGCACAGGAAGCGGATGACATCCAGGCCGTAGACGTAGGACACCGATGAAGTTTTGGAATTGCTCATGGTAATTTTTTTAATTACCAGACAATAACTTCTCGTTACAGGGGCGTCTACCTATCTCTACTGACTGTTGTCAGGTTGCAACCAACGCCTCAGACCAGCACTTCGGCCGGCGCCGGATGCCCGAGGAAAGCCGTAGGGCTGGCCGACAGGCCATACGCGCCCGACTGGAACACCACCACCAGGTCGCCGACTTCCGCTTGCGCCAGTTCCATGCGCTCGGCCAGCACGTCCAGCGGCGTGCACAGCGGCCCCACCACCGACACCGTTTCGCGCGCCTGCGCGGCCATGCGGTTGCCGATCGCCGCCGGGTAGTTCTTGCGGATCACCTGGCCGAAATTCCCGGACGCCGCCAGGTGGTGGTGCAGGCCGCCATCGGTGACCAGGAACACCTGGCCGCGCGAGACCTTGCGGTCGACCACGCGCGCCACATACACGCCCGCCTCGCCGACCAGGTAGCGTCCCGACTCCACCGACACGCGCGTACCCGGCAGCTCTCGCTCGACGCGTTCCAGGCACTGCGCCAGGCTGGCGCCGATCGGCGCCAGGTCGAGCGGCTGCTCGCCCGGGAAATACGGAATGCCGAAGCCGGCGCCCAGGTACAGGCCCGGCAGCGGCTGGCCGGCCTCGCCCGCCAGCCGCA